>ERZ809472.181-NODE-181-length-17065-cov-13.001352_pt1 | contig 17065 bp, 9 predicted proteins | sample MGYA00521274_ERZ809472 | MGnify/ENA primary metagenome ERZ809472 (study PRJEB31581, sample SAMEA3312791) | metagenome | study: EMG produced TPA metagenomics assembly of the PRJEB8939 data set (Metagenomic analyses of Rumen microbiomes reveals... | reverse complement strand
GGTCTATCGACTATAGTCAACAGGTCTGTCGACTATAGTCAACAGGTCAGGGGGATCCGGCCAAAGATTTTTGGAGAGGGAGTGAAGGGGAAAGGGAGTGAAAGGGGAGTGAAAGGGAGTGAACTCGCTTCGCTCGTGGGAGTGAAAGGGACATTACCAAATGTGACGTCCCTTTCACTCCCTCTTCACTCCTCCTTCACTCCCCTTTCACTCCTTTTCACTCCCCTTTCACTCCTTTTCACTCCCCTTTCACTCCTCTTTCACTCCCCTTCACTCCAGATATAATGCTTATACAAATTGCAGGAACAGGAAAATATAAATAGTTGATTATCAGCGGTTAGCAATTTGTATTGCGTGATACAGGCTTATACATTGTTTATTTTATATCGTGCATACGCCTAAATGCAGTAATTTTGCAGCAACTTTTTTTCCTTATTTAACTAACAAACAAAAACGAAAACATGAAAAGGAACTTAAAACTATTTTTCCTTGCCGTCCTCGGAACGTGGATGGCAGGAAGTGCTTTGGCAGAGGAACACTACCTGGTAGGTGGCTGTACTGCCAGTGGATGGAACGCAGGTGAGGATACTCGCTCTGCTGTAGCCATGATGAATGTTAGTGAAAACACTTGGATATGGTGTGGTAAAATCACTGTTGGCGAAGGTGATAACGGACGCTTCAAGATTCCAAATGGAGCAGATGGCTGGGATGGCTATTGGGCACCGGTACAGGGAACTGTTCTTACTTCTGAGTGGTCGGACTTGTCGACGAGTGGCGATGGTGACAAGAAGTATTGTGTTTCTGAAGAAGGTATCTATAAGGTGACCATCAATACGAATACTTTGAAGATTAAGGCTGAGAAACTGACAGAACCCACATTAACTGACGGCTATTACCAGTTAGGCACTGTGGAGAACTATTATTGGTTCGCCGGTGCTGTCACTTCGGGCCAACAAAACCTGAAGGCGCGCCTGACTGCCGACCTGGATTTTTCTGAGAAAGGATTCTTCACCGTAGGCAGTGAAAAGAAAGTAAATGATGTCTATACGAATTCTTTTAAAGGCGAGTTCGACGGGCAGGGCTATACCATGAGTGGTATCGATGTTAAGGGTAGCTATAATAAACTTGCCCCATTCCGCTCTATTGACGGAGCAACGATCAAGAACCTGAAGGTTGAGGGAACCATCGAAACGAATAACTACCAGATGGGTGGATTGGTGGCTCTTTCTCGTGGAGGGAGTGTCATCCAGAATGTTTTGGTTAATGTCAACTTGAAATCTTCGCATAGCGGAGACGGTACCCATGGTGGTGTGATAGCTGTGGCTCACAATGTACCTATTGTCCAAGATGTGGCTTTCGTCGGCTCGATTGATGCCCCCAGCGACTATGGCACTTGCGGTATGATTGGCTATGCACACTCAGGTGGTAGCATTCATTACACGAATTGTTTCGTGGGTGGAACGCTGACACTTACAGGAGATAACAACCGTGTATTTGGTCGTAATGGTGAATACTGCACCAATTGCTATACGACACTGAGCATGACTAAACTGAATAATGCTGACCGCTTCAATGGAAGCGACGTAACAGATGCTCAGGTAGCCAGCGGTGAACTGGCTTACAAATTGAACGGTAACAGCAGCGATAATGTATCTTGGTATCAAGTCATCGGCACCGATACCTATCCCATACCTTTTGGAACAGCCGTGGTCTATGCGAACGGCAACCTCTATTGTGATGGCACATCCAAGGGCGGAGACCTGATTTATTCGAATACGAATGAGTCAGTACGCGATGCACATGTTTTCAACGACTGGGGTTTCTGCTCCAATAAGCATGACGGCCAGACGTGTAACGAAATAAATACAGCGTTTATGACTCCTGCTACCGACGGTTTCTATGAGATTGGAACCAAGGAGCAGCTGAACTGGTTCGCTGTCAGGGTGAACGGACATAACACCTACCACTCCAGTACGTCTCCTGTCCGCAACATTAACGGCAGACTGACCGACAATATCGACTTCAGCGGCCAGACAAATATGATTGGCGGCGATGGTAACTCAGTTGCCTATCAGGGCACTTTCGACGGCCAGGGCTATAAGGTGACGGTAGACTACAACATCAGCCAGCATAACGTTGCACTGTTCCGTACACTTGCTTCTGCACATATTATGAACTTGGTGACTGATGGTACCATACGCAACGAAGGCAACAATTGTTCGGGCGGTATCTTCGCTGGTTCACACGGTGCTTCGGTGGTGGAGAATTGCGTCAGCTATGTTTCCCTCAGCCGTGACAATGGTGGTGATGCCACATTTGGCGGTATCGGTGCCTACATGCACGATAATGGCAGCATCAAGAACTGCGCCTTCTATGGCAGCATCGAGACTCCCAACGCCACTGGTAATGGAGGTCTGCTCGGCTATGCCAACGGTGGAGGAAGTATTGCTGTTGAGAACTGTATCGTCAATGCCACTGCCTTCACCTTCAGCGGAAACTCTGTTTCTATAGCCCGTAATACTGGCAACGTAAAGAATACGTATGTCGTTAATGCAGGCAATGCCACTCAGAATGAGGCGAAGAATGCTACTGCTGCCCAGGTGGCAAGCGGTGAACTGGCCTATATCATCAATAGAGACAATGAGAATGGCATTGTATGGTACCAGAAGTTGGGTGACGAGCCAGATGCTGCTCCGCTGCCCTTTGGAACCTATATTGTGTATCTGAATGGTGACCTCTATTGTGACGGTATGAGCAAGGGTAGTAGTACTTATTCAAATACAGAAGGTCAAAATCGCGATTCTCACGTCTATGGCGAATGGGGCCTGTGCACGTACGAGCACGACGGAATTGTCTGTGACGATGCCAATCCCAACTACGTTGCACAGGATGGCGGTTATTATCCGCTGAGCAACAAGAAGGAACTCAACTGGTTTGCTCTCTTCGTTAATCAAGGTAAGGGCGACGACGCCAATGCCAAGCTGACCGACGACATTGACATGGAAGGTGTTAATGCTTTCCCTGGAATTGGTAATAATGACCATAGATATGCAGGTACTCTTGACGGACAGCGTCATAAGATTTCTAACCTGGTAATGAACTGGGCTCAACAAGGTGTAGGACTCGTAAGCAGGGCAACTGCTGGTGTAGAAATCAAGAATCTTACCATTGATGCAAGCTGCTCGTTCACTGGTACAGAGGCTGTTGCTGCCTTCATCGGTGGTACTTACGGAACCTCTGGAACATTCGTTATTGAGAATTGTGGTAATGAGGCTGCCGTCAATGCTACCAGCAAGAACGCCGGTGCATTCTTAGGTTGTAACTATGCCAGCGACCAAAGCAGGGCACAGTTCCTGAACTGCTACAACACGGGTGCCATCAACTCGACCATTGAGGGCGGTGCTTTCAGTGGCTGGGCACACAAGGCCTTCGTTATGACCAACTGCTACAACACAGGTGCTCTTAGTGGTTGTGAGGGTTTTGCTCGCGGATATGAACAGATTATCACGAACTGCTGGTCTACCTCGAACAATGCAAGTGGCACATACGGTCGTGCAGCCAACAATGAGATTACTGACATCACCGACGGCACCGTATTCGTAGCACTCTTCGATGCTGACAATGTATGGCGTATGGACTTCAATGCTACTACTCCCCATCCTGTGCTCTACGATGTGCCCCTGGTTCTTGATGAAAACTTCCCCAACCGCTTCGTGGCTCAGGAGAATGCATCGCTGACACTGAAGCGCATCACCGTGGCTGACACTTGGAATACCATTTGTCTGCCGTTTGCACTAACAGCAGCACAGATTAAGGAGGTGTTTGGTGAGGGTGCCAAAGTGGCTGCTCTGACAGGTGCCGAGGGCGAGACAATGCAGTTCACTTCTACCGATGCTATCGTTGCAGGTAAGGCTTATTTGGTGAAGCCCACCACGGCTATCACCAAGAAGGAGCTGACGGGTATCAATCTTGTGGCTGATGCTCCTGTTGCCGATGAGCAGGGCGGTTTTGCCTTTACCGGCATCTATGAGCCTACGATGATTGCTGCCGACGACCTCTTCGTAGCCTCTGGCAACAAACTGCAGCCCAGCGACGGTACAGGTAAGCTGAAGGGCTTCCGTGCTTACTTCGCCAAGACTCAAGTCAGTACAGCACGTGCTACCAGTTTCGTGATTGATGGTGGTGAAACCACTGGCATCATTGGCATCGACGGCACTGTCGTGGAGAACGGCAGCACCTACACCCTCGGTGGCCAGCGCGTGGCTCAGCCCACAAAGGGCCTCTATATCGTGAACGGAAAGAAAGTTGTGATTAAGTGAGTGATTAAATAATTAATAAGGAGAACAAAATTATGAAAAAGAAAGTATATATGCAAGCTCCCATGATATACGTATTCGAGGTAAAACCCCAGAGTATGATGGAAGGTAGCAATACAACAGCAACAATCGACGGTCAAGAAACCATAGTCTACGACTCTACGCCAGGCGATGCTTCAGTCGGCCTGTCACGTCAAGGCCACAACCTATGGGAAGACGAGGGCGAAGAAAGATTGTATTAACACACGTCGGATGATAATGAAAAGACTATTGTCAACAGGTCTGCTCTTCCTGGCAGTGGCTTATACCGCTGCCAGTGAAGAGCTTTATCTGAAAGGCAACATCGCGCCGCAGGGTGGTGTTGCCCTTAACTATACTGGTGGAGAAGTATGGCAGTCGCAGGTCACACTCGATGACGCTAAGGTGTTCCTCTTCAGCGATAAGTACGTGTACTTTGAATGTCCTGACAGGAACTACCGCTCGTCGAACATCCGCATCAACGGAGGCAACTACACCGTGACTTTCAACATGGGTACGAAGGAATGGAAGTTCGAGGCTCCCACCGATGAGTATCGTATCTCGGCTTTCGGCTCGTCCGTCTGCAATGGAGAGGGTGCCGACGGCAACAAGGGCTATGCCTGGCTCTACGGCCAGCAACTGGGAGAACGTTATAGCAACGGCGAGTCAGAAAGTCCATTCTACGTTTCGGGCATATCCATTGGCGGCAACAACACGCAGAACCTGCTCGACCGCTACGACGAGCTGACACGTAACTACTCGCGTTACGTCATCGTCGGTTTATCGATGGGTAATGAGGGCATACATGAGTCGGGCAACAAGCAAGCCACGATGAACCAGTTCTCCACGAACATGCAGCGCATCATCAGCAAGATAAAGGCCGACGGTATGGTGCCAGTGGTGATGAACAACTACACTCGTGGAGACTATACCCTCGAGGACTACAGCTACATCAAGCAGATGAATATGCTCATCCATGAGTGGGACGTGGCATCGGTGAACACCTTAGGTGCCATCGACGACGGAGCCGGTCACTGGGCTTCGGGCTATCAGAAAGACAACGCTCACCCAACGACCAATGGCCACAAAGAGTTCTTCTATGCCATGCCGCCGTCGCTCTTCGATGCGCTGGTCAGTGGCAAGGCGCAGCCAGTACGCCATTCGGACGGGAACATGCTGCTCAGCAACGGTAAGTACATGAAATTCAAGGGAGAGGGAACCGTTCACCCCTTCACTGTGAGTGTAAGGGTGAGGGGTTCACAGGCTGGTCGTCTGTTGACCCTGATGCTGACCACCGGCACCCGCTTTGGGCATGTTGACGTCGATGCAGAGGGACATGTGGTCTACACCAACCCGACGAACAGGAAAATGACATCTGCTGGAACCCTCGACAACGACCAGTGGCACACGGTGACGCTGACACATTACTATGCCCAGGGCCGCACACTGCTCTATCTTGACGGCGAGGCCGTAGGAGAGCAGCGCGAGCGTCTTAACGCCCTGGCCGATGTGATGGTGGGCGATGCCGACAACAGCGATACGGAGCGAATGTGGAGCGAACTGTTCTTCTGGCGTGCAGCCCTGTCACCTGATGAGGTGCAGGGAGTCTGTGACGGAAAGATGCTCAAGAGCAGTCTGGAACTGTATGTACCAGCTGTGCTTCCACTGACAAACAGAGCCATGAGCCTGAATAACATTGAGATGGTAGGCGAGGAAGAACCCGTAGGGTCAAACCCGCAGGCCAACGGCGATGCCGTGGTGACCTCAGGACGTGCGCGCTTTACCGTACTCACTCCGCGAATGATACGCATACAGTGGAGCACACGGCAGAATTTCGAGGACCGCGCCACCTTTGCCGTCATCAACCGCAATCTGCCCGTACCGTCATTCACCACCCGTGAGGAGGATGGCTACCTATACATTGAGACCGAGGCCCTGACGCTGCGCTACAAGATAGGGTCTACCATCAGTCCGCTGATGAAGAGTCCCAACAACCTCAGCATCACCATGCCGATGAACGGACGCGACGTGCTCTGGTATCCTGGCAAGGAGGATGCCCTCAACCTGAAGGGCACACGCCGCACCCTCGACGGAGGCAGTGGCGACAACTACCGTCCGGAAATGGAGGACGGCATCATCTCGCGTGCCGGATGGGCTGTCATCGACGAGTCGCCCAAGACAAAACGCGGCGACGGCTCTACCACCTTTGCTTTCGAGGGCGACGTCGACGGTATCGACTGGCTCGCCGAGCCGGTGGACAAGAATGCCTACGACTGGTACTTCATGGGCTACGGTCACGACTACAAAGGTGCCATCGGCGACTACGTCAAGATCGCAGGCCCCCAGCCCATGCCCCCGCTCTACGCCCTTGGCTACTGGTACAGCAAATACCAGCGCTACACCCAGCAGGACTTTGTCAACCTGACAAACGAGATACGCCGTAACAATATCCCCATCGACGTGATGATCATGGACATGGACTGGCATCTTGACGGATGGACGGGATGGACCTGGAACAAGAGCATCATTCCCAACCCCGTGGGACTCCTCAACTGGATGCACAACCAAGGGCTTAAGGTGGCACTCAACCTGCACCCCGCCGACGGCGTGGCCGACTATGAGGACCACTACGGCGAGATCAGTGCCGCCACGGGACTCAGCGAGAACGGACGTGTGCCTTGGAAACTCGAAGATCCCAATTTCTACCGTGCCATGTTCAAGTACATCATCCGTGAACGTGAGCAGCAGGGAGTCGATTTCTGGTGGCTCGACTGGCAGCAGAATCTTACCAGCAGCTTTACTGATGGACTAAGCGAGACCTTCTGGTGCAACCATGTGTTCTACAACGATATGCGCCTCAACCGCACTGACCGCCGTCCACTCATCTTCCACCGCTGGGGCGGCTTGGGCAGCCACCGCTACCCCATAGGATTCTCGGGCGACACCTACGGCACCTTCGGTTCGCTCGCCTTCCAGCCTTACTTCACCGCCACGTCATCCAACGTCTGCTTCGGCTACTGGGGACACGACATTGGCGGACACCTCCAGTTAGGCGACAAGAATCCTGAGCTAATGCTGCGCTGGCTACAGTACGGAGCCTTCTCGCCCATCTTCCGTACCCACGGCGCCAGTCAGTCGAACAACGAGCGACGCATTTGGAAGTACGACAACTTCCCCCTGTTGCTTGATGTCGTCGAACTGCGCTACCAGCTCATGCCCTATATCTATACTGCCGCCCGCCAGGCCTACGACACCGGTATCAGCATCTGCCGTCCGCTTTACTACGAGTGGCCCGAAGAGAAAGAGGCCTACCGTCGACAGGGCGAGTACATGTTCGGCGACAACATTCTCGTGTCGCCCATCGTGACAGCCGCAGAGCCTGGCGCTTCGACTACCTGGCATCAAACTTGGCTGCCCGAAGGAGAGTGGTACGACGTCTGCCAGCAGAAGATTGTCAGTGGCAACCAGACCATCAGCGGCAACTACCTTGCAGAGGAGATTCCCTGGTTTATCAAGGCCGGTTCTGTCATCCCCTGCTACCCAGCCGTCAGCAACCTCAAGAGCCGTCCAGACGAGCTTATTCTAATGGTCGCTTCTTCTGAAAACTCTGCGGCCCCCTGCCCCCCTGAAGGGGGCTCCTACCTTTATGAAGACGAAGGCGATACACAGGCCTACATTGACGGTGCCTACACCACGACGGCGTTCAGCTACATGTCTGTGTCCAACGGTCATCAGCTCACCATTGGCCCTGCCGTTGGTAGCTTCGAGGGGCAGCCTACGGAGCGTTCTTACAAGGTGGTGTTCCTCGGTGTAAACGCCTCTCCTGAATCTGCCACCATCAATGGACAAACCGCAACCGACTGGAGCTACGACGAACTGTCTGGCAACGTCACCGTCAACGTTCCCGCAACTTCATGCCAGGCCACAACGGTTGTTGCTATCAGTAATAATAGTGAATCAACAGGCATCAGCGACCGACAAATTGTAAATAGTAATTCGTCAGATCGTAAATTGTATGACCTTCAAGGTCGTCGCCTAAATAGTTCTCTCAAGAAGGGCCTCTATATTGTTAACGGCAAAAAAATTGTACACCTATGAAAGCAATAACCATATTTCGTCTTAGTTTATTATTTCTCATTTTTCATTTATCATTTAGCCCCGCAGGGGCGCAGGATGCACTCTGGGCCACAGGCAGTGCCTTAGATGGGGAATCTGTTCAGCTCACTCTCAGACCCGACGGAAAGTTCACCTATACAGGGCCGCTCAATGACGGTGAGCTTAAGATAATGACCACTCAGGAGCCAACAGCCAACACCCAGTACATTGCCCCCCAGCTCGCCGATGCCTACCTCGTGAACTATGGTCTTACCTACGCCTTGACTACCGATGCAGACCGCGAGGGATGGGTTGTGTCTTTTCAGGAGGACACCTACCGATTTGTTGTCGACACTGACAAACGCACTGTGACTGGCGAGCTGCTGCTGCCTTGGAACGAAGTGCTCATTGCCGGCAGTGCCATCACCAACGGTGCCGACAACACCGAGTGGCATCGCGACAACATGTTGCCATTCAAGCGCGACCAGGAAAACCCCTACGTCTTTATCTGGGAAGGCTATCTTGGACATTTCGACGTGGTCGAGCCCGACCGTTTCAAGCTCGAAGGACAGATGACGTGGGGGCCACGCGAGCTTCATCCTTACACGCAGGATGAAGACATTCTCAGCTCTACGCAGTTCCGGCAGGGTGGCGACGACACGAAATGGCACGTCTATCAAGAAGGCTTCTACCGCATCACGCTCAACCTCTACGACGAGACCATACATGCTGAAATAATAAACATTAAACAATAAACTGTGCGCCGTGCTTCCGCCACGGCGAAAAACTGTGAACTATGAACTGTGAACTCAGAAATCTCTTATTGTTCCTTACTTGCTGCCTGTCATGTATTTCTGTCGTTGCGCAAGGTGGTAGTGGCGTCTATGTAGGCGGCCACATCCGCCGTGAGCGGCCTAAGACAATCGAGACGCTGAAAAGCTCAGGCTTCACCTATGTCATTCTGTTCAACGTCAATGTCGAGACCGACGGCACCCTCACCACCGACGGAGAGACCATCTGTCGCGACGGCCAATATGTGTTTGATGAGACACAGCCAAACTATATTGACGACGTGAAGGCACTCAAGGCGTGGCCCACCAGCATAGAGCGAATAGAAATCTGTATCGGCGGCTGGGGCAATGAGTCCTATATCCACATCAAAGACTTGGTGAACAAAGAAGGAACGGGAGAAGGCTCCATCCTCTACCGAAACTTCAAGGCCCTCAAGGACGCCATCCCTGAGATTGACGCAGTGAACAACGATGACGAGCATGGCTACCATGCTGCCACGGCGGTGAAGTTTCACACGATGATGTACGACCTGGGCTATACCACCACTGTAGCACCCTACACCAACAAGTCGTTCTGGCAAAGTCTGGTGAACGGTCTGAACAGTCAGCGGCCGGGAGCCTGTGAGCGCGTGCTCATACAGTGCTACGATGGGGGTGCGGGCAATAACCCCAGCGACTGGAAGCTGGGCGGGCTGCCCGTTCACGCCGGGCGCACCAACTATCAGACTGACATGGAGACATCGTTGGCACAGATGCAGACGTGGAAGGATAACAACGGCGTAGAGGGCGGCTTCGTGTGGGTCTATAACGACGAGACATGGAACCTGAACAAATGGGCATCTGCCATGAACCGTATCTTCCCAACAAAGACCACCTCTGTTGATGGGGGGTTACAATCCCCGCCCGTCGCCACACTCTACAGCGAGAACAACTTCGAAGGCTACGCCGTCGAACTGCCTGAGGGTAGCTATAGCACTGGCGAGTTAGCAGCCTGGGGCATCACCAATAAGGATGTCGCCTCCTTCCGGCTTGCTGAAGGCTATCGTCTGACAGCCTACGTAAACGGCGATCTCACTGGTTCGTCGAAGTCGTGGACTGATAGCGAGCTGGCCCGTATGGGTGCTTGGGGCAACCGTCTCTCGTCACTCAAGATAGAATGTCTTGATGAGGTGACAGGCATCAATGAAATTCACAGTTCTCAGAACTCTGCACTCTGCACTATCTATGACCTGCAGGGCCGTCGTGTTGGGGCAGACAACGTGTCAGCCCGTCACAATACCTTTATCATTATAAAAGACAGCGATGGCAATATTAGAAAGTTATTGAATTCGAAAAAATAACCATTATAAATACCCAATGACTGTCAAAAATCTGCTCATAACCGTTATCGGCGGCATGATGCTCATAGTGGCCACTCCCGCCCTCGCTCATCCAGTCACCCATGACAAGGCTCTCAACGTGGCCCGTCAGTTCATGTCGTCGCGTGGCATGACCGTACCTGCTTCTGCCACCAACCGCGCCAACTTCACTCCCGATCCCCTCCCCTCGAGGGGAGGGGCAGGGGTGGGGTCTCCCCTCACTCCCCCTTCACCCCCCTACTACGTGTTCAATGCCGACCGTGGCTACGTCGTTGTCTCGGGTGACGACCGTACTGCGGCAGTGTTAGGCTATGCCGACAGTGGTACTTTTGATGAGGAGAACATGCCTGATGGATTGAAATGGTTGCTGCAGACCTACAGTGAGCAGATAGAGCAGTTGGATGAGCTCTTTGCACTACACGAAGGAAAGCAATTGTTTTCTCCACAGAATCAGGTAGCACTGTATAACAGTCAGTCACGCCACAGCATAGACCCGCTGCTGTCCATGACCTGGAATCAGGGCGACCCCTACAACCAGCTTTGTCCCATCTACTACAATCAGGATGGCACTGAGGGAGGACGGAGTGCCACAGGCTGCGTGGCCACCGCTATGGCACAGGTCATTGGCTATTACCGCTGGCCGGAGCGGACGAGGCGCACCATACCGGGGTACATACAGAAATACAGTACCGACCAAGGCGATAAATCGGTACGACTGAACAGTATACCGGCAGGGTCGGTCATCGACTGGGACAACATTCTCGACAACTACAATGGGTCGGAAACCGAGGCGCAGAAAAAGGCCATCGCCGAACTGATGCTCTGGGTGGGCATGGACTGTAAGATGAACTACGGGGCAGCGTCATCGTCGGGCTTCTCGGAAGGCATTGACGGACTGGTCAACTATTTCGACTACGACGACGGCACCCATGTGGCCAAGCGCGAACTTTACACCCTGCAACAGTGGAACGACCTTATCTACAACGAGATTGCAACGGGGCATCCCGTTCCCTTTGGCGGGCAGAATTCTGGTGGCGGCCATGCTTTCGTGCTCGACGGCTACGATGCCAATGGGCTGTTTCATGTCAACTGGGGATGGGGCGGCATGTCCAACAGCTATTTCCGCATCGACGTGCTCGACCCAGGTAACAACAGTGGCATCGGTGCCAGCCTGACACCTGGCGGATATAATATGGGTCAGGATGCCATCATCGGCATGAGGCTGCCTGACGGCATCAAGGCCGATGAGGAGGACACACCGCAATACCGCTATAGGCTTTCGGCCAACGACTGGGAGTTGCGAGGCACAAACCGATTCTTTGCCAATTATGTCAACTGGTCGGGCGTGTCGGCTACGTGGAACATGGGTATCGGCTATGTCAACGAAGAGGGTAGGCTGACCGTGATAGGCAACTATGCCACAGCGCAAATCAGCCAGAACTTCTTCTCCGCACAAGAGTTCACAGTGAGCGGACTTCCTGAAGGAACCTACCACATCGTGCCCATCAGCAAACGTTCTACCGATACGGCCTGGCGTACCAATATGTCGCCGGAACTGAGATATGTCTACACGGAGGTCGATGCCGATGGCCATGTTGTCAAGATGGAGATACGTCCCATCGTCAATATCGTCATGACCAGCCTTAACTTCCCTGGTAATCACAAGCGCGGTGACAGTCAGACGGTATCTGCCACGTTCCGTAACGACGGCGACGACGAGCTGTTCACAGAAGTTCATCTGTTTGCAAGCCTCACCGACGACAAGGGCGAGGCCATCTGCCGCACGCTCCTTAACCTGCCAGTAGGCGAGGAAGGTACCATAGCCTTGAATTTCAAGGCCGAGCAGACTGGCACCTGGAATGTGTGGCTCGCCACCGACAACCAAGGACAAAACATTGTGGGGCAAGGTACTGTCGAGGTGACCGACGAAGGTGTTGCCTCGGGCCAGCAACTGCGCTATATGAGTCACACCATCAGCAACCGTTCCAACGGCATCGTCTATGGCAACTGCTTCCAAGGGCGTGTGACCATACAGAACACCAATACCACCGAGCCTTTCGACGGCATCGTCCACCTCTGGCTGTTCAAACAGGCAGACAACGGACTCTTCTACGATGCCGGAAGTGTCTATGTACCTTTGCAGATCGAACCTCGGCGCACGGCACAGGCATCCTACTATTTCGGTAATTTAGAGCTCGGTGAGAACTATGCTATGAGCATCCTCTACAGTGAGGGTGGCGACATTCAGGACGGTGGATTACGCCCCATGGGCCGTCCCAACGCAGGCATCGTCTATTGGCAGCAGAACCAGTCGCTCGCCGGCATGGCACCACAGCCTACGTTGAACACACCGTCGGGAGCCTTGGCCGTTGACTTGACGGCTGCTAAAGACATCGTCAAGACGGTGCGTCCAAACAGCAATCCCAACACTCTCTACATTCTTCCCAACACTGGTGTTGGAAAGGATTTGCAATCCCTTCCTGAAGGTCTCGACGGATGTAATGTCATCGTGGGTAACCATGCCGACAACATTACGCTTTGCGACGGCTATTCCTTCTTCACGCCATTGACCTTTACCGCAACCGAAGCCACTTTCACCCGTGAAACCTCATCCCAGCAATGGCAGACCATCGTCCTGCCTTTCAAGCCGCAGCAACTGCCCGAGGGTCTGCGTCTGGTCACCTTCACCGAAATGACGCCACAAGGCGAACCAACTCTGTCTGAGGTCACTGTGATGGAGCGTCATCTGCCTTACTTGATGCATGCCGCCGACTCGGAGCCACAGATATTTAGTGCCACCGATGCGCGCTTCTCGCCAACGGCAGAGGCTACGATGGCCATTAGTGCCGGTGGCTATACCTTCGAGGGCACAACCATAAGTGGTCGTCAGCAGCAAGTCTATGTGCTTAACGATGATGGCACGGCCTTTGAGCCAGCAAGCGGACAAGTAGCTGTGAAACCCTTCACTGCCTGGTTCAGGGCTCCTGAAGGCGCACCTGCCATCACCCTGTCTGAAGAACTGACGTCGCCAATGAAGTTGAAGGGGACAGTCATAGGGACGAGCGAGTGTGTAGACTATGCTAACGGTCAGAAAACCACAACGGTGAACACCTGCGAGAATGCGTTTGACGGTAATCTGGATACATTCTTCGCCTCGTGGGAACGTAGCTACACTTGGGCGGGACTTGACCTTGGCGAGCCATACGTAATATCCCGCGTGGGTTGGTCGCCCCGCAACGATGGTTTGGGTGAGGGACGTGTCGTGCTTGGAGTCTTTGAGGGGGCCAACAGTCCGGATTTCATGGATGCGCTGCCTCTTTATGTCATCAGCGAACCAGGTACTATCGGTACCATCTCCCATGCTGACGTGACTTGTTCAAAGGGTTTCCGCTACGTGCGGTATGTAGGCCCTTCCGATGCCCGCTGTAACATTGCTGAGCTGGAGTTCTACGGTCAAAAGGGCGAGGGTGATGAATCGCAGCTCTACCAGGTGACGAATCTGCCTACGGTGAGCATTCATACCCTAAACGGTGAGATACCCTACGACAAGGAGCACCAGATCGTTTCCCAACTGACAATTGTATCTGCCGAGGGTCTGCTTTCAGAGCCGGGCACTACCCGTGAGCGTGGAAACGTTTCACGCTCTTTCCCTAAGAAGCCCTATCGCATCAAGTTTGACAAGAAGAAACAGGTGCTCAATGCGCCCACGAAAGCGAAGAAATGGACCCTCATCAACAACTACGGTGACAAGACGCTGATGCGTAATCTGTTGGCTTTCGAGTTGAGCCATCGGATGGGCATGCCTTATACACCTTACGGAACTGCTGTCGACGTGCTACTCAACGGTGAGTATAAAGGCTGCTATCAGCTGTGTGACCAGATAGAAGTGAAAAATGGGCGTGTGGACATTGTGGAGATGACCCCGCAGGACAATGAGGGTGCAGCACTGACTGGAGGATATTTAGTGGAGGTCGATGCCTACGCTAACGATGAGAATTCCTGGTTCATGTCCAACAGCCAGAATCCTGTCACCATCAAGTCGCCCGATGAAGATTCCATTACCAATCAACAGTTTGAATATATTCGCTCGATGTTTAATACGATGGAAAAGAACTGGCGCACGTATTTGGACAAGAACACTTTCCTCCGGCATTTCCTCGTGGGAGAACTGTCGGGCAATACCGATACGTACTGGAGTGTGTTCATGTATAAGGACCGTGACGACGACCTGTTCTATACCGGACCGGTGTGGGACTTCGACCTCGCCTTTGAGAACGACCAGCGTACCTTCCCTGTTAACAACAAGACCGACTTCATTTATCGCAGTGGCGGCAGCTGTACGGGCAACATGAAGAATTTTGTAGATAATATCGTGGTGAGGGATGCTGCGTCGCGCGCACAGCTCCTCGAGATTTGGGACGAAGCTCGGCAGAACGGACTCAACGAGGAGAACCTCGTGGCATTTATCGACAGCCTCGAAGCGGAACTTGACCAGTCGCAACAGCTCAATTTCAAGCGCTGGCCCATAATGAACTCCATTGTTCACCAGAACCCGTACATCTGGGGCAGCTTTAAGGCGGAGGTAGAGAATGTGCGCCGTTTCATGAAGGAGCGCATCGCATGGATGGATAAGAAGCTGAACTACGTTTACGTTCCCAGTGCCATAGCCGATAGCTCGTTCGGTAAGGTCGGGGATTGCAAATCCCCTCCAACAGCGCACATTGACTTCACCCTCCCTTACAATGTCTATTCATTGCAGGGCAAGGCTTGCGGGAATGACCTGAGGGCACTTCCTCCTGGCATCTACATTGTCCGTCAAGGAGAGGCGACCAGAAAGTGCACGGTCGGGGATTGCAAATCCCCTCCAACAGATTGCAAATCCCCTCCAACAGATTGCAAATCCCCTCCAACAGCGCGAATCAGACACTAAAAAAGGGAACCAATTGGTTCCCTTCTGCTTTCTCTTAGCGGAGAGTGAGGCTCCTTTTGCGGAAGGTGAGGTTCCGCAGTTGCTTATCTGTTTAATGAATTGAGTGCCAACTATTTAGCATTTCCCATCGAAACGGTTCTAATTTTATGAAGTAATACACTGGTAATACATTTTTCTATATATAACAAGTGCGTAATATAGTTACCAAATTTCTTAGCCGTCATGCTGTCTTAACGCTCAATGGTTTTAATTCTATCAAAGATCTCTTATCTCACTTTGCAAAGGTAGTGCTTTTACATCGAATAGCCAAATAATTCAAGCAAAAAACGGATAAAATACTCCAAAATCAGTCATTTCCCGACTTTTCATGTCGTGAAAACGTTAATATATGACTTTATTTTTTTCAAGACTGCCATATTGATAGCTTATTCTTATTTTTGTGGCAAAAAAGGAGATATAGGCTATGATGCGATTTGAGTATAATCAGAAATTTATCAAACTCCTCGCCAAAGAAATGGTGAAGGAGATGCAGAAGGTAAAAAGTGAGGCAAAGGAGCCAGAACTTATCACAGTCAAGGAAGCTGCTGAAACACTTAATTTGTCGGAAGACTATGTGAGAAAGATAAAAGACAAACTACCCCATGTCAAGCAAGGAAACAGCAAGCAAGGGCGAATCCTCTTCGTGAAAGAAGGTCTTATGGACGCGTATCTTAATGCTGTCGGAAAAGATAAGTGATTTAAAAGTAAACGGGTGGACAATAGAGCGTGTAGCAACAGAGATGGTTATTTCCCGTGTGACCCTTTCTCAGAATCTCAGTCGTAACCCTACAGTAAACACATGACAGCGAACTTTTCTGATGATTTAATGAGAATATAGGGGAATTACCCATTCAACTTTAGGGTTTCGTACCCATGCAAATAGGAATAATCCTTTTGAAACCTCGCCAAATCAGCGTACTTTTGCAATGTGATTCAGAACATAGGAGTCTGAACACAGAACGAAAGTTGAACAATTTAAAGAAGAAGATTATGAAGAAGACAATAGTGAGTACTAATTGGCTGAATAAAGTGATCGCAGCCATGATGATGATGGCAATCACATTTGCAATGCCAGCAATGGCCGGTAATAAGAAGCCCAACAACCACGGTAAGAATGACAAAGTTGCAGTGGTAGTGAATAACGATAAGAAGGCCTCGCACTTTGATAAGGTTGACAAGAAGACAAGTCATTTCGATACCCACAAGACCCATGCCTATCGTCCTGACGTTAAGACCTGCACCATCAAGGTGAGCCGCCATGACTCTCATAAGAAGGTTGTTGCCAAGGTTGAGAACATGAAGGGCGTGATGGACACTAACTGGAATCCCCGCACTCGTGAGTTGACCGTCCGCTACGATGCCAACAAGACTTCAGCCCGCAATATCAAGCACTTCATGGCATAGTTGCCATTCCATATATAATCCAAGAGACCCCGGCTTGCATTTCTGCAGGTCGGGGTCTTGCTGTTTTGAAGTGGAATCACTTTATGATACCTCGATGGCCTTGGTGACCTTCTG
>ERZ809472.180-NODE-180-length-17089-cov-8.670424_pt1 | contig 17089 bp, 22 predicted proteins | sample MGYA00521274_ERZ809472 | MGnify/ENA primary metagenome ERZ809472 (study PRJEB31581, sample SAMEA3312791) | metagenome | study: EMG produced TPA metagenomics assembly of the PRJEB8939 data set (Metagenomic analyses of Rumen microbiomes reveals... | reverse complement strand
TCTGCGTTTATCATTGCCCCATCCCTTTTCTCAAAATTTCTAATATCATCAGCCGGGGCTCTCATGACAATAAACTAAACATCCTCAACCTATTTCTTCTAAGAAATAGCAATAAATCCAATCCAAAGATATAACAAATTTTCCCACAACTGAGCAATCTCATCTAATATCCCATCAAACACATCTTTATAAGGGTTATCATCATTAAACAAGAACTCCAATATTGCCGCCAAAACCTAACCAATAACCCAGAAGTTTCTGTTCAGGTCTTCTACAGCAAGTGTTCTGTCATATTTCGGCATAAGAAGTCTAATAAACTTATCAAAAATTCTATGTGTGTATTGTAAGAACTAAGGATTATCAAGAATTTCTCTGTTCTTATCATTGCCGCGAATTTGTGAATAACTCACATCATTAATATTGTTCCACGGCTTTACCCACTGGCCGCCGCTAAAATCATTACCAGCATTTGCGGCTGTAATATCATTTATTGTAAAAATAGATTCACCAATCTACTTGTCTTCCACAACCATATCATTATAAGTTTCAATTAACTTATCAAAACTCTTGTTCCAGTGTTCAGTCTTTCTTTCAAGACAATCGTCAAGAAAATTCTCAATGAGGTCGGCGTGGTCATTGATAAATTCAACAACACTTGCCGCGTTTTCCTCATTGAGAAAATCAGCTTGCTTCAATCCATACTTGCCCATTTTTACATCTTCATTCTGCATGAACTATACAAGTCCATCCCAGAACACATCTTGGTGGTCTATGAATTGTTTTAAGTCCTTTCCTGAGAAATTTTCTGCGGTGACTTTTTTATCACCGTCAATACCGGAGATAAGAGTTTTGATTATTCCATCAATAATAGAATAATCAAGTGCCATAATCTCACCGCCTGTAATTATTATCTAAATACACGAGAAATTGTTGTGCCGTTAAATGGTGAGTTTGCACGAGCAGCATAGAAGTTTGGTGCTTCTTTCGCCGCGAAAGGAATAACAACCTCTGCCTTTGTAGGTTCTGCTGTAACGATTTCAACAGGAACTTCTACAGTAGGTTCAACGGCAACTTCTTCGGTTACGGGTTCTTCTGTAACTGTTTCGGCTACAGGTTCTGCAACTTCTTCTGGAGTTGTTTCTTCTGTTACTGCTGTTTCTGCGGCAGTTTCAGACTTCTTCGGGCGGCCCCTCTTTTTCTTAGGAGCTTCCTCAACAACTTCTTCCTTTACTAATTCTTCTGCCATTTAATTCACCTCATTACTTCTTAATTCTTGCGTAGCCATCATAAACTACTTCGCCGTCAATAATGAGTTTTACAGCCTTAAGAACTGTGTCTGTCTGTTCTCCGCCGGCTGTTTTGTTTTCCTGTACTTCATTCATGAAAACAGAACTCATGTCGATAATGTTTGCGAAGTATCTGTAATCCATGCTATAAGTATGCTTTGCAACCTTTGAAAGTTTCCAGTGGTCTCCGTTTGTGTTGCCTTCAATTGTTGTGATAACACCCTTAGCATAGTCTACATCTACGATGATTCCTACGTGGTCGCAATCGCCGCTTAAGTCCCAGTCAAACTCGATAATATCGCCAATTTCAGCAGTTCTATAATCGTGGTTTACTCTACCTTTCTGGTTGAAGTAATCACGCATCTGAGTACATGAACTAAACCACTTTTCTCCAATTGGTTTTAAAAGTTTATCTGATACATATGCAGCGCACCAATCATAGCCATAGTTAGAGCCAAGCTGTTTACCAAGGTCGGCCTCTAATGACTTTACTAATTCGTTTCTTGTCATATTAATCACCTCATAAAATAAAAATAGAGAGAATATTTCTATCCTCTCTATTTATGTAGTGATATTAAGTTTTTGTCTAACCCTTTGCCGTATTAAAATCATATAAGTATTTTTCGGTTAGCTTGTTGTGAATGTAGAAATCGCGGCCTACGGATGTTGGGAGATATGTTGGCCAATCCCACCAAAATACGCCGGCAAAATATGGGTCATCATAGAATACGTCCATGCATGATTTGTAGAAGGTGAATTGTTCATATTCGCTGTATGGGAGGTCATAGTTGAAATCCCATGGATGTGCTGATGCACCTTCGACAGAGCGACAACCAATTTCCATGAAGATGAACTGCTTATTACGGCTTGCCGCGATTGCATCAAGACGATAACGTATTTCAGTCCATTTCTTAACCATGCCATCGTAGGAATTGTCTGGGTCGCCTACTGGGTAGTATGCTGATGTACCGATATAATCTAAACTATCAAACCATCCTTGTGTGTCTTCGTGGTCGTGATTGGTGTTGTAAATTACAATACCAGTATAAACTCTGCGAACTTCTGAGATAATGTATCTCCAGTCGGCTTCACGGTGTTCTGCGCCAAGCATTTCGCAGCCAATACAGAACATTTCAACACCGAGCTTTTGCGCTAATTCAGCATAGTGAAGAATGAAGTTCTTGTAGGATTCAAACCAAGGCTTCCAATAAGCATCCATGTCATCCATGTTGTGTGATGGAAAACTTATGAAAGCACGCCATACATTGTCCTGAGAATGAACCATTGGCTTTAAGCATACCTTAACCCCTCGTTCATGTGCGGCGGAAACAAAGGCTTCGATGTCGTGGTCTGATGGGGTACGTAAGTGGTCTGCGAAGATGTTTGTGGAATGGTAGGTTTCTTGGTAGTTAACCACTGTCAAACAAGTCCAATTAAATCCCACATTAAACATTGTTCTCTGAGAAGCAAGACCGTTCTTCGATGTTATTTCGCCGCGATTAGCAAAGTAACCATAAGACATACCACGGATTTTGTCATCAATTTGCGGCACGATTGGTTCTTCTGCTGTTGCGAAAGGTTCCCATTTCGCGGCGAAAGAGCCATCTGAATAACCAATGGATTCTTCACGGTCGATGTCACGTTTGAATTCGCCGCCACCATCTGAACCGAATGTTGCGAGTGTGTTATCAAAATTCATTTTAATTCCTCCTTTTTTATTTTTATTATAACATAATTTGGAGAAAAAGTAAAGAGATAAGGAAAGGGAGTCCGAAGACTCCCCTTTTTATTAACTTATTAATGCTTTAAGAGCTTTAAGTTGTGCGATTGTGAATGATACTGAACCTTCATTTGAAGCTCCTGTGATTGTTACAATTGTTTCTCCACATTCTGTTTCAGCTTTAATTTTTGTGCCACCATAAAGTCTAAGTTCTGACTCGTCCGTAATTTCTACTACTGGAGCAAGACCTGATGATTCAACATGATTGGTTGTACCAGCTTCTTTTGCAAAATAATGAATCTAATATGTTGTTGAATCAACCTATGATATATAATCTATATGGTCTAATTCATAGCCGGATTCAATATCACCAAGGAATGTTGAATAGTATGCTGAATTTTTAAATGCATATAGTGCTGCATTATTATCAGTTAAATCAAATTCATCTGCTGTTGTTGTGAAAGTCCATTTTCTTGTGTAATAGAAATTTATACGCCATTCTCTATTGCCGCTGACTGTATTTTGTGTATATCCGAAAGATATAAGTCCGCCATAGTCTTTGTCGGTACTATTGTTAATGGAGTTAACAAATGCTATATATTCTGGGCGAGCATACATTTGTTCCTTTGTACTTATCCAAGTGCTTGTAGTTATATAAATAAGACCAGAATCTTTGAGTGCTTCTTTCATGCTCTCTCTTATCATAACATTAGCCGGACCTTGTGCCTGAACAATTGGGGATTTATCCCAATCTCTATCACCAATTCTGTCGGCAGTTTGAATTGGAAGGTTCCAATCTTTTCCTAAGTGTGCTTTGTTGAATACCATACCTTTAGCTATCGGATTATCCGTTTGCCATGCTAATTTTTCATACCACTAACCAGTTACACAACTGCTAACACTATAATTAAAACTTAAATCAATCATAGACTCATTTAAGCCAGCTAAGCGGCAGAACTCGTTTATAACAGTAGAAGTGGTTATTGTTTGATTATTATACTGCTGGAGATTATAAGTGCTGCCGGAAACAACTTGTCTTAATAAATAGGTAAAGTTAGAAATAGAGAAGTTAGATATCGTAACCTGAACAGTTCCAAAATGAGATGGTTGTGTAGATTGACCATTAAAATAAGTAAAGTTTCCATCTCTATGGAATAAATCCGTATAACTTACACTTGCATTAGAGAAGTCACAAACAGCATTTTCGTCAAAGCTCAATAATGTTTTTATTGCATAATCAAAATCTTCTGTTTGAACAATATCTTGAATTGATTTTCCCATTACATTTTCTGGTGTGTAGTAAGTTAAAGTACAGTTTGTAAGATTGAAAGTAACTGGAAGGGCTTCCATTGATAATTGAACAGAAGTTGTGGAAGCTTTATAAGTAAAACCTTCGTCTTCATAGAAATACATACTACCGCCACTGTAAGCTGGTTGGTCAGAAATGAAATATACTCTTTCTCCTTCCCAGTGATTTCCAAAATAACCTTTTATAGCCTAGTTAGAATCATTTGCTTTTGAATAAGTAATGTAATAGTAAGATGTATTTTTTATTGGTTTATCTGAATCTTTACCTTTCCATATATCTTGACCAGTTCCAACAGAAGCCGCTTTAAGGTAACGATAACAATTGATAATATATTTGTTTCTTGAACTATTATAAGTGCAAGAGAAATAAGGAGTTGAAGAAGATGTTGGACTATCGTCATACTTAACGTCTTTTATTCCTTTTTCTTGATATTTGGCAATGAAACCAGGGTCAGCTATTAAATCTTCATAAGAAGTAATTTCAACATCTGACGCATAGTCATAAATATCTACTGAAGCATACTGAGCATCTGTCTATTGATAATCTATTGTTTCTTGTGTACCATTAAGTTTAGCATAGTAAGTTGAGTAGAACTTAAGATTAACATCGGTTGGCTAAGTTGCTTTAAACATCCAATACTGATTAAACCTATTTACACCAAAACTTCTCTTTGCATAACGTTTAAATGGAATTAAATCACTATCTGTTGCCGCATCCAATGGAACTTCTAACACTGGACCTCTTTCATCAGACTGGCCTAAATTTTCGACACCAGTTTTATTTGGATAACATATTCCACCATTTATATTATATGGGTCACTGTTTCTTAAAATTACGGTACTGCTCCAAGATTCTAAGTGCGTGTTTCCATCCATTTGAACAAAACTATCATTACCTTCTAAAATACCTTGGAATCTTGCCCATTTTGTTTCAATATCGGTTTGAAGTGACTGGAAATTTATACCACATACATCCGAAGGGTCAATATTAATAGATGTTTTTCCACTTGGAGTAAAACCAAAGAACGTATCACTCTACTGGTCTGGGCAGAATTTAATTAAAGCTCTTGCATTACTATCTGTATTAAATTGAGTTATTACATATGAGCCACTACCTAACTGATTTTCTTTTATTAAAGTTGCATTATTATTTATATGACAGCCTTCAACATAAACACCTGTAGATTCTACTTGCTTATCTATATGTACTACTCCGTTACTTCTACCAGATATATTTACTGTAGCATTACCTTCTAATACAAAAGTAGAGCCTTTTGGTTTATCTAAATATGAGTTCCTTAAAGCTAAAGAATCTCCAACATAACTACCTAAAAGACCTTGTGCATTATCAAAAACGTGCATAGGTTTATAAGGGAAGAGGAACCAATATCCTTGATATGTTGCCGGACTTGGACCTATTAATGTACCCGGATCACGATAACTTAAAATGTTATTAAATTGGTTACTAAAACCCCCATTTCTATCAAATTCATAATAGCTATAACCTGTTGCCGAAGCTGACTGAAGAGTAGTAGTATCTTTCATAGCCGTAGATAATACGATTTGACCACTATATAAGCTACTGCCAGCCATTACCTAAAATAAAGCCAAGTGGTCTGGGTCTTGTGAATCCATTTGAACAAAAGTATTTGGACCAAATAAAACTTCACTACGTCTTTGCTATGTCATGTCAGGTCCACTAGCATATGAGGTGCATTTGAAAATTGCATTACCTTCCATTATGAAAGTTGATGCATGTCGCATTTGAAGTATACTTTCATGTGTCATTGTGATAATGGACCTGTTTTTCATCTGTAATACTGGTCCAGTCTAAAATTCGTCTACGAAATTAAACATATTTCTCACAATGTCATTTCTTATATCATAATGAGTACGACCTCTTTTCCATGTATTGCTATAGTTAAAATAATCATATGGGCTTCCGTCTTGCATATCAATGATACAATTACCTCTCATAGAGATAGTAGGCGTTGCATTACTCTACGGGGTTACTCCATTACCATTCATTTCAATTTTCGCACAGGCACCAATATCAACTTCAGGACCACTTAATCTATTGTCCCAGAATTTACCTCTATCATTACCCTCAAAAACAACAGCCTTTTCACCAATATTAACTTTTGCACCGCCTTGAATACAGAAATTACCTTTATCTCTCGCCGCGATTTCTCCATCAAAAGTTTCTTCTTCTGCATCTACACCACTTCTTAGTTTTATAATAGGTGTGACAGTTCCAATTACAGCCGTATCAATTATTGGTGGTTCTGGGTCTGGATTTTCTTCTGTTGGTTCTTCCGGTTCTTCACTAGCTTCAAGAGTTATGGTGTATTTTGCGACATTCTCTTTTGCCCAGTTTTCGCCATCTCCAACCAAAATAACATTTTCGTCAGCGTCAATTTCTGCACTTCCACCGCCTTCACCCAAAGCAAAGTGTCCTTTTTCACCATGCTCTATATCACCGGGTACAAATACAACGACATTACCATTTGTAACATCATTCGCCGCGATAATATCACACATGCTGTCTAATGTGATACCGACGTTTTCACCAGTAGTATTTAAGTCTTCTGATGCCCAGTAATGACCACTACCATATGTCATAAGCATTACCTCCTTTTAAATAAAGGGGAGGATTAACCTCCCCCATAGATTAAATATTGTTAAGCAACTGTTTAAGTGCTTTAAGTTCTGTAAGAGTAAATGAAACAGGGTCTTCATCAGAATCAGCACTACTAAATTCATAGGTTGTTTCACCATATTTGGTTACGGCTTTAATCTTCGCGCCGCCGTAGATACGAAGTTCTGAACCTTCAGTCACATCAACAACAGGCACGTTAGTAGTTGAAGCTACTTCTAAGTCCCAATCGTCTTCTTTAAGGAAGAAATAAACCACATATTGCGAAGAAGAAGCAGTAGGATTTATGCGATTAATATAATAAAGCTCTTTTCCAGAGTAATTATTGCTAATATAATCCAGTAATTCCTGATAATGACTAGAAGCTACAAAATCTCTTATTGCTTGATTCATATCTGTTAAATCAAACTCATTTTCACTAGTAGTTATTGTAGTATTATATTCAAGACCAGGTGAATATTTTTCTCTTACACAAATGTTTACCGGACCATACGCTTGAATAATAGGAGACCTATCCCAATCCTTGTCACCAATTCTATCTGCTGTTTGAATTGGACCATACCAATTCTTTCCAAGATGAGTTTCTGTGTTTCCTGTGTAATTAGATGTTGTAGATATTTCATATTTAACATCCTCAGCAACCGCATAATTATCAGAGAACTGGGCGTTTGATAAATCCCAGTATCCATAAGATGGGGTAGTATCTGAGGTTCCTATCTTACTCTTAATTTCAAACTACTGATAAGCCGGAAGCTCATCAACCGTAACATTTGTTGGATAGTTTAATATTGCACCGTCTGTAGTGCTGTTTCCGTAAAAACTGTTTGATAAATCCCATGTATCATAATGAAGAATTATGTGGTTTACATAGTAAACATATCTGCTATAACGATACTAGTCATATGTAATAACTACATTCTCCATAGGTTCTACACTTGTAAAATTACCATATATTGACCTTAATTGTTCTAATACCTATGGATTTGCCAAGAATTGAGTTGGGGTTGTATTGTTAAGATTAATGTAGTTAGATACTCTAACATACTTTCCATTGTCGTATTCTCCGCCGTCTTGGTTGTATGTTAAGTTGTTTAAAGTAATTGTTTCAGTATATTTATACTTTGAAACAATAGAATAAGAAGGTGTATAGCCAGATAGACTAAATGCAACATTAAAAGGCGAAGTTATGTTACCTGCACTAACCAATCCACTTCTCATTTCTATAGAACCCGGATACGAGCCGTTGGATGCAACCTTGTAATCTGACTTAGCCTAATCTATACCTGTCTAATTATAACTATCAAAGCCAACTGTTATGTTAGTAATATTTACTGGAAGAACACCAGAGTAACTTATGTGTCCATCACTATAGCGGAATGTTCTTTCTATTACTCCACCCGATACAGAACCAAAAGTTGGAGTGTTTATACATTTTAAACGTTGAATAGCAAGTTTTCTAAATTCTTCTGAATTATATATTTCATCCCATGTTTCATATTCTCCGGCAAGAGTTATTGATTTAATATCTCCAACACAAGAACATGAAGAAACAGAAAGTCTTTCACAATATACTACTGGAACTTTTGTTTTACTTGTACCAGAAAAACCAGTCCATGTCATAGCATTTTCTGATGGTGGTAATGCTGTAGCACTTTTTAATTGTGAAGCATATGTATTCTCAATATCAGCAATTGTCATCTCTGACAAATCTGCATCTACTTTAATACTTCCGCGTTGTGAACGATTTTTAGTTGGACTTGGGAAATAAGGATAAAGAGAATGTCTCTAACTGTCAGAACCATTATAAGCTCTCAAATTGTTAGAATTTCTTAAAATAACCGTTCCGCTCCATGATTCAAAATGGCTATTGCCATCTACCTAAGCGAAAACATCATTTCCACCAAAAATAGCATAAAGTTTTTTCCATTCCCAGTTCATTTCTGTATGTCTAGCATTGCAATAAAATCCCATTGGTCCGGTTGGATTCCAGTTAATACTTGTATTATCTCCGATGTTAAAATTCATTCTTGATTTTCCTGAGTAGTTGACTTTTGTGGCTGCATTCGCGCCAATATCTGAACCCCAGTCAAGAACAAACTAAGACTATTCTCTAAGACCGGCTTTAATATTTATATTACCATTAGTGGTTAAATCAGCATTAATTGTTCCACCTTCAGCAGCCCCAATACCTATTGCTACCGCAGAGTTGTTATAGGCTGATATAGTTAACAATGTTGCATTAGACATACTAAAAGTTGGTGAAGCTAAAACAGACCTTAATCTTACATTATCATATCGAGGTGCAGAAGTGTTGTTAGTAACGTTGCTTTCTGAACTTAATCTAGATAAATGGAAAACATTCCAGTCACCACTATAAAAACTTGAACCCGGAGTATAAGTATCTCTAAAGGTACTATTTCCGCCATAAAAGACATAATCGAAATTTGATATCGAACTTGGTCCATAAGATGGAATATCTTGTTTTCTAAGCTGAGTTGTTAATAACAATGTACCCGGATTCATATTAAGAACACTATAGAAATTTGAATTTCCATATAATTCTGACCAAAATCCCGGTCCAGCAGATATATTTACTTTATTGGGTTCAAGTGATGAAGAGTATCCATTCATCCATTGTCCACCAACAATATGAACTCTTGCATTACCACCTATTTCCACAAATGAGCCATTATTAACCTTAACGACGGACTAATCGTGGAACATAACGGTTGGAGAACCCTTAAGTTGTAACAGCGGTCCATCAGTCTTGTTTGTAAAAGGGCTTATGCTTCTTATGTCTTCGGTATAATTAGATAAACGGCCAGCTTGCCAACCCATATCCCAGTTATAATCAAAATTCTTTTCATTTGATATATCAATAAGAGAATTACCTCTCATAGAAATTACTGGAGTGTATGAATCTTCTCTTGGAAGCATTTCAATCTTCGCCGCACCCTTAATCTTAATATCTGGTCCTTCAAGAGTATCATTCCAGAAAGCTGAACTATAGCTTTCTCCAAGTTCACCAATTTCAACTTTACTCTTACCAGTAGCAAGTACCTTGGCCAGGTCTTCGATTGTGGCTTTCCAACCATCATCTTCAACCTGTACCTCTACATTTGCATCAAGGGTTTCATCATATTCAATCTCAGTATGTGTATGACCTAAACCATTTGAAGCAATAGTAAAAGAACCAGTATCAACGTCCTAAATTGGTGTACCATCGTCTTCACAAGTAGCAATGTTTGGACCTAATCTCTTATCTTTTAAATAAATTTTATTTGCTTCCTGAGCTTCAACACCGCCCTGTGCACCAACGCCATTGCCCTCACCGTCGCCGATAACAACCTAATAAGCACTAGCATCAATGTTTGCGCCGCCTCCGCCGCCTTCTCCTAAAGCAAAATGTCCTTTCTGTCCGTGTTCAATATCTCCCGGAACAAATACAACGGCATTACCATTTGTAACATCGTTCGCCGCGATAATATCACACATACTATCGAGGGTTATTCCGACATTTTCGCCTGTAGTATTAAGGTCTTCAGAAGCCCAATAATGTGCACTACCATATGTCATTCGTTTTCCTACCTCCTTACATTAATAAATTTTTGGTCGTAGGTTAATATATATAAGTCATCATTAGTTTTAAGAGATGGGCCGACAACATCTATGTCCGTGCTACCTTCTATACCATCTAAATGATAAACTTTGCCATTGACTTCTATATTAACATTAGCCTTTACAGCAATAGTATTATGACCTAAGAAGTCTGGAGTTACCGGACATTCTTCAACATTCGCGCCAATAACACTATCACCAGAGGATTCATAAGTATGCCATGCCATTTTAATCACCTCTTTTATTTTGTAGAAATCTTTAATATAAAATAAAGGGAGAGAGGGTGGTACCTCCCTCCCATTATTATGTTTAAATAGCTTGGATATTGTTGTCAAATATTGTGCCCTTTGGTGAAGAACTGAACGCCTTCATGTTGGTAAGTTTAATCGTTGCGTTATTAAAGTTACTAAGCGATACACCCTCTCTAATACCAACGAAATCGGTACCATCATAATAGATTGCGCCGATAGTTATTGGCGTACCATCACTTGTTTCACGATACCAACCTGTTGCATGAGGAATACTCCTCCATGAATAGTTGGTGAAGTTCTGAGCAGTAAACTCTGCGGCAAGGGCATTGAACATTGCTTGTGTGTCACCTTGGAACGATGTATCCGAGTTTGTGAACAAATCGAAACCAATGTAATAATAACCTTTTCTATAAAGGTAAATACGGTGTAAGTATTTTGTTGCGCCGCCGCCGCCAACAGGAGCAGAAAAGTATTCAACAGGTGCCGCGATTCCTAACTTCTCACAGAAAAGTCTATACATTAAGTAATGTCCGTCATCGTTAGGATGGATGTGGAACGGGTAACTTTGGCCGCCCACATTTGTTGTTTCAGTCTGATTAAAGAGTTTATCAAAGGCATCTGTATCATAATTACAATACTTAAGCAGTCCTTCATACAAATCAAGCAATTCAAGGTTGTGGTCTTTCGCCCATCTTGAAAGGATTCTGTGAATTTCACTCATGTCAGTAACATATTTGCCCGGACCAGCAGGACCAAGAGCTTCGTTAACCAGTGTTTCTGCTGTACAACAAGCCGGAATGAATTTCGCACCAATAGCCTGAGCACGGTTATAGAATGTCGTATAGTCATTGTAAAGAGCATTTAATTCTGTTGAACCTCTACGGTTATTTGTACCAAACATCGCAATAACGATGTCAGAATTTGATGGCATTGCTGTTTCAAGGTCTCTTACAGCATCTGTTGATACCCAACCTGAAACACCAGTATTCTGAACAACAACCCCGGCTAAATATCTTTCAGAAAGATAAGAAGCAAGACGTGCTGCCCATGACTTTCCGTCACTTGCTGAATAACCGTAGGTAATTGAATCGCCCATAAGGGTTAAGTAAATTGGGTCATTACGAGTACCTCTGTTGAGTATATCTACGATATTTGTTGAAACAATTGGCGGAATTATTGCAGAACCGTTAAGCCTTTCAATATCGGCGGCATTACGGCCTGAACATTGACCAGCAGTTTCTCCACTTTTGGTGTATGAAATCTTAGTCCAGTCAATCTGGTCAAACTCAACGCCAGCGCCCGGATAGAAACGCATTACAGCCTGTGCTTCACCCGCTGCAGCGGTAAATGTAACTGACCTAGTGTCAGGTCCATGACCTAATTCTGCACGAGTGTTACCTCCAGATGCATTTTTCATCTGAACACCAACCCATGTATAGTTTCCACAGTCGAATGTATATGAAGCACCTTCATCAACAGCGGCTTCAAAAAATACGTCGTTACCTTCACGGTGCGCATATTTAGGAACATAACGTTCAACTACTCCGCCGCCACCGCCAGAACCATCTGCTCCGTTTGTTACGGTGAAAGTAGATGTTGTGTTGTCTGTGTAGGTAATTGTGTAGGTGTCAACAAGACCTTGTGTACCAGTTTTAAGGATTGATACAATACCACGACCGTTTGTACCATTAGTTCCATTTGTACCGTTGGTTACTGTGAAATCGTAGTATGAACCGTCGTCCATGCTGATTGTATAAGTATCAACATTGCCGCTTGTACTTGTAAGGCTAATATCAAAGATACCATTACCAGTAGCACCAGTTGCACCGTTGATAACATCAAATGTTGTTGATGTACCGTTTGTGAAGTTGATTGTGTAAGTATCTTTTAAGCCTACTGAAACTGGACCAGTAATAGAAGCGATACCATTACCAGTAGCACCTGTTGCGCCGTTCGTTACAGTGAATGTTGAACTTGCACCACTTGTGTAAGTAATTGTGTAAGTATCAACGAGTCCAACTGAACTTGTTTTTGAAACGCTTGAAATGCCACGACCCGGTGCGCCAGGAAGTCCATCTTCACCATTGGTGATTTGGAAAGTAGTTGGATTTAAGCCGTCTGTGTAGTTAATTGTGTAAGTGTCAATAAGTCCATCTGAAACTGGACCAGAGATACTTGCAATGCCACGACCAGTAGCACCAACAACTACACCAACATTCTTAGAAGTGCTGTTGCTTAATGTAAGAACAAGTTCTCCATCGTTATTGATTGCCGCGTTAGTAACAGATACACCATCTGTACCATTAGAACCATTAGTTACTGTAAAGGTTTCTGTAGTGTTATCATCTAATGTGATTGTATAGGTATCAACATTGCCGGCAGTACCAGTTTTTGCGATTGACTTAATACCATTACCAGCCGGACCTTGTACACCCTATGCACCATCATTAACAGTAAAGGTTGTTGTTGTGTTATCTGTGAATGTTATTGTATAAGTTTTTACCAGACCCTCTGTGTCTGTAAGGGTAACTGATTTAATACCTCTACCATTCGCACCATCGTTACCGTTTGTTACAGTAAAGGTTGTCTGGGTTGAATCTGTAAAGGTAATTGTATAGGTATCAACCTTTCCGGATGTACCAGTCTTTGCAATACCACTAATTCCTCTACCAGCAGCACCTGTTGCACCGTTTGTTACAGTAAAGGTTTCTGTAGTATTGTCTGAGTAGGTTATTGTGTAAGTGTCTACAAGACCTTCTGTACCAGTCTTCGCAATTGAGGTTACTCCTCTACCTTCATCACCAATAACATAGCCGGCATCTATCGGGTCACCTTCTGAAAGTGTGATGATTAAGTGTCCCGTATTGTCAACAGCCGCGTTGGTAACAGATACACCGTCATCACCATCATTACCGTTTGCGCCGTCAGCACCATCAGTAATGTCAAATGTGAGAGCAACTGTGTCGTCTGTAAGAACAACCTGATAAGTATTCTTTTTACCAACCGTACCAGTCTTTGTGATTGACTTAATACCAACACCATCATTACCATTCTGTCCGTCATTACCATTTGTTACAGTAAATGTCTTTGTCTGGTTGTTTGATAAGAGAATTGTATATGTATCAACTTTTCCAACAGAACCAGTCTTTGTAACAGATACAATACCAACACCGTCAACACCATTCTGACCATCTGTACCATTAGCACCGTTTGTTACGGTGAAGGTTGAGCTTGCGCCAGATGTATAGGTTATTGTGTAGGTGTCAACAAGACCGTTTGTACCAGTCTTGGTAATTGAAGAAATACCTCTGCCGCTAGGACCAGTTGGACCTTGTGCACCATTTGTTACGGTAAATGTTGAGGTAGTGTTATCTGTGTAAGTTATTGTATATGTGTCCTGTAGACCAGCGGATACTGGACCAGTAATACTTGCAATACCCTTACCATCTGCACCCTTAACAGCACCAATAAGAACTGGAGTTGCAGAGTCTGTGTATGTTAAATAAAGATTTCCGTTTGAAATAGAAGCCGCTGAAATACCACGACCAGCCGGGCCCTGAATCTGACCAACGTTCTTAAAGCCGTTTACTGAACCAGCTTCTGTTGTACCAGTGTAAACCCACATGTCGCCGCCGATAAGGTAAGCATCGCCCTTTGTCTGACCAGTTGAAGGAAGGTCACTAGAGCTTTCCAAGCTATCAATGATATTGATAGATGTACCATCTTTACCCTGAACTTCGCCGGCATCAATAGGACTACCTGAGCTAAGTGAGATAATAAGATGTCCCTGTGCATTTACTATAGCAGATGTTACTGAAACACCATCAGTACCATTCGTACCGTTTGTTCCGTTCACACCGTTTGATACATTAAATGTTGATGTTGTACCATCTGTGTATGAGATAGTGTATGTATCAACATTTGCGGCTGTTGCTGTTTTTGCAACTGTTGTGATACCACGTCCAGCAGCACCATTTGCTCCGTCAGAACCATCAGTAACATAGAAAGCAGATGATGTGCCGTCTGTATAGGTAATTGTGTAAGTGTGAACACCGTTTGATTCAGCGGTTTCTTCAATCTTAACAATTCCTCTACCTGCCGCACCATCGCTACCATTCGCGCCGTTAGCACCATTGGTTACTTGGAATGTTGTTGTTGTTCCATCTGAGAAATTGATTGTGTATGTATCAATAAGTCCGGCTGAGATAGGACCGGTTATTGATGTAATACCACGGCCCGGAGTACCCTGAATAGAACCATTGTCCTTAAATCCATTAACTCTTCCGCTACCACTCTGACCATCATAAATCCAAAGGTGTCCATTGATAAGGTAAGTATCACCAATTTCATTTCCTTCTGCTGGTAATTCTGAAGGGTCATCAAAAGAACCTTTGATTTCGATTGATTTACCATCTTCACCCTTTGCTACACCAGCGTCAATAACTGTGTTATCATCTAATGTAAGAATTAAGTGACCGTTATTATCAACTGTAGCATTTTTAACACCGTTACCGTCAGCACCAGTTGCACCGGCCTGACCGTCTGCGCCTTTTACAACGCCGGCATCTATTGTAGTGTCGTCATCTAAAGTAAGGATTAAGTGGCCGCTTGCATTAACTGTCGCACCTTTAACGCCATTACCATCCTCACCATTTATGCCCGGCTCACCGTTATGAATTGAGAACTCATAAGTTGTGCCATCTGTATAGGTAATCTGATAAAGGTCTGTATACTGTTCACTTGATACCTTTGTAATAGAAGCAATACCATTACCGGTTGCGCCAGTAGCACCATCTGTGATAATTAAATCATATGTAGTATCATCACTAAATACAACACGATAAGTTTTTTCTAAACCATCTGTATCAATAAGTCCAAAAGATTTAACGCCCTTATAAACGCTAATTGTACCATCATTAGCAACATTAACGTTTGCGCCAATCTTTACGCCACCAAGAGCATTTGCAGTTGCGGCTGGAAGTGAGTAATATGTTGGAGTCCAGTCAAGTACAATACCATTATTACCCCAAGAACTTGCTGCTGTAATAGCGTTCCAGCTGTAAGGAGCAGTTGTAAGTGAACATACCTTCCACCAATATGCTGGCTGATTAACCATAACTTCAGCTTCTGCATTGCCACTAAAAGGTAAAGCCTTTGTGTAAATCTGACCAGTAACTATTGTGTTCTGTGGTAAATTCTTAGCAATAAGTTCATCTGTAATCTGCTTTAAAGTTTTTCCCGAAGTATTAATACCAAGAGCAGTAAATGTTGTGAAATTATACTGTGCAGATAACTTAGTATTAATATCAGCGATAACTCCATTTAAGAGTTTAATCTGATTGCCACTCTAAACAAGAATTTCATTACCATTAAAACCGATTAAATCGCCAACTTCAACTGTTGCGCCGCCATCTGTTTTAGTGAGTGAGTAAGTAACTTCTCCTGTTTGGGCATTTGTATTTTTCTCTACAGAATAAGTTGCGGTACTTCCACCGCCACCTCCTCCGCCGCCACCGCTACCAGAGCCAGTGCCGCCGAATGGGTCAAAGAAACTTCCCATTTAAAACACCTCACACAATATAGTAAATATTACCTGAAAATCTGTTCTTAAATTTTAAAGACCAAATCTTCATTCCGCGCTGTCCATCAAAAGGAGTAATAAACTTACCAGTTGAAGGAACTTCCATAGGTTCTTTTGAATCATTAAGATAGAACTTTGTTCCACTTGCAGCTTCAAAGGCAATAAACTGTAGAGGAGTATTAGAGTTAATACCATCGTTTGTTTTCATCGACGCCTTGATTAAAGGGACACAATTTTCGCCAGCATTCGCTGTGCATTTCCACATTCTATAGTCCATATAATCGCCTCCTTAAATAATTTTTCCATAATATGAAAAGATACTCTATAATCTACTCAGTTCATCAAGATTACTAAAATTTACATTTATAATCTCATTTTTTAAAAAGTTTTCTGATAAAAGACCCACCAACGTTTTACCATTAACTTTTCTGCCAGAATCCTTGTATATACATACAGACGATGATAGTTCTCTTAAAGAGTTTACTAAGTTCGCCGCATTTCTATTATTAAGATTATCTGTTAATTTTAGTTTAATTTCCATTTTATTCCACCTCACACTTTCCATTTTTTATAATAACACAACTTACAGAAAAAGTCAAGAGATTTGCTTTGGTTAAGTTATTACTTTAATAAAGTGAAAATCTTTACTTTTAAAGTAAGTTGACTAGC
>ERZ809472.178-NODE-178-length-17108-cov-7.232745_pt1 | contig 17108 bp, 17 predicted proteins | sample MGYA00521274_ERZ809472 | MGnify/ENA primary metagenome ERZ809472 (study PRJEB31581, sample SAMEA3312791) | metagenome | study: EMG produced TPA metagenomics assembly of the PRJEB8939 data set (Metagenomic analyses of Rumen microbiomes reveals... | reverse complement strand
CTCGACATTCCTGCTGAACCGCTCTTCCGATCTGCTAGTTTTGAACTACATAAAACCTTCCACCAAACGTTTTTACTAATGAATTAAGGTAAACCCAAAAAGGTTCATGTCTCGTTAACCTTGTTAAATTCAAGTGTTCAAGATCTGAATAATCATGATAAAAATGATATAAATATGCCATCGTATCTCCCGTTGTCCTAAATCTCAGTCCCGCAACCAAAATAAGAACAACTAGCATAGCTAAATACCAATGATCACGTCCTCTTGTCTTCCCATTAATGTCATAGCGGAAAGAAAGTAGTAAAAGTAATATGAAGACAAGGAAGTAAATCATATAGCTATTATACCTCTTATGAACATTTGCAACGATGATTAATCAATCTTTAAAAACTCGATTGAATCATTGCGCATAGGCAATAAAGTATTATCCATCTGAGAACAATCAATATTCGCATCAACATTTACGAGTTTTGACTTAGGATTGACCAAACAATCCTCCATTCCAAGTGATTGCAATATTGAAGCTGCCCTGCCTGCATTTTTTACGAATGAGGCCAGGAATGGTTTATGAAATATCAAGGAAAATGCAAGTCCATGAAATGAAGATGTAAAAACCATATCTGCGCCATACATCAACTCTAAAAACTCCTTTGGGCTTGCTGTTGTTACATTGTCCTCAGTATCTTTTCCTATTGCCTTACTATGTATGATTTTCAGCTTGAGCCCTTTTGATCTCGCAAATGTCTTCAACTCCTTTATATCAAAGGCATCTTGTATTTTATAATATAGGGCATAATGCTCTTCTCTTCTCACTTTCAGCTTAAATTTATCTATCCAGAAGTCAGCAGGTAGTAGCAATGTCGGATCTAAATCTTGGCGGACATCATTACGTCCTAAATCCTTAATTAAGTCCTTTAATCCAGACTCACGTACTGATACAGCATCTAAATACTGAATATAGTTTTTTAACAAAGACTTTTCTGCATCGTTCTTTGCCAAAATTCCCATACTGGCAGCATAGGAAATCTTTTTGGTTGCCTTAATATTGTGCTTGCCAAAATAGACTGGGTTAAAAGTCCTTAACTCCGGTTGCTTACGCCAAATCTGATCACTACCATGAACAATAACATCGTAAGCCTCATCTACAGAGGATGTATATGGTTCTATGTACTCAGCAATAAACTTCTCAAAATGATTCTTGCGCTCCTTACGATAAACATAATATTTGATACAGGATTCCAAATACTCCCATTTTCCTTTTATACCTCTCCGTGTCTTCATCCTATGAAATGAGAACAGCGCATACATATGCCGATGATATGCTGGCCAGTAATCAATAAAAGTGACTTGATGTCCCATCCTTTCCAGCACCTCTCTCAATGCTATGCCCTGAAGCAGAGCACCATAATTATGACTACGGTGATATGTAAGTATTCCTATCTTCATGTTATTATACAATATCTAATTTTTCCTGTAATCTTTTGCCCGTGCAGTTTATCATATTCCAGACTGGAGTCAAACACTTATCAACACATACGCAGGCTGTAATAACCATCAAAGTATAAATGATGTATGTTCCAAGTAGCAACAGATTATTATCTGTAACACCTTGCAGATATTCACATACGGCTCCATGCAATGTCGGCAAATATGGGCGGCTTCCGTGTATCAGATAGATTGCCAAAGATGATGCAGCCACATAGTTGATGAATCGTGACTGAATATGCTGTTTACCTATTATCATGAAGAACATTATAGCTCCAGGCAAAATCAAAGGACTACTATAAGGGAAACTTAAGGCTTTGATCAGTTTACCAAATACACTCCCACACAAGTAATACGCTAAAGCCAGGATTACCATGTTGAATAAAAGATAGCAAAGTAGCAAACTGCTCGTCTTTATGCTCATCCACTTATCTCTATAATAATACAACTGATTACCAACTAAATAGAAATATATGAAGTTCGTAAGATTCTTTCCATTTGAAACTGAGGCATCTCCCTTAGTTGTTGCCATATAACATGCTACTAAAGCAAAAACTGCGACCATATACCAACGCTGCCGTTCTGTGGCATTCTTTAACCATAGATTCACCATTGGGGAAACCAAAAATAGATACAAATATATTTTAACAAACCAAAAATGACTATTAGAAAAGAACATCAACGATCGAACCGCATGCAAGGTATCCTTTGCTGTCGCTACACTGTATATGACCTCTGGCAAACAATACACAAAGAATATACCTAACAACTTTACTAACCCACTTGCCTTCAGCTTTATAGTGAAATATCCGCTCAGCAACAGCAACACAAACACTACCACTCCAATATGCAAAGGTATTGAAACTGCCTGAAAGAATGGCTGACTGCTGTATTCCTTGCCCTGCCATATGTAGCATATATGATAAAGGACTATAAATACCTGTGACAATATACGCAACAGTTCAAAGCTGCTATTTCGTTGATTACAAGAAACTTGCGGCCTGTGTGTGGGGAGGGTATTATTCTTCACTTTCTAATTGTATTAATTACTTTATTAACTCCGGACAACATCATTTGTCTTTCATGAGAAGACAAGCCCATACCAAAAATTAAAATGGTACAAATAATTAATGATATGAATACATATAATATATTATACGACGTTGTGTTCGGTAATTGTTCCCAAATTAAATAACATGCGATACAGGATAGTGCAGAAACGAGGAATACTGGAAACAGTACATTCTTAAAATACCCTATTATTTTTACTCCTGTAACATCCTTTAAAATATATAAGCGAGTAAAAATAGAGATACTGTCTATTATTATCATGACATAATATACCATATATGCATCATAACCCATCCATAATACCAAATAGCTAAATGGTAGGATTAAAAGTCGTAGCCCGCCTATAATAAATGCATTAGACCGTATTTTTCCTGTTGCAAGTATCTCTGTCGTTAATGCTTTACTTAAAACAGTTATTAGTCCGTATATTAGTGTCAAACGAACAAATATAATCGTATGGTCCGGATATTGCCCCAACCATAGTCTTAAAATCTCTGGTGTTAAAAAAATTATTGGAACAGAGAATATAAACATCAGGTAATATGAGAATTTTGCTCCTCGATATACCAACTCCATAGACTTGTCTAGCTCTCCTGCTGCGTATGTTTTAACTATCTGCGGATTAAGTGCGACTGTAAAATCTGAGACAAATTTTGATACTGCATGTAAAATCTGCATTGATATTGCTCGAGCAGCATTTACTGCAACGCCACAAAAGAGATTCAAAACAATATTTACACCATGATTAGATAGGATACCTGCAAACGAACCTAAAAAGGTATAACCTGCGAAACTTGTCTGCCGTATGTATGCCTGCTTATTTCTAACAAAATGGAATTCTGACTCTTCCGGGAAATTCCTGTGGCAGTAGATACTATATATTGAACGTTCTGAAATAGCCAATACTAATAATAGGACGGCATATATGATAAGCCTGTCATACAGGAACAAAAATAGAGCATAACTTATTAGAAGTTTCAAAATCACATCATATAAACTAATGTAAGCAAAGGCTTTCATTCGTTCGTATGCAATAATGATAGCATTATAGGGCATGCATATAATATTTAGAAGGAAAGCGAGTATAGAGCACTGAAACACTACGTTTGCTGCAAACATTCTTCCATCAGGAATGTTCATTTTATAGTTCAGAAACCATAACCCAAATGTTTCTAATGCAATCAGAAGAATAATAGCAAGAACTATATGTATCCCCATTGCTGTACAAAACACCTCATTGGGGTTTCCGCCTTCTTTTTTGCCCAGTTCCACATTTATGAATCGTTGGGTGGCTGTTACCAACGTTCCTCCAAGCATAGAAAACATCGCCACAAACCCGCCAATGACGTTATACGTACCATAATCTTCTATTCCAAGAGATTGTAATATTATCCTTGAGGTGAAGATAGATATTATCATCACCGCAATGGTACGCATATAGAGCAGTACGGTATTTTGGACAAGACGTTTGTTACTTGAAACTGATATCATATGAGCCATCTACTTCTTTATAATTGATTTGAGTCCGCTTTTTATAGCCTTAATGGTTGTATCTTCCGCTTTCTCTAAAATAGTGCGATTATCAGGTAGAGTATGACGCACCATATCCAAGTTTTCGACATCGTCTTCATAGTCAGGAAAAACTTCAAGCAACATAGGTTTTCCCGTCAATTCAGGAGTAAGGAAGCGCTCTTTTACCGCCTCTAATTCTTCTTTTGACGTTGCAGACATATATTCAAAGCCTAAATTTGTTGCATAGTTCTTAACTAACTCCGGTGATTGATTTCCATAATGACCTGCTGCGGCCATATATAAATCAGCCTCCATTCCAAATCTATATCCGGGGTGGTCTTTCTTCCTAAACTCTACTCCTCGTCCATTGTTAATGAGAATGATACGAATATTATTACCGACGTGTCTGTTTCCTATGGCGTTCAAATCATAGAAAAATGCAAGATCACCAACATTAAGGAAATGGATCTTTTCTGGATTAGCTAAAGATGCTCCTATGAGAGTCGAGCATGCACCATCGATACCAAATCCACCCACATTACATGATGTCTGGATACTTGAATCAAGACGAAAGAGATTCCATGTGCGTAATGAATTGTATATTCCAAAATGAATCACACTGTTTGAGGGTATGTTAGCACTTAGTGTCTTTGCAACATAGATATTTCCAAATTCCAACTCCGTCAACTGATTATAAACATCTTCATATAATTTCAGACATGCCTTAATGTAAGAATCATCTTGTACCGTATCATCTGCGTAGTGCGTAAAGAAAGATTGTTCGTCCATTTCAAATACGCATGTAAGTGTTTTAAACAAGTCCCGAACCTCACCATCAGTAGATACTCTCCATACAGTCTTTGGCTTTAGGTGGCCAGTAGTATAAGTATCTCCCGAAACTTCTCCTATATGTATTAAAACATCTGGGCTGTCTAAATCTGTATTCAAAAAGAATTGGCCATGTACCAGTGTTGCGTTGAATCGATATTTCCCTTGATATCCACTTGTATGGTCGCAAAAAACAACGGCATTATGTGTAGCGCAGAAAGTGTCTATAGCATTCTGCAATTGTTGGGTCATCTGAATATGGGCTCCTATGAATACCGCAATCCTACCTTTTGTTAGTTCTGGTAGTGCATCTCCTTCTTTATGGAAATGAATTACACGTTCCTTTGGTAATTCTTCAGTATCAAACTTTGCCCCAGGGCTAGCTACAACATTCAGCAAAACGGGCCCTCCTCCTCGCTGATGAAGTTTTATCAAACCTTTATTGATTTCAACATTATTATACCAGCGTGTTATATCGTCTTTAGCAGGATTAATAAATGCCTTATATACAAAGGTATCCTTTGGAGATTCTGTTCTGTCAATTACCTGCGAATGTAAATGCCCTATAACCAACTCGCCATGTGATCCGGCAATTACAAGAATAGGGAGTTTTCGATAGTACGCCTCTGTAAGTCCTGGGTAATAATTACGAGAAGCTGTTGCTCCTGTGCAAATTATTGCTACTGCTTCTCCACTTTCTGCAGCCAAGCCACATGCCATATAAGCAGCAGACCTTTCATCAACACAAGAATACATTTCGAACCAATCATCATGCTGCATTGATCCGACTATTGCTAAATTTGTGGTTCCAGGCGAGGCTATTACTTTCTTTATGCCATGCTGCTTCATTAGAGGAAGTAGCATAAGCACATTTTTATCATTGGAATATTTTTTCATTTCTAAATTCTCTATTATATCATCCTATACTCTAATTCAATATCCCTTTGTGCACAAAACTCTTCTATTTCTAGAAGGGGGCATTTTACCACAGAGCTAACATTATATTTTTCCCCTACAAAGAACTTATAAACTTGTAACGGATGAAATAACAATGGGTACTTTAATTCTTGCTGCTGTTTAGTTAGTTTATATTTGTTTATTATTATTTTGTGTAAAAAGGGAATATCAAACATTGAAATATTCTTTTTCTCTTCATTACTTTTTCTACATAATATTATGCATTTTCCTTTTCCTTCGCGTAGCCAACTAAACTTACATTGCAAAATGAGAAAACTTGCAAATAAAGTTCTGTTTGGAGCATCAAACTGAAGATATGTTTTATCATTACTTATTATCTCCTTGACATCATACAGTTCTCCAATTACCAAAACATCAAAATTCCTTCTATTTTCAGTAAAAGTACCAGGATTCTTCTCGCAAATTTTTTTACGAACAGAAGTATTTCCCGTAACCAATTGTAATATCTGCAATATCTTTTTAATGTATTTCATAAGCAGGACAACCATTTGACTCTAAGAAGATTTTATAATTTTCATTCATCGTATTGATACGTTCTATATCACTATTTTCCAAAGAGAAATCTCTTATTGCTGTGTTCTCCTCTATTCGCTTCGGATTATGCGTCATGAAAACTGGTTTTATACCTCTCTCCAAGTGCCAACGTAATATAATTTGTCCTATAGACTTATTATACTTAATTGACATTTCCTTGAGAACAGTACTTTCAAGGATTTTGGCATTCATCCTGCATAATGGAGAGTATGCCATAATATTGATATTATTATCATTACACCAGTTAACAACTTCATTACAGGTATTTAGGGGATGTATCTCGTTCTGAATGACATCGGGCAAAAAGCCCACATTAGATTGTATTCTCTTAAGATGACCCAAACGAACATTGCATACACCTATATTGCGAACAAAACCTTCTTCCTTCATCTCATGCAGGCTCCTGAAAGTTGAATATAAATATTCTGGAATTGGCCAGTGAATAAGCAGTAAATCAAAGTAGCTTAACTGCATTTTTTTCAATGCATCTTTCACGTATTTGCGTACATCTCCATTACCGTCTTGCATCTGCCAGGCATCTACCTTATCAGATATAAATAAATCCTCCCTCTTTACTACATCCTTCTCTGTCAATGTTTTAAGGACTTTTCCCAAAACGCCTTCTGTTTTATAACTAGGAGCAGTATCGAAACCTGAAACTCCATTCTGTATTCCTATTTGGATATTATTAAGTAACAAATCAAAATCTCTATTTTGAAATGTTCCCATAAATATCCAGGGTAATTGACTCATAACTTAATTTGTTTTTATTAAGAAAAGAGGAGCAAGATTATCAGGTTATTGAACCTTTTTCTTTTTATGAGAGACTTAACGAAGGCTGAGGGCTGAGGTCTGAAGGCTGAGTTATTTTCCTCCCAGCTCCTGATCTAGCTTTTTACAGCGTGCCACCAATATCTTCACTAACTCTTCACAGTCCTCGTAAATACTCTGATACTGCCTCTCGTCTATATAATTGTTTCGTTTTAATAATTCTATCCAATAGAGGCTTTCGCGAGCCTCTTTCAAAGCGATATAGCTTTTTGAGCGGAAATCCTGTCTGCTTACTGCATTACATGCTTCTGCATTATTAGCTCCTATGCTAGTACCAGACCTCAATAACTGGTTGCACAGAGCGGAAACAGACTGCAAATAGACTGGTACCGCTTTCTCATATACCTTTTTGCCTTTGACTATCTTATAGGTAGGCTTCTTGTTGGCAGCCTCCTTAAGGAGATAGTCATTGAGTTTGATTATCCTATCACCAAAAGCCAAACATTTGGCTTGTATTGATTCACTAATCTCACTCATGGTTTTTGCTGTTTTAAAGAGTGGGCCAACGGAATCTTATTGAACCTTTTCTTATGAGAGAATCCCGTTGGGCCTCCACTCCTTATATCTGGGTAGCCAAAGTGTGCGGATGCTTTGAACTACCCCTGAAGCGGCACCAGCGCGCGTAAAACTGATAGCCGCAAAATGTTAACTTGTTAACTGTTAATTTTCAACTTTTAGGTGTTGCGTTGAGAATCACTATCTCAGATTATATCTTTGGGCATTCTTGAATAAGAGCGGATGAAACAATTCTTTCTTTATACTTTATGCAATACAATAGTTCCTTTTGTATCTCTTGATGTCCAATACTCGCCTCTCAATTCAGTTGGGTTATTAATATCAAATCGAAGGCGAGTGGTACCATAATGAATTGCACTCCTGTCCTGAATCGTTATCTGAGGTTCATTTACATAGGTATAGTAAAGGGCATAAACACCTTTCTTTTCATCGATGTCGAATGAAGCTGATACGCTACGACTATCACTCTCTATGGTCGAGAGGATTACTGTTACATGATTAAAACTTTGTAAAATCGTAACATTCGTACCTCTATCATCCTCTTTATCCTTCCATTTATAATGAATTGTTCCTTCCCAAGAGCCAGATAAATCTGGGGTTACCACAAGCCAAGGATGAAAGACTTTCCACTTCCATCCCCATTTGGAGAACAGGAACCACAGCAACAATTCGATAGTAACTGTGGTAGGAACTATCTTCACCATTCCCAAAGCAGAAAGATGCTCCAAGTCTTGTGTAAGCAGAAACAAAATACCATATACCAACAGTACAGTAACAACAACACCCCAAGTAAAAAACTTACGATTACTTTCTGTCATCATAGTTTTATTCATTAAACCCCATATAATTCCACATCTGAATCATATAGTCATTAACATCCTTCACTGTCCACTTCCTGTTACCTTTGAACAAGTAAAGTAACTCTGACACCTCTCCCCATTCTTTACATTTGTCCTCGCTTTCAGTCTGTCCGTATATGTAGATAATGGCATCTTTTACACGTTTTGTCCAATTATCATTATTGTTGAACACATTGTCGGGTACATTCCATACGAGGCACTCCAACAAGAACGAAGTTATATGAGAGCTTACTTGAATGCCATCGTCAATCATTTTGTAGCGCACCTTCTTGAAGATGCGAACGAGCCGCTTAAAACGCTTCTGTGTTAGGGCATTCTTAGATTTACCGTTCTCTATATGTTGTTTAGGGTAATTTGTTACCTCAGTACCATCTTTTGCATAATAACGTACCCCCTTGATAACATGAGAAGGTGTTGAATCATCATGTCTTCTGAGCTCATAAGTTGGTACTACATCTGCCTTAACCCTATTAGTATTTTCAACCACGGAGAAGCACTTATTCTTATCCTTCACGTTATCCTTGCCAAATTCAGCAACAAGGGCTTTGCGTACTTTTTCTTTGAAATCAAGATATGTATGATTACCTTCTGTATATCCAAATGTCTTATCGGATAGACCCTCTTTACCATAAGATGTAAAGAAGTATGCTGTACTGCAAACATTGATATCAACGTCGCTTTCGAGCTTAACATTAGTATCGTTTGCATATGATCCTTGACCAAATACTTCTATCTCGTATTCTTTCAACTCATCAGACTTTGTTATTGCTTGCCTGATTCTACTTTCTGTATTCTGAAGCCTTGACTCCTCAGTATCACTTGGCGGTTTACGCCAATTATTAAGCTGTTCTTCTGTAAAGCGAGCCATAGGCAGATATGTTAAAATGTTAATTGTTAAATCTTATCTCTCTGGAAGAGTGATAAACACCTATTTTGGTAATTGAAATGTGGCTGCAAGCCTCTTTTAAATTATTTAATCTTGTTTTTGTCAACTTCTAACCCTACAGCTTTCATCTCGTCAGCAATCTGGTATTTCCATGCACCTGCTGCATCCAAAGGCTTATACACAACACCTTTCAAATCTCCTGGTTGTTCAACACCTTCTTCTAATAGGGCACATACATGAGACCTACCAAGATGAGCACACATAAAGCCATGTTCAAAGACCACATTCTGCCTTGCTCGTGGTTTAAGGTCTGCATCATTCTTGTCTTTACCCAAGTCGCAAGAAGTATAGATTACAATGGCATAGCAGACATCTTTGGCTTCACGCTCTATCTTCTCAATGATTGTATCACCCATATCTGCTCTTTTGCAGAGTATAATAGGCTCATACTCTATACTACGAACAAATAGTTCCACTTCGTTGCGAACATTGGTATCGTGACCGTGTACAACAAACACACGCTTTTTCTTTGCAACTTCAGCTTTTGACAATGCAGTAGTAGAACTTACCTTCGAATCTGGTACTTCACACTTCATCAAGTCTACCCGTTCAATGTCTGTTTGCAAATGGTTAATAAGTCGCCTTATATCATCCTTATAGATCTTTATAATGTCATCATACACTAAATGATCGTATAACTGGGTTTCATATTCATGGAAATAAACACTATTTGAAACTGCGAAGGATGATCTATAAATTTCTTTGTTTCGCTCATGCCAACGCTCATATTTAGCAATGAAGTCTTTCTCAGCAGCTTCATCATATTCCATGCTTTCAACAGGGCGACGCGCATAACCCCTGTAGGGATCATTGAATGTGGCAACAGGCACATTTATGTCCAGCAATTCCTTGCCTTTCTCTATCTGTGCCGTCAATAGTTCAACAAACCTATCTTTAGCAATCACCAATGGTGCTGCAGGATAAAGAGGTTCGTCATTCTTTTTCTTTGCCATTCTTTATTCAATTGATGTGTTTGCGCCAGCCGAGAAGAAATCTTATCTCTCTGCAAGAGTGATAAACACCTATTTCGGTAATTGAAATGTGGCTGAAAGCCTCTTTTCGATTATTTTTCTCCGATTCGTGTGTACACGAAGCCATTCTCTTCAAGTTCCTGGCGATCATAGATATTACGGCCGTCAATGACGACATTGCCCGTCATCACCTTTTTGATAACATTCCAAGAGGGCATTCTGAATTGTCTCCACTCGGTCAACAGAGCAAAGGCATCTGCGCCATCTGCAGCATCGTACATATTCTTGCAATAGGTGACAGTATCACCTATACGGCGTTTGCACTCGTCCATAGCAACAGGGTCGAAAACTCTTACTGTGGCACCATCGTGCAAGAGTTTATCGATAACCACCAAGGCAGGGGCTTCGCGCATGTCGTCGGTCTCTGGCTTAAAGGCCAAGCCAATGATGGCAATTGTCTTACCACGGACATCACCTACGGCCTTGACAATCTTGTCATAGACAATGGACTTCTGCTTCTCATTGACACGCTCTACGGCTTCTATGACCTCCATGTGGTAGTCGTTATCCATTCCGGTATGAACTAGGGCCTTGACATCCTTGGGGAAGCAACTGCCGCCATAGCCACAACCGGCATACAGAAACTTGGAGCCAATACGGGTGTCGGTACCGATGCCTTTTCTCACCGAATCCACATTAGCACCTACACGCTCACACAGATTGGCTATATCGTTCATAAACGAGATGCGGGTAGCCAGCATGGCATTGGCTGCGTATTTGGTCATCTCGGCTGAAGGGATGTCCATGAAGATGACACGGAAGTTATTTATGAGAAACGGCTTATAGAGGCGGGTCATCACCTCTTTGGCCTTCTCGCTCTCAGTACCAACCACCACACGATCGGGACTCATAAAGTCCTTAATGGCTGCGCCCTCCTTCAAGAACTCTGGGTTGCTGGCCACATCGAAGGGTACATCCACGCCACGCTTATCAAGTTAGGCTTGAATGGCTGCCTTGACCTTTTTGGCTGTGCCTACGGGCACTGTAGATTTGGTAACGAGAATCGTATATTTGTTGATGTTCTGACCGAATTGTCTGGCTACAGCCAAAACATACTTCAAGTCAGCACTGCCATCTTCGTCTGGCGGTGTACCTACAGCACTGAACACCACCTCGACATCATCCAAGACTTCTGTCAAATCAGTGGTAAACTGCAAGCGCCCGTATTCCACGTTACGCTTTACAAGTTCTTCCAGACCTGGCTCATATATGGGCATAATGCCGTCCTTGAGTTTCTGGATTTTCTGCTCATCTACATCCACACAAGTCACATGTGCTCCCATCTCGGCAAAGCACGTTCCACTTACCAAGCCTACATAGCCTGTACCAACTATTGCTATATTCATATTATGTAAAAATTCTCTTAAAATGGGCAGGCCCATATATTGCACTCAGCGTTGCCGCTTTGCTTGCAAAGGACCTTTTTATGAGAGCCACAAACCCGTCCCGTAATAACGATTTTTATAAAATGCTGCCTCGCGGCAGTATGGTTTATATTATTATCGATAATCCGCACGGAAATAATTGATGATCTTTATGCCTATATTATCCTGATCCTTTACATTTTGAGGTTCCTGGCGGATTCGAACCGTCGAAAAATGAGTATCATTGATATCGGCAAACTATTCCAATAGAAGCAAGATGCTTATAGCTGTAGACCATAATCCTCATTCTTTGAACGAGGCCAAAGGTATCATTTTCCCATTTCATACACAAGACGTCAAAATTGACAGTTTACCAATTGTTTTTATATTCTTTCCGGTTCTGTTTTGTAAAAGGTAGGTCTATCAAACCTTGTATGATCACTCCGATAGGAGCCTGCCCTTCTTTTCATTTTATTACTAAAATGCTGCCTCACGGCAGTATGGGGTTATATCAGTTCTTACAATATATATGAACATCGATGTCCATATCCTTACAGTTTGAAACTAGTGAAGAGAGTAGCCAAAACATCTGCAAAGCCTCCTTCTCTATATTACCGCGCTGAATACTATTCAGGTAGTTTTGCAAATCAGTGATAGAAATAAAGTCTACAACCAGATTTACCTCCCTGCGAAAATAAGGATTCAGCATTGCCTCTTGCCATTGAGCTATAGCATCATCGACTGTACCATTACTACGAAGTCTTAAAATACCACTATCACTACCATCTACAACATATGCTCTACTCCAAATATCACGTTTTGAATTAAGTTGAGCTAAAGTTGGGGTGAGATTTCCTAAATTTTTCAGAGCCTGTCCTACAACATCCTGGAAATCAGATGCAGAACATTTGGAGGAATGATGCTTAGAAATAAAAAAGGATACACGATCGGGCTCTATTTTTATATGGTCTGCCCATTCTTTACCCATGTCATCACAAATGAAATAGGTATTAGCTGCAGGGGTATTGAACACTTGTTCTACTACACCAAACACACTGTTGAGTGGAAAAGAAGTTGATGTCATGTTAACCTTAAGCCACGTCAACCCCTTTTCACTATTAGTTGTCAAAAGACCTGGAAGAGGATTGAATACTCTCATAAACTGGTTTGTTGAATCTATCAACCTAGTATCACGGAACAATCGCTTGTTGGTATATACGAGCTGTATATCATGGAAATAAACATTGAAAATATTTTTATCGTTTATATAATCAGTCAAGGTGATATCACCATTAGTCGTACCGAGAATAAAATGATCTGCGATATGACTTGTGACATGAATTCCAGAACTCAGAACTGCTATTGAATAGCCTATGTTTTTAGCATTTGAGCGTAAGGTGTATCTTCCTGGCTTTGCAGGATTTGTTAATAACGTGTCAATCATATCGGTCATCCGATGGATATATCGTAAGAACTGATCTGTTGGCAGTGGGTGATCTACTCCTGCTCGATGAAAAAATTTCGGAATTATCTCACCTGAGTCAAGATCATCGTAAAGCGTTCTCCAAAAGAATAGAAGAGATACTGGATGCAAGTTTTGATATTGTGACTTATAGTCTTCTACTTTTGCAAATACACTAAGAAAAGAATCTTGGTTATTGGATAATATTATTGCATCGATAGTATCCCGAACCCAATTACATATTTCCGTGAATCCCTGCTTGTTCTTATATGTATTTATACGAGAAGTTGTAAGTGATACAGAGTGCTCCTTATTATTAGTATTTGCTCTGAAGAATTTCAAAACTTGGCGACTTGCACTCAACGTGGACATGCTTTCTTGGAGGTTGTCTGCCTCATAGGTTCTGCTACGCATGGCATTCTTCGATCCGTCAAGACTATCCATTGTAAACTTATTGAAGATCGTGTCCTGACTAATGTATAGTGATAACATCTTCTCATAAGAAAGAGGTTCCAGCTTTTTCATGAACTTATTCATAGAAGAAGCATATTTCTTAAAAATAACAACGTAATCTTGATAGACATATATAAGCACATAGCCTATCTTGACTTCGTGCCATTCCTTGGGGGCTGGCCAAGTATTGTTGAATGGTATAGGACCATCTTCTTTAAAGACACGCAAAGAATATGTCATGCCAGCAGGCATACTTGGAACATGTTGAAAAATCTCATTTATAGGATAAACATGAGTCTTTCCTTTTGTCGCTTCTGCTAGTGCAGAGGCTAAAGCTGTTTTACCAACAGTCTTTCCTGCCTTCTTGTGATAAAAGAATGCATTTTCATTGAATATAAAATCTGTTGTATGCGCTGCAGGTAATGGCATTGTCTATTCAATATGCTAAATTTTCATTAACAACTCAACAAGATTCATGGATATATTCTTGCTAAGTATGTAAACTGTCAATTTTGACGTCCAGGCTTAAAAACAGCTGTTTAGGGCAGCTTTGGCCACCTGAAGCGTCTAAATCAAATTAACTTTATTATTATTTAATACCGATGGTCATTTGCAATCTGTTCTTGTGTCCCTTTGGTAGCAAACATTACAAGTTCAAGCGCTTGTAATCTGTTCTTCACTACATTTCACATCCAGCTTGTGGGTATCCCTCAGTTCCTTGACCATATCTTTTAGTTGACTATGTCGACATCCCTCGCAACTCGGCAATCTCAGAACAAGTTCATATTGCTCTCACTGCTCTGTCAGTTCTTGGTTTGCCTGGGCCCGTTGAGCAATTCTCCACCTCCGCCTTACAAGGCATAGTCTAAGTAAACTTAGCTCTGCTCTTGTTTCGTTCGTCGGTTCATCCTCGCGCTTAACAAGGAAGTGGATCATTGATATCGGCTGGTCTTTTTCCATAGAAGAGGATGGATATTGCGGAGTCTGCATGGGCAATACTTCAAAACTGACAAGATACTTGTGATTAACAGAATTATTGCATTCATACCACTACTGTCCGGTTAAATATCTCCGAGTGTTAATTATCTAATTTAATATCAATGGAATACAGTAGTTCTATGATCCTCCGATTTGATTATGTATCTTAGTTCTGTCTCATAGCAATACAGGGCAACAACTTTTATCAACATCTATTTGAGGCCATGGTCCAGAAAAATCATAAGTATAACTCATGATCCTATATGGAAGTCCTGTTTTCTTACGGCCTTTTATTCCTGTGACGTAAACATCTGCACCCATAGACTTGTATTGTCGGATTACGTCATCATCTGGTAGATGGGAGTTGCCTACATTATATAATGTAGTACACGCTGCATCTAAGTTTGACGGAAGATAAGATACTAGATGATTTGCCGTTAAAGAAGCATGATGAGGTATTTTTACGAAGCGACACCTCTTCAAAAACACTTTATTGCATGTATCTATATGCTTATTCGTTGTATCAGCCCCAAACAAGAATCCATAAGAATCTACCTGTATAATTAGCGATACAGACAAATCGTTTGGGTTTCTTTTTACTGGTATCCCAACTTGCTTCAACAATTCAGAAGAATCAGGTGTAATTGCAAATACTTTTATTTTGTTTAATTTGTTATCGCCAAAATAACTTTTCAACACAAATTCGTCTACTGGTGCATATTTGCCGGAAACCAAAGATACTTGATTTGCCTTAAGTGATTTTGCTCTGTTTGCAGCTAAGATTGCCTTAACCATTTGCATTTCATCATTCTTCAAATCTATGTTATCAGAGTTCTCCCCTGTAACAAAAGGTGGAAATATAAACAGCGTATCTGAATCACAGAAATCATTTATTAATTTAGACATTCCGCGTGAATGATCACGATGTGGATGAGACCAGCAAAGAACGTCTAGTCTCTCAATATGATTTTGTCTCAGCAAATCGATTGTCTTATTAAGTATGGGATGATTCTTGCGCTTTACTAGATAAGAATCTATCACCATTGCATAGAATATCTCATCTCCATCTAATAAGAATACCACTATAGACTCACCAATATTCCCATAACCTATGACTGATATTTTAACTTTCAGTCCTCGTATTGGAAATGTATCGTCTATCCTCTTTGGGTTTCCTGCCATCAGTGTTTATAAAAAACCATAGTACTATAGTCTGGAGTTACACTTTGGGTCTGCATATAATCGCCACTATTATATACTTCCAAACTCCAGTCAATAGATGAGATTGTATCGTTTTTTAAGTCATCAATAGGATTCAACGAATCCCAGTTGTCTTTATTATCCATAACTATTTCCTTAAATACTCATTTAAGAATTCTTCTTTCACACCGCGTTTGAAAACATCAAATGCAATTTCGTTTAGTCGATCAGAAAAGATTTCTTTTAATTCATCTGTATTTGGACGAAGATTGTCCAAATCCTTTTGCTTAACAAAAACATCAGTATCCAATGTAAAAATAAACCTATTTGATTCTTTATCGCCAATCTTCACTTGCCTGGAATAATTAACATTGACCTTTTTCTTTTTTGAATAGAAATAGTCATTGTATAATCTCTTCCTCATACTTTCTCCTTCTGCCATAATACCCTGATTAAAATATTCAAAGACTTTATTGGCTTCATTTGCATTAGCAAGAATTAAACCGTCTATCTTTCGTATAGCAAGTCGTTTTATCTTAACATAATCATTATCATGTATAAACTGTCCTATAACCTTAGCAATTAATAACATATAAGGGTCTAGTGATTCATATTTATCATTGCAACTTATGTCCATGCATATGAATTCATCTGAGATATCTAGAAACAACTCTTGTTTAGGTTCCAACTTACAATCAAAAAAGCGACGAACTTCAACTCCTTGCGAATCTGCAACGGGAGAGGTTCTATCTGCGAAATTGGAGGAAGCCTCTGTATAGAACTTTTCCATGCTTTCAAAAATGCCTCGGAACCATTCTTGTTGTGACAAGTTTGAAATAGCATCTTCAAGTTTCATCAGAGCAGAAATGTCGGCTCTGAGAATAACGCGCTTCAACAGAGAACAACGCAAATCTTTACGTTTTATTTCTTCTTTCTTCATTATTTCTTATCCTTTATAAATAAAATCACAAATGAAGTTGTTCTTTAATTGATCGCACAAGCACATCTGAAATAATACTTGATAATTCTTCAACAGACTCTGCCTTTTTTATCACTAGC
>ERZ809472.177-NODE-177-length-17134-cov-7.698109_pt1 | contig 17134 bp, 15 predicted proteins | sample MGYA00521274_ERZ809472 | MGnify/ENA primary metagenome ERZ809472 (study PRJEB31581, sample SAMEA3312791) | metagenome | study: EMG produced TPA metagenomics assembly of the PRJEB8939 data set (Metagenomic analyses of Rumen microbiomes reveals... | reverse complement strand
GCTAGTCTTATAGGTAATCGTGACAATATCCATGGGGTCGGCACCTCCCAACGTGTCGAAATTGTAGAACTGCAGCGTATAGAAGGCATCGTTTTCATTGAGAATGCTCACATCCCAGTAAGCATTATAGACAGAGAAGGTCGTGCCGTTGACGGCTACCGAGGCAGAGCCCTTTTCTCCACGCCTGACTGGCGAGTAGTACTCAACAGTACGTTCAAGCACAGTGCCGTCACGTTCTACTTCGCTATCATAAGCAGCGGTCCAAACATCGGTATTCCAGTTGGTGCTGGCCTCACGAAGCATGAACTCTACCCAGCATCCCTGCTGTAGTCCACTGAACGTGAAAAAATTCTTGTAATAGCAAAGATAGCCCGCAGAAACAATTTCACCACCAACTTCACAGGTGTATTTGCAATAGTCTTTTTTGTATGCCTTAGACATCTGGACGGGTTCATCACCTAAATCATTGCGGAACACCAGGTCGTCGGGGAACTTGTAGGTGTAAGGATAGAAAGTGTACGTCCACTGATACGTGTCCTGTCCCGCATACAACATCTGGTAGGTCTCGATGGGTGTACCTGGGTTGTTGATGAGCAGCGTGGAATCCAGTCGCCACATCATCATACTTGGCACCATGTCCTTTTCCTTCTGAGTAGGTTCATCTCCACCACCGATAGGGTTGTCTTCATTGTCAAGATCGCAGGCTGCCAAAAGGCAAGCAAAAACTGCCATTGTTAAATACTTCATTGTTTTCATTTTACCTATAGTTTTAAGTTAATAAAAAAAGTTAGAGTCTGTACTTATAGCCCGTCGTAATCGGGATCACGCTGTTGCGCTTATATTGTCTTTGACCTTATCCAGTCTTCGAGGCTTGCTCTTCTTGTTGTGCCGGAACTTCCTGAGAGAAGAGGCTACGCAACCCGTCCTCGTAGGCACGCAAGGCTTCGCGGCCCCTGTCAGTGATGCGGCACACGGTACGGGAGAAACGTCCTAGACCGCCCGACTTCGCCACGTCGAGATAGCCGGCATCCCTCAGCGTGGTGATCTGTGTACTCAAGTTACCCCGCGTTGAGTCGGTAATCTGACATAGGTACATGAAGTCGGCACTCTCCAGTGAGTCGAGGGCCACCATGATCTTCAAGCGCAACTCACTGTGGAGCAGCGGATTGATAACTGGGAATTTAAATGTATTCATACCTATTTCCTTTTATTCACTCTCTCATTCTTCTAACGTATCGGCGGAACAGGTGTCCGGGGATAATCAGGGATATCACCGCGATAAGTGAGGCGATGAGCATCTGCCACGGCCACAGGTCACCCTGAAGGAAGAGGGGTGCTGCAGAGAGGGCTGAGGCAATGATGCCACAGATAATCTTCGGACGGAATTGGAGGATGATGCCCGTCATGAAACAGCCCATACCACAGAGCAGACCCTGATAAGCACAGTAACATTGCGGGAACACATTTGCAAAGCCCATGGCTGCCCCACCGACACAAGAGGCAAAACCTATGAATATCCACATCACCAGGATGACGTTCTGATCGAGCGTCCTCCGATGGGTGCGTTCGTAATCCTCGTTAAGAAAATATGTCATCAGTGGTACACCAACGATAGGGATACCAATCCAAAGCCATGAACACCACTGCTCATGATAGTACATAATGGCCAAAAACTCCAGGAACAGCACGATAGCCGTCGGATAGCCCCAGGCCAGGAAGATATTCTCGCCTGTCAGTTCCTTGCGGCCCATCACCTCACTTCGCATGCGGGCAATCATGTCCAGTTCCTCAGTAGTAGTCATAGGGTTTTAGTTTGAAACATAAACAATCTACTGCAAATATAATGTTTATTTTCCAAACAAAGAAACAATCCATAGAAGTTTTAAGTTACATTAACGAAACATGCGGCATGTACTATTGGACCGAAGTTTGTTGCCAAAAAAAAATGTAAAAAATGAGCAAAGCATCACTTTTAGCGTTAACTGTCTAAATATCAGATGGTTAGAAGAGTGATGGTAAATCAAAAAGCATCACTTTCGTTATGATGTCCCGAAAAGCCTTTATACAAAGGCGTTTACGCCATCTCTAAAAGCAAAACAAGTTGTTTTGGTGTCGAAAAGATATGTTAAACACATCGTAAAGATGGTTTCTTCGAAGGCAAAACAACTTGTTTTGCTTTAAGAGATAGGATCGCGCTTTAGACTTTCGATCAAGTCATCAATCTTGCGGAGCTCACGGGGGATGCGGATGCTCTGTGGACAGTGGGGCTCACACTGGCCACATTGGATGCAGTGATCCGGCTGACGGTCGCGAGGCACGACACGATCCAGCGAGATGAGGTACTGACGGCGGTGCTTGCGGTATTTCGGATCGCCTGCGCCGTATGGCAGCGTACCCTCGTTCTTACACTTATTATAATGTACGAAGATGGCGGGGATATCGATGCCGTATGGACAAGGCATACAATACTTACAGTCGTTACAGGGGATATTCTCCAGGCCCACAATTCGTTCGGCGATGTCCTTGTCGAGTGAACGCATACCCTTCTCCTTCAGCGGAACAAGCGGACAATAGGAGAGCAGATTATCCTTGAGGTGCTCCATATAGGTCATGCCAGAGAGTACGGTGAGCACACCTTCGTAGGTGCCCGCATAGCGGAAGGCCCAAGAGGCGACGCTCTTCGTGGGGTCGAACTTCTTCAGTTCGTTCACGAGATACTGTGGCAGATTGGCCAGACGGCCACCCAGCAGCGGCTCCATGATGACGGCTGGGATGCCACGCTTCTGGAGTTCAGCATAGAGATAAGAGGCATCGACATTATTGCCGCTGATCTCGTTGGCATAGTTCCAGTCGAGATAGTTGAGTTCGATCTGCACGAAGTCCCAGTGGTACTTCTCATGCAGGGCGATGACCTCGTCGAAGACCTCCTGTTTGCCGTGGAACGAGAAGCCGAGGTTACGGATGCGGCCCGCCTCGCGCTCCTTCAACAGGTAGTCCATGATGCCATTATCGACATAGCGGCCATTAAACTCCTCCATCGATCCGCCAACGGCGTGCAAAAGATAGTAGTCGATATAATCCACCTGCAACTCCTTCATCGAGTTATGGTACATCTCCTTTGCCTTGTCAGCAGCCCAGTAGTCGCGGTTGAAGTTGGAGAGTTTCGTGGCGACGAAATACTCACTGCGCTTATGGCGACTGAGGGCGATACCCGTAGCGTGTTCCGACATGCCCTGACAATACACGGGTGACGTGTCGATATAGTTCAGACCGTGCTCGAGGGCATAGTCGATCTGTCGGTTTACCATCTCCTGATCGATCTCAGTCTTGCTCTCACGGGCAGATTCACTGTCCTTGGTAGGCAGGCGCATCATACCATAGCCTAAGAGCGACACCTTCTCCTTGGTCTTGGGGTTCACGCGGTACGTCATCTTACCCACGGGCGGTTCCACTTGGTTCTTGTATTCCTCGGCGGCCTGTTCCCCAGCCTTATCACTTTTCTTACAGCCTGCCAGTGTGGCGGCAGTGGCTACGGTTCCCGCTCCGAAGAGTTTCAGGAAACTCCGTCTCGATATATGTTTGTCTTTAGAAGTACCCATAATTATCAATTATCCATTATCAATTATCCATTAAATATGCTTATGCACCTCATGCCCCTCGACATAGATGGCCGAGAAGGGGCGCGACGGACAGACATACTCACAGGCACCACAGCCAATACAAGCAGTCTCGTTGATGGCGGGCACCATGGGTGACTCCTCATCATTCTCATCGAGTGGCACCATCTCGATGGCCCCAGCGGGACAATGACGGGCGCAGTTGCCGCACTCCACCTCATCGGTCAGTACCACACAGTTCTTCTTGATCCAAACGGCATGGCCGATCTGGATAGACGACTTCTCCACATCGTCAAGCGGTTTGATGGCACCCGCAGGACAGACATCCGAACAGCGCGTACACTCTGGACGGCAGTAGCCTTTCTCGTACGACATCGACGGCAGCATGAAGTGCATCAGGTCTGTAGAGGGACGGAGCACATCGTTGGGACACTCAGAGACACAGAGTTGACAGCCCGTGCAGTGATCGGCGAAGTGCTGGAAGGACTGCGAACCTGGAGGCGTGAGCGGTGTCTGGCGCTCTGGAGTCACCTTATCCTCCAGTTCGGCGAGTCCGCCATCCATCAGTTTCTCTTTCTTCTGGGCGAGGGCTGCCGTTGAGGCGAGAGCCGTGGCCACAAGGAACGAGCGCTTTGAGGCATCGACTGAGTTATTCTTTTTCGCAGTCGGCGAGAAGGAATAACTCAGCGCCCCGAACTTGCAGGAGCTGATGCAGTTGCCGCAGACCACGCAGCGGCTATAATCGACGGTGTGCGTCTTGTAGTCGATACAGGCGGCCTTGCAGTTCTTCGAACACATCGAACAGTTCTTGCACTTGTCGGCATCGAAATGGATCTTCAGCAGTGAGAAGCGGGCGAGGAACGAGAGGATGGTTCCCACGGGACAGACGGTATTGCAATACGTGCGCCCCCCTCGCCAGGCGAGGATGAACAAGATCACCAGCGTCACCAGGGCGAGGATGAACACGGGCAGCGACTTCATCCACACATCGACGGTGTAGAAGGCGTAGCTGTCGGCGCGTTCGGCGATGGTGCCCAACACGTTGTTGCCCAGCATCCACAGCGGCTGGAAGATCATCGTGGCGATACGGCCGTAGCTGCTATAGGGTGCCAACAACTGGAAGATGACGCCCACGCCCGCCACCAGGGCGATGATGAACACCACCAGCACGGGATAGCGCAGCCAGCGCACCTCCCGAGAGTAACTGTATTTGTTCTTCTTGCGACGCAGCCGTGCGAGGATATCCTGCAGGATGCCCAGCGGACAGATCACGGAACAGTAGATGCGTCCGAAGACGAGCGTCAGCGCCACCAGCGCCACAATGACCACCACGTTGAGCGCCATCACAGCGGGCAAGAACTGGATCTTCGCGAGCCATCCCAGCCAACAATGCAGCGTGCCCGTGAAGTCGAGGAACAGCAGGGTGATCAATACGAAGACCACCGCCGCCAAGATCGTTCTAATTCTCTTTAACATAAGCCCAATTTATTTCACAATGAGTATGCTCAATTCATACAGCAGCCATATCGGCAGCGCCACCACGAAGAGCGTAAACGCATCCGTTGTTGGCGTAATAATCGCTGCTACTACCAGGATCGCCACGATGGCGTGCTTCCGCCACTGGCTCATCATCCGCGCATTGATCAGTCCCATCCGTCCCAGGAGCCAGCACACCACGGGCAGTTCGAAGACGATGCCCATCACGAGACTCATCATCAGCAGGGTGTCGATGTACGACTGGATCGTCAGCATGTTCGCCACGTCGGGACTCACCTGATAGGTACCCAGAAACTTCACCGTCAGCGGGAAGATCAGCAGGTAGTTCAGCAGGGTGCCCACCATGAACATCAGGTAGCCGCTGCCCACAAGCGTCGTGGCGTAACGTCTTTCGTTGTCATAGAGCGCTGGTGAGACGAAGCGGAACAGCAGGTAGATGATATAGGGCGAGGCCACCAGCAGGCCCGCATAGAAGGCCGTCTTCAGGTGGATCATGAACTGCTCCGTCAGTCCTGTGTTCATCAGACTGATCTCGAAGGGCTCCACACCCATCAGCCTGTAGGTGATGAAGTCGCCCGAACGGGGTGCCAGTACGATGTCGAAGAGCGGCTCCTTCAGGCAGAAGGCCACCGCTGCCGCCACCGTCGTCACGAGGAGTGCCCTGATGATCACCCCCCGCAGTTCGTCGAGGTGGTCCCAGAAGGTCATGGGTGAGGTGTCATTTTTCACCTTCCCATCTTTTCGACTCTTCACTTTTCTCTTCGCCCTTGCTGATATCCGTCACCTCGTTCATGCCCTCCTTGAAGCTCTTCACGCCCTTGCCCATGCCGCGCATCAGCTCAGGGATCTTCTTGCCGCCAAAGAGCAGCAGCACGATCAACGCGATAACAAGTATCTCTTGCATTCCTATGCCAAATAACAACAATGATCCAAACATATTTCCTTAGTTTTTAGTTTCTTCTGCAAAAATACGACATTTCTGCGAATTCCAAGCATTCGCTATGATTTATTAACAAATCAGTACGCAACATAAGGTCGCAATTTATTATTATATACTCGTCATTTTTTTGAGTATTGCGCCAAAAACTATTAAAGGATATCGCTTCGCATGCTTATCTATTTTACGACAATTTTCTGTCCATTAACAATATAGATACCCTTTTGAATCGGATTATCTATACAAATACCATCCAATGAATAAAAACTCTCCTGATAATTATTATCCCGATATGGCCTATTCATTCCTGTTGTAGATTTTTCCGTTAGGTATCCTGGAGATTCAGGACCACCATCAATACGAGCATAGGACTGATTTGTATAATTCTTATCAAATTTCGTACCTTTACCACCTACAAGGTTTTTACAAGAGGAAAACATATTTTTCCCAGATATAAGGTTATTCCACTTGTCACTCACATATATAGTTGTCAGTGATGAACACCCTGAAAACATCATAGTTGAATTCCACGACGAATTAAAAGAACTCAAATCTAAAGTAACTAAAGATTTGCAATTTCTGAACATATATTCCATGTTACTAGTAAACGAGGTGTCAAAACTACTCAGATTGAGTTTTACAAGAGATGTACATCCTTCAAACATATTATCCATATTACCTACAATAGAAGTGTTAAAATTACTCAAATCCAGTTCCGTTAGTGACTCGCAATTGTGAAAAAACGCATGCATGTTATTCATTCCAGATGTATCAAAACTACTAATATTTAAGGTTTTAAGAGATTTGCAACCCTCAAAAATACGTTCAACTGGTCCAACACCTGATGTGTCAAAATTTGACAGGTCTAAATCCGTTAATGATGCACAATCACAAAACATCATGCGCATACAATATGTATTGGAAGTATTAAAACTACTCAAATTAATACTTTTCAATGATATGCATCCAAAGAACATTTGCTCCATCACCTCAACGTTCGATGTGTCGAAGTTACTGAGATCAAGGGTAGTTAAAGATTCACATCCTGCAAACATCCCAGTCATACCTCGAACCTTTGAAGTGTTAAAAGTGCTTACATCAAGACTTCTTAATGACTGACATTGGCAAAACATCCACGCCATATTTTTAACATTATCTGTTTTCAAATTGGCCAATCCTTTGATATCCGTAACACTTGTGCAGTACCAAAACCAATATTTTGTACTTGTCAAATCCTTGAAATTTGCAAAAGAATCATCAAACACAATAGTTGTGATTTCTTGCTGACAGTCATGCCATCCTCTATCGGAAATATTCTCAAAAGGGCCAATGCTCATAACATTTCTGTTACTTTTTTCATTATCGTAATAGAATGTCAGAGTTTTGTTATCATCACTCAGTGCCGCATAAGCTTCCTGGGCACTCACCTTCACACAAACAAGCAGCGTTATTAATATGCAGATTGTCTTTTTAAGAGAAACATACTTTTTCATATAATTGATAAACACATCATACTTATATTCCATAATCACTTTTGTATTTTGAGTTTACAATTTGTTTATATTGCTTACTTTGCTGTAAAGAAACCTGGGTTATCTTTTCCACCATCAACATGCGCAAACCTTAATCCATCCCAATACATCCCATCGTCACCATAATACATAAGATAGTCTGAATGTTTTGAGCCAGCTCCACCCGAAAGTTTTTGGCATCCAATAAATAATTCTCGTTTCCACGTTTCAGTATAATCTTTGACTATGATAGAGTTATCTTTGTTCCAGTCTCCATTAGCATATATAGTCGTCAATGAGGTACAATTATTGAACATCCCTTCAAAGCTATCAACTTTTAGGGTTTCAAAATTACTAATATCTATGCTTATTATAGAACTACAATCCATAAACATATATGCAAAACTCGTGACATTGGGAGTCCTGAAACTGCTTAGGTCAAGTGTCTTAAGTGAATTACTTTGCGCAAACATATACGACATATAAACTAAACTAGAGGTGATAAAACTACGCAAGTTGATATCAATTAATGACGTAAGATTACAGAACATTCGATACATATTTGTAACTTTTGAAGTATTGAAACTAGATAAGTCAAGACTTCTTATAGACCAACAATTACAAAACATACTTGACATATCTGTTACATTAGATGTGTCAAAACAACTCAAATCAATATCTAATAAAGAACTACAACCATTAAACATGCCTGTCATATTTGTTACATTGGCCGTGTCAAAACTTTTCAAATTAATATTTGTCAAAGAACTACAACCATTAAACATCTTAGACATATCATCTACATTAGAGGTATTTAAAAACTCTATTCCTTTTATCTCCTGCAAATTTATCCATCCTTTAAACATTGATGCAGTAGTAGTCGGTACACAATTTTTAAAGGATTCGTCAAATACGGCCTTTTTTATTTCATCTACAGGCATATCATTACGATAGCCAACTCCTGAATAATTCAATTCTTCATTATGAAAGAAAACCATCTTATATGCATTTCCGTCGTAATCATCTATTTTGTCATCATAATAAAATGTTAACATTCCATCTATCAGGACAGCATACGCTTCTGCATCAGTTGGTACAGGATCTGGAATAGGATCTGACGTGGAAACTACAGGACGAACAGAATGACCTTCCCAACGACCTCCCAAATCACTAAAATAGATTCCTTTACCACAACAAAAATATAAATCATACACATAGTCATTGTCGTCTAGGTTTAGTGAATTTGACCAATAATATCCATATTCGTTCTTTTCACGAAGACCACTCTCATCTTTATAGCCCGCAGCCGGCAAAAAAATCTTGTTATTATTTGGCCCTGTAAAAAAACGTCCTTCCATGCCATTGTATGTATCCCATGTGGAAGCACAATTATTGACTAATTCTTGTAGCTGTTCTTTTGTTGGCATTCTCCATGATGTTCCCCATTTCACATACGCAACGTCATCAGAAGTTTCTATTTCTGTCTTGTTATCTACTTTCCCATTATAATCATTTGTGCAATATTTTGTAAACGTACACCATTTGCCGCCATCATTCCACTTATAATTATCAAGAATATAATCACTCTTTTCCTCAGTTTCTCCCCATGCATAAAAACCTCCATGTTGTTCTGGCGTTGATGCACCAACATTACAACAGGCCCATTTGGTACCGCTTGGCAATCCTAAATCAATCATGTGAGGATGATTCCCATCAGGACAGCTCACTTCAGTTCCTTTTACTTTTGTTGTGAATTCCTTTTCTTCACCTTCAATTCTCTCATTAGTCTCATCATTCACAATAATATAGGCAAAATAATAATATGTTGTATTAGGCTCCAAACCTTGCAACAAAACAGAGAACGTACCATCTTTATTGATTTTCGACGTATCCATCAGTGTTATGCCCGTTGCCCCCTTTTTCCTATAACCAATTCCAACGGTCAGTTTTTCCTTTGCCGAACCAATACCATCGATTCTCCCATTTGCCAAAGCCGTTTTATCTGTTATTTCAGAAATATCAAGCGTTATGGCAAATAGATTAGACAGACACACTGCACTGGGTAGGGCAAGCATTGGAAAGCCCAAACCTAAGATATCAACCGTAGGATATACCTTATAAGTCTTCTTTAAACTTGGTATTTCAAAACTATCATTGTATTTAATCGTACCACTAAAATACTTATTATAGTTTACGGTGGCAATACCATCTTTTGAGTCACCTTCTAATAAGCAGAACCCCAAGTTACTGGTGAATAGGGAGCCACCTGATGCTGTAGTTGAAGCATTTAATAAATATGGATTGGATGTATCTCTTGTAAGAATGGTATTTGAAAAATCTGGCACAAGCTTAAACTTGGCTAAATTCCATTCACCTTCTACAACGTTAATATCAGCCTTGCCTGCAGGCATAAGTATTGACTGCAAACCAAGTTTACAGAAATGATCTAAATATAACTTTGCTGAATTAAACTTCTCATAAATGGAAGGCGAAACAAGTGCGCTTTTCCCGTCAGAATTGGAAAGTATCGCGTTGCCTCCAAGTTTCGATCCATATTCAAAACGGAAAGCCGTACTTATAATGTCCTTTGACAACACCTCAATGCCCAACTCACCATAGACACCTCCAGCACCATATCCATCTACCATACACTGACCGTCATGTTCAGAAGATAAATTGACGCCATAAATTTTCAATCTAGGCATTGGAGTCATTATTGTGAGAATTGGATTATATGAAACTTCATAATGAATATTATAACTCAGCGACTGCTTCCATTGTTGTTCTATGGCCAACTTTCCTTCAGTTCTTACGAATGCCCCCAATTCTCCATAGATCCAGACCAATGGCATTATAACATACACAGGAAAATGTATCGCCGGGAAATCATGTGACGCTTCTAATGCACCAGTAAAAGCCCAGTCTTCCATGAAGGTAGTGTGATGCTTGATGTCCATACTAACGACTATGCCTTTGATTGGATCTACAATAATAGATCCCTTGCCTAACATGGAAGGGGCAATAGTTACATCTAATTTTGGAGAGAACTTAAAAGGAACATCTGCTGCCTTAATATTTGCATTGAGAAAACTTGTATATGAATAGACAAATGGGTCTGGGGCATAATATTTATAGTTACCGCGAGATCCTGCATGGTTAGCATCATTTTGATATTCACCATTTGTCGAATAGTAAAAGCATTCAAAGGCTTCCTCTAATCCGATTCGACTACAACCAAGTGCTATGGTATCACCTCTCTGTTCCCGGGTTTCAACTTGTCCAAGGAACCCTCCGACAAAGGTCTCACTCATTTCTGTCGTGACGAGTTTATCACCTACTTTAGGCAACAGGTCTGATGGAGTATCAATGCGAAAGAATACCGTTAGTGAATCAGAACCGATAATATAATTTCTGATGTTTCCTTCCAATTTTATAACTCCTGGTTGATATCTCGTCTCTGGGGTTACAAAACCCACACTATCTATCACTGCTAAAGGTATACGATAGGTGCTGTCTGGGGTATGGACGACTTGCGTGACAATCTCTTCATAGCGTACACCATCAACATCGTAATAGGAATAAGTCATACTATCTATCTCACTTCGGAAGAAAGTATTGATCATTCCATCATTACGGTAGATGTAAAAAGCTTCACCAATGGTCTGAGCTATACTGGATTGAACTACAATCGCAGCAAAAAGGGCCACAATCAGTCTTTTCATTTCTTCGTAAATTTAGATGTTTGACCATTTATACTAACCAGATAAACTCCTGAAGGGAGAGAAGAGAGGGAGAGAATGGCATCATTACCCTGAATTGAGAGTCGAACGGGGACACGAATTCCATTTGTATAATACACAGCAACATGATCTAATGACATAACATCATGGAAAATAATCTGGTCTTCTTTCTGCTCAACATTTGAATCTGTCGTTAGTACATTGATACCTGTATTTTTTCCTTTATAGGTAAAGCGGATGATATTATTTCTGTCGTATTCAAGATCAATGACTGACGATGTAATCAGCATTTTGTCTTTGACAAATTGTATGCGTGGTTGAGTATAAAGATCTACATCAGTGGTTGTTCCGTCAGGATGCCAAAGAATAAGAACTTGAGCATGTATCTTTCCACTCCCAAACACAGCAAATAGTAGCAATACTGTAAGAATAGTTTTTAGTTTCATAACCGTCCTTAATTGTTATGCCTCCCACTCCCGAATTCAGCAGTTAATAATCGTCTTAGGTTAGTGGAAATAAAAAAGGCATGGGAGTTTCTACCTTCGCCCATCCCTGTGTTCAGGCCTTCGCATTGCCCCTCTCCAAGGATAAGCAACGCAGCCAGCCCACGCCAAGTGATTATAATTACAACTTACGCTATACATATATTCATATAGCAATAGTTGGGATATAATCTACCCACGCAGACGCATACCGTTGCATTATCTCTGTGGAGAGTTTCAAAGTTGCGAAGTTTGAACACACAGAATGATAACGTCCGTAAACGCCTTTCCCTTCGGCCTGCCCTACAAATGGCATCGTCGGCCTGTGGATTCCATCAAAATATAGACTTGCCCTGTCCCCACAAGAACTGGCTTAGTCGCGTACAAATATAAGAAATAATTAGCAAATAACATTCATGTTTTGCCATTTTTTTAGAATAGCATCACATTTTTCTTAAACTAGACTTAAAATGTGACCATTTCTATACTTCCATAGGCCAAACTATAGCAAAAAGTGTTCGCAAAACACTATCCAAAGAATGTATACTAAATGAGATTAAAATTCCACATAAGGCGCCAGACGGTCGATGACCTCCTGTGGGAAGTCCTTGGAGAGGCGCAGGTCGTCGAGCGACTGGATGGGACCGTGCAGACGACGATAGTCCATGATAGCATGAGCCCGATAGTAGTTGATATAAGGGTGGCGTTTCAGTTCATTGAGCGAGAGTTGGTTGATGTTCAACTTACGGGGCTTGGCATTCTGGATGACCAGATATCGCTTTGACCCCAAGGGAAAGTCGTCGATCTCGTCGAGTTGATCCACACTGACATAGCCGCCCAGACGTTCGCCATATTGCACAATCTTACGGGCAAAATAGGAACCGATGCCTGGAACAGTCTTCAAGGCAGTGGTATCGGCGGTGTTCAGAATGACATGCTCACCCTCCTTAATCTTTACGGGATAGCGGGGGGCAAAGGAGTCTCGGGGCTCAGAGGCAGAACGGGGTAATGTACGCTTGCCGCTATAGCCAGGACGGTCACGATAGATAACCTTCGTACGGACATAGACCGTATCACGATGGTAATAGGGTCGGTGACGGGAAGTGTCTTTCTTTAACGTATCTGCTGGTGTCAGTGCGTTCGACTCGTCGTTCTCACCACCTGTCAGGAAGATCCCCCCCAAGGCGATAGCAATGACGACCAACAAAGTGAGTATCACCTTACGGTCAGACTTCTGCAGATAGAAGAAGGACTTGATGAATCCCACGACAACTCATTTACAACACGCCAAACTGATGCAGGAAGACCAGAACGATACAGAGCGGTACGATATAGCGCACAGAGAACAGATAGGCACGGAAGAAGGATTCACGGATGGTTCCGTGATTGGTAAATTCTTCCTGCACCATCTTGCGGTCCACCATCCAACCCATGATCAGACTCGTGAAGAAGGCACCCGCAGGCAGCATCAACTTAGCCGTCAGGAAGTCGCAGGCATCCATCAGCGACAGGCCGAACACCTGCAGACTGGTATAAGCACCTACTGAGAGGGAACAGAACACGGCAATGACGGAACAAACCACCGTAAGGATCCACGTAGCGCGCTGACGGGGCAGATGGAGTTCCTCGTGGAAGAAGGCCGTACCGATCTCGTGCATGGAGATCGTAGATGTCAGGGCCGCAAAGACCAACAGGGCATAGAACAGGATGGAGATGATATAGCCGTTCCATGGGAAGGAGGCAAAGGCCTGCTGGAACACATTGGGCAAGGTGATGAAGATCAGCGAAGGGCCACTGTCAGGATTAACGCCCACAGAGAAGGCGGCGGGGAAGATCATCAGACCAGCGAGGATGGCGATACCAGAGTCGAGCAGTGCTATCTGCACAGCCGACTTCAACAGGTTCGTATCGCTCTTGAAATAAGAAGCGTATGTACAGAGACAGGCAGTACCAAGGCTCAGGGAGAAGAAAGCCTGCCCCAAGGCCTCGAGGAACACATCGCCAGTCATCTTCGAGAAGTCAGGCTTCAACAGGAACTCGATACCCGCCACAGCACCAGGCAACAGACAAGAGGCAATCACCAATATCACCAAGAGAATCAATAGCAACGGCATCAACAATTTCGACACGCGCTCGATACCCTTGTTGACACCCAAGGCCACCACCAGATGGGTGATCAGCACAAAGCCTACAGCCCAGAGACACGGCTTGACGGGATCACTTGAGAAGGTCTGGAAATAGTTCAGCACGTATGTCGCATCGCCACTGAGCTGACCTGCAATGGCAGCATAGAGATATTGCAGGCACCAGCCGGCCACCACGGCATAGAAGCCCAGGATAATAGTAGAGGTAAGGATACCGAGATAGCCCACGAAGCGCCACTCCTTGCGTCCTAAACTGCCGTATGCACGGGCAGCATTCGTCTGGGCGCGACGACCCACGATAAACTCACTGACCATGCCAGGAATGCCCAGCAACAGCACACAGACGAAATAGACGAGGATGAAGGCAGCACCTCCGTTCTGACCAGTGGTAAACGGGAAGCGCCAGATATTACCTAAACCTATCGCAGAACCTGCCGTGGCCAGAATAACGCCAAGCCGACTACCAAAATTACCTCTGCTTTCCATGATATTCTCTTATTATAACAAACCGAATTGATGCAGGAAGATAAACAAGATACAGATGGGGCAGACGTACTTCACGAGGAAAAGATAAATGTGGAACAGCCCTCCATTGCGCAACGTTCCCCAGTTGGTGAACTCGGCACGCACGATCTTATGCGGCACAAACCAACCGATAAAGATACAAGTGAGGAAGCCCACAATAGGCAGGAACAGCTGGCCGGTGACGAAATCGAAGAGGTCAAAGAGGGTCTTACCGAAGAGCGTAAGATGTTTGCCAACACCTAAGGATAGTGAACAGATGGTGCCCACCAGCATGCATGAGATGGTGACGATGAGCGCAGCCCGCTTGCGCGAGATACGCATCTCTTCCTCCAGGAAGGCCGTGCTCACCTCGTGGAGCGACATCAGCGACGTCAGGGCAGCCATCGAGAGCAGGGCGTAAAAGAGGATAGATACGGCATAGCCCAGACCAGTAATACCACTGAAGGCCTGCTGGAACACATTCGGCAGGGTGATAAAGATCAGCGAGGGGCCACTGTCGGGACTGACACCCACGGAGAAGGCGGCGGGGAAGATGACCAAGCCAGCCAACAAGGCCACCAGAAAGTCGATCACACCGATCTGCACAGCAGAAGATGTCAGGTTCGTCTGCTTGGAGAAATAGCTGGCGTAAGTGCAGATGCAACCCATGGCAATGCTGAGCGAGTAGAACGACTGACCCAGAGCCCCCAAGAACACATCACTTGTGATCATCGAGAAATCGGGCTTGAACAGGAATTCGATGCCCTTGTCGGCATTCGGCAGCATACACGAAGCCACCACGATGATCAACAATAATATAAATAAGGTGGGCATCATCAGTTTAGAGGCTCGCTCGATGCCGTCGCGCACACCATTCTCGATGATGAGATAGGTGGCCAGAAGGATGAGCATGGTCCAGAACACGGGTTTGATGGGGTCCTCAGAGAACGTGGTGAAATATTCCGATATCATCTCGGGATTGCCCTCCAGATGGCCTACGATGGAGGCCCAGACATATTCCAGACACCAGCCCGATACCACGGCATAATAGCCAGAGATCAAGAAACCCGTCAGCACACCCATATAGCCAATGAGCGTGAATGGAGAGCCACCCGCCAGTTTGCTGAAAGCGCGCGCCGTATTGGCCCGACCATGACGACCGATAATGAACTCACTAATCATACAGGGAATGCCCAGCAACAAGACACAGAACACGTAAATCATGATAAACACGGCTCCGCCGTTCTGTCCCGCCATATAGGGGAATCGCCAGATGTTGCCCAAGCCAACGGCAGAACCCGCCGTGGCCAAGATGACACCCAGTTTGCTACCGAAATTAGCCCGCTTGTCTGGAGTCCGACTGCTTATAGGTTGGGTTAGCATATCCATATTTCTTCATTTTTCGTTGCAAAAATATAAATAATTTCTTAATTTTGCATCTAAATTAAAAGTAAATATGCATTTTCTCCGTCATTTTATCAGAAAATACCCTATTTCTGTGATCTGTATCGTCCTGATATGGATCCTTTCTCTCTTACCCTTTTTCCCAGAAACGCCCCTTGACGATGTCAGGTTCATCGACAAATGGGTGCATGTCGTCATGTACGGCGGAACATTCACCGTCTTATGGATAGAGTATGCACGTAAGCACAATGCCCCAGATTACAAGAAACTATTTATTTGGGCTTGGTTGGGCCCCATCATGATGAGTGGTATCCTTGAACTGTTGCAGGAATACTGTACAGGAGGGCATCGCAACGGCGACTGGCTCGACTTCGCTGCCAATGCTACGGGTGTGACACTGGCTGCGATGATTGGTCTGCTGATTCTGCGTTTTCGCCCCAGGTCTTAAAGGGATACTTGGTCAGGTGAGCGTTATAATAACGACGGTCGCCTGTGACCTCCTCGCCAATGAAATCGGGTTTCTCAAAAGATTCGTCTTCTGATCCCAGTTCCACCTCAGCCATCACCAAGCCTTCGTTATCACCCCAAAACTCATCGACCTCAAAGGTGTGATTGCCACTCTTTACGAGCCAGCGCGTCTTTTCTATACCACCAGGCTCACAAAGCGCCATCAGGTGTTCGGCCTCATCGAGTGTGATCTCTTTTTCAAACTCATAACGGCTAAGCCCTTCTGCGTTTGAAGGGCCTTTGATGGTCAAGTATCCACGGTTGTCACGGATACGTACCCTGACAGTACGACCGTGACCACTGCAGATATAACCTTGTTGAATACGGCTGCTACTGAAAGCCTGCCGCTTGTAACCATCGTTCCGGACAAGAAACTTACGCTCTATCTCCAGTCCACTCATTATGAAACGATGAAGATAGAATAGATGACAAACAGAACAGCCAAGAATACCAATACGCCGAAGATCCACTCCAGCACTTTCTTGCCACTGTCTTCCTGTTTCTTCTGATAGGCTTCCTTCTTCTGGGTAGCCTTAGATGCTTTTGCAATTTGAGCCATAGTTTTTAATGATTAATTATTGATTGTTATGATTCTTCGTCATTCACGGGGAATTCCATGAGGTAGGCTTTGATGAAGCCATCGATCTTACCGTCCATCACGGCATCGACATCGGCGGTCTGATAGTTGGTGCGATGATCCTTCACGCGACGGTCATCGAAGACGTACGAACGGATCTGACTGCCCCACTCGATCTTCTTCTTGCCAGCCTCGATCTTAGCCTGAGACTAGC
>ERZ809472.176-NODE-176-length-17234-cov-9.604634_pt1 | contig 17234 bp, 13 predicted proteins | sample MGYA00521274_ERZ809472 | MGnify/ENA primary metagenome ERZ809472 (study PRJEB31581, sample SAMEA3312791) | metagenome | study: EMG produced TPA metagenomics assembly of the PRJEB8939 data set (Metagenomic analyses of Rumen microbiomes reveals... | reverse complement strand
ATCTACACTCTTTCCCTACACGACGCTCTTCCGATCTGCTAGTATATCATTTAAGCCAACATCCGTTGTTGACTCAAAACGGGGCAGTTTCAGATCGACGTAGGCTCTATCCATGAACTGATATCTCTCCCAGGATTCTGCCGTCAGATTCTTCAGCACATCGTTGATGGTCTTACCCTCCTTGGGCAACAGGATGGTCATGCGATAGGCAAGGTTGCCGTATGGCAGACAAAGTGCCTGACAATCATCCGTTTCTGCATAATTAAACTCGTGTTCTTGATGCATCATGGGCACCTGCTTATCTGCGCAGTAGCCCTTGAAGGTCTCATCCTTCGTATTGTCCTTGTCGAACTTCTCTGCCCACGTGCCTTTGAAATAAATGGCATTAAGCAGATAACTGACGGCATCGGGGTTAAAACTCTGTTCATCGAGTACCTTATCTATCATCTTCTCCGTATGGTCGCTGGCCCATTGGTTGATCACGTCTATTGTCTTGCCATCGTGGAAGTCGCGCGTTTCGGGCTCAGCATCGTAGAAGGTCTTGGCCTTGTTGATGAAGTCGGACTTCAGTTCGTAGTCTTTGTTCATGTAGATGGTGTTGGCAATCATCACCTTCGTCAACTTGTCGAGGGTGGGCGCCTCTGTCAGCATCTTACGACAGAAAGCATTGATGCTGTCAGCACCAGCCGTTCCAAAGCCTAATACCTTGTTGATCTCTTTCTGCGTCTCACCAACAGCACCATTGTTCAACATGCCCAAAGCGTAAGTGATACTAATAGGCGAGACAATCTCGCTCTTGTCGGATGTCACTTGACGGAAAAGGCTGAAGGCAAAGTTGTTGCTCTCGTTTACCAAATCCTGCTCTGCACGAGTCAGCGAGATTTTCCTGAGTTCGTTGTTCTTATTGTCAGGCGTAGTATCGTCTTCATTCTTACTACAAGCTGACCATGTTGTCACCATCATCAGGGCGATGGCTGCCCACATTACATTTATCTTTTTCATACTTGCAAAATTAAATCATTTCTGCCTATTAAACCCGCAAAAGCCAAAATACTGCATGGAAAAGGAAACAATTAACAATGATTAACCATGTGATGATGATACCATTACTCGCTTATTCGTAACTTTGAGCTTCGCTCGAAATTACTCACGCTCAAGAAAACTCAAATAAAATTTGGTTTTCTACTCGCTTATTCGTAATTTTGCCGTCGCAATGGAAGCATTAAGAGAGAAATACGAGCGATTCAAGGAGTGGCAGCAGCGGCCTTATCAGGTGAAGCCGATGTCAGCGGAGGCGCACGACTGTCCCACCTGTGGCACGCACTTCGAGGGTAACTACTGTCCCCGTTGTGGTCAGTCTGCGAGAATCGGACGTTATTCTTTTAAGAAGGCCTTCCTCTTGTTCCTCGATGTGTGGGGCTTGGGCAATCGTGGTATGTTCCGAACCATTCGTGACCTGATTCTGCGTCCTGGTTATATGATCCGTGATTATCTGCAGGGGATGCAGATGGCCTACTTCCCTCCCTTTAAGATGTTCTTCCTGTTGACGGCCTTATCGATTTTTGTGCAGACTGGCATGAACATTAAAAGGCAAGACCGTTCCCAAATCGTCTATGAGGAAATCATGCAAGATATGCATCAGTTACTCCAGGAGAATACCCAAAAGACACTGGATCAAGGCCAACAAGATAGTAACGATCCAACAAAGGGAATATATGTTTGGATGATGAAGCACGTAAGCATTGTGATGATAGTGCTCTTGTTGCTGTTCTCTGGCCCGCTTTATCTGTTTTTCCACAAGAGTCCTGCCTATCCGGACATCAAGTATTCGGAATTCTTTGTGACGATGGTCTATATCACTAATATGCTGGACATCTACAGTATTGTCCTGAATTTCTTCTGTTTAAACTTCGTCGCTGAAATCTGCATCTATGTCTTGGCCATCATCCCCCTGAAACAATTGTCAGGCTATAGCTACTGGGTCACCATCTTCAAAACGCTGATGGCCTTCTTGGTGTTTTTCGTCGCCTATATCGCTTTAATCGTCCTGATAAGCGTGGTCGTCGGTATGATATATTTCTAAACAATGCGGTCTATTTGATTCTGAAATGGACTAAAATTTCCTTATACTGGTCTTGGGCAGTTAAGATGGTGTCAGTGAGATAGCTGTTTATGTGGCCCCACTCACGGAGGCCACGATAATAGAAGAGTTTCAGGTCGTCTGTAATGATGAAAGGGACGATGCTATTGGCTAAGCATTCCTTGAACATGATAAGTCGACCTACACGTCCATTGCCATCTTGGAATGGATGAATAGTTTCGAAACGAACATGGAAGTCGATAATGTCTTCGAGAGACACGCGCTTGATACCATTATATTCTGAGAGCAGAGCCTTGATCTGCTTATGCACTTCCTTTGGAGGACAAGTATCCATACCTCCAACTTCATTAGGCAGACATTTGTAGTCACCTACAGCAAACCAGTCTTTCTGACTGTCTGAAGTTCCTGACTTCAGGATCAAATGCAATTCCTTGATGAGGCCCTCTGACAGTTTATCTTCCGCATGATCTATGATATAGTCAATACAACGAAAGTGATTAACTGTTTCTACGATATCATCCACATTGATACTCTCGTCTGTAATGCCAATCGTATTAGTCTCAAAGATATACCGCGTCTGATCATGTGTCAGACGACTACCTTCCATATGATTGGAATTATAGGTCAAATCTATTTGAGTACGATGATAAATGCTGCCTTTGAGCTTCATCTCCTTCTGTTCCCTGAGCGCAGAGAGTAGGGGGGAGAGACGCTTCTTTGTGGCCTTACGTCCTGGCAATTCTGCATCTGCAGGAATGTTCCAAGTCTTACCTGTCAGGAACGCCCCTTCTATCTTTCCGTTGGCACAATAATTTCGTGCTGTTCGCTCAGAAAAGCCATACTTATTGGCGAATTCTATGACTGAAATATACTCCATACACCTATCTATCGGCAAGATTATGTTCCGATTTCGGATGCAAATATACTACTTTTTGCCGATATCGGCAAGAAAAAGATTAATTATTTACAGGCAATGTTTCACTTTACATAAACCTTTTGTCCATTTACGATATTCAATCCTTTTTGTAAGGAGTTGAGTCGCTGGCCTTGAAGATTGTAGATACGATCTTTTACCTCTTCAACTTTCTTTCTCACGTCTATAATTCCCGTTGTTTGTGCTTCGAATGTGCCAGTGAAGGACTCATAATCATTCTCCACAGTTACAGCATAATTACCTTTTGAGTAGGAAGAAATGTCGATGTTGAGGCCAACAATGTTGCCTGCGTTGATGGATTTCTCATAAGCCACCTTGCCTGATTCGTCAGTAATGCTTACCAGATAGGCATCGTAAATTGGGTCAAGATGGATACTTAACTGTTGTTCGTTGTATTCACCATATAGCAATGGTTCTGCCTCACTCCTCGTTCGTGTCTTAGGCTGTATCTTGGGAGTATGGGTGAAGTCAAAGCGGTGTTTTCGGGCTCCCGCAGATTCTGGGGTTGCTCCATCCTCATATTCATCATTGAAGTAGATCAGTTCATCACCAACGGCACATGCCATCAGGAACAGCGCATGATCTTCTTTTCCAAGATAGACACTGTATATCGGCCCATCAATATTTCCGACGCTTTCCAGCCAAGTGGTGTTGCAAGTATTTCCTCCCTCTCCACACATCATGACATCTCTATAAACGCCCTTAAAACCATTTATACCTCCAGTCTGCCTCGGTCCTATCACATAAGATAAGCCATCTTTCTGGAAGATGCCACCTTCTTCGAGAGAGAAGTCATACATCATTGTAAACTGATTAAGTGTCGTGTCGTATTTGTACACTTTCTTGTCCTCTTCATACCAGGCGCCCACATAGTTCAGGGAGGGGTGTTGCGAAATAGCATCATATTCCGGAAAATCAGGGCTGACATATCGTTGGCGCATCATCTGCTTGCAGGCCTTTCCATCAATGATAGTGTCACCATCGAAGTATAAATACTCAACCCACTGTACAGGATTACCAGAGTTTAAAGCTCCTACTTTCCACACCTTATCGTCTTCGACGAATGGGCGATAATCCATCTGTGGCGTCTTGTTAATTACATCATAAAGCACCTCTCCGTTGCGTTCGAAATGAACGAGCATGGAACGGTAATGACGTTCAGGATACAAATCCGCACGATAATCTTCATACATGGACAAAGCAGAATATGGGTCTGTCGGCCCGAACAGGCATTCGCCGTCATTCCATTCCGTCACGCCTATACCTTGAATGATACGAACGCCATTCAAATCAACATATTTCAAGGGAGTTTCCCCTCCAAAAATTCCTTCTTTTATCTCTTCTATGGTGCCAAACGTCTGGGGATTAGAAAACCAACCTGTAAGATTTGAGGAAGAAATATCCATATAATGAATGTCTTTTCCAACGCTCCAGTCAAACTGGTATGCCATACCTGGGGAAAGCAAGTAAGATTTTCCGTCAAAGAGTTGAGCTAACACTGATACCATGACGCTATTCTGTTCAACGTATTCCGCATCCCCTTCTTCCTGTATCATAAGCGCGAGAGAGTCCGTCCATTCAGGGCCATTGGTATAGACACATCTGTATTTATCCTTACCATCACCACGATACTTATCAATAAGCTCCCCCTTTACATAATACTCAATCGTTTCAAAGTTCGGCACCCATTCATCGCCAACCCTTGAATACCAACTGTCATACTTCAGGGTGTCCAGCCTGATCTCCGTCCATTTTGTTCCTTCGGGGAAATACTCTTGCGCTTGCATCACCATAGATGCAAGAGTACATACGAGAAATAATAATGTTTGTTTCATATCTTTCTGTTTTTTATTATTTTTAATTCTTCAGTATCTGTTCCAGCGTAATGTCTGGATTGCCTTCTCCGAATACGTCCTTCTTCAACTTAAGTTTACGGTGCTGGACAGCAGAGATGGTGATGCAGTAGATGTTACCAATAGTGCGGTTGCTAAGTCCAAGGCGGGTGAGAATACACAGACGGATGTCATCTTCCTGCATATCGGGATATTGTTCACGGAGATTGGCAAAGCGGTTGTTGTCGATGGCGTTGAGGGTGCGTTCTATCTCACTCCATTCGTGCTCACTGAGGGTGATAAGCGAGTCACCACCTTTGTTGAGTTTCTTCATCACCTCCGTACGTTCGAGGATGAAGTTCTGCAAGAATGTCACCACTTCGTTTGCCTGATGTAGCAGAATCTTCTCATGCTCTGCTTCCTGCTGTAGTTGGCGTTTCTCCTGTTCCTGAATGAATAGTTTATTCTCCAGTTTCGACTGCTCGTATGCTCGCTGCTGACGAAGCATACGAATGCGATAGCGGAGTGCCAATACAACCACCAGAAGAATACTCACAGCAGCAATGATGACAATCATGAGTGTACGACCATACATCTGTGAGCGATATTCGAGTTGCTGGTTCTCCATTTCCTGACGCAAAGTTTCCTGATAGTACTGATCCTTCTGTTCAAGCGCCTTGTAATAGAAGTTTTCTATTTGCTCGAAAGCATCATCGATGTCATCCTCCACCTTTGTGGCTCCCATTCGACGAAGCGCTATCTTGGCGAGGTTGCTCTGCACGACATAGGCCAGATGAACATCATCACCTGGCTCTATCTGCCGATAGACGATTTCTGCTGAATCAAGCATGTTGAGGCTGAGGTAACAGCGAGCTAGAACCTGTAAGGTACCTGGTCTCAGGTCTGCTACTGCAACTGATTCTGCCAGATGAGCATAGTCGAGTGCCTGACGATCATCTTCCTTTGCCCATGCGATATTTGCAAGGCTTGTAAGTGTCTGGCAAATCATGTCTGTCATCTGGTATTTCTTTGCGATGTCGTATGCACGATGGATGAAATCGAGCGCTTCGTCGAATGAACCCTCTTTGGTAAAAGCTACTTGTGCAGCATAAGTACCTGCATAATCAAGCAGGATGACGTGATTATGCTCATCATCAGGATGCTGCTCATAGATGGTCAGGGCTTTCTTCATCAGTTGCAATGCCTCCTCAGGGTTACTCTGCGACAACGCTTTTGCCAATCGCTGGTACGCGATATAATAGGTGTGCCAATCCTCAGACTCTTTCGCCATATGGATGGTTTTTCGTAGCAAGGTCTCACCTAGACGGATGCTATCATTGGCCAGAGCGACCTCCGCTTCCTCCAGACAGTGTGATGCTCTCTGTGAATCTGGCTCCTGCTGGGACTGACTACAAGCCAACAACAGAGCGCCTATGATGAATATGTACAACGTTCTCGCAAACATAATTCTTGTTATTAACTGGGTGCAAAGTTACGATGTTTTTTCGAAAGATGTATCAGTTACTCATGGAAAATACGCAAATGAAAAAAACTTGGAAATAATTAAAAGTCAATGAATTATAAATAATTCCTAACTACTCCCTATGGAAATTTACATCTTCTGAATTCACATGAGTGTCAAAAAGGTTCCAAGGAGACTGGCTCCAATAAGTAATCTATAATGGTTTTAGATAAATAGTATAGTCTTCAATTCACATGTATAGTTAGCAATTTTTTGGCAAAATAGCCAAATATTCAAAATAATGTTGTATCTTTGCAGCCCAATTATTAATGTACGGAAACAAAAATAAAAGTAAAATACAATGGATTACAATTTCAGAGACATCGAACAGAAATGGCAGAAGCGATGGGTGGAGAATGGCACTTATCGCGTAGTGGAGGATCCTAAAAAGAAGAAGTTTTATGTGCTGAACATGTTCCCCTATCCCAGTGGAGCAGGCTTGCACGTGGGTCATCCACTTGGCTATATCGCCAGTGATATTTATGCAAGATACAAGCGTCAGCAGGGCTTCAACGTGCTGAACCCCATGGGTTACGATGCTTACGGACTTCCCGCTGAGCAATACGCCATCCAGACAGGTCAGCATCCTGAAAAGACCACTGTTGAGAACATCAACCGCTATCGTTCGCAGTTGGATAAGATTGGTTTCTCGTTCGATTGGGAGCGTGAGGTCCGCACTTGCGATCCTATCTACTACAAGTGGACACAGTGGGCTTTCCAACGCATGTTCAAGAGCTACTATAGCACCTCATCGCACAAGGCTCAGCCTACCATCAAACTGATTGAGCACTTCGAGCTGATGGGTACTGAGAATTGTCATGCCCTTGGAACTGAGGAACTTCACTTCACTGCTTCTGATTGGCATAACTTCTCTGAGAAAAAGAAGCAGGAGGTATTGATGAACTATCGAATTGCCTATCTCGCTGATACGATGGTGAACTGGTGCCCGCAGTTGGGTACCGTTTTGGCCAACGACGAAGTAGTTGATGGTGTATCAGTTCGTGGAGGTTATCCTGTGGTTCAGAAGAAGATGCGCCAATGGTGCTTGCGCGTTTCTGCTTACGCTCAGCGTTTGCTCGATGGTCTGGAGGAGATCGATTGGACAGACTCTTTGAAGGAAACCCAACGCAACTGGATTGGTCGCTCTGAGGGTACTGAGGTAGAGTTCAACGTAGCTGATTCAGATAAGCATTTCACCATCTTCACCACACGTGCTGATACGATGTTTGGTGTAACCTTTATGGTGTTGGCTCCTGAGAGCGAACTTGTGGCTGAACTTACCACACCTGAACAGAAGGCTGAGGTAGAGAAGTATCTCGACTATGTGAAGAAGCGCACAGAGCGTGATCGTCAGATGGATCACAAGGTGACAGGTGTATTCTCTGGAAGCTACGCCATCAATCCTTTCAACGACGAGAAGATCCCCATTTGGATTGCTGAATATGTGTTGGCTGGTTATGGTACTGGTGCCATCATGGCTGTACCTGCTCACGACTCTCGTGACTACGCCTTCGCCAAGCACTTTAACCTGCCCATCATTCCATTGATCGAGGGTGCCGATGTCAGCGAAGAGAGTTATGATGCCAAGGAAGGTATCATGTGTAACTCTTCAAGCGCGAAGTTCTCTCTGAATGGTCTCACTGTGAAGGAGGCCATTGCTGCCACGAAGAAGTTCGTCACTGAACAGGGCTTGGGCCGTGTGAAGGTGAACTATCGTTTGCGCGATGCCATCTTCTCTCGTCAGCGTTACTGGGGTGAGCCATTCCCTGTGTATTACAAGGACGATATGCCCTATATGATCCCCAAGGAGTGCCTGCCTCTGGAGTTGCCTGAGATCGACAAGTACCAGCCAACGGAGACGGGCGAGCCCCCATTGGGACGTGCCAAGATGTGGGCTTGGGATACGAAGTTCGACAAGGTGGTAAGCAAAGACGAGATTGATAACAAGACCGTCTTCCCCTTGGAGTTGAACACCATGCCTGGTTTTGCAGGAAGTTCTGCTTACTATCTGCGCTATATGGATCCTAAGAATGAGAAGGCTCTGGTGAACAAGGATGTCGATGAATATTGGCGCAATGTGGATCTCTATGTAGGTGGTACTGAGCACGCTACTGGTCACCTGATCTACTCTCGTTTCTGGAACAAGTTCCTCTATGACTCTGGTTATTCTTGTGAGGACGAGCCTTTCAAGAAGTTGGTGAATCAGGGTATGATTCAGGGACGTTCCAATTTCGTGTATCGTATCGAGGACGAGGGAGCCGACAAGGGTAAGTTCGTCAGCTTCGGTCTGAAGGACAAATATACCACGACACCTATCCACGTAGATGTGAACATTGTTTCAGCAGATGTGCTTGACATCGAGGCCTTTAAGGCTTGGCGCCCTGAATACAACAACGCTGAGTTTATCCTTGAGAATGGTCAGTACAAGTGTGGCTGGGCCATCGAGAAGATGTCGAAGTCGATGTTCAACGTGGTGAATCCGGATATGATCGTCGAGAAGTATGGTGCTGACACCCTGCGTCTCTACGAGATGTTCTTGGGTCCTGTGGAACAGAGCAAGCCTTGGGATACCAATGGTATCGACGGCTGTCACCGTTTCCTGCGTAAGTTCTGGAATCTCTATCAGAATGGCTTCGAAGGCGAGGCTACGCCAGACAACCTGAAGAGCGTGCATAAGCTCATCAAGAAAGTATCTCAGGACATCGAGACCTTCTCATATAACACCTCTATCTCTGCCTTCATGATCTGCGTGAACGAACTCTCGCAGCAGAAGTGCAAGAACAAGGAGATGCTGAAGACCCTCGTGATCCTCATCGCCCCCTTCGCTCCTCATATCGCTGAAGAACTGTGGGAGATGCTGGGCGAACAGGGTAGCGTCTGCGACTCTCAGTGGCCCACGTGGAATGAGGAGTATCTCGTGGAGAGTCAAGTGAAGTTGGGTATTGCCTTCAATGGTAAGGCCCGCTTCGAGATGTCGTTCCCCGCTGATGCTGACAACCAGACCATTCAGGATGCAGTGCTGGCAGATGAGCGTGCTCAGAAGTATCTCGAAGGCTTCCAGATAGCAAAGGTTATCATCGTCCCTAAGCGTATGGTGAACATTGTTCTGAAAAAGTAAATGACAATTAATCATAAACTGATTTGGAATGAGGTCAAAGACTATCTTCTGATAACCTTTGGTCTCTTCCTTTATACCGTCGCTTTTACTGTCTTTCTGATGCCCTATCAGATTGTGGCAGGCGGAGTGACAGGTCTTTCGGCCATCATCTACTACGCCACGGGGTTCCATCTGGAGAATACCTATATCATCATCAATGGCATCTTGCTGGTAGTAGCCCTGAAGATATTGGGATGGAAGTTCCTGATGAAGACCATCTTCGCCATCTTCACCCTTTACTTCATGCTGATGTTTGCGCAGGAGATTATCCCTAAACAGGAGAACGGTCTGCCCTTCAAACTGATGGGTGAGGGTCAGGACTTCATGTCGATGCTCATTGGTTGTGTATTGACGGGTATCGCCTTGGCCACGGTTTTCATGAACAATGGTTCTACTGGTGGTACTGATATCATCGCTGCCTCAGTGAACAAGTTCCATCCCAATGTGTCGTTGGGCAATGTGCTGATTGCTGCAGACTTCTGTATCATTGGCTCCTGTATGTTCTTCCCACAGTTTGGCACTTATCTGGAGCGCGCCCATAAGGTAATGTTCGGTTTCTGTGTGATGGCGATGGAGAACTACGTGCTCGACTACGTCATGAATGCCCGTCGCCAATCCGTTCAGTTTATGATCTTCACCAAGAAATGGCAGGAGATAGCCAATGCCATAGGTACGGAGATGAACCACGGTGTGACAATCCTCGACGGCCATGGCTGGTACACAGGACAGGATATGAAGGTGCTCTGTATCCTGGCCAGGAAAAACGAGAGTACCTATATCTTCCGTCTCATCAAGATGATCGACCCCCAAGCCTTTGTATCACAGTCGAGTGTCATTGGTGTCTATGGTGAGGGTTTCGAGGAGATGAGAGTCAAAATCAAACAACAGAAGAAGACTGATGAAGATCGTATTCGCAACGAACAACCAGCATAAGCTTTCAGAGATCCGTTCTATTTTAGGCGACAGCATTGAGGTGCTCTCCCTGAAGGACATCGGCTGCGACGTAGATATCCCTGAGACAGGCACAACCCTCGAAGAGAATGCCCTGCAGAAAGCGCAATACATCTATGATCACTATCACATCGACTGCTTTGCCGATGATACTGGTCTGGAGGTGGATGCACTCAATGGTGCACCAGGTGTCTATTCTGCCCGTTATGCTGGTGAGGGTCATGACTCTGAAGCCAATATGACCAAACTCTTGAAGGAATTAGGAGAAAATAACAATCGCAAGGCAAGATTCCGCACTGTCATTGCGTTAATACAGAAGAAAAACGTCTGTCCTTGTGGCTGTACGAGTATCAAGGAGGTTCATCAGTTCGAGGGTATCGTCAATGGTGAGATCATCCGAGAGCGCAGGGGAGGGGAAGGCTTCGGCTATGACCCCATCTTCCAGCCTGAAGGTTACGATCAGACCTTTGCGGAGTTGGGTATGGACATTAAGAACCATATCAGCCATCGAGCCCGGGCCACCCAGAAACTGGCAGACTATCTGTTGAAAAGGTAAATAAGTTAATAATGAGGCATATCATTCAATGGTTTAAGCAGACAAAGGTAAAGGCAATCGTTCTTTTACCTTTTTACTTTCTCACCTTTTTACCTTTACACGCTCAGGTTGGTACATGGCAGAATCACCTGGCCTATCACGATATCCAGAATATCTGTGCGGCTGACCAGTATCTCTTCGTATTGGCCTCCAATGACCTCTACCAGTATAACCAGAACGACCAGAGTATCACCACCTACGATAAGATCAACGGACTCAGCGATACCCATATCACTCACATTGCCTGGAACCCACAGGCTAAGCGCCTGATTATCGTTTATCAGAACTCAAACATCGACCTGATAGATGTGGCTGGTAATACCACCAATATCTCTGCCCTCTATAGTAAGACGATGACAGAGGATAAGACTGTCAACAAGATTACTATCGATGGCATCTATGCCTGGCTGCACTGCACCTTTGGCTATGTGAAAGTAAATATGCAGAGAGCAGAGATTGCTGATACCTATACACCTAAGCATCCTGAATACCCTACCAGTCTCCCTGATTACGATGAGACAAAAGACATGTCAAAGTATCAGGCTATCGTTTCCACCCTCAGTCCAGGAGGTCCGAAGTATAATCATTTCTATGAAGCTAAGTTCTATAACGGCAGACTCTATACGACTGGCGGTTATTTCTTGTCAGGCATGAACGATCCGAATTATCCTGGTACTGTGCAGGTCTATGACGGAGATGACTGGACTATCTTTGAAGACGAACTGAATAAAAAGACAGGTTATCAGTATAGAGACAACAACTGCATAGATATTGATCCGACTGATGAAGAACATGTATTTGTAGGAGGCAGATGTGGTCTCTATGAATTCAGAAACGGTAAACTGCTGAAGTACTATAATAAAGACAATAGTCTGCTCAAGGGAGCGATTGATGGTAGTAAAGAACTTGATAATAACTTTGTCATCGTTAATGGTATCCAGTTTGATTCAGAAGGTAATCTCTGGGTGCTCAATAGTCAGGCAAAGAATACCAATCTTCTTGAACTGACGAAAGACGGAAAATGGAAAAACCATTCCAAGACATCACTGCAAGATAAAAAAGAAACTGGACTGACAGGTTTAAGAAGTATGTTCTTTGACAGCAGAAATTACCTTTGGTTTGTCAATACCTCCTGGTTAGATCCAGCCGTTTTCTGTTACGACAAAGAATCAGATAAACTCATCAAATATGTGAATTTCGTAAATCAGGATGGAACCACATATCACCCTACTTATATCTATTGTGTTTGTGAAGACCGAGAGCAGAATATCTGGATTGGTACGAACATAGGACCGTTTATGATCAATAGTAATGAGGTAGGGCAGGAGAGTGTTGTCTTTAATCAAATCAAAGTACCACGCAACGATGGAAGCAATTATGCTGACTATCTGCTCAATGGTGTCTATATCAATCATATTGCGATAGACGGAGGCAATCGAAAATGGTTTGCCACTAACGGTGCTGGTGCTTTCCTGATCAGTGCAGACAACCTGACACAGATCGCCAACTTCAATAAAAGCAATTCTTATCTCTTATCAGATGATATCCTTTCAATAGCCATTAACCCACAATCTGGCGAAGTATTCTTCTTAGCGGACAATGGTATCTGTTCGTATAAGAGTAATGCCACAGAACCCTCGCAGGAAATGACAGACGATAATGTTTATGCCTATCCTAATCCTGTGACATCAGATTACAATGGACTGATTACTGTGACAGGTCTCAGTTTTAATGCAGATGTAAAGATCACCTCGTCCAATGGCGCCTTGATAGCAGAAGGTCGTAGTAATGGAGGTATGTTTACGTGGGACGGCTGTGATAAGAATGGTAAGAGAGTGGCCAGTGGCGTCTATATGGTGATCACTGCCACATCAGACGGAAAGAAAGGTGTTGTATGCAAAATAGCAATTATATGACAAAAGAATCAATATTATCTAATACCATCAAATGGTGTAGGTTTCCCATGACTTTGTTAGTCGTTCCTGGTCATGCCAATCTGGCTCGCTATGGAATCATGGTACACGGTGAACAGTATGGTATGAACTATCCTGAGTGGTATTTCTACATCTGTGTATTCTTCAGTGAGGTTATGGCCAGTATCAGTGTGCCATTATTTTTCGTATTCTCTGGCTATCTTTTCTTTTATAGAACAGATTTCGATACTGAAGTATATAAGAAGAAACTGAGGAAAAGATTCAAGACATTGATGATTCCTTATCTTCTTTGGAATTTGATTATTCTTCTATCTATGGGTGCCAAGTTGCTACCCATATTCTCTTTTGTCTTCCATAATAGTAGTAACGTCGAGTTTCATTTTACGCTTTCTCGTCTCTATAATACCTTTTTCTATTATGATGGAACCAACGGACTATTAGTCTATCCGGATTTAGGAATACCCAGGGAATCGCCTATTCCCATTGATGGACCTTTATGGTATGTACGCGACCTGATGGTGCTGATATTGTTTTCACCTATTATCTATTGGATAATCAAAAAGACCCAATATTGGTTTATCATTTTCATAGGTATTCTCCTATATATCTTTGGTAGTAATATTATCCCTGGCTGGAAATATGCTTCAATCGTTCTTGGATATAGTTTCTTCTTCTCATGGGGAGCATATTATAGTATCAATAAACAGGATCTCATCACTCAATTCAGGAAGTTCAAATATGTGGCTCCCCTGTTTATCCCATTAACTTTTATCAACCTATTTACGATTGATACAGCGTTTAATAGATATATATTCTTTCCTTTCGTATTGACAAGTACGATATTCTTAATAGTGACTATTTCTTATTTGATAGAGAAAGATAAGATCCATGTGAATGACGCACTGGCCAATTGCGCCTTCTTCTTATACGCCATGCATGCACTGGTCATAGTCGATATAGGAAAAATATTGTTCGTTGGACTTCATCTGACAGATACGCCCATCACCATGATTATCCTATATTTTGCTATTTCTATATCGACTATTTGTATTTGTCTGCTGACTTATTATCTACTTAAAAGATTTGCTCCAAAGATATGTAGTCTGTTAACTGGTGGCAGATAAATCTATAGACTATTATGATAATTCCAACATTCGCTCAATAGGTTTGACGGCCTGTTGGGCGATTTTTGGATCAATCTCTATTTGGGACGATTCATTCTTCAGACAATGATAGACTTTCTCCAGTGTATTCATCTTCATATACTGGCACTCATTACAACTGCATTCGAGGCCGCTCTCGCTGATTTCTGGAGGTACGGGGATAAATTCCTTATCTGGACAAGAACGCTGCATCTCATGCAAAATACCAGACTCTGTAGCCACAATAAACTGCTTTTCATCACTCTGCTGAGCATAGTTCAGCATGGTAGCAGTACTACCCTTGACATCAGCCAAAGCCAGAACAGGTGCCTTACACTCCAAATGAGCCATCACAACAGCTTCAGGATATTGTTTCTTCAACTCTATGATCTTCTCTACAGAGAAACGTTCATGCACATGACAACCACCATTCCAAAGCAACATATCACGACCTGTTACCTCATTGATATAATTACCAAGATTATAATCAGGACCAAAAATCAATTTTGCATCCTTTGGCAATTGATCAACTACTTTCTTGGCATTACCAGAAGTAACAACAACATCTGTCAATGCTTTCACAGCAGCTGTGGTGTTGACATAACTGATGACCTGATAACCTGGATGCTCATCCTTGAATTTCTTTAAGTCTTCGGCCTTACAAGAATCAGCCAAAGAACAACCAGCATTCAGATCCGGACAGAGTACCATTTTATCAGGTGATAACAATTTACATGTTTCAGCCATAAAGTGAACACCACACATCACCATAATCTTAGCGTCTGTCTCTGCAGCCTTTCTTGCTAAAGCCAATGAATCACCTACAAAGTCTGCGATATCTTGGATATCACCTATTGTATAATAGTGCGCGAGAATAATAGCATCTTTCTCTTCACACATCTTGCGGATTTCCGCCTTCAGATCTTCAGTTTTCAACATCACAATATATTTATCTTTTTTTATTTTTATCTTTTAAAAAGAAAATGAATCGTATGATATGCTGTTAAAATCTTGAAAACTTTTCAGTCTTTTTCTTGCCAGAAAACTTATAAACTGTAAAACATACACTATTCATATTCTCTGTGGATTATTATGTATTGATAATGAATACCTAAACTACTTTATCCACAATTCTCAATTTTGGTGCAAATATAATAAGTTTATATTTTTTTTCTGCAAAAATCGATGGAAATCTTTCAAAATATTGAAGAATAACTTGGTGGATATCTCACAATTCAGGTTGTAGAGTTTTATTTTGTGTATTATTCATATAGTTTTCCACCTAGTTATCAACAAGTTTTTCCACAATAATTAGGTAGTTTACTCGTTTTGTTGTATATTTGCCGATGAAATGAAGAAACTGAGAACAATAGAGATGAATCGCCTGTCTGTGGAAGAATTTAAACAGGCAAAGAAACTACCACTGATAGTAGTGCTTGATGATGTACGATCTATGCACAATGTTGGTAGTGTATTCCGGACTGGTGATGCTTTCCGTATTGAAGCCATCTATCTCTGTGGAATCACCTCGACACCTCCGAATGCTGAGATCCATAAGACAGCCTTAGGAGCAGAGTATAGTGTAAGTTGGAAGTATTTTAAAACAACTATCGAATCACTTGAGACCTTAAAGGCTGAAGGATATGAAGTCTATTCTGTAGAACAGGCTCATGGATCTACGATGCTTCAAGACTTTATTCCCATCAAAAATAAGAAATATGCCGTTGTACTTGGCAATGAAGTTAAAGGTGTGCATCAGGAAGTAGTCGATGTTTCTGACGGCTGTCTGGAGATACCCCAGTTTGGTACCAAGCACTCTATGAACGTATCCGTAGCAGCAGGCATTATCATCTGGCATTTCGCCCAAACGATTATAAACATATAAATATAATAAGGTATGAAGAAACTATTGACATTGATGGCCTTAATGGCTGTAGCATTATCTGCACAGGCACAGTATGAAGAAGGTGATATTACCATTCAGCCAAAGGTAGGTATGACGATCTCGAACATTACGGATGGTGACAAGTCGAAGATCAATTTGACTTATGGTGTAGAGTTTGAGCGTTTTTTCACTGATCAGTTCAGTGCATCATTGGGCGTCATGTTTACCAATCAGGGTTGTAAATATGATATTTATAGTGCAGATGGGGCAGGCAATGTTTCTGATGATTTGAAATTGGATATTTATTATGGAACTCTCCCCATCATGGCCAACTATTACGTTCTGCCAGGTCTTGCTTTGAAAGCAGGTATCCAGCCAGCATTCCGCGTAAAGGCAAGAATAGAACAAAATGGTAATAAGATAGATTTAGATAATGCTATTGATGCGATGTATGATGGAAATGACAATAAACTGAATACATTTGATTTATCGATACCTGTAGGTCTTTCGTATGAATACGCTCATATAACAGTGGATGCTCGATATAATTTTGGTGTGACAAAGTTGATTTCAAATGCCGATAAGGGCATTTATAATAAAGTCTTCATAATGACACTCGGTTATAAATTCTAAAAGGTCACACGGTGCCAGGCACGTTATTATCGAAACCGACTGTATCGATGATTGATACAGTCGGCTATGAGAGTGAAGGAAACCAAGCGGCAAGGTAGAATTGCTCATCATCACACAGATGCCACCGTTCCGCACATCGTGGCTCTACTTGGTCTCTCCTTTCACGCTGCAAATATACGATGATTTCCAATAGCTTCCAAATATTTCCGCGCTTTTTTCATTTTTCATCTGCCATTTTTTGTGTAAAGACATAACAACGCATAACAACGTGCCTGGCACCATGTGACATCCTCATGGACATCAATGAGGACAATCAGAGCCTGATTTTAGAAACTATCGACGGGAATCTGATATTGGTGACTGACGAGATGCCAACAACTTTCCACGGGTGTTATGTCACACGCAAGGCCAGCATAGTGAGGTCGTCATTCTGCTCGGCCCCGTCGCGGAACTGGTCGGTGTCGGCTTTGAGAGCCTCGATTATGTCGCGCGCACTTTGAGAAGCATGCGAGTTCATAAACTGGATGATACGTTCTTCGCCATACTGT
>ERZ809472.174-NODE-174-length-17338-cov-9.858069_pt1 | contig 17338 bp, 15 predicted proteins | sample MGYA00521274_ERZ809472 | MGnify/ENA primary metagenome ERZ809472 (study PRJEB31581, sample SAMEA3312791) | metagenome | study: EMG produced TPA metagenomics assembly of the PRJEB8939 data set (Metagenomic analyses of Rumen microbiomes reveals... | reverse complement strand
GCTAGTCCATATAAGGATAGCCGAAGGAGAGGGCGGCACGACCACTCTCGCCCTCGAAGCCTAAATAGCCAATAGAGGTGCGGCCTCCTAAAATGACCTCACCCTCCTGATGGGTGGTCAGGGCGTCTGTCTGGACGTTGGGCGAGTCGGACGCCTGGTCGTGCATAACAGTAATCGCTGTCCCCTTACAGTAAACGCCTGAAAGAGGGGTAGATAGACGGTCTTCGCGGAAGTTCCAGTTCTTGGAGGTGTGGAACGAAGGAGCCTCACGTGGTGAGCGCAGGTTCTGGTGATACCAGAAGCCAGGCAGGTAGAAGTCGCAGTCGGCAGTAGCAAAGGCCGTGGGAAGGATCACTCCGATATTGAACCAGGTGAGTTCGCGGGCGGTAAGTGTGACAGAAAGACGCTGTTCGTCGCCCTGCATTGTCGTAGTGGCCGTAATGTCGAGAGGCAGCGGTTGCGATGCCGTCAGACGTGTACCTTGCTGTTGCAACTGGTAGACAACGGCATCATTGCCTGGCTTCTTCAGACGAAGGGTGAACTGAACATTGACCGCCGCCGCCATCGTAGCAGAGGCTGTCAAGAGAATGGCCGTCAAGGCCAACATAGAAATACTTTTCTTCATTGTGCTTTTTTAAGTTGAATAGATGGCGGCAAAAGTACTAATTCTTTCGCAAACACCCATAGAATTCCCTACAAAATCTTATAACCCCATTCAGTTTGAACAGCTTTTTTCCTCTCTTGAACAGATTTTATCCCTACCACCGCCTTTTACCAGTTATTCTCGTTTTTAGAACGGCTTTTTACCTTCTATTATAATATATACTCTTAATTTTGCACCATCAAAAACTAAGCAACATGACAAACATATTCAGATTCCATCCTTACCTGCAACCAACACTTTGGGGAGGACGACAGATCGCCCTCCTCAAAGGATTCAAAGAAGTGGACGACATCGGCGAAAGCTGGGAAATCTCAGGCGTCGAGCACCATGAAACCGTGGTGGACGGCGGACCCTACAGCGGCCTGCCCCTCAACACACTCGTAGCACAACTGAAAGAACAGCTCATGGGCAACGCCAACTACCAGCGCTTCGGAAACCGCTTCCCCCTGCTCATCAAGTTCATCGATGCCCAACAAGACCTCTCCATACAGGTACACCCCGACGACGAGACGGCACACCGTCACGGCAAGCCCATGGGAAAGACGGAAATGTGGTACGTACTCCCCTCTGCTAAAGGGGCACGCCTTTACAACGGACTGAATACTGTTGTCAGCCCAGAGCAGTTGGCCACAATGGTAGAACAGAAAACAATTACACGTGCCCTGGCGCCCTACGAGGTGCAGGAGGGCGACGTATTCTTCATACCACCCGGCAGGATCCATGCCATCGGCGCCGGATGTATGATCGCAGAGATACAGCAGACCAGCGACATCACCTACCGTATCTACGACTACGACCGGCGCGACAACAAGGGCTGCCCCCGTGAACTCCATGTAGAACAGGCAGCAGCATGTATCGATTATCACGTCATGACCGACTACCGCACTCACTATACCACCCAGACCAATAAGCCCGTCCCCGTCGTCAGATGCCCTCACTTCCATACCAGCGTCCTCGAGGTCAACGGTCAGGCGGCGATGGACTACACCAACCTTGACAGCTTTGTCATCCTCATCGGCGTGCGTGGGCAAGGCACCGTCACGGTCGACGGACAGACCGCTCCCATCGCCCTCGGACAAACCCTCCTGCTCCCTGCCATCAGCCGTCAGGTCACCGTCAGCGGACACCTGCGCCTGCTGGAAACCTACGTTAATCCGTAACGTCGCAACGTTTTACCAGTTTTTCTTGTTTTTAGAACGATTATTATCCCTCTACCGCAGCAAAAAAACCTAATTTTGCAGCATCAAAACAAAACTCCTTACTGATAAAGACATGAAAAGACTTTCTTTCTTCGCCCTGATGACAATGCTACTCTCTGCAGCACAAGTGCAGGCTCAGGACACATACAGCAATCCTGTCATTGACAGAAGCCTACCCGACCCCACCGTCATCAAGGCACCCGACGGATATTTCTACCTCTACGCCACGGAGAACATCCGAAACGTGCCCATTTATCGGTCACAGAACCTTGTCGACTGGCGCTACATGGGCACGTGCTTTACCAATGAGACACGTCCCACAATGGTACCGAATGGTAACATCTGGGCACCCGACATCAACATCATCGACGGACGATATGTCATGTATTACTCTAAGTCCACTTGGGGCGGCGAGTGGGAATGTGGCATCGGAGTGGCTACCGCCGACAGGCCTAACGGACCTTTCACCGACGTCGGTAAGCTCTTCATATCTAATGAGATAGGGGTGCAGAATAGCATCGATCCTTTCTATATAGAAGATGAAGGGAGGAAATACCTCTTCTGGGGCAGTTTCCGAGGCATCTACGGCATAGAGCTGAGCGACGACGGACTCAGCGTGAAGCCAGGAGCAGAGAAAGTGCAGATTGCCGGAACCCTGACCGAGGGCACCTATATTTATAAGCACGACGGCTACTATTACCTCTTCGGATCGGCAGGAACCTGCTGCGACGGACTGAACAGCACCTACCGCCTTGTAGTGGCACGCTCGGAGAATCTTTTCGGTCCCTACGTGAACAAGTCTGGAAAATCTGCCATGGAGAACAATTTCATGATTCTCCTACAGAAGAGCAGCAAGGTGGTAGGACCTGGACACAACTCCGAAATCGTTCAGGACGACGCTGGACAGGACTGGATCCTCTACCACGGTTTCGACGCTGCCGACCCCGACGGTGGCCGAAAAGTCTATCTCGACCAGATAACATGGAATAGCGACGGCTGGCCCGTCATTCGCAACCGTATACCCTCTTCCAACGCTCCCGCCCCCCTTTTCGGAGAAACAGTAGGTATTAACAGTGCACAGTTCAAAGTGCACAGTGCACAGTTTGCCGCGACTCAGAAGAGTGAACTGTCCGCTCCCGCACGCACCTATAGTCTCTCTGGCCAGCTTGTGACCAACGATGCTGCCCACGGTGTGGTCATCAAACAGATGAGCGACGGCACTACTTATAAGAGTACTCAGAAATAATCTTAAACCCAATCAATAACTAAAAGTAACAGATTATGAAAAAGAAGTTTTTACATTTGGCAATGGGTCTGCTGGCAACAACTGCAATGCAGGCACAGACATCCCCTTGGACTGGCAACGCACTTCCAGAAGAGGGTGGTACATTCTATCTCTATCAGGTAGAGACCGGCAAATGGTTGCAGAACAACATCGACAACCCTGCCTACTGGACCACACGTGCCGAACTGGGCAAGTATGGCCTTGACATCGAGATTGTAGCTGCCGAGGGCGGCTATCGTCTGAATCCTAAGTTCGGTCACAACCACAGTATCAACGGACCGCAGTTAGGCGACAATCCCGCCTTCTACTACGACACCGACCAGCCGCAGACAGTATGGCAGCTCACTCCCATTGCAGGAAAGACCAATGTCTACACCATCTCCACCGACGACGAACAGCATTACCTGAACGCCAACGACGAGGGATGGATTGACGACTTCGGCTTCAACCAGGAGTGGCAGCTCATCACCTACGAGCAGCGCATGGAAGACCTGAAGACAGCCACAAAGACAAATCCCAAGGATGCCACCTGGCTTATCGGCGGCCATGACTTCGCCAACCAGGATGAGCGCAACAACTGGATCGTCATCCAGGAAGGCGACGGCGTCTATGCCCAGGGAGGCGACGGCATCGTCCACGCCAACCGCGCCGTGGAATGTTGGAAAAAGACTAAGTTCTCGCTGACCAAGACCATTACCGGTCTGCCCAACGGCTCCTACGAGTTCAAGCTGCAGGGCTTCTATCGCGACGGCTCTGAGAGCCAGATCGGAGCTAAGCGCGATGCAGGCGAAGAAGTCATCCGCGCCACCTTCTTCCTCAACGACGTGAGCCGTCCGTTCAAGTCCATCCTTGAGAGCGGCGTCACTGAGCAAGACCTCGACTCCTACGCCGTACCACAGGGAGGTGTCTACATCCCTGGTAACACCGTGCCCGGCAATGCCCTCGACCGCGCCTCCAACTGTTTCTTCCTCGGCGGCTACTGGAACGACCCCGTGAAGGTCGTCGTCAGCGACGGAACCCTCACCATCGGTATGCAGAAAATCGGTGGTGGCGACGACGACTGGCTCGTGTTCGACAACTTCACCCTCACCTATCTTGGCAACGAGATCGACATCAACGAGGTGAAGGCTAACCTCCAGGCTGCCCTTGATGAGGCCAATGCCTACGACGGCATTACCGTCGCCGTGCTCACCCAGGCCATCGCCAACGCCCAGACAGCCCTCAACGGAACCGATGCCACAGCTATTGCTGCTGCCTCTATGGCACTTCGCGACGCCCTCGCCGCTGCCAAGGACTATACCAACGTGATGGCTGAGGCTGCCGACTTCAACGGCATCGTCACCAATTTCTTCTCCGACGCCCTCCAGAAGGCAACCGCAGCTGCCAATACCACAGACCTCGATTCGTTCAACGCAGCCATCGAAGACCTGCGCAACGCCCTCCGCGATGTGCGCGCCATACAAGACCCCATCAAGTTCATCACTGCCACCATTCCTCTCGCACAGAAGGATGGAGTGGATGCCTCGATCATCAACAACGCAAAGGCCGCACTCGAGAATGCCGCCAATGCCGACGAGATCAATAATGCCCTCAACCAACTCCGTGTCGCTCGTAAGATGGTCAATGCCGACAAGCACCCCGATGTGTTTATCGGTGACACACCTGCCGACGGCGACTTCTACATCTATAACGTCGGTCTGCAACGCTTCCTCTGTGGTGGCGGAGACTGGGGCGCACATGCCTACGTAGGATTCCCCGGCGTCGAAGTGACCCTCATCAGCGGCACGGCCTTCACCGGCGACGGCCAGTCACATGAAGGATTCGTCATCGACACCCATCTCTTCAACGGCAATACCGACGAAGGCACACCCAAGGAGTACCTCAACTACGGCGGATACATGGACACCCCCGACCAGAACGTATGGGAATTCCTCCCCGTAGAAGGTAAGACCGGCGTCTATGCCATCGCTCGTGCCAACGGTGAAACCAACTCCTCTGGCGAGCGTATGCTCCTCGGATACCGCCCCGGCACCTACGGTAACATCGACACCGACATGTATGGCACCGACGACCCCAACAACCAGTGGAAGCTCGTCTCAAAGGCACAGCGCGATGCACTCATGGCCACCGCCACGGCCAACCAGCCACAGGATGCCTCCTACAAGATTCTGTCGCCAGGATTCAACCAGCGTGAAGACGTGTCAGCATGGATAAGCCAGTACGACAACGGAAGCATCTGGGAGCGCGGAAGCAACCACAACGACTTTGCCTACGAGTGCTGGAATGGCGCCGACTTCGACTTCAGCCAGAACATCAGCGGACTACCCAACGGCTGGTACCGTATCTCCCTGCAGGGCTTCTATCGTGACGGTAACCATCAGGACCAGATTCGCGCAGAGGCTTCGGGAAGTGAACGTGTACGCGCCGCCATGCTCGTTGACATCAATACCGACAACTCCGTCGAGCTGCCCAACATCCTCGACGAAGTAGACCAGGCTCCCGGTCTGGGCAACCGTAGCACAACACGCTATCGCATAGACGAGTACGACGGCGAAGGCAAGCCCGTGACGAACGACGACGGCACCATCCGCCAGATTGACGACCCCAACGGTGAAGACCTTTACGTCGGTGAGTTCCCCATGTGGATCAACGAGGCCTGCGACTATTTCCAGAACGGGCTTTACAAGACCAGCCTCCTCGTTGAAGTTACAACCGGCGACCTGATGATCCTCGTCCAGAAGTTCCGTGAGAAGAACAGTGACTGGGTGGTGCTCGACAACTTCCGTCTCACTTATTACGGTACGGAAAAGCCCAATGAAGGTGGCATTAAGGGCGACGTCAACGGCGACGGCTTTGTCGACGTAGCAGATATCTCAGCCATTATCAGCGTCATGGCTGGTACAGCTGAATACCAAGCCGATGTCAACAATGACGGCAACGTCGACGTGGCCGACATCTCCTCAGTAATCACCATCATGGCAAATTAACCGTGACCGTATACTGCGGCATGCCGCAGTCCCTCATCGAAGAACTAATATAGTTCCCCCCCCACGCAGCCGCTCACCATCATGGTAAGCGGCTGCGTCCGTAAACTGTGCGCTCGGCTTTGCCGCTTCGCTCGTCGAAGAACTGTGAACTATGAACTGTGAACTATTATACCCCCCCACCATGATTCAGTCGGAGTAAACCGGCAGTTTAATCCGACCTAAAGAACAGATTAATCCTCCCCTTTGGGGGGAGGTCGGGAGGGGGCCTCCTCCTAACCAAAATTGCTTAAACCCCTTTGTAGACAGGACTTTGTTTTGGTTAGGAGTTAAGACAACCCCTAACCATCCCCTAACCTACTCCTAACCCGCTCGACCTGCGGTCGCTTGCATAAGCAAGGACTCCTAACCAAAGTCTTCTTTTTAGAATTTGAAGTGAGGTTAGGAGTAGGTTAGGAGTTCAATCAACTCCTAACCTACTGACATCCCTTTACATAAAGGAGTTTTAAGAGATCTGGTTAGGAGGTTAGGACCTATTTGATAAAAAAGAGGGAAAACGCTTGGCTGTTTATGATAATAGTTGTATCTTTGCACGCAGAATTAAAAATGTCAATGAATAGCAACTGTGAACTATGAAAAAGGTATTATTGATGATCGTTGCCGTGCTGATGATGGGTGGAGCAAATGCCCAGACGGACAGCACGACGGTAAACAGGAAAAAGGTAGGCGTCGTGCTCAGTGGCGGCGGCGCAAAAGGAATGGCGCACATCGGTGTGCTGAAGGTTTTGGAGAAGGCGGGCATCCCCATTGATGTCGTCACCGGCACGTCCATAGGAAGCATCGTCGGCGGACTCTATGCCGTCGGCTACAACTCCCATTCGCTCGACTCGATGGTAAAGAAACAGGACTGGATGTACGTTATTACCGACAAGGAAGACCTGCGCCACCAGAGTTACCTCGACCGCAAGAAGGCGAACACCTATATATTATCCACGGGCCTGACCATCGGCAAGCATAGCGTGAATGCAGGCGGTCTCATCAAGGGCAAGAACCTCGCCGAGCTGTTCCAGAAAGTTTTTATGGGCTACACCGACTCGCTCGACTTCAATAAAGACTTGAAGATTCCTTTTGCCTGTGTGGCTACAAACATCATGGACAATAGTGAAGTGGTGTTCCATAGCGGACGATTGCCGCAGGCCATACGTGCCTCGATGTCCATCCCTGCCGCTTTCTCTCCCGTCAGAATTGGCGACATGGTGCTCGTCGATGGCGGTCTGAAGAATAATTTTCCCGTCGACGTGGCCCGCGAGATGGGTGCCGAAGTCATCATCGGTGTCACGCTGAATGGCAAGCCGAAGACGGCCGAGGACATCACGGGCACCATGAAGATAGTCGGCCAGATTATCGACGTGAACTGTGTCAACAAATACGCAGAAAACAAGGCCCTCAGCGACCTGTGGATGAATGTGGACCCTCACGGTTATTCCACCGCCAGCTTTACGTCTGAGGCCATCGACTCGCTGATACGCTATGGCGAGGAGGAGGCTATGCGCCACTGGGACGAGATTATTGCCCTGAAGAAGCGCATCGGTATCGACGACTCCTTCCACCCCATCATCCATTACCCCCTGCGCCCGAATGCTATGACCGAGCGCCAGCGCGTCACCAGCTTTACCTTCGAGAACATGACTCCGCAGGCAGAGCGGTTCCTGAGGCAGAAATTCCATCTGAACAAGGTTGACAGTATCGATGCCAAAATGGAGCAGGAACTGACGACGAGTATGCGTATGGATCTCTTCTACCAGACTGCCGAGTGCCAGCTGGTGCCTGATGGCGACGGCGTGCGCGTCGTCCTCTCCGCAGGCGACCGCAAGACCGTCCAGCTCCATGCCGGCGTCCGCTTCGATACCGAAGAATATGCCGCCGTGCAGTTAGGACTCGACATACCGCTGAAGACGGCAGTCCCCGTAGAAACCGACATCACGCTCCGTCTGGGTAAGCGTCTGATGGCCCGTGGTGAGTTCACCGCCCACCCCCGGTTCTTTACCCGCCCGGCGCTCAGATATACGTTCTACAGAAACGATGTGGACATATATACCTACGGCGACCTCGATTATAACCTCCGCTACAACCAGTCACAGGCAGAATTCCTGCCCATCAATTTCGATCTGCACAATTTCAACCTGCAGATAGGACTGCGCTGGGACTTTTTCCACTACCGCAACATGCTCGGCTCGGAGTCGGCTCACCAGGTAACACTCAAAAACGAACATTTTATCAGCTACCGCGCCCGTCTGGCCTATAACAGTGAGGATAACTGGAACTTCCCTACACGTGGTGCCCGCTTTAGCGCTGAATACGCATATCTTACCAACGACTTCGCCAAGCTCACCCCCCGTGATGCCCAGGGTAACAAACTGGATAAGACTATGGGTATGAGTGATGTCAGTGCCAACTGGCGCATGTCGTTTACTATTGGCAACCAATTCACCCTCCAGCCTATGCTCTATGGCCGCATGCTCTTCGGCTCGGCCACTCCCGCCGTATTCTGCAGCGCCATCGGCGGCGATTGGTTCGGCCACTACGTCGAGCAGCAGATGCCATTCGCAGGCATCGGCAATATAGAGTTAGTGCGCCAACAGTTCGTGGCCGCCCAGCTTCAGGCACAGGAGCGAATAGGCAAGAACAATTATGTGCTGCTGCGCGTGGCCGCTGGTCAGCATGCTCCAAAAGTGAAGGAAATCTTTGACTATCGCACGTTGGCAGGTGGCCAGATTGCCTATTATTACAATACGATGTTCGGCCCAGTCGGTGCCACCTTAGGCTATAGCAACTATACCAAGAAAGCATATTTCTTCATCAATCTCGGATATGAGTTCTAAGAAGTCAAACAGGCTGCCGCTGTATACTGATTGAGTATCACAGAGCATCGTCCCCCCATAATCATCACCATCGCCGAGACTCTTCATTCAGAGTCTCGGCGCTTTTCTTGTTTGGGGTTAAAACATGACCTTTCCACGGCCGTGGAACATATAGACGGCGGGCACGGAACATATAGACGGCAGCCGTGGAACATATAGACAGCGGTCGTGGAACGGTCAGAAACTGCCGTCCTCTCTCCCAGTCTGCTCCCCGCTCTCTCCCGGTTGTGCCGTACCTTTCTCCCAGCTTCAACTATTACAACGCTGTATCCCTGCCCGGCATCAAAGGACGCCCTACTTTGGAAGACATTTGTTCAGCAGGGGCGAGAAACTGAAGGCTTGGCGGTATCTTGACAATGGGTTAGAAAACACGAACGAGGATTAAGTAAAAAACTATAAAGGTCAAAGATTATTTTGCTTCCTTTTTGGAGTATTCAAACAAAAGAACTAAATTTACAGACAGAATGTAATACTACAGGTTATTGTTGTGGAACGTGTCGGAGACCTGAAGTTTATTGATTTCGAGGAAACCCTTGATAGGGACCTCGGTAAAGTTGGTACACCAAAGCGCGATGCATTCGAGCGCAGCGTTGATGAGGCTGTGCATGCCTATACGCTTGGTGTTGAAAAAAATGAATTAAGCGACAGAAATAAAAACAGATAAACAGAGACCAAAAGTAATACAAATGCATGACAACATATACTAAATTCAAGGAATACATCTGGCTGGTAAATACCATTTATAAGGCCAGAAAGATAACGCTCGCAGAGATTAACGAGCGTTGGTTAGAAACAGAGATGAGCGGCGGTGTGGAGTTGGCTCGTACCACCTTCAACCGTCACAAAGATGCCATAGAGGACATTTTTGGAAATTTGCATGAAACAACAGCCGCCCATTCTTTTTTACTAATGGACGGCTGTAATTCAATAGACTTCACAATCATCAATAGACGGAATCAGCTCTAATAATTTCTTTCCGTCAATCTCAAATTCCTCAAGAACAGCATTGCCATCCTTAAAACGGCGAATCTCATTCGTGAAATGTTCATCACATTGTGCAGCATAGTCTTGCTCTGAGAGGAAATAATAGTCTACACCTTTGTAACTGAAGCGCAAGTCGTACCGCTGAACAGCAAAGTCGTAGAAGAACGTCTCTTCAGAGTTGTTCTTATAGCCATGATACAATCCGCCATTTTGCACATAATTGGGAGGACACTTCGCATTGAACAGTATCCTGCAAAATCATATTTGATATAGTCGTATGCTCCCATATTACAATAAACTATCTCATTTTAATAGTAGGACAAAAGTATTTCAGTATAGGACCATACTTCCTCATCTCATGGTTATTCATGAAGCGAGCATCGTCAGACAGTCGTTTAAATGTACCGTCTTTTTGCTTCTCCCACACCTGAACATGGACGGTTCCAGCAGGAAAGTGTCTTCCGTCGCCCTTGTTTGTATGAGCATGGCTCCAGTCAAAATCTAAATGTAACTTTTGACCGACGTACACTCTGGCCTGACAAACTCCATTTTTGTTTTGACGGAAGTACACATCAGATGAATTTGAATAAAAGGGAAGATTGGTATGCGTGTCAGTGTCTTCTTTGCGCTTAATCAAATGTCCCTTTACACCATTGACAGTGACCGCAGGAGCAAGAGGAACATATTCTGACCGTCTTCCCATTGCGTCTCTTGCGAAAAAATCAGCACCGTTTCCCATTGTCTATCAAATCATAGTTACGTCCATAATTTACAACTGCATAGTCCTTCTCCCGAAGCCATTGCCAGAGAGTGATGTCTCGGTCGATAAAACCTTCTGCCTTGAAGTTGACTGAGAGGGCTTCTGACAGGTTCATTACGTGAACCTCCTCGGCTCCGTCAGTTCCAATACCATGACCGATGACATATTCGTCATAGTTCATACGAATGACGTAAATCTCATCGTCATTCTCATACTCAGAGACAAGCAGATCATTCAAGACTGTTACCTCGTGTTCCTCCTTGTACTCCATGTTGCTAAAGAAGTTGGCTTCGTTGGGTGTGAGGCTTTTCTCCTTCATGGATGCAAATAGCTTGGCATCTACATCCCATAGTTTATTTTTGCTGTTATCCATGTCTAAAACGTTTTGTAATAAAATCTTTTAAGAACTTGACCGGTGTATGTAATCCTGGAATATCTATCTCAGGGCCATAGACCAGTATGAGAGTTGGAGTTTTTTCTTCCTCCAAACGCCGCAGGCCATAACACCAGATGTTGTAGGCTTGCAAGTCCTTTCGGTTGCTTTGGCCACAAACGGCTATCACGCTATTCGAAGGCAAACCTTCAAGACAATAGGAAAATGATGGAAGGCCCCCAAAACTGTAAGTAGGGATGACATTGAATCCTCGAAGTTGCCAAAAGAGTCCCACGAATCTTGTCCGGAAGATGTTCTGCTGGTTATAGTATTCCGTTGGTAGATTCCTCCACAGGCTAAAGTCGGGAGTAAAGTGGTAATCGAAATGAGAAATGCTGAATGTTGTGCGTTCCAAGTCACACCAAAGTTGATCCCTGAAACGATAGTCATCGAGAAAGAAGTCAAGGGCCTCATTTTTGCCCGTGTGTCCTTTCCTTTCAGAATACGAAACAAGCTCAAAATCAGTACATCCAGTAAATGGGAGCATTTGGGGATATGAGTGTGTCGTAGTGAAGGTCATCCCCTCCATAAGGTGCATGTTGTCATAAATGACTTTGCGCCTTTTATGTTTAGGTATTTGGGCAGTCCTAATCGACTTCCCATCTGGGGTGTGCTCCATCCTATAGAGCTCCTTCCTGTCAAATATGTTGTTTATTTGGTCCATAATATTATTATGTTTAAATATTATTATGTTTATTATGGCCCCTTTATGATGCAAAAGTCATGCAACCATCACAGGGACACGATAAATAATTAAGATATTAGTCGCGTCTTGCTGATGGTCATCGTCTTCAGATATATGAATGTGATATCTTGCTGGCAGGGTAACCCTCCTAACAATTAATCGAATATCAATACAGGGTTGTTCTGTCTTTGACGGTTTCTCATAGAACAGATGGCTATGGAGAACCCATTCAACTGCTTTGCAATGCTGCTTATAAACAAACGTGTCGAGATTATCACGCGTTACAGAACGCAGAGAAGATATAATCTTCTCAAGGAAAAAGGAGTCGCCTGCAAATAGTCTGCAATAGGCGGGTGAAGGTGTTAGTTCGTGTACTCTCTGTATGAACTGCTCGCGTATGGCATCCGTGTCAATGTCGCTCCATGTTTGAACAGTAGAATCTGAAGATTGGCGATTGTTAAAGGTTTCACAAAAAATGATGAACGTTGCCAGCTCGTCGCCATCGAGCGCAGCGATGTGCCGTTGGGCATTGTTGAAGTATGCCCGCAATTTGCGGACGTGAGCATCCGCCAAAACGTCGAGCAGGTTCTCATCTATACATCTGCACGCCGTGTCCTCTATCTCTACGCCTTGCTCACGGGCTATCACACGAATAGCCTCAAAGCGCAGCCCACTGGCCTTCATCACCACATCTGCAGAAGTGATGAAACCTGTCTCGAATAAGTCCCAATTCATTTCACAGGACTCCAAGACACCTTCCAGTATGTCGAGGTATTGACTCATTTTTCTATGTTGCAAAGTTACTACTTTTTTGTGAGATTTTCATAGAATTGAGCAACAATAATCCCAAATTAAAACTATTTTTCGTAATTTCGCCATCTAAAACGAAAACATCAGAAAAAGAACAAATGGTACAAAAGTCCTTTATATAAAGATATCTAAAGGAAACGGCCTGTATGGCAGGTCGATATACATCACATCTACATTGTGTTGGGTTTAACAGGTAAACTTATTGCCACAAAACAGCAAACTGCCAGAACCACAAGAAAGATCAGGAACAAATGAAAGATTCTGGACTTTTTGCAATCCAGCATCCTTTTTTATTTTATGCCTTTTCTTCTGTTGCACTCCCTACAAAGCATCTGGCAGTTCTCAATGACAGTACGGCCGCCGTCGCGCCACGGCGTGATGTGATCGCCCTCCATGAACTCGAAGTCGAACTCCTTACCACACACGGTGCAACGGTGTCCCTGCTGCTCCCATACGGCCAGTTTGATATCTTCGGGGAAAACTCTCAGGTCCAAGTAGTGCTCGTCGCCAGTCAGCACGTAGGGGATGATGCCCCCGCTGCGCTGTATCTCGCTGTCGCGTATCAGTTCGGAGACTCGACGACCCATCGCCGCCGTGTCGAGTGTCTCGGTGTGGTACTTATCATAGAGTAGCGCCCAATCGAGTCCCTTCATTATCTTTTTGAACTTCTTCATGTCGAAGTTGTTCATCGCCCAGTTCAGCACCGTCTGGAAATACTGCCACAGATTGTTCGCGTTTGGGTCGTGCTGATGTGCCGACATGTAACCCACCGCCGACTGCCGATGACCCTCGCGCGTTTCGTGGTCAGCCATCCACTCCAAGGCCTTCTTCAGGAAGTCCTGACGGATAGGTATTCCGTTCACCAAATCCTTGCCCAGGCGATAGGCTCCGCAGTTCGACTTCGAGAAATGCCGCTTGGCATCTGAGACGAACGGCCCAGCGAAAATCGCATTCTGGATTTCCTGCTCATTGAGCGGTTTGCCAGCAATGTTGATGGTCTGAAACCACTCCAACTTCTCCGATGCCTCGCCCTCGCAGACATAGACCGTTAACGGATAGTTGAGAATCCGTCGCTGGATGTCCTCGGGCTGATTGAAAAAGTTCTTGAAATCGTAGCTAAACTTGCCCGCCACGTACTCGCAGAGCGAGAGCGTGCGCTGCTGGCCGTCCATCACCTCGTAGGGGCAGTCAGCATCGTCAGCGCGACGCACCCAGTACATCACGTTCAGCGGGTAGCCCTTCAGCACGGTCGTAATCACGGCCTGTTGCTCCTTCTCATTGTAGATGAACTCCCGCTGGTAGGGCGGGCGGATGTCGAGCTTGCCGTTGTATCCACGGACTCCCTGCTCGTCGTTGTTCACGTAACCCATCGTAATTTCGCCGACGGTCACTTCCATTTGCTTAATCGTCATCATATCTTCTGGGGGTGTTTGTTACGGATAATAACTCTTGCATATTGTCTTTTTCCTTTAACAACTCCACATCCGCCTCGGTCTTCAGGATGTGCCTTGTATTGCAGTTCTTTTAATATGTCTGATGGGGCTGAGGCTCTTGTGTTGCCGCATGCCTGCCAAACGATTTCAAACTGTTCTGGATTGTATTTGTCAAGGAATGTGATTGGGACTCCCATATAGCCCTCATAATTGCATGGTATATCCACAGTCTTACCTACATTAATGGCATTGTAATTGTCATACAGCGGATATTCCTCGGGCGAGTAACGGCATACAAGGTCAAGTTCTTCCTTTCGTTTAGGTATTTCCATATTTGTAAACCAGTTCACACCAGACACACGTATCATATTGTCACGATGATCTCCAGCTGTTGCAATATCTTCATAGGGAGAAGTGAAGTGAGCTGCACCACCTTTGAAACCATAGCCAAGCCACACTTTATTCTCCTTAATCAACGGAAATACCTCTTTGTATGTAATTGCATTCTGATGGCCGATAATTAAGAATTTCTTTTCGTATTCCATCAACTGTCCGATATACTCACGAAACAGCGAGAACGGTGGATTAGTCACTACGATGTCTGATTGCTTCATTAACGCTATACATTCGGGGTCTCGAAAGTCACCAGTCTTCAATGTCGATAGTACATTTCTATCGTTCTGTAAGAGATAACGAACATCAGATAAATCAACAGCTCCATCACCATTCACGTCCTTCACTTCCGTTATTTCAACCTTATAAGCAATCTTTGTTGGCTCGCTTTCGAAATCGTCAAAATGAAGCAGGAGTTCATTCCCTTGCACGGGTGAGCCATTGTAGCAAGTACAAATCAGCTTCTTCAAGCCCAGTTGATTGAAACGCAGAGCGAAATACTTGAAGAAGTTGCTTTCGTAGGGATCATCACAATTACACAGCACAACCTTGCCACGGAAATGCGTCCAATAGTGCTGCAATTCCCTTTCAATGTCAGTCATCTGAGTGTAAAACTCGTCCTTTTTTGCCGACTTGGCGGCACTTAATCCTAATTGAGCCATATTGATTGATAGTCTTTAGAGCACCCAACTATCAATCACGCCAAGACGCAAAAAGGGCGTGATGCACCTTTTGCGTTCAGCAAGAGGCAAGCCTCGCATTGGTACCTCTGTCCCGCCTTTAATGCACCACGCTTTGCGTGTGCATCGCTAATTAAGGCAGGAACAGAGGACTTCAAACGAGCCATCTGTCACTAATTATTTCGAACTTGTTATACCAATTAAAGTTTGCGAGGCTTTTTGGCTGAACGCGAAATAATAGCGAATGCTTTCTTAATTTCGGGATTTCTCCCCCGAACCAGTTGCAAAGGTACAAAGAAAATATGAAACGCCGCTCACTTATTAAAGGTTTTTACGAAAAAAGGGTTTGGCAAGAGGTAAATGGTTGCGATAAAGTTGCCGTGTGCATCCTTTTTGCCATAGAATTTGTCTTTGCCTAAATTGCTAATAAACAATTAGGCAAATAGCATACCTTCGCCAACACCAACTCTAACTCATTCGACAAAGTACATTTTCTTGCAAGAAAAGAACAAAGAAAAGTTAACGCCATCAACTCATATTTGGAAGATTCAACTATTCCCCCCTAATTTTGTACCCGTAAAAAGAATCAATAAGATACTAACTTTTCACACGAATGGCCACGAATGACCATGATTTTTTCATAAATAATAATTCATGAGACATTCGTGGCCATTCATGGAAATTCATGTTAAAAGAATAAATTCCATGAATAATTTAGGTTAAGTCTCGTATATATTGATTAGAACTGCCGACATAAAAAAGTTCCAAGTCAGGCAGATTAGCTTGCATCTGGTCATATTCGGGATTGACGGTTAATATATTAAAAAATTGAAGGGGAGTACGCGCTAATTTAAAAATAATTTGTAACTTTGTGGCGTAAATCTTGAGAAACAAAACTATACGATTATGACTAATTGGTTTGATAACATCCGAATCTATCATCTGTTGATTGACAGATTCAACGGCAACTGGCAGGTGCCTCCACAGAGCAAGAACGTGTTTTGCGGGGGAAACCTGCGCGGCGTGATTGAGAAACTTGACTACATCAAGGATTTGGGCTTCAATGCTATTATGCACTCGCCCATTTTCGCGTCGGCCAACTATCACGGGTATCACACCGTGAACTTCGATGAGGTGGATCGGCACCTCGGCACGTGGGAGGACTATCAGCAGCTGCTCGACGAGGCCCACGACAAGGGAATGAAGATTATCTGTGACTTCGTGCCTAACCATTGCTGGCATGAGGCACCTATTTTTGAGCAGTCGCTTTTGAAAAACGGCGGTAAGCACCGCGACTGGTTCTTCTATTCGGATGACAGCAGCGATAACTGTGTCTCGTTCTTGGGCTTCGGAGACCTGCCGAAGTTCAACTTGGAGAACCCCGAGGTGGAAAGCTTTATGATTGACAAGGCAGAGCGGCTCGCCCGCATGGGGGTGGACGCATTTCGCATAGACCATGCGCTGGGGCAGCCGCATAAATTCCTGTTTTACTTGCGAGAACGTCTGCACGCAATCAGCAGCGACATTGTCGTGTTCGGAGAGGTGTGGGCGTTTGGCATCGGCAAGGATTTGGCTGGTCAATTATACTTCAAAAAGGCCAGGGAAAAAGAGTTCATGGCGCAAGACACGAAGCCGTTTAGCCAGGATGGCCTGCAGACCGACTACGTGAACATATTGGACGGCGTGCTGGACTTCGCTTATCGTGACATTCTCTTGGAGGAGATTCATGCCGGCCGTGGTATTAAGGGCAACGAGACGCTGCGTAGCAAGATTGACGCCCATTTCAAGAAATATCCTGAAGATTTCAAACTGGTGCTGTTCCTTGATAACCACGACACCGACCGCTTCCTGTTCGACTGTCACCAAGATGCCAGCTTGTTGCAAGAAGCCATCGAGCTGACGAAGGCACAGGGCCGCCCCTTCTCATTCCTCTACGGCACGGAGCAGCTGATGACCAACAATCCCACCATCGTCAATGCAGAGCCTTACGCAGACCTGCGCGTGCGCAACTGCATGGACTGGAATATTGACCATTGAACATTGACCATTGAACATTGACCATTGACCATTGACCATTGAACATTGACCATTGACCATTGACCATTGA
>ERZ809472.173-NODE-173-length-17352-cov-12.448748_pt1 | contig 17352 bp, 6 predicted proteins | sample MGYA00521274_ERZ809472 | MGnify/ENA primary metagenome ERZ809472 (study PRJEB31581, sample SAMEA3312791) | metagenome | study: EMG produced TPA metagenomics assembly of the PRJEB8939 data set (Metagenomic analyses of Rumen microbiomes reveals... | reverse complement strand
GCTACTAACCACTGGTCGCCTGCGTCGGCTGTCTCTGTGGAGCTTGCAATAGCTGAATAATTATTCTAAGGAGTCAAGGAATTTAGGAGTGCTGACGCAGTAGGACTGTGCGCAGCCATTCCTTAGTTCCTCAGTTCCTTAGAATAATTTATAATATGGAAGTCATCCTTGGAAAATTGGAAAATTGCAAATTTATTTGCATTTTCCCTCGCTTATTCGTACCTTTGCACCGTGAAACATAGAAACGAAAAATATGGCACGCGAAGAAAGAAACATTGTAGGCTACACGGTGGGACTCATCAGCGAGTTTGCCAGGCATTACGGCATCCACACCCGTCAGGCCTACGCCTATTTGAAGCGCTTCAAGGGCATGGAGCATTTGCGTGAGCATTACGGTGTGTTGCATACCCAGTCGTTTGCCGACACGGTGGAGGTCCTGGCTCAGGTTTGCCAAAACAATGGAGGACAGCTGCGATGATACGACTCTACCACGGCTCGAACATGAAGATTGAGGTGCCTGACCTCGTCCACTCCAAGCCCTTTAAGGACTTCGGCAGCGGCTTCTACCTCTCGCCCGACAAGCAACAGGCGTGGGACATGGCCTTCCAGAAAGTCAGCCAAACAAAAGTGGGAAAGGCCGAGGTCACGGAGTTCCTGTTCGACGAGATGCTGATGCAGTCGGAATTACTGAAGGTGCTCAGCTATCCCGACTACTGCGAGGAGTGGGCACTTTTCGTGTTGGCCAACCGCGACAAGAGGGCAGCGCACCCCGTTCATGATTACGACATCGTGTATGGCCCGATAGCCGACGACGGCGTCACCTATCAGCTGCGCCGCTACGAGGGCGGAGTCATCTCCTTAGCCCGACTGGTCGAGGAGTTGAAATATGCCAAGGGCATCACCTTCCAGTATCTTTTCGGTTCTGAACGATCCTTGCAACAATTGAAGAAGCTATGACAAAAAGACTGACAGCAGAACAGATTCAGCTCCTGAAAGACGACCTGTGCGTGGAGCTGGCCGGGTACTTGATTGACGACTACCACTACAGTCCCGAGGAAGCTATTGAGGTACTTTATACCTCCGAGACCTTCGACCGTCTGCAAGAAGACGAGACGGGACTCTACTATCAGAGTCCGGGCTATGTTTACAGTTTCTTACAGAACGAGCTGACGACAGCCAGAGTGCTATAGCGCACGGCCAGCAATTCCTTGCTTATAGAACTATCTCGTCTAAGGAATTTAGGTGAAAGGGAGTGAAAGGGAGTGAAAGGGACGTCACATTTGGTAATGTCCCTTTCACTCCCCTTTCACTCCCTTTCCCCTTCACTCCCTTTCCCCTTCACTCCCTCTCCAAAAATCTTTGGCCGGATCCCCCCGACCTGTTGACTATAGTCGACAGACCTGTTGACTATAGTCGATAGACCTGTTGACTATAGTCGACAGGTGAGGGGGGTACGGCCTCCCTGAAAGACGGGTCTGGGGAGGCATTTTGCACCCGTCAGATTTTGTGTGTCATTTCGATGGCCTGACTTTCAAAATATGCAATTTTTGTTTCAAAATATGCAAAAAGTGCAGATGAGACGTCGATGAGACATTGAGAATAGAAAAATTTTTGTAATTTTGCACGAATAAACTAAAAACCGATTAAGGAATTGAGACCTATACATATTTATTATTAACTTAAATTTAATCACTATGTACAAAACAACTAACATTCTGCGAGGGCGGCCGTGGCTATTATTGGCGGCGCTCTTCGCTTGGCTGCTGCCACAGAGGGTGAATGCAGAAGCCTATGTGGAAAAACCCGAAAACTACTCAGTGTCGCTGGGCGGTTCGAACATCGTGTACTTCACGGCGCCGGTCTATGACCAGGATAATGCCGACCAGTGGATTACCAGTGGTAAGCTGATGTGTCAGCCGGAAGGCGAGTCTCAATTCGAGGTCATCTACTGGAAGGCGGCAGAGACGGACATTTCCGGCAGTGCCACGGAGGTGAGCACCTACTTCAGCACGCCGGCAGACGGCTTCTTCGACATCACGAAGGGCAACACCCGCGAGACGTTCCGTCTGACGAAGAACAATGCCGGCAATGTAAAAATCAAGCGCAACAGCGACGGCATCACCTTCTCTTACGAAGCCGAGTGGGTGGTACCCTACAACCTGTTAGGCAAGAAGCTGACCTTCACCTGGGAGGTGAAGCGCGACGGTAACAGTTGGAGTGAGATAACGGTGTCTGGCCTGAAGACGGCGACCATCAATATGCCGGCAGCAGGCGCAAAACTGCAGCCCTTCATCTCTCAACCCATGTTGAACCCCAACAACCCGGGCAAACTGGAGTTGCCCTGGTTTATGGCTTCCGACAGCATCGTCAGTGCCCGCTACGAGTACACCGATGCCAATGGGGAGCGCAAGAAGGTGACTATCAGCAATATGTCCAGCGGCATCATCGAACTCGATGCCAACGTGCCTCACCGCAACTTCCGTGTGGTCTGCAGTTACAAGCAATCAGGCGATAAGGGGAGTTACCTCATTGAGGACCAAGGCTCATCGACGCAGAACATAGCCATGATCCATGCGCCCATCGGACTGAAGGCCCGTCCATTAGGCGGCCAAAAGGCGAAGGTGGAACTGTCGTGGGGCGTGCCCTATTTAGACGATGAGGACCTGGCTCCCACCGACTTCTTCGAGGTGCAGCGCTCGCTCACCGGTAAGGAGGCGGACTTCGAGACCATCTACCAGGACTTCTTCTCTTCTAAAGCACAGAAGGCCACCTACACCTTCATCGACAGCACCTTAGTGGAGTCCATGCAGGCGGGCATACTGGTGAACGGCGGCACGCTTGACAACCTGACCTACCGCGTGCGCCGCGCCATCACCCAGGACTGGGGCTGGGGCACCAGCAACAACTGCGCCGCCACCACCCGTTGCGTGGTGGACAACCTGCATCTGTTGCGCATCCAGGACTACTCGGCCCAGTGGGAGGACTCGCTGGCCTACACCGTGCGCGTCTCCTGGCAGTATGCCGACGAGTACGGCGCCGTGTGGGATGACCGCGCCAAGATGGTGCTGCGCGTCATCTCGAAGAACCGCGAGGGTGTCCTCGTCGATAGCTTGGTCTACAACATCGACGACGAAAATGAGCGCGCCCAGCGCTACAAGATTGTGAACCTTACGCGCTCGTGCGTGTACTATAATATAGATATGTATGTGGAGCGCAACGAGTCGCCCATCAACTTCTTAGACCAGACGGAGGAATACTTCTTCCCCATCCACAATGTTAACGACTGGACGACGTTCCGCGATAAAGTGAAGAATGCCAATGGTCAGTACGTAAACGCCCGCCTCTATGCCGACATTAGTTTGAACAGTAAGGACTATATTGTAGGCTATTCTGGCAATTATCCTTATCGCGGCATCTTCGACGGTAATGGCCACACGATAACTCTCAATATTTCAGATGATGCCCCACGCACGGCACTCTTCTCTCACGTGGGTAACGCCACCTTCCGCAACCTGCACACAGCGGGCACTGTGTCCTCGCCGCAGAAAATGATTGGCGGTTTGATTGGTAGCATAGATGCCAATTCAAATGTCACAATAGAGAACTGCCGCTCATCGGTGACTATCAGCAGCAGCGTGAATGGCGACGGCACCAACGGCGGCTTCGTTGGTACGGTTGAGGCAACAACCAGCAGTGTCACATTCCGCAACTGTAAGTTCGACGGTAGCTTTGAAGGTGCCAATTGCAGCCATAACGGTGGCTACGTGGGCTATACCAACGGAGCTGTCATAGTTGACAACTGTCTCTTCGCGCCCGAACGCATTAGCACCAAGTCTGATGGCTGTCAAACGTGGGCACGAGTTGGTACAGGCTCACTGACTATCATCAACAGCTATGCCACTCGTGAATATTCGGCGTTTATCGCTATTCGTAACGCCAGCGACTGGAAAACGTTCCAAACGATGGTTGAAAACGCCAAGAACCAGTACGACGTGGATGCAGTCCTGCAAGCCGACATCACCACCAGCGACTACGTGGGAGGCGGAAAAGCGGCTTACTTCCGTGGCACCTTCGACGGCAACGGACATACCATTACCTTCAACAAATCGGGCTGGACAGAGGATTATATTGCTCCATTCCGTTATGTGGGTAATGCTACCATAAAGAATCTGCATACGACTGGCTCCATCCAGTCCAACAGTGCATATGCGACTGGTCTCGTGGCAGCACTTGTAAATAATTCCACTGTTACCATTGAAAACTGTCACTCGTCTGTCAATCTGAATTGTACTGGCAGTGGTGACAAGACACTTAGCGGATTCGTGGGACGCCTTCAAGATTGCATTCTTACGATACGCAACTGTAAGTTCGATGGCAGTTTCGAAGGTGCCAACAGTTGGGGACACGCTGGCTTCGTAAGTTGGGCTGCTCCCAACACTAACGTAACTATCGAGAACTGTCTCTTCGATCCTAAACACATCAGCACAAAGTTGGAAAGTTGTGAGACGTGGGCACGAAAGGACGGCGCTTCTTCGGCTAAGGTAACAGTAACCAACAGCCAAGCTCTCGCCTACTATTCACCATCGGGCATTATCATCCGCAGTGCCAGCGACTGGGACAAGTTCGTTCAGATGGTGAAAGACGCCAAGAACAACTACTGGGTGGATGCCATCCTGCAAGCCGACATTTCCGTCGATAAGTCAGTAGGCTCCGACGATGCGCCCTGGCGCGGTACCTTACACGGTAACGGCCATACCATCAATATCAATATCGAGAGTGGCAGTTACAGTTATGCAGCCCTTTTCCCCAAGGTTTATAGTGTCACTATCACAGACTTGCACGTAAAGGGAAAAGTCAATGGCGGTATGCACTCTGCCGGACTTATAGGCGGTGTTTACGGAACGCCCACCATAACTCTTAACCGTGTGTGGGTATCAGTAGAGGTGAACTGCTCAAGCACCCATGCCGGCGGTTTCTTCGGCCATTCAGATAATGCAACTGTGAATATGACCGACTGCCTCTTTGACGGCAAAGTCAACACAAATAATGCGGACAATTCTTATGTTGGTGAAATCATCGGCTGGAGTGAAAATGGGAACTGGTCTTTACAGCGTGTCTACGACAACGGCTGGCCGAAGGCTCATTGGATGTTTTACTGTAATCGGCATGAAGGAGCATGGTCGAGTTGGGGAACCAATAGCAACAGTTACACCGTTACCCGTCACGGTTGGGACAATGTGAACCAGCACAACAAGACCGATCAGAGCGAAGTGGTCAATCTGATGAACGGCAGGGAAGCCGGCACTTGGCAGCTTGTCGACGGCAATGCCGTACCAGTGATGCAGACTACAGAGAAATATCTGACCGCAGCCCAGCTGGTGGAGACCTTAGGCAAGGACAACTGGACGGTTGTCGACGGCAAGGCCGTGCCCAAGATGGAGTCCGCTACTGTAGATTCTAAGACCTCTTTGGACGACCTGCTGGCGAAGCTTGTTGGTTCTTGGGTGAAGGAAGGCGAGACCATCAATCCCAAGACCACGACGATTGACGACACTCAGTACACGTCTGGAACAATCTTCATTCGCAGTATCGACGACTGGGGGAAATTCTCCCAGATGGTGGAGGAAGCCAAGGGGCAGAGAGACGTGAACGCCGTGCTCATGACCGATATTAATGCTGGTTCCGTCATGATTGGCCAGGAGAGCAACACCGCCTATCGCGGCACCTTCGACGGCAACGGCCATACAGTAACTTTCAATATGGTTAGCCAATCTACAGACGCTATCGCTCCCTTCCACATGGTAAGCGACGCAACCATCAAGAACCTGCACATGGTAGGCAGTATTGAGAGCAGCAAGAAGTTTGCGAGTGGCCTCATCGGCCAAATCGTCGAAAATGCGACAGTAGATATTGAGAACTGCCATTCGTCGATAACAATCAAGAGCCATGTTAATGGCGATGCCACCAGCGGCGGCTTCATTGGCCTGTCAAATGGCAATGCTACTATTAGCAACTGTCTCTTCGACGGCAGCTTTGAGGGTGCCGACTGCCACTCCAACGGCGGTTTCGTAGGCTGGACATACAAACTTATAAGCATTAAAAACTGTCTGTTTGCACCAGACCACATCAGTACGAAACTCGACCAATGCAAAACGTGGGGACGTACAAACGCTTCCAGTTTGTATCGGATCAATAACTGCTATGCAACCCAAACGTATTCGAATGACAACGATGCCACACTTGTGGGCTCTATGCCGGCAAGCGAGCTGGCAGCAAAGCTGGGCAGCGAAAACTGGCAAGTAGCAGACAACAAAGTGATTCCCGTATTCGAGTATTCGATTCCCAACTTCTACCACAAGAACACGGGTACGATTGACCCGACGCTGCTGACGACGACTCGCCAGAGCAGCGTGCTGTTAGTCTGGGACACCGACCACAAGCCCATCGACTACTTCACGGTGATGCGCCGCGTGAAGGGCGAGGGCGACGACAAGTGGATTGAGGTGGCCACGAACCTGACCGATATGAGCTACGAGGACACGAGCGTGTCGCCCTTAGCCGTGTATGAGTATAAGGTGCAGGCCGTGAACGACTGCGAGGGCATCACCATCACCGAGACCAACGTGAAGGTGGGCGAGAGTAAGCACACGGGCCGCGTGGAGGGCTATGTGCGCTTCAACGACGGCACGGGCGCACCCGGCATTAAGGTGACTGTTTCCTATAATAAAAACACGATAGCGACCGTGGAGACCGATGAGAGCGGCTACTTCGAGGTGGTTGAACTGTCGTACCAGGGCGGTACGGACGTCACCTATAGTGTAGGCCCCGCCGCCGAGAGTGGTGTCAACATCGAACCCGTGGCCGTTACCTTCGACGCCACGAGCAACAATGCGACGCTGCGCGAGTTCACCATCGAGAACGGCCGCCGCTTCTCGGGCTACGTGATGTACGACGGCACGAGCATCCCCGTGAAGGGTGTGAACTTCTTAGTCGACGGCAACCGCATCCACAACGCCAAGGGCGAGTTCGTGGAGACGGACTACGACGGAAGCTTCTCGTTCCGCGTACTGGATGGCCAACACACCATTCAGGCCGTGATGGACAAGCACGTCTTTACGAACGACGGCTACTATAAGAACAGCGGCAAGCAGAACCTGACCGCCGACGTAGCCGGCATCTACTTCTACGACGCCACGAAGGTGACGCTGACGGGCCGCATCGTGGGTGGCGACGACCAGGGCCAGAAGCCGCTGATGAACAACCTGTCGATGAATAACCTTGGCGACTCGCTGACGATGGTGCTCACCCTGGAGGGCGACAACACGTCGTGGCTGGTCTATGACAATCTGAACCCCAACCGCTCGCAGCGCGAGGAGGTGGTGCGCCACCAGCGAGGCGGCGACAAGCACTACACCTCGGTGCTGACGCAGCGCAAACGCATGGTGGTGACACCCGACCTGACGACTGGCGAGTACGAGCTGCAGCTGCCGCCCGTGCGCTGGAAGGTTCAGCAGGTGTACTGCAAGGGCTACGCCACACTGTTCCAGGAGGGACAGGTGAGCGAGGTCATCGACCTGACCAACGCGCTTGACACGCTGAAGGTCAGCTACGACGGCATCTACTACGACGCCGACGAGAACCGCGTGGAGAACCCCACGGCCCAGTATCACGCCGTGTACAACCGCATCTACCACAGCCCCGTGGAGGTGACCTACCGGCAAATAGGCTACGACAACTTCGACTACTTCGGCGACAAGAGTTACATGGCCACCGAACTGACGGGCAAGGCCACCGAGGTACCACTGGTATATAGCGTGCGCAAGCCCAACTGGCCCGCCAACCGCAAGGATTCGCTCGTGGCCGTCTATACGCTGGGCCACCCCGTGTTCAGCATAGAGCGCAGGTACAACATCCAGTTGCAGGTGGGCGAGCGCTATCTGTACAATAACGACCCGGTGGGCCGCGTCGATATGGTGCCCCTGAAGGGCGGCATGGCCTACATGCAGAACGGCATGAGGGGGCTGTCGTTTGACGACATGAACACCATCAAGGAGTACCAGCTGTTAGACAGCCTGGGTCGGTGCGTCTTCACCCTGAAGGCCGACCAGACGTCGAACATGAGCGACTGCCTGCGCACGGTGACGTTCACCGTTGAGCGTGACAGCACCTTCATCCAGGCCGAGCCGCTGCAGGCCTACGTGCTCAACATGTACCCCATAGGCTCGGCGAAGAGCATCCTGACGGAAGGGCAGCCCCTGCTGTTCGACATCCTGCGCGACCCACCGGGTGCCTACAGTTCGAACACGCTGGCCAAGGGTGCCACGCTCAACAACACGTACATGATGAACCTGACGCTGATGGCTGGTCTTAACATGACCTATAAGTCGGGTGAGGATATGCAGGTCATGATGGGCCAGATGGTCGGTACGGCTGCGGCAGGGGCTATTACGGGTACTGTCGTCGGTCCTATTAGCACCGGAAAGTTTGAAGAGGGCTCCGTTGACCAGTTGATGTACAACGCACAGGGAAGCAAAGCCTTCTCGCACACCATGGTCCTTAGTAACAACGTCAGCACCAGCGGCGACCCGTCGATGGTGGGTGCCGATGCCGACGTCTATATCGGCACGGTGCAGAACGTGGTGGTGACACCTATGTCCAGCATCCGCGCCGTGACCCACGACATGCTCAAGCAGATGATTGCCCGCTTAGGCAAGGACAACATTGTCGCCCTGACCGATACGAAGATGGAGTCGGACCTCAGCAAGCGCATCGACTACGGCACGGTGGCGGTGATAGCCTCGGGTCTGAACGCCGATGGCGACACCATCCACCTCATCCGGGACGTGGCCTTAGGCTACGGCCCGGAGGTGCAATCACAGTTCTTCTACTCGCAGAAGCAGATTCTCACGCAGATCATCCCCGACAAGGCGAAGGAGATTGCCGACATGATGTTCTTTGGCACGAAGGAGGAGGCGCAGGCCATAGCCAACCGCACGAAGAAGGCAGTCTATCTGTCGTTGCGCCTGCCCACCGACTCGGCGTTTGCCGTAGTGAACAAGCCGATAGAAGGACATGCCTACAACACGAGCATCGCCACACCTCAGGAGGGCATCAACTACCTCGTGGTGCTGCCAACGGGCAAGGAAGAGAAAGACTTCAGCGATGAGATTATTGAGAAGTACCAGGTCATCAAGGCCTGGTTAGAGATGATTGCCCAGAACGAGGGTGAGAAACTCACCGCCCGCGACCTTGTGGCCAACTACGACGTGGCTGGCACACAGGGCGTGAACTACAGCGAGACCTTCGACAACAACTACTCCACCACCTGGATGAACTACTTCCCCATCGCTACGGAGGTGGACTACTTCAACACCGGCTCCAAGGAACTGAACCAAATCACTTCGGGAGTCACACTGGGCATTACGTTAGCTGCCAGCATCGCGCTCTCCATGCAGGAGATGAAGACATGGTCAGACCCTTCGTTCACCATAGCCCAAGAAAACGGAACGAACCAGAGTGTCTCTTTCTCGGGTCATCTTCTTCAATGGAAGATCCTGCCCGTGATTGTATGCTCCACGGTGGGCTCCGATGCTGAAACGCGGGCATACAACCGCACGGAGAGTTTCACCATTGCCACCGACCCGGCAAGCCACCTGAATGTCGATGTTTACCGCGTGAAAACGGTGGTAAACGAGGAAGAGGAGTTCGTGAGTGCCAAGGACGTCTTCACGAACTACAACTTCAACACCCTGAACAACGACATGGAGTACTATATTGGCAAGACGCTCAAGAAACAGGACATCCTGAGTCCGCGCAGTTTCGTGTTCCGCACCCGTGGCGGCTCCACCCAGAACCCGTGGGAAGACCAGCGCGTGACGAAGGTCTACAACCCGGGCAAGGTGCTCGACGAGCGCACGCTGAAGATTGTGAACCCGAAGATTCGCTTGGACAAGCAGAGCGTGAGCGGCGTGGCCATCGACGACGCTGCCAAGTTCACCGTCTATGTGGGCAACGACAGTGAGAAGCCTGAGGCCACCGACGGCATCACCATCCTGCAGGTGTTCGTTCCCGACCAGCTGAACCCGCAGGGCGCGAAGATCAGCATCAACGGACAGACGCTGACCACCGGCGGCATGACCGTGACGTGCGTTCCCGGCACGGAGACGGCCCTGCAGATGGAGGTACGCGCCGGCGAAGGCTTCGACTACGAGGGTCTGGTCATCGGCGTGATGTCGCCCACCGACCCTGAGCACACATGGGCACTGGTTCCGTTCGACGTCCACTTCCTGCGCGAGGCAGGCGGCCTGGCCATCGCAACGCCGGGCGACAAGTGGGTGCTGAACACCAATGCCCAGAAGGACGGCAAGCGCGGCTGGTACATCCCTGTGACCATCAACGGCTTCGACCGCCATCAGCACAACTTCGACCACATTGAGTTCCAGTACAAGGAGTCGCAGCGCGGCGACGACGCGTGGACGAACCTCTGCTCGTACTACGCCGACGCTGAGCTCATGGCCAAGGCCAACGGCGTGCGCGAACTGATGAAGGAGAACGCGAACATCACCACCGAGTTCTACGGCGAAGGCTGGACGATGGAGCGCGCCTACGACCTGAGGGCCGTGCTGTTCTGCCGCAATGGCAATGACTTCCTGACCACGTCGTCGAAGGTCGTCAGCGGCATCAAGGACACGCGACGTCCGCAACTGTTCGGCACGCCCGAGCCGAAGAGCGGCCTGCTGACTGCCGGCGACGACATCGTGTTCAACTTCTCTGAGGACATCGAGTACAACTACCTGAGCGCCATCACCAACTTCGAGGTGAAGGGCGAGGTGAACAACAACAGTGTGTCTGAGAACGTGAGCGTGCAGTTCGACGGCTCGACGGCCAGCGTGGAGAGCGAGGCCAAGCGCAACTTCAGCGGCAAGGACCTGACCATCGACCTGATGGTGAAGCCCACGGAGACGGGCAAGGACATGCCTCTCTTCTCGCACGGCACCAACGGGCAGAAGCTGCAACTGTGGCTGACCTCTGACTTCAAGCTGAAGGCCGTGGTCAACGAGCAGACTTTGACGGCAAACGCCGAAATGCCGAAGAACATCTTCCAGCAGGTAGCCTTGGTGCTGAACCAGAGCGACAGCCTGCTGACACTCTACTACGGTGGCGTGGAGGTGGGCCATCAGAAGCTGGACACCCTGTACTACGGTACGGGTCCGCTCATCTTCGGACGCACCAACGAACTGGACCGTGCTACGAGCCAGTACTACGAGGGCCGTATGATGGAGGCCCGCCTGTGGTACAACGCCATGGACGGCACTCTCATCGGCTCGACCTACGGTGGACACCACCTGACGGGCTTCGAGAAGGACCTCGTGGACTACTACCCGATGAACGAGGGTTCGGGCGAATACGTCAAAGACCACACCCAGGGTGCCAACGCCAAGCTGATGGGCGCTTCGTGGGCCATCCCACAGGGCCTGTCACTGCACTTGGAGAAGGCCGACAAGGGCGTGCTGCTTGATAAGAACGCCATGAACCGCACCGACGAGCAGGACTACACGCTGATGTTCTGGTTCAAGACCGACGCCGACGGACGCGGCACGCTGCTCTCCAACGGCCGAGGCCTGCGGGAGGACAACGGCGCCGTGAACCAGTTCCACATCGGATTCGAGCCGGGGATTGCAAATCCCCTCGAACAGGTGCTGACGTACCGCTCGAACGGCTTCCTGACTGAGGTGCCGGGCAACTGGAGCGACGGCAAGTGGCACCACTACGCCATGACCGTGAACCGCGGCCGCGGCGTGGCCAACATCTACATGGACAAGGAACTGGTGACCACCTTCGAGACCGACACGCTGGGCGGCATCAGCGGCGGCTATCCGCTCATCGGTGCAAGCCGCTACGACGTGGTGAACGAGAAGGACACCCTGCTGAGACAGGACGGACTGACCCCGCTGAAGGGTAACGTCGATGAACTGCTGTTCTTTGCCCAGGCACTGCCGCAGCAGCTCATCAGCACCTACGCCACGAAGAGCCCCAACGGCGACGAGGCCGGTCTGCTGACCTACCTGAGCTTCGACCGACAGGAGCGCCAGAAGGACAACAGCATCGAGCTGGTGCCCTACGCTTACAGCAAGAAACTCTACTTAGACGACCAGGGCAAGCCCCGCTACCAACTCGACCCGGAGACGAAGAAGCCTACCGACACGCTGGTGCGCGACTACCTGTTCGTGGACGACGAGGATGCCGTGCTGACGCACTTCGACAAGACGCAGGCTGCACCCGTGGTGCCCTACGAGGAGGTGACGAACCTGAAGTTCTCGTTCATCGGACGCGGCAACCAGGTGCTGGTGGAACTCGACGAGCCTAACGCCAAGTTGAACCACCGCAACATCTACGTGACGCTGCGTGACATCGAAGACCTGAACGGCAACACCATGGCATCGCCGCAGACGGCCTGCTACTACGTGACCAACAGCAGCCTGCAGTGGGTAGTGAACCGCCTGGACTACACGATGAAGTACGGAACGGGCGAGGATGCCGACCAGGAGATGAGCCTGCCGTTCTACAACAACGGCGCCACCAGTCACACCTACACCATCGAGAACTGCCCAAGGTGGCTGAAGCTGAGCAAGTATGGCGACGCGATAGCCCCGCAGAACATGGACTATGTGGATGCAAAAGTGAGCAAGGACCTGAACATCGGCACGTACAACGAGATCCTGTACCTGACCGACGAGGATGGTATCACCGAGCCGTTCTACCTGAACCTGACCATCGAGGGCGAGAAGCCCGACTGGGCAGAGACGGTGGACCGCGAACTGCTGCAGAACTCAATGGGCATCAGCGGACAGGTCTATCTGTATGACCAGTTGGACACCGATGAGCGCGACATCGTGGGCGTGTTCGACGACCAGAATGTTTGCCACGGCTTCGCCAACATCACTCATGATGTGCAGTCGGGCGACAACGGCCTCTTCCTGACGGTCTATGACAACCAGACGAGCGGACGCAAGCTGAACTTCCGTCTGTGGCAGTACAGCACGGGACGCGAAATTGTAATCGCGCCAGAGGATAGCATCACGTTCACGAAGGATGCCATGCTTGGCACCGACAAGCCCGTGCGCTTCGACGGCGGCGATGCCTTCGTGCAGAAATTCGACCTGCAGGAGGGCTGGAACTGGGTGTCGTTCAATATGGACAGCCCGCAGCTGAAGGATGTGAATAAACTGCTGAACACGATGCCTTGGAACGAAAACGACGTGCTGACCGACATGACCAGCGACACATTATTAATATATAAGGGCGGTCAGTGGTTAGGCACGGGTAGCACGGAGGGCATGGCCATCTCGCCGAAGAAGTCGTATGCCATCAAGGTACAGAAGGCTTGCAAGTTCCCCATCGGCGGCACGGTGGTCAAGGAGTTGTCTGACCGCACCATCGCGGTGAATCAGGGCTGGAACGCCATCGGCTATACGCCGATTACGAACCTGACCGTGGAGACGGCACTGAGCGACTACTACGACTATGCCGAGACGGGCGACGTGATTAAGAGCCACACGGAGTTTGCCTACTTCACGAAGGCGGGCAAGGTGGGACGCTGGCGCGGTAACCTGCAGTACATGAAGCCCGGCGAGGGATACATGCTGCTGCGCAAGGGTGCCTCGGAGACCTCGTTCACCTATCCGTTCTACGACCCGAACAGCAACTTCCGTGAGGAATGGTCGACCAGCGCAAGCCGCAGCGTAGCAGCGATGTCACGCAGTACGATGAGCCTCTCGGCCACCGTGGAGGGCTTCGAGCTGCAGGAGGGCGACCGCTTAGTGGCCTATTCCGACGGCGAATTAGTTGGCGAAAGCCTCACCTCCAGCCTCTCTCCAGAGGGCGAGGAGAATGTACACTACCTCAGCATCAGCGGCGAGAAGAAGGCCAACGTCAGGTTTGTTATTGAGCGCGACGGGGAAATCGTAGCCTCGACCGGCAACGTGATGACCTTCCGTGCCAATGACGTGGTGGGTACGCCCGACAAACCGTTCACCATCAGCTTCGACGGTGACGCGACGGGAATCGGCCTCGTGGACGGCGACTATGAGCAAGACACGTGGTACACCGTGAGCGGCGTAAAGCTGTCTGACCGTCCGAAGAAGAAGGGCGTGTATATCTATAATGGTAACAAGATAGTGATTAAGTAGAAGAGCCACCCCAATTTTTTAACCACGAATTATGCGAATTACACGAATTGAACGAATTGCCATGCGAATTACACGAATTGAACGAATTGCCATGCGGATAGGAACCCATTTCACGAATGGTCGCCTGCTACCGACGAATTACACAAATTTTGCTGCGCAGCCAATTTGTGAAATTAGTAACATCTGTGATGCTTTCGTGCAATCATATATCGCGCAAGAAAAAAATCGTATAATTCGTGCAATTCGTATAATTCGTGGTTGAAAAGAAAAGTGGAAAAAAATCAAGTTAGTAAAAAATGTAACTATTATGAAATATAAGAGATTAATAAGCGTGATGCTCCTGTCGGCGGCTTTGGCGTTGCAGGCGAGTGCATACACCGTGACCACTGTGAGCGAGAAACCCCAGTGGCAGATGGACTGGAGCTACAACCAGACGCGCCCCGACTGGCAGGAGCCGGCAGCGGAAAACTTCGAGAACTGGACTGTGATGCTCGTCAAGATAGAGAATACGCTGCTGCCTTACGTCTCGGCGGATGACCTGTTAGCCATCTTCATCAACGACGAGCTGCGCGGCCTATCGCAACCCTCCGTCGTCGTGAGCACCAACGAGGTGGACGCCACCCAATACCTGCTGAAAGTCTACGGCAACGAGAGCTACGGCGACGAGGTGGTCATCACCATGAAATACTACATCGCACAGTTAGGACAGGTGTTCACGCTCTCCGAAACCATGACGTTGGACGAGGAATTGATGTTGGGTTTCTACGAGGACTTCATCCCTGCTTTCAGCTTCGGCTCGGCGAAGTACCCAGTAGTGACCACCCTCGACATGACGAACGTCCTCCAAGCAGCAGGCATCACGCCTGCTGCGGGGGACATCGCAGCCGCCTTCGTGGGCGAGGAGTGCCGAGGTGTGTGGACGATGGACGACGGGCAGGACTTGAACGTGTACCTGCGTGATGCCGACGAGGCCTTCGTCCTGAAGTACTATGACTCCACCGGCAACCGCGTCCAGACCTTCGAGGAAGGTGACAGCTACATGATTTGCGACACGACCGGTGACGGCGTGGTGGATGTGGCCGACATCTCCAAGATTATCGACGTGATGGCCAAGGATCCCAGTAACCTGAGGGCCGACGTGAATGGCGACGGCGTGGTGGATGTGGCGGACATCGCCACCGTCATGAACTACATGGCTTCCCACGCAAGAAGATGAGCAATGATGGTCGAATGACGAATCATTGCATGTGAATAAACATCCCTCCCCTGTATGTTTCCTGATAGGGGAGGGATTTTTCTATATGTTTCAAAAAACGGTCTGAGTTTCAAAATATGCAAAAAATGTTTCAAAATCTGCAAATTTTTAAGTTTTATGCTTTCAAAACTATATTATATGCGAAAATTTGTATAACTTTGCACAATAATTTGTAACAGAATCAAAATAAATTAAACAACGTATAAAAACATGAGAATGAAAACCTTTAAGTTAACTTTGATGCTCGGCACCGTAGCCGGGCTGGTGTCGTGCGGCATTGACGAGCCAAAGATGACACATTCATCGTTCGAAACAATGACAGTGGAGAATTCGGACATTGAACTGCCTTACAAGTTCAGTGCCAGGATGAAAGGTCAGAACGACGTTACTGTAACGCCACAGGTCAGTGGCCAGTTGATAAAGATTTGCGTCACCGAGGGTCAGCAGGTGAAGCAGGGGCAGACCCTCTTCGTTATCGACCAGCGCAACGCACAACTGGAGCTGGAGGCAGCTGAGGCTAACCTGCAGGCAGCTTTGGCACAGGAGAACTCTGCCAAGCTGGAGTTTGAATCGAACAAGAACCTGTTCGACAAGAAGATTGTGAGCAGCTATATGCTGAACAACTCTGAGAACTCCTACAAGCAGGCACAGGCTGCTGTGGCCCAGGCGAAGGCTGCGGTGAACCGTGCGAAGGTGAACCTCGGGTTCTGCACCATTACCGCCTCCGTGAGCGGGATTATTGGCGAGATTCCCGTGCGTGTCGGTGACCAGGTGTCGCCGATGACACAGCTGACCATGCTGAGTGGAAATACAACGATGGACGCAGAGTTCTCAATCTCAGAGGCCATCATCGAGTCGATGGTGCTGGAGGGCATCAACATTGCCGACAAAGAGAAATACCTGTCCAATCTGCCACCGGTGACCTTCGTCATGAAAAATGGCACGGAGTATCCATACAAAGGGCGTATCGTCAGCATGACGGGCATCGTGAACGCCGCCACCGGCTCGTTGACACTTAAGGTGTCCTTCCCCAACCCCAACGGCCATCTCTACTCCGGCATACAGGGTACGGTGGTGATGAACCTCGCCGAGAATGGTGTGATTGTCATTCCCCAGAATGCTGTGGTGCGCCTTCAGGACAAGTCGCTGGTCTACAAGGTACAGGCTGACAGTACGGCCACCGCTATTGACGTAACGACGCAGGATACAGGCAATGGTAAGGATTTCATCATTACCAGCGGTTTGAATGTGGGTGACCGAATCGTGACCACTGGCGCCAATAATGTAACCGAGGGGCAGAAGGTTATTTTCTGATTTACGATTTATATATTCACGATTTCGTTAAATAGTGAATAACGGATTATGAAGAACAATATTTTTATCAATAAGTATGTGATGGCATGTGCCATCTCTATTGTGATAGCGCTGGTGGGCTATATCTCTATGAGCACGCTGGCAGTGGAGCAATATCCCGACATTGCGCCGCCTACGGTGAATATCAGCACGAGCTACACCGGTGCCGACGAGAACACGGTGATGAAGTCGGTCATACAGCCGCTCGAGGAGGCAATCAATGGCGTGAACGACATGACGTATATGACCTCAAAAGCATCGTCGAATGGTGATGTGGAAATCAACGTCTATTTCAAGCAGGGTGCCGACCCTGATATGGCGACGGTAAACGTGCAGAACCGCGTGACACGTGCACAGGCCCTGCTGCCCGCCGATGTGAACAAGGTTGGTGTGAAGGTGGAAAAGCGCCAGAATAACATCCTGCGCATCTTTGCCGTGAGGAGTTCCGACGGCAAGTACGACGAAGACTTCGTGTCGAACTATATTGATATCAACATCAGGCCGAAACTGATGCGTGTCACTGGTGTTGGTAACGTGCAGAGCTTGGGTAACACC
>ERZ809472.172-NODE-172-length-17368-cov-23.578178_pt1 | contig 17368 bp, 17 predicted proteins | sample MGYA00521274_ERZ809472 | MGnify/ENA primary metagenome ERZ809472 (study PRJEB31581, sample SAMEA3312791) | metagenome | study: EMG produced TPA metagenomics assembly of the PRJEB8939 data set (Metagenomic analyses of Rumen microbiomes reveals... | reverse complement strand
TGCTGAACCGCTCTTCCGATCTGCTAGTGGCATTTTCAGCTTTTGATTTACTCATATATGATTTAAGACACACACCAAAAATGCCACCACTTACAGTTATAGCAGTAACATATACGGATATATCATATAATTGATTAAAACTTGCTGAAAATCCACAATACAAAGTCCACACAAACATCATAAAAGAAAGTATTGTTAATATTTTTGAAAATTGTACTTTATTTTTCATAGAAAATCACCTTTAAATAGGGTCATTTGGAAACATAGTATTATAAACATTTTTTACATAATTTCTGTAATCCTCTGTTTGAGGTATAACATCATCAAGTGTAATTTCACCTCGATGAATTTGTCTAGCGTATATTCTCCCCATTGCTTCATTTTGTCTTTCCATTGCTTCTTTTACTTTTTTTAATGATTCTTCTACTTTTTTTAATAAATCTTCCCGTAAATCCATTTTTTATTTTACTCCTTTAAGATAATAATAAGCGTTATTTATTTCTTTAAATTCATTCTCCTAATAATGCATTATATAAACTATATAACGCTTGCTCAAGGTCAGCCATCATATCTTGAGTTGAACTAATTATCTTATTTAAATCTTCTGTTTCTTGTTTCAAATCTTTTAAATCGTTACCGATATATTCGTTTATAATTCCAATAATCTTTTGACGTTCAGCGTCTTCCTTAGAAATAACCCCTTCGTCTTCTTTATAAGTTGCGTTATTATCGGAATACATATATACCCCTTCGCCTAGATTTGGGTCTAAATACGGGTAAACAAACTTAGAATAATCTCCCGCAAGCACATTGTTATCAAGATAAAGCATAAATCCTGTTGTGTGTTGGATTAATCCCGATACTTTAATTAAATGCGCTCCAACACGTTCAAGATGCCCTTGATATTTGGTGTTATCACCAATCATTTTAATATACATTTTTTCTTATCCTTTCCTTTTTCTTAAATTTCTATTTACATTTAAAGTTGGATAAAAATTGTAAAAACTCGCCATTTGTACGGTTTGAGTAGCCGTTACACCATTCGAGATTGTAATTTCTTTTGTTACAAAGTATTTCACACTATCTTCTGTAGGTAATTTAATAGCAATTAACCAATTAACGTCCAACCAATAAATAGGCACACAAGTTAAGCTAAGAGAGTCGTTCAACCTACATCGGGTGTAAAGTTCATATTGTGCTCTTTGTAAAGCAAGCTCAGAAGTGGAAATATTATCATATTCTCCACCGCTTAGAACTATACGAATATTACCCACTGTTCCATTTACATAAAAAGGACTTTGTGGATTTTCTTCCTTTACTTCCGCTCTCGGTTGATATTCGCCCATAAATTGCCAATACGTTTTACTTGTATCGTTTTTATATATATAAACTATTGCACGACTTAAATTGCTAGAGCCGTTAATAGTTGCATTGGTAGTTAAATTTCTACCATCACAACTTGTTATTCTTACTCCTTGACTTACAGCTTCGTTTAAAGATTTTGCTGTCTGAGATATATAACATCCAACTAATTCAGAAGGATTACCAACAAAATCAGTATTAGAACTATGCAATGTATAGGTTGTTACTCCCGCATTTCCTGTTACCGTTGTTGTCCACCTATATAGATTTTGCAATTTTAAAACATAATAAGTATTAGGTTTTAAACTAAAATTTAAATTTCCTAAAGCTGTTTTTATAGGTCTGTTTCCATAACCATTAAGATTAAAGTAATATTGATTATTCGGAACGGTAGCTGTCATATCACTAGGAGTGGTAAAAGAAATTTTAATATGGTCTTTTTCTCTTTTGATAGCCGTATTTGACGTTGAGAAAATATTATTATTATAATCAATACTATTACAATATTTACTTGCAGTATGGACTTTTCCTAAAACTACAATATCATTTTTTAAACTTTCGTAATCAGTAGTGACTTCATGTGAAATATATGTGTATTTCCATATATCATCATCTACCATTATTGTATCTTGATAATCCATAGGTATTCTATTGAAATGGAATACACCATTAACATCAAAATACATTTGATAATTTACATATTGATTGTCATTTATGGTTTTAAGAATGTCATATAAAGTTCCTGTTCCGTCAATAGACATATCAAATTGAATAGTCTGATAATCTTCTTCATCTATTTCAATATTATAATTATAAAATCCTACTTCTGCTAATACCGCTATTATAATTTCTCTTACATTTTGTCCTTCTTTAAGTTGATATTCATAGCCCGTTAAATAACCATTTCTTAATCCTGTCAATTTAGCCATAAGGTCTACAAGTTGCAATGTTATTTGATTTGTAGTAGAATCAAATGTATGTGTGGGATTATTAATCAAATAAATTCCCATATTATTATAAATTATTTCATTAGTAGTATTATCTTTAATTCCAATATATACTTGTATATACTTATCAAGAAAGATTTTACTACCCGCTTGTATTTTATAAGCATCAGAATTATCGGGTGCAATAACTAATGTTCCCGTTCTTCGTATATCAGATGTAGCCGAGATTGTCCATGAATCACTAATGACAACACCGCTAATCTCGTCTACAACTTGGAATTGATAATTCAATAAGTCAACCTTACAGTACAAATCTCTATAAGGTTGCTTAACTATTGAATATTGTTGTTCTGTAATATTAATGTCTGCCATTATTTAATATCCTCAATCACGTTGTTTCTACATCTATTAATCCATGATTATACATATACCATTGATTATCATATTCTCCCACTTCTGTTGCTCCAAAACTCAATGTAGGTTTACTGTTTCCACTTGTTTGGTCATATGTATAACTAGGAGCGGTAGTAACTTCTGCAAGCATAATGTTACCATTCCAATCTTTGATTATTTTTGCTTTTCCATTACATAAGAATTTATCCCATTCTCGTTTTTGGTCAACAATCAATGGACGCTTCTCTTGAGTTAATTCAAACGCCTTACATTCATCTATATTTAGACCTAATACATCACCTTGTATCGTTGCTGTACGATACAACACATTAGGATTTTTAACAATTATAGGATATGTTTGATTGTAAGGTTGTAACATACCTAACAATATATTATCGGCACTTGAACCAATAAGATAATTTCCATATAATTTCATAGTAGTATCTTTATCAGATATAAATAAACCATCAAAATAAGTTTTAACAATTGTAGTAAAGTACGTTTGTTCGTCTTCATCTACACATGGCACCATTGCATACTCAAATTGATAACCACTAGGACAATAATAATCACGATAATAGAACGATAAATCATATTCTGTTTCAATTGGTTGAACATATAGTGTTATATATTGTTCTCCTGCACCAACTTTTCTACGTTTGATTTTAATTCTATTAACTGAACCTAAAAGCCAATCTACGTTACCCGCTCTAAGGTTATTATCAAAATCAGCTCTCATTATAGTATAATTATCCCATTCGGGAAGCGAAACATATTGTGTAATTTGAGAAACATCGTGAGTTACATAAAAATCTCTTACGATACAATTCTCTAATTCAACATTCGTCATATATTTTACTACGGGCGGCGAATTTAAAAATTCTACATCTTGTATTTCCAATGCTTCTTCTTCGTCTTCCCAAAATATATTTGTAACTCTAGCATATTCTACATTACTAGAACCATTATCAAAATCTAATATATTTCTATTTTCAATACTTCCGCTTTCACCTTCCCATATTAATTCAGTAATAACACCATATTGTATATCAGAAAGTCCATTCCATTCTAACATACTTCCTACAACTGTATTTGCAACTACTAAATTAATATTACTGCCACTTATTTGTAAAAATGTAGTAACTTGAGATAAGTTGTTTAAAGGAGCTACAAAGTTAGATATTTTAGTAAAATATTCAATTCCGTCAACATAACCTTTTGCTACAACATAGTCCCTTGCATTAATTCCACCATGCGGGATTGCTCTTTTATATTCAAGTGTTATGTAACTGTTTCCATCACCTTCATATCCTTCTCTTGTGGAATAATTAGATATTTTTGTTTGTTGTCCCCACCAAATAGGTGTCCACCATTTTTGCTTTACAAATCTATTATTGGCAAAAGAAAATCCATCAGCCCATTCAAGGTAGTTGTGATTATCAAGCAACAAAGCGTTGTTATCTAAAAATGTAGGAGCAATTTCTACATTATCTCTATTATATACTGTACCATCAATTTCTGCAATATTATTTGATACTTGTACATAACCACCAACAGGGTTATTGGTTGCTGTAACAGCAAAATAAGCACCCTCATAAGAGTAATTAACATTAAATACTATATATCCTGTGTCTACTGTAGTATTATATATTGTAGTTCCAACAGCTCTTATATAATATCTTTCATCATCTACAAGCCCACTAAATTGATGGGTAAAAGTAATCGGGGGGCTAGAAGTAGAAGTATATACATCACTTACTTTTATTTGTGTTCTTTGTCCGTCATACAAATAAAAATATAAAGTATTTAATAATTCTCCTTCTTGTTGGTTATATTCACAAGTAAAGGAATAGCTACCCGATTCAATTATATCAGTAGTTGGTATGTTTGTAAAGGCTAAAGTTGGTGTCGTAAAAGTCCTAAAAGTAATATTACCACTTTTTAGACTTACATTACCATTTGCGTTGATTGTTTGGAAATAAAAAGCATAGTAACCATGATTTGATAACGAATATGCAGGTAATGTCTGACTATATACATATGATTCTATTGTTCTTTGATAAACTACTTCGTTAGTATTATTGTCAACAATAGTCAAAGTATTTCCTACAACTTGGTCGCCACCTTGTACTGTAAAACTAAATACTTGGTCACGAGTAGCATCAAAAGCGGGTACTGCTATTCCAATAGGTGTGACTAAAGCCATTTTACTTTCCAAACTCCTTTCTTTATATTATTATCATGCGGAATAATCCGTAGTATTAATTTCACCATAAATAAATAATTGACTAAATTGACCTTGTGGACACATCACTATCACAGTACGATTTTTATAAGTCCTAATTGTACTCATAATTCCACTATATTCGTGTCCATCAATAGCGACAGTATAAGTATTGTCTTCGGAATTAACTGCGGTAACTAATCCTATAAAAGTCCTATCATAAGGTGCTTTTGAAATTTTTTGAGAAATGGCATACGATATGGCTTTATATATTGCTTGCATACCATTTTCATTGTTTTTATTTATTTGCTGTGTATTTATCATATTTTATACCTTATGTAAAACAGAGTGGGTAAAATACACCACTCTGTTAAATTAATTATTTTCTAACATTGCCATATTGAATAGCGTAATTATTAAATTTATGACTTAGAGTATTGACAAAACTATCTGCATCTGTTACATTAGGAAGTGAAATATTACCAAATGTAAAGTTTTGTTGTGTTGAACGATTATTAGCTACATTTGTTGGTTTAGAAAGACCGTTTAATAATCCTGCAAGAGTGCTAGTTGATTCAGCGTTCACAACTCCCGAACCCCTAGAAAGATGTACTAAATTACCACTATTAACGGAATTATTCAAACGTGAACCTAATACTAATTCTGCATTTGGAGATTCACCTACAAGTGCTATTTCATCTTTTGTAAAACTAGAATCGCCTTTTGCTCTCGTTTGAATAGTTTGGTTTACTCCGCTTACATTACTAGAAGGGGTAAACGATGCAGTTCCCGCACTAAATGTAGATTCTGCTCCTACGCCCGCTTCGCCCATAAGTGAAAGCAATCTATTATATTCTGTAATAGCATCAGCAAGATTTTCAAGTCTTTGTTGCCAAACAGCCGCTTCTTCATTTGCCGCCATCACAGTTGCCGCTAATTTAGCGTTTTCTAAATCTTCTGCTTTTTGACAACCTTCTTTGAAAGCATCTAATTGACTTTGTAATGCATCAATTTGTTTTTCGTATTGTTCTTCTACTCTATCATAATAGTCTTCCATAGCTTCAATTTGACTATCATAATATTCTTCCATATATTCTTTGTATTCTTCAAGAGCTTCAATTTGCTTTTCGTAATACTCTTCCATATATTCATAATATGATTCAAGAGCTTCAATACGTTCTTCAAGAGTTTCAATTTGAGCATCACGCAAATCTTCCATTTGTCGGATTTGTTGTTCATAAGAAAGTTGGTCTTCATATTCTGCTAATGCTTTTTCCGCATCTGCTACGGCACTTTCGTTTTCAGTAAGTTGGAATCGTCCATCTTGATAAACCATAACCTTTTGAGATTTAGCTTGTTGTAATGCCTGTTGATATTCAAGTAACTGATTTTGTTCTTCAATTTCTTCGTTCTCACGTTTAATGGCATCAATTTGGTCATTCCAATACTTTTCAACTTCTTCTTTTTGCTTTTTAAGAATATCTATTTCTTTATGAATACCATCAAGTGTTTCATCTCTTTGTTTCTCAAGCATATCAATTTCTTTTTGGATACCATCAAGAACGCTGTCTTTTTCTTTTTTAAGGCTATCAATCTTTTTCTTAATTCCTGATAAAACAGTTTTTTCTTCTTTTTCTAAAGTATTGATAGCTTTTTCATAACCTTGCTCAACAGCTTTTTGAAGATAATCTTTGACTTTATCGTAAACAGATTTAAGACCTTTATAAATCTCTTCTTCGTTCTCGTTGTATTCTTTAATATACTTTTCGTGATTGCCACTTATTTCACCAAAATATTTTTCATTAAGTTCTTTAAGTCTTTGATAATATTCATATTGAGTTATTTCATCTAATTCAAGTTTATGTTTAAGAGCTTTCTGTTCGTTCTTAAACGCTTCTAACCAAGCATCTTCATGTTCTTTAGCGGCTTTACTAGCAGAACTTCTACCGCCTTTTCTACCGCCACTGCCCTTTTTACTTCCACCGCCACCACCTTTTTTACCACCACCGTTGATAGCTTTATTAAGGTCTAGCTGTGACTTTCTAACAGTTTCAATAGTTTTATCATATTGCTCAACAATTTTTTTTCTATCTGCTTCAAAATTTTTATATGCATCAGAATCCATACCTAAAGCGGCTTGAACTTGATGCATTGCATCTGCGGCTTGTTTTGCGGCTTGTGCCAATTCAAGATATTTATTAGCATTAGCACTAGCTGTATTTCCTCCTACAACAATAGCGTTACTAGCTCCTGCTGTTTGTTCGCCTAAATAGCTCTCAGATAATGCCACTAAATCAGCGTATTTTGCTAATTCTAGTTTCATTACAATGTCTTCTTTTTCGACATTATATTGGTCAACCATTGCATCAGTAACACTTTCAATAGACATACCTTGTTCAGATAGAATACCTAATTGTTCAGAAGTAAGAGAATTTAATTTAGCCAAAGTATCTGCGGTGTAATATCCATTTTCATTATATTCTTGGATAGCACCTATCATTGTATCATAAGCGGATTGAACCCCTTGAAGATTACCTATATATTCGCCTACTTGTTCATTAAAACTAGCTATCGCATTTTCTTCGGCTTCAAGACTTTCGATATCTTCTTCACTTACAATATTTCCTGTATTTTGAGCTTCTTCTTTTGCTTCTACAATACTATGGTAATCATCAAATATTCTTTGAAAAACACCATCTGTGTCTGCTCCCGCATCAATAACATCTTGCAAATATGGTAATATATCTGCAATTTCTGCGTTCATTTCAGACCATTCACGATTGTATTCTTCCAATTCTCTTTGTGTAGAAGTATATTCATCTGTACCTTCTTTAAGAGATAAAAGTTTTTCTCTAGTGGTTTCTATTTCATGTTGTGTTGCTTTTAATCCTTTAATAAGATTTTGAGCGTATTGTTCTCCACTACCCGAATAACTATAAGAATTTTCTCCATTTTGAACTGCTCCTGCTTGACCAACATAAGGAGCATTATAAATGTTTCCACCCGTTGTTTTTGATAAAGCTGTTTTAGCGGCAGTTTCTTGTTGTTCTTTTAATACCTGTAATTTAGCTTTTTCAATGTCAAGTTGATTACGTAATTCTGCGGATTGGCGTATTAATGCTTGTTCCTGTTTTTCGAGAGATTGAATTTCACTTTTATCTGTTATTTGTAACTTGAGTGAATTTATCTCTTTTATTTGTTTTTCTACTTCTTCTAATTTTGATGCAATTCCATCAATATTGGATTGAGATTCATCAACGGCTTGATTTAAACTATGTAACTTTGCTTCTGCTTCTTCAAAGGTCACATTTAATTTTTCCATTATTAAAAACAGAGCCGTTACACTTGCTATAACTGTTCCTGCTAAAAATAAAGGGTTTGTCTCAAGTAATATTCCAATGCTTTGTAATAATAATTCTGTAGTAGTTAAACTAGCGTTAAGCCCATTTTCTGCTACTGCAATAGAAGTAATGCTTGCTATGGCTTTTGTCGCTAAACTAGGAATAGATACTGTAAGCCATTTTATCAAAGCTATTAAACTTGTTGATAATGCGGTTATAATTGTAATCTTGGCAATTGCTTGAACTAATCCACTATTAACTAATTGTAATATGGATTTTGTTAAAGAAAGAACACCGCTTTCTATCTGTTCTATTGGTAAGGATAAAATAAAATTCTCAAATTCAGCAGAAACAGCTTTGGTCTTTTTTTCTAAGCTGTCCATAGCTTTTTCGTTTTCTCTTTCGGCTGAACCATCGGCAAGTAGAGCTGTTGTTTTAGCTTTTATAGCCGAATTAAAGTTGTTCATTGTTGCGGTATATACGTCAATTTGGTTTTTACCCGCCTGTGAAATAGCCAAAGAAGTTTTTTCTGCATCACTCATATCGTTCCAATATTGAGCAATTTGTTCAAGAATTTCATAGGTACTTAAAATATCTGTACCTTCTTTATTCCATAATTGAATTGTTTTTGTTGCGCCTTGTACTACTATATCTAATGTCTTAGCTGATTGCGCCATATTTGTAAGATTTGCACCAATAGTTTTGATACCTCTTGCCGATTTGGACGCATTGTTAGTTAATATTTCTGTACTTGCTGTAACAAGACCAATAACTTCGTTAATATCATTACCATAAGTCGCCAATGAAGCGGATTGTTTTGTCAATGCTGTTGCTATATTAGCTGATGATACTGCAAATTGGTTACTAACCTCATTGGTCTTATCTATAATATTTAAAGCATTTTTAGTTGTTTCTGTTACATTATCCGTTTCTAATCCAAATGCTTTTAATTGTGAAATAACATAACTAGCCGCATCTCCTGCTGAAAGTTCTTCATCTGCGATATTACGATAAAGAGATGAAATTCTTGCTAATTGAGCGGCAGTTTCGGGATTATAGCCCGATTTAGAAAATTCTGTAGCCGCTTGTAACATTTCAGTAGCAGAAAACCCTACAGTTTCGCCTAGTTTTCCTAATGTATCTATATAATCGTTAAGACTTAGATTACTAGTATCAGTTACCTTTTTAAATTCAATCATAGCTGAATTAAATTCATGGGTGACTTCTACACAATTAGACAAACTATTTAAAAAAGAATCATATATTAAGTTGATGGTGTTAAATTTAACCATCTTACCAAAGGTTGCAATAAAATCACTAAAAACTGTTGCACTTTTCTTTGTTGTTTTATTTAATAAGTCTTGTGCGCTGTCTAATCTTCGTATTGCCTGTTCTTGTTCTTTTATTGCTCTTTCGGCACGTTCAAATCCCGATGTTAAACCCGTAATACTATCTTGTGTTTTTCCTGTTGCTCCATTATACATAGTAGTAACTTGAACAAGATTCTTCATGGAATCTTCAAATGTTCTTACAGTTTTAACAAATCTAGTCCCATCAACTTCAACAGGAATTTGAATTTTACTTTTTTGCTCTAATTTATTTAAATCTCTTATTAATTGGACTTTAGCTTTTTGAGTGTTAAAAGTCATTCCGACTTGTAATATAGTTCCACCCTCAGTAGATAACATATTAGCCATTAAATTTTACTCTCCTTCCTTCCAAACTTCACCATTTTATCATAATTACCCAAAACAGCACAAGCCATAGCAATCGGGTCTGTGATATTATCTTGGTTCTTTTTAGAAGATTTGGAATAGTATTTAAAATCCGTATTATAATGTTTGTTAACCCATTCAATACTCTGTTGTTTAACATCTCCTTTAGATTTTAATATATCTAATTTACTATGCCATGTAGACGGATATATTAAATCAACAGTTAAATTGTATTTATGTAATAAATATAAAACAGCTCCATTTAATTTCCCAAGTACCATAGTTGTATTAATATTTTTTATATTTCTTGGAACATCTTCTACTACGGCACTGTCCAATTCTGTTTTATATTTCTTGATAATTTTCTGTAACTCATCTACCATATAATTAGTACGAATCATTACATCTTCATCATCACAATGTATCTCACCGTAATCAACAAGGGAAAAATCCTCTTTATTGATTACAGCCCAACCGAAAATATGAGTAGCACAATCGCACGAAATTAAAAATTTTCCCATGTTGTTATTTTCCTTATTATCTTTTTTATTGTAAAAAAATGAAGAACAGCATAAAATGTTGTTCTTCATTTTTTTTGTTTTATACGTTTGTTATTGTAATCGTATCATCATAATCGCTAGTATTACTACTAGGCGACCAATCAATTATAATATTTGAAGCATTAGCTGTTAAACCACTTATATTGTATACAGCCGTACCTTCATTTGTCAATGTTCCGCTATTAAGTGTGATTGACAAATTTTCAAATCCTTTTATCTTTGTAACAATTGGTTCACTATTACTATCACAAAATATAAATGCCATATTTTCATCTGACATTAACATAACATTTTTCTTTCCTCGTTGTGAGGTCATAGATATTGTAGCTGTAGTATTTTCAGATTGCCACTCTTTATATCTTGAGTAAGCATATTGAGAAGTGACATTTAATTTGCCACTGATTTCTTTGGTTAATTCAAAATTAGTCTTACAATATGGAACATAATGGTCATAATCACTATTTGGTTCACTTGCTAAAGTAATCATTGGTTTAAAAACTAAATCAACAATAGAAGTTTCTATATGTCTCGAAATTCTAGCTAAAGTAACTTGTATTGTTTCCTCTTGTTCTAGTGTAAAAGTAGCTCCTTCTCCATAATCAACAACATCTTTACTACCAATTTCCATATAATATCTTGCGCTACTTCCACCACTAGGACAACCACTCATTTTATAAGTTCCTGCGGGCAATGTTACATATTGATAAATTCCCGTAGAAGAAGTTGGTGGATTACCATTAACAGTTATAGTTCCATCATTATTTATTACAAATTCTATTCCACTTTTAATTTGTGATTTATTTTCATTAGGAAGTAAATTTTTACTTCCACTTTCTACGTCAATATTAGAAATCTGTTCCTCTAAGTCTACTATAGCTCCTGTTATTGTTCCATCTCCAATAGAAGAAATATCTGAATCTCCAATATTATCTATTGCATCACCATCCATAACATCCATAGAAACAACTTGAGGGGGATTTATTGTAGAAAAAGTAATTCTATTTCCACCTTCTATTGGTGTAATATTCATAGTGGGAGAAGTACCATCTACTCCATTTGTACCATCAGTACCGTCTTTACCGTTTGTACCATCAGTACCATCTTTTCCGTTTGTACCATCTTTACCATTTTCAACAGTTAGTGTACTTGTATGTGTTACTCCTTCATTATCTTTCCATGAGAATACAACATCATGCGAACCATCGGGGTTATTAATAATTTCAGATATAGTACATGGCGCGCCTTTTAAAGCTCCCATTCCTGCAAGACTTTTCTTAACATAATTCCTAGATAAGATGTAACTTAATATATCCATCTATTTTAACTCCCTTATAAATTCTTTATATATTGTCTATACAACTGAGGAAATCTTTTAACAAGATATGCTCTCATATCCTCAACCCTTCCGTATGAAGCTATGTCTACCATTTCCTCTAAAGTTCCACCCTCATCAAGAACATTATGATAAGGATTGTCTATTGTTACAATGTGTTTTCCATCAAAATAAAATTCAGCGTTTAATTTTCCAAGTTTTTTATACGTAACCAAACCCTTTTCAGCCATTTCATAAGTTCTCATATAAGTATCTGTTTCGGGTTTACTATAGATATATCCTACAATTAAATCTTCTAACTCTTCCTTCAATTGTTCACAAACCAAATCAAAAATTTGAACGCAATCATTTGTTAATCCAATTACTAACTCATCAAAACTTGTATAGTATTTCTTTTTAGCCATTCATAATCACATCTTTTTCTTTTTCAACTTCTCTTAATTTTAAAAGTTCAGTTTCTAATTGTTTTACACTATTATCTAAGTTAACATCTTTGAATTGCTTTGTAAAATCTCCCAATGCATCTTCAAAACGTTTGTATATATCAACTACAGTAAGATTTTCAATTCCCTTCAATAGAATATCAAATCCTTTAATATATGCAACTATTTGGTCAAATATTCCATTATAATAATATTTTGAAGCAAGTTCCATATCAATATTAACTTGCACATTTACTATCTGAACATTTTCAACCTTTTCTATCTTAATAGCATCTTCAAAATCTTCTAAGTTAGTATTGAGTGCCATAATCATAGAATACATCATCATCTTACGTGTAGCATAATCATTAGATGCACCTTGAATTGTTGATATGATATTATTTATATCTTCTATTTCAAGATATGGTTTTATAGTTACAATACCAATACCTTTAATATTTTTATTAATCATCTTAGGAAAATCCATAATAAATTTCTCTCCTTATGTAAATAATTATTTAATTATAAAATGTCTTGTTTGTGACGATAGGTACAAGACAAACCTACCCACTAATAGTACACCAAAGTGGTTGTATATGACATATAATATCACATATATTATTCTTCGTCAATTACCTTTTTATAGTTAGCATTAGAAATCATTAAAAGTGCGCCAAGAAAAGTAGCAAAAGCTGTAATCGTTGTTGCAATTTCATTACTATATGGAAGTTTCCAAATAGTAAATACTACCTTTACAAAAGTCGCTAATGCGGGCAATACTATGATTGCTGTCCACTTTAATATATCATAAACTTTATTAGAAAAAATAATACTCATAAATTTATCTCCTTATTTTACAACATAGTCATATAAAGCAGTGATATTTCCATTTGTCCTGTATTACCTTCTTTTACATCTAAAGTAATTTCATCCCATGATATAGACACTATGTTTTGAGTAGTTGTATATGATGTGGATTTAATACAAGTTCCATATGCAAATGGAGTAGCGCAAGGTGGTAAATTTGTTGCCAAACTAACACGTCCTGTTGAAGCGGCATAGTAACTAATATAAACAGAAACTAATTTTCCCCATCGTTTAACGTCCATTCGTCCTTCAAAATTTTTATCAAATGTAGGAGTAGTAAAATTAATATTTTCAGTCAGTTCTTTATTTGTCATTACATATGGCACATAAGTATTGTCTTGAATTGAAGATAATCTACACATTGGATATATCGTAATATCTACTTCGGGTTCATCAGCAGAAATACCAAAAGCAACATTTTTATCCTCTGTTATTGTAAATTCTCCATTATTTTCATTGCTTTGACCTAATATTGTTTGTCCACCATCAGCCAAATCTACTGCATAAATCGTAATGAGAGTATCAGATTCGTTTAATTGTCCTGTTGTGAGTTTATAGCTACCTTTTTGAAGATAAGCATTATCATTCAAAATAAGTCCACTACCTACTTCCGATGTTAGTTGACCGTATACTCTCACACTACCATCATCATTTATCGTATAATCAATTCCATTAAAACTATTATCAACCCCTGTGATTTTTAATAGATTTTTAGCTCCTAGAACATTGGTAATATCTGAAATTTCATTGTTTATATTTTTTAAATTTTTCTTGGCAAAATTACGAGCAAGAATGTATGATACAATATCCATGTTCGTTTCCTCTTTATTCTCCTATTAGTTGCCAAGCAACACCATCAAAATAATAGCCATCTCCTGTGTCTAATTCAACAAAAATATCATTCTCTTCTAGATTTAATGTTGGTTTTGTATCAGTAGATTTACCAAATAATTCAGCGTGTTTTGATTCTGTAGTTCCACCAACTTTATCAATAGTTATCATATTCATTCTCCATATACCCTCAAATGATAAAATTTGGGGCTTATTTTTAATTTTTGTTAGTTACTTGATAATTTTATCGTGTAAAAATAAAAACGTCTAAAAACGCCTTTAAAAGTTAAAATCAGAGTTTAATTGTCTTAATACTTCGCTTTTATTTTTACAATCCATTTCCATAGCTTCTTCTTCTGTAACTACGGGTAAATGCATACAAAAATCATAATAACCTTCTCCATCTGAGTTGCCGCCAAGTCCATTATGGTATGGTTCAAAAATCAATTTAATATTGTTCTTTTCAGCTAAAGTAATAGCTCCACGTTTTTGATAGAATTTTCCAAGTCGAACCAATTTGTCATGTGAAAGTGCCATAAGACTTTTCGCCATACAACCTTCTAACTTTCTTCTATCTTCGGCATCATCAGCCAATGTAATCATTGCCGCTCTTAATTCTTCTATTGATTTTTCGTAATAGTCTTTTATCTCTTTATTTTTCTCATCTCTCTCTTTAAACTTTTTATCTATATTTTCTTTTATTTCTTTAATTTTATCATTTTTATTATCTTTACGTTGAATAAGAAATTGAATAAAAGCAAAAAGTGCATTTGAACCAAGTATAGTTCCCGATACAGCTCCTATTAACATTAATGTTTCACTACCCATATATATTGCCACGAACAATCACTTGTCTAACCATTCGTTGCTTCTCCTTTCTTTTGATATCTTATTAGCATTTTTATAAGCGTACTCTTTGGTCTTTAAGATTTTCTCTAAGTCTTCACTTTCAATTTGTCCTAAAAACTTTCCCAATCTCTTTTTACTCAAACTTCTAATACACTCACATAATACCGTATTATCATCAAAAGTTAGAAAATCATATTTTTGATTAGTTAAAATATAATGAGTAGGCAGAGATTTTTTTCTTTTTGATGTGATAGGTACAACAATTATTATTTCACTTGTAGCATTTAGAATGTTGTTTTGTATCACTAAACATGGTCTTTCCCCACTTTGTTCAGACCCTATATTATTATTCCCTAAATCGCATATATAAATTTGTCCTTGATAAATCTCTCTCTTCGACATAACAATTATTTTTTCTTTCTGTTATATTGTCTTTTCTTTGGTTTTTCTTCTTGTTGAGTTTGAGATTGTGTTTCTACTTCTTTTTCAATAGGTGAAAGAGAGATTTTATATTCTCCGTTTTTATCTAAAGATACATAAACATAATTTTCGATATTTCCCAATGTATCTTTAATTTTTATTACTTTATCACCTATTTCCACATAGACAAATCCTTTGCGAACAAATCTAACATAACATGCATCATTAGGAATTTTTCTTTTGCTTTCCTCTAAAGCCATATAACAATTATCAGCTCCTTCTCGATGAATATATTTATTTTGCTTCATACAATATCTAGAGAATAAACACATTTTATCATTTAATTTACAATATAATTGTTTATTTTTATTATAGTAGGCGTATTCGCACATTTTATTTTACCTATACTATGTAATATATGTAATAATAAAGGCGTAAAAAATTCCTAGAAACAATATCGTTTCTAGGAATTTTATGACCTTTATTAAGCGTTATTTTATTTTAAGCATTTTCTACATCTACAGTAACTACTGCATATGCACTAAGGGAAGGTTCATCTGTAGCAACAACTTCAATATTTGTTGTACCTTCTCCTTGCGCTGTTACCAAACCATCCTCTGTAACAATTGCAACTTCATCATTTGCAGAAGTAAATGTAAGCATAGAATTATCAATTACAGAAGGAACAGTACCATCAGAATAAATTGCATATACTCTAATAGGTGTAGCTTCTTGAGGTCTAAGCTCAATATCAGAATCAGCTACAGCAAGAGAAGTAACGTTTGCAAATACAGACCTACCAAAAATATTTTCTGTAATAATTGCATAATAACCATTATCAGTACATCCACCATTTCCCGTGTATGTTGCAAGAGCAGAACCACTAAGAGAAGCACTTGCGATACCGCCCGATGATAGTGAAAGTTCTTGCGCGCCTTCAAGTTGGAAGTTTGGAATTTCAATTTGGATTTCACCAACTTGAGAACTTGAACTATAATTATCAGAAGTTGTACCCGCTTTAAAGAGAGGGAATGTAGCTAATGCGTGTACTGTAGCAGGAATATATGCTGTATTAACAACGAATCGTCTAGCAGAAGCGTCATTATAGAAATACTTAACACAATAAATGTCACCTACTGATGCGCCACTAATAGATGCTTGTTTTCCTGTAAACACAATGGGTACATATTGTGAATCATTATCTGTACTCTTTTTAGCCCAACCCACTGTAGCACCATTAAAAGCTACGGGAGTTCTTGTTACTGTAATGGTATTAGCAACAGCAATAGTTACTTGCTCATTTGTCATAACATCAGATGATGCTTGAATAGAACCACCACAGTTAAGAGCAAGATATTGTAAATCGAAAAGTTGGTCAGTAAGAGTTAATCCAAAAGTTGAATCATGGTAATACTTACCAAGAAGTGCGTTAGCCGCGCCACCCCTAGCTTCTTCGGCTGTTGAACCAAAGTTAAGACCTTCTTCTGTCAATGTTTTAGAAGTAAGAATAAGTGCATGTGTACTAGGGTCAAATAGTTGAATAGTACCAACACCCGCAACTAAATATGACATATATTATTTTCTCCTTTTTTATTTATTAATAACCGCCTTTAGCCGCCGCCGATACTTTCTTTTCAAAATTATCAGCATTTTGCAAAAAGCTAAATTTATCGTTCTTTTTAAACAGAGGGTAAACTATCTCATCTTCATTTACCTTATATTTTTCACTCGCTTGAATAATTTTTTGCGAGAAAAATAAATCATTATCAATACATTGATTGTACATAATATCAAAATGCCTATAAGCCATATCATTTATTTGTTGTAGTGTCAAACCGCTCTTGAATGACACAAAAAGTTTTCTTTCCTCTAATGTAGGAATATGGCTATAGTTATTTCTAAATTTTATACTATAATAATCTTCCATAGCTTTTCGCATATCTTCTGAAATATATCGCCCGTCATAATCTTTATCATTATAGCATAAAATTATTTCTTTAATTTTATCAAATTCTTTGGCGTTAATTTTACAAACTTCTTCTTTATTTTCATCTTGAATACCTAAGAAAACCTTACCGTTTTCAAAATGTCCTATTGTAAAACT
>ERZ809472.171-NODE-171-length-17395-cov-5.056747_pt1 | contig 17395 bp, 52 predicted proteins | sample MGYA00521274_ERZ809472 | MGnify/ENA primary metagenome ERZ809472 (study PRJEB31581, sample SAMEA3312791) | metagenome | study: EMG produced TPA metagenomics assembly of the PRJEB8939 data set (Metagenomic analyses of Rumen microbiomes reveals... | reverse complement strand
GCTAGTCACGGCACTTTATACCGTGACTAAATATCAAAGTGCCGTGTATTGAGTTATTAGAAAAAAAACAAGGAGGGTTAACAATGGAAAAAATAAGAAGAGAACACTATATCAAAGACGGTTCAAAGTGGGTCAATGATTATACAGACTTTGACGCCGAAAATGTTTATAAAACATTGTCCGAGGTACTTATCTCACATTATGTATGTAAAACAAGTTGGTATAGCCGTGTCAGTCGTACACAACTATACAACGGTTATATCCGTATTACAGTACACTATGCTAAGGGACACGGAAAAGACGTTTACACGGTGAAAGACAGATAAAAAAGGAGGTTTGATAATGTATGACGTCAAAGGGGTACAATGTACCCCTTTTCCGTTGGATATTATCAACTAATAAAGGAGGGTTAAAAAATGACAATGCGAATTTATGAAAATTATGGCGACGTTAATTTTTTTGAGCATGGACGTCTTGTGGAGGTTTATATAAACGATGACGGCACAACTGACGACCGTCTGCCAGTTTACAATATACTTTATTGCGAGCCTATATATGACGACGAAAAATATCTTTTTTCGCCGTGTACGGTTGATATTTATGATACTTGGATTGACGTTGACGCCGTTGAACGGTTTGGAGGCGTCCGCCGTGCGGACAGTCCGCTATATTTTGCACTTGCGTGTATTGACTATTACGGTATTGAAAATTTTAGCGATTATTACAATTATTTTCCGCTCATAGTCGGAACAGACGAAATATGCGACACGCTCAAACATATATATCACAACGGCGACACTGTAATATTTGCCGACGTGTTTTAGAAGGAGGCTTGAACATGAAAAATGATACTTGTGTAATTAGACTTTACGCCGTTATAACGATTTTTTTCATCATTATGACGGCGATTCTTTTTGTACGGCTTGAGAATGCACAACACTATATTGATTCACTTGAACAACGCAACGCCGTACAATATGACACGATAAAAACGCAACGGCTTATCATTGATTGTTATTCGAATAGCGACGTTGACGAAAACTATTAAACGTGGGAGGCTTTACAGTCTCCCATTTTTCACATTTAAGGAGGGTTAAACATGAAAGAATGGACGGTATACACTAATAATATTTATGATATTGATAATGATTATATCAAAGAATGGATTATAGCCAATGAAGATATTGAAGAGTCTGAAATAACCGACGACAAGATATATAATTATTGGTATGAACAACTTGATATAGATTATGACGAATTGATGTGGACGCTTGAAAAGGCAGATACGCAACTTGAAAATGATATTGTTGCAATCGCCGACTTGGGGTTTTGGGACGGACGTGTTTGCGGTTATAAAACTTTTGATGATTTTACACAAGTTGTATCATGCTTTGAAGATTATAACACGCTAAAAATTGACCGCTACAATAATTTAACATTGGAGGCGGTACATCACGACGGCACAAATTATATCACTTTCCGAGAGTTTAAAAGCGACTTGTCAGATACACAAATTGATAACTTTCTTGATAAACTTTATAACGGAACGGCGACAAAAAGAGACGTGACACGCTACACAAAAGCCGTCGGACATTATATCAACGATTGCTATTGTTAACGGTACAGGAGGCTATAATAGCCTCCTTTTCTAATGAATCAAAGGAGGGTTAAAAATGAAAAAATACAAGGATATTATGAAAGATATTTCTGACAATACCGAAAAAATGACACGTTGCCATGACAATGCGGTTATGGCACGCCGTATAATGTACAGTATAGCCAATTCAGACGACTATTCGGAACGATTTAAGCAAATGAAGAACGGCGACTATATCAAAGCGGTTGAAAAGGCGAACAGAATGAACACCGCCGAACAACGCTTTGAAATAAAAGGCTATTATCTGCGGAACAACGCAAAAATAGCCCTGTTCAATGAAATATTGCCTGTATTTGTTGAAACAATAAACCGTTTTAAGGGCAAGCGGTACGGCGAAAAAACACGCCTTAAAATATCCGATGAAATACAGTCAAAATGCGGTTGCCGTGTCTTTATCGAAACGAGTTATAACGAAAAAATACTTGTATATGGGCTGGGGTCGAATTGCTATAATGTCAATTTTAGCGGTAAATATGAAGACGGCAAACAGAAAAAAGTGCTCATTGATAATGTAATACAGGAGGTATCAGTTGACGATTTTTCACTTGATTACATTAACCGAACATATTATGAGAATATCGACGAACACATTGAACGGCTTGAAGATATTCGAAAACAGGTCAACGAGTTACACGCTAAAATGAAAGTGCTCATTGACGAGTATAACAACGGTGTTGTGGACGGTGTACCGAACATGACGGTTGATAACTACGGCGTCCGCTAAAAACACGCTCAGAACGTAAATTAAGGGCTTGCAAGGCTATACCGCAAGCCCTTTTCTATCCGAAAAATTGGAGGGTTAAAAATGAAAGTCAAAGTAACTAAAACAATGGCAAGAGAATTGAACAAACACGCAAAAAATAAGCCGTACCGTTTTGAATACAGAACGGCGACAACTGATTTTTACCGCCACGCCGTCAACTACGATATATACACGGCTTATGATTATGGAGACTATGATTATGAAAACGGTTTTAAGTATATAGCCGTGATTTATGACGGCGAATTATACGCCGTAAATCAATATATAACAACTTTCGACTTGGTGCGATTGTTTGATAAATCTGATACCGTCACGACGTTTTGCGAACGTGTCGTTAATGCTTATGAGATTTAAGGAGGGTTAAAAATGAAAAACGCAAAAGAATATAAAGCAAAAAGAGAACAGGCGGAAATATACAACGGTTATCTGTCTCAAAATGAGGTAAAAGAGTTGCGTGCCGACGTGCGAAAACGCAAACACGAGCAGAAGCACTATGCTCTTGACGGTGCTAATGGACGTGCGACATGGTATGAGAATGAAAACGGCGAAAAGGTATTGCGGTCATATTATACGGACGTTGTAGCGATTAAAAACGGTGTTGTGCGTAAACTATGGAACCATTATAGCGTCACGACAATGAAACACATTAATCTGTTCTTGGCACAAAATGGGCTTGCTACCATGTCAAAGTATGAATGGATTATGAAATAAATACAGGCGGTTGAAATACCGCCTTTTCTAATGAAAAGGAGGCTTGAAAATGGGATATTGTGCAAAAGGAGAATACAAAGCATATATAACACGCTATGACGACGAGATAGAAATAGAAATAATTGATTCTTGGGAGTTGACGACGGTAGAATCCGTGACGTGCGATAATGAAGATTTTTTCGACACGCTCAACGAATTGAACGGTGAATACAATATCACACGTTTGTGTTTTTAAGGAGGGTTAATAATGAAAATGAACATGGACGTTTTAACAGACGACGAAAAGAAAGTATTCAAGCGGATATTGCGTGACGTATACAAACAACGTCCGCTACCCGAACAAAAACCGCTTTTCCATGCAGAGCGTGTACAGGCGGACGGCGACGAGGGCGTTGTCGAATACGGTTTTATCACGCTACACGGCGAAAAATGGACTGATGACGAGTTAAATGAAGAGTTACGGACAATGGAACGGCACAATTTAACGCCCTATGATTGTAGCGGTCAGTTGTGTACGACGTCTATCCGTTTTCACCGTAACCCTTGTGGAGCGGTTAGTTTTGTCCATTATCTAACATTGGATATATGACAGGAGGCTCAAAAATGACTTTACAGCAGATTTTAGAGATTATTGCACCACTACCCTTTTGGGTTAATTGCGATAATGAAACACGCCGTTTTAGAGACAAGTCAAAATGCACCATTGACGGCGAAGTTGTCTATATCACGACGGACGGAAACGGCGAGTTGACGTTCGAGGTAGAAATAAATTGATCGCACCGGGACGGTGTAATACAGGAGGGTTAAAAATGAGAGAAATGAACAGAAAGATTTTCATAGTATGCGATGATAACGGCATACCTTTAGCGTCACAACCATATTACACACTTAATGAAGCGTGTAATCGGTGTACGAGAGAAATAACGGAGTGTGTAAGGCTCTTTGGCGGAGAACGTAAAGACTATGACAGATGGTTCAAAGTGTTGAACACAAGAACAGACGAGTATGTTCTGTAAAATTGGAGGGTTAAAAAATGAAATACACTTATGAAATAACCTACTACCATAACGGTTGCTATAAAAGCAAAAAGGTAGTTGCTGATAGTGTCGAAAACGCCTGTAAAAAGGCAAGGTTGAACAAGTCAATAGTTGACATTGACATAGTTGAATATCAGACAACAGACGAATATGGACTGCGTGATTTTTAAGGAGGGTTAAAAATGCGTTATGTAATGAACGATAAACAAATGGGAGAATGGAGACGTATTTGCAAGGAGTTTTGCAAGCAGAACGGTCTTGCACTTTTGTTCGTGAACAATGAAAGTTTTGGAGCGGAAGATTCAGACGGAAATATGCACCACGTCTACATTGACGAGTTAATGGAGATTCTGAAATAGGAGGGTTAAAATGCACGATAAGACGTTAAATAAGTATCTTAATGAAGCAATACGCCTTAAAGCAGAAATTGAGGCGTTAAAGGCTGATTTTGAGGCTTGTAAAGGCAAGATAACAGGCGAGTTGGTTGAGCGTGGTATCAATGAATATCAACACGGCGACCGCAAGGTGAAATACACGGTGTTCTCCAAGAAGTCGTTCGACAAAAAGTCGTTTGAAAAGGCTTATCCCGATTTAGCGGAGGCGTACACGACGGTAAAGGAAACAACGAGATTTACGATACAGGAGGGTTAAAAATGAAAACTGCAATTACTACTTTCGAGACGTTAAAGCCGTATAAACATACGGAAAACATTGTTTTTGACTTGAGAGACTTGGAAACAAGCAGAGAGCAGATGAGAAAATACGGAGATACGATATTCCCATTTTTCGGCAAAAACGAGAACGGCGAGGACGTACTCATTTCTGTTTTCGACGACAAAATTGTCATGGAGACATACCAAGAAAACGGATATATCCGTACAAACATACTGCATGAAGATGGTACGACCGAAGAGTTGTTTGCCAAAACAACACCGTATTAAAGGAGGGTTAAAAATGATTATTTGGAAATGTCCACGTTGCAACAAAATACTTTTTAAGGAGTACGTGCTCGATTATCCGTATTACTGCCCTACTTGCTATGAAAATTTTTACGGCATAGAGATATACGGAGTAGAAGCCAAGACGGATAAATTCAGCGTAACAACAAAAAGGAGGGTTAAAAATGAAAATAACTATCGAGGCATTCAGATTCAATGAAAATCAGATAGATATTATGGTGTTGGATAAACCGAACCATAAGGTCTTAATGCGTGACTATGCCGACAATGAAAAGGACGCTTTCACGCTGATGTGTAAGATTTATAACAAGTTGTGGGAGACTTATGGCACGGCTGACATTGAAGACGTTACCATGATGCTTTATGACGAAACGGAGGGTTAAAAATGAAGTATGAAGTATGCAAAGAATGTGAATATTTGCACGTAGGTCTTTCGGACACACCAAGTTTTTGGTGGTGTTGCGAGTGCGGAGAATACTGTGAGGACGTAGAAAACTGTTCTATGACATCAACACGCTACAAGGTACACGTTAGCGTTGTCATGGAGGCTGATGTCTATGTCTACGCCGAAAATGAAGATGAGGCGTGTGACAAGGTGGATAGCAGAGTGTACCCTATCGACTACGCAAACGAGACGTGCGGTTTTGCAACGGAGTTCGACATCGAAGATGTCACTTGCGATTGTAACTGCATGGAGATTCACGATGTAAAGGAGGCATAGAAATGAAAGTATATGATTGGAGAAACGGAAAATTAAAGCCGTTCGGCGATTTGAAAGTTGGCGATGTATTTTTGGTTCATATTAAAGACAGAACACATTGTTATATGAAAGTCGAGAAAGTAGCAGATTATGCGAGTGGCGACGAACTAACTGCCGTTAATCTTGAGGGAGGCTTTGTCGCCTATTTTGAAGATGATTACGGTGTAGAGCCTATATCTGCAAACGTGGTTATCGAAGACGAAAGCGAGGAATGAAAATGGGAAATAGAGCAGTAATAACGACAAGAGAGAATTTTGAGAACAATGGAGTTGGAATTTATATCCATTGGAATGGTGGCAGAGATAGTGTGGAAGCGTTTCTTGACTATTGCAGACTTGCAGGACATCGTTCTCCTACTGATGATTGCTACGGTTGGGCGAGGTTAACACAAGTTATCAGCAACTTCTTTGGGGGTTCGCTTTCCATCGGTGTCGATGTGGTTAATAACCTTGATTGCGATAATTGGGATAACGGCGTATATCTCATTGACGGTTGGAAGATAGTCGGTCGGAAATACTTTGACGGAGAAGAGCAGAATGTATATGACCGTCTTGAAATGCTCAAGGAGATAGATAAGTGTCAGCCTTATCCTATCGGGGCAGACGTTATCGAAGAGCAGTTCCGTGACAAGGAGGTTCAAAAATGAAAGTGAGAGATATTATCACGTCAAACTTTTTCCACGGAGACATTGACGTATGTGACGATTACGACGAGAGAGCGTGGATTGCCTATTGCGGAACACAACTAACCGATGAGGGCTTCAAAGAGTTTGAGTTGGCACTTGACAGACCGTGTTACTACAATGTGCCGAGCAACACGCTGATTATCGAGTGCGATAATGGTAAACAGGCACAAGCGGTTAAAGACCTGTTCTACTCAATGAGCGGTTATTGTACTGAATCACAATATGAAACATGGTTTCATACGTGGGTCGATGATGAGGTTGACGAGTTGCTGAAAATTTTTCTGAAATAGGAGGGTTAAAAAATGAAAAGACAGATAGCGAAAGTGATTTGCAAGGGCGTTTATACTTGCGTGTATGACGATGAGAGAAAAATCAATCCGTATCTCATCTACAGAGCATGGGACGGTCATAAGAAAAAGGTAGACGAATACGCTGATTTTTATAGTGCTATGGACAGACTGGCGAACATCGTGTTCATAGTGGAAATTTGCAAACTCGACCCACACCGCTATGAGCGAGCATAAAAGGAGGGCTGATAAATGAAAATAACAGAATGGTGCGGTTACTGCGAGAACGAAGTCGAAATAGACGATTACGGTGTATCTGTATGCCCTGTTTGTGGCGAAAAGATATTGCCGTGCAGTCAATGTGACATGGACAAAGTTGATTGTAACAAATGCGTGTGGGAGGTAGAAAAATGAAAATCAAAATTGAATGTTGTAGGTTTGGCGACGGAATCGCTATCAATGTCAATAACGAGCATGAGACGATATTTTCCGACTATTCAGAAAATGAACACGAAATGTTCAACAAGGTATGTGAGATAGAAAGTGCGTTGTGGAATGAATACTTTAGCGAGGGGCTCGAAGACGTTTCCGTAGCATTATACGATTATTGATTGGATTTAGACCGATTTATGCGGTATACTAACATGGTGCAAGGAGGGATAAATTATGGACACCAAAAAAAGAAGTGCTGAGGAAATACTGAAGAGGCAAAACCAATATGCACATCAGTACAAAACTCAGCACTATGACAGGTTAAGCGTTTTAGCACCAAAAGGAAAGCGTGAAGAGTTAGATAAAGTAGCGAAAAAGCATGGACTATCCATGTCAAAATTGCTTTTAACTGCGGTTGACGAGTGGATAGAAAATCACGATAAGTAATGAAACAAAGGAGGGTTAAAGATGATTAACATGAGTTATTGCAGATTCCATAACACAAATTTAGCGTTAGAAGAGTGCCTCGAGGACTTGGTGAACGGACAGCCGTTAAGCGAAGACGAACTTTATGAGTGTAAGTGCCTGTTTGAAAATGTTGTAGACTTTTTAGACGGCGAGTTCATTGAAATTGACCGAAACGCTTTTAACGAGTGGCTTGCAAGTCTCGACAACTATTGTGAATAAGATTTTGGAGGGTAATATATGATAATGCTGATAACAGTCGCTTTTCTAATGAACTTTTGGTGGTTACTCATACTGATACCGCTTATAGGTGGCGTGATAATAGGTTTGGTATGTGATGAGTGAATACAGGAAGTGATAAGAAATGGGAGTAATAAAATAGCCTCTCACCGTATCGGTGGGGGGCTTATTTTTTGCGTTTTCAGAACTTTTCACTGTCTACGCCACTATCTACTAACATTTTGATTAAAAGTTCCTTGACGGCGTATTTTTGGGTCTCCTCTTTGAGTAGCATTGGGGTAAAAAAGCACCGCATGAAGTCATAAGTGTCCAAGTGGCACTTTTCGGCGAACAGGAGCATTTCTCGCCTTGTAAATTCGCCTTTTTCATAGCGTTTTTGAGCCGTAGTAGACGAAACATCAATAATGCGTTCCAACCCTTTTACAGACGGATTGTGACCTGCTATTGCCATGCAAGCCATAATGTAATTTCTGTCAAAAGTGACATCGGTAGGTATCTCTTTCATTTTTTCGCTCTCTCCTGTACAATTTCCATCACTCTGTCTCTGTCTATATCCATCGGAGTTACCGAACATAAGTCTAAAAACCAATCAGAATGAAAAAATCTCTCTTCTAAAAGTGTTTCCTCGCCACGTCTGCTTTTCCTTATGAAATCATTGATTGCAGATTCTATGATTGCTGATACGAGCCGTTCCACGCCCTCGTCACACAATTCATAGTCTAATGGTATATCTACGTCCCATTTCCCTTTTTGGTATGGTTGCCGATGGAAACCCCATTCTTCACATTGAATGACCATGCGGTAGTACGATATTCCGCACTCTCTCGCTATGCTCTTTATGGAACGACCCTGTTCATATAACCCCTTTACACGTTCGTAATCAATCATTACCGATTCTCTTTAGGACTTCTACAATGTCGTCAATGTCTCTCTCGCTGTCGTTGAACAGAGCAGACAAAATATCTCCAATAATGGCTACCCTATCGCTACTCTCGGCTATCTCTATTTTGGCGTGGATATAACACATGGCTATAATGAAAATTTCCACCATGCCAATTATTACCAATGTTGTTATGCTCATACTATACCTCTTTTATCATATATCCCTTGTCCATCATCATTTTCTTTTTAAGTTTGTACACATCGGTCGGAACTCCCTTGACGTCCTCTATAATGAAATTTCCTCGGTCGTCGTAATATGTAAAATCCGCCTTGTATACTGTCCCTCTTATACGTTCTCCCTCGGGCGTTGTGTACCCTTCTCGGAGCGTGAAGTTGTGTTGCAGTTTGAGATTGCTGATTAGCCCTTGTTCACGCATGAACATAAGTTCTTCAAACCTCTCACGTTCCTTTTTAGAGTCGAATTTTATGTTTCCGCAACTTTCCTTGGCGTTGTTATATTTCGGCTTCTTAGGCGTTGTTTTGGCTCTTGTACGCCCTATCTTTTCCTCAGCCTGTTTCCGATACTTCGGAGGTAAATCGTTAATGTTCATTATCATCGCCCCACGGAGTTATCTCTATCCTCACACCGTCCATTGTTATCTCAATCTCAATCATCGTCTGATATTCTTTAGCAAGTTTGCACAAGTCGAGCATATCGTATTTATCATCTGTCAGAAGTATTTCTCTCGTCATTCGTTCTCTCCCATTCCTCAATGAAATCTATCATGTTGCAAGTGAAGCAATCGCCTAAACCCATTCCCTCACATTCAAGGCAATATTGATTTGCTTTAGCCCATATCGGTTTAGACAAGTCTTTGTCCTCGCACATATAAGCCGTTCTGATGTCTTTTTTATTGTTGATACATTTCTGTATCTCTTTGTCTGAATGTTCCTTTTTCAGTTGTTCAATTTCCTCGACTATGCCGTCAAGTTCCTTTTCTTTTCTAAGGCGTTCGTTCTCCCATTGGAGATAGACTATCGCTTTCTCGTTATCTTCTTCCCTATCCCCCTTTTTACCGCTTCTCGATAAATATTTAATGGCGTTTCCATGACAATAACCAATGAATTGTTCAAAGGTTAGTTTCGCCTCAATGAATTTTATTGTTTCTATGCCACCATCGCAGTAGTGGCTCGGGTGATATACGTTGTCGCTCATTTATGCTCCTTCCTCGGTGAACTAAGGACAGGGCGTTCACCGATATGTACGGTAAGGTTAAGGCTCGGTCGCCTGTTCCCCTATATGAAATATATGCTTAGAGAATTATTAACTTATAGCCCTGTCCTTTTGATACCGCTTTTTCATGGCGTGGTACGCTTTGATTATTAACACGATGGTGGGTGTCTAATCGAGAGGCGTGTCATGCTATCGGTACGGTATCGGAGTACGTTTACTATCCACAAACATAACTCGGGTATCGCTGACCCTCGCTCCGAAAAGAACCATTTGCAACTGGCTTACGTCTGCTTCGTTCGTTCTTTCTCACCGACCCCTTGTACTTCGGGGAATGTGGTATAAAAACTGCGGATAAGGATTTGCACCTTATATATGAATCATGTGGTTCGTCAACGCAGATTCACAGTCTTTCGGGCTTGTGTCTACCTATTCCACCACCGCAGTTATTATCTAAATCACATTTTCTCTCTTTTCGGTGTCCAAGTACACATTGTCCTGTTCAAAACTCCCAAAGAGAATACATAATAATCGGTCTCGGCTCTTGAGCATACGGCAACGACCGAACGGTATTGTAGTCAATGAACTCGACCGCTTCATCTGCGGTCATGCCATCGGTGTCCATCAAGTGTTTCACCATTAAGTCGTGGTCGTATATGACCGCTCCATTATCCGATACCCCTACAATCGCACTATCGTAGTCGGGGTTAATGAATATCACGGAATCCTCGTAACCCATATCGCTTAGTATCTCTCTGTTAGTCATTGTTGCCTCGCATATCGCTACCGCAGTTCGGGCAGAAGTTATCCCTGTGTTCACTTGCACATCCGCATTGGTCGCAAACCCACAAATCGCCATATTCGTCTTCTTTTTCCCACTCACCTTCTGACCATTCCGTTATGTGATACGAACGAACACTACCGCCCTTCGCCTTGTATTTGAACAACTCACCATCTTTGATAACATACAATCCATCGGGTATTCCCTTTGCTCCTTCGATTATCAAATCACTCATTCGTCCTCTCCTCGCCTATCAAAATACTCAACCATTTTCTCGAGCATCCTCACAACTTTTTCCTGTTCATCCTCGCTGTAATCGTTTTCAAATTCTCCGTAAACACACTCAAGTTGCATACAAAAGTTCGGAAAATATGCTTCATAAATATCTGCAAGATTATTCAATAGTGATGCCTGCTCATCGCTTGTCATATCCCAAATCTCATCTGCAACTTCTCTTGGCGATAACTCAATGTTTAAATCACGGTTTACTTTCATTCGTCCTCACCTCTCATATCCGCACCGCACTCTCCGCAGAAGTTCGTGCAGTATTCTGATTCTGTCCCGCACTGGTCGCAGATAACTCCGAAACTCTGTCCGATTGTTGCAGGCTTGCCGTCTGAATAGTGCCATCTGCCTTTAGGTCTGTCGGCTGATGTATCAGTTGATATGTTAGTTGATGTATTAGTTGATGTATTAATTGATATGTTAGTTGATGTATTAGTTGATGTATTAATTGATACAACCTCTGCTTCATAGGGAATAAGAATCACGTTTTGGTCACTCACTTGTTCCGCAAACGCCTTGAAATCCTCCTCAGATAAAAATGGTTTGCATTTAATGACCATCGGTCTGTCGGCTGATGGTACGGCTTCAAGTGCCTTGTATATGTCTTGTGCTTTGTACCACGCTTGATGTTCATCGTCGTTAGCACCGTGAACCATATCTTTGTTGCTGTTTTGGTGATACCAGTCAACAAGTTCGATTGCTTCTATCGCGTCCGCTCTGCTTATCAAATCGCTATCTTTTGAGCAACTTTTGATTTTGGTATCGTTTTCAAAAGATATACCTTGTGGTTCGTCCTCGTCGGGATAGTACAGACCGCCTCTGTGCCTGTCGTCAGTTATCAGAACACGCCCGATTTTCGTTGCGTCTTCGACTTTGACTTCGAGCGTTCCATCGTCGCTCGGTTCACGTTTCAGTTCGTCCATAATCGTTTCTATTACTTTCTCAATAGCGGTCTTGTAATAGAGCGGTATATCATCTGCACCAAGCAGGTTTCGTAATTCCGTTATTGTTCCTTGTATCGTCATTCGTCGTCACTCCCTTTCATATCCAACCTGCAAAGACTCTTTGCACTTAGTCCAATCGTACTCGGACAACATATCCACATACTTCATTGCCGTTGCTTTGTCGCTTGTCATAATCATAAACGGTATATCAAAGCCATGCCAAAAGCCTTCCTTGAGCGGTGTATTGTTTACTGCCGTTTGGCGGTGTTCGTTCATGTACTTCTTATGCTCATCGCTAAAGACTATCCCTGTCCTTTTTTCGATTTCATCTACGCTTAAATTTCCTAAACAAATGCTCATTCCTCGCTCCTTTCTGCTTGCTCTAATAGAATTCTGCTTTTTCTAAATCTTCTCTGAAGAACCATATTGTGCTATCTTCTTTACCAAAGTAGCATCTAATGCAACAGAGGTCTGGATAATTTTCTCTCAAGAAATCTGTGAACGATTCCAAGTCATCCTGCGCTATCGAATATTCTCTTTCGCTCCGTGAAGTTCCATAATATTCAGTATGTGCATCAAACCATTCATTGACTTTCTGAATATCTTCTTCATACATCATCGCTTTTCCCACCTTTCATCACATACAGGCACGGTCGTTTCCTATCGGGCATCTGCGTAATGCCTATCATCGTGTTGCCGATTCTGTAGCCGTTGAAAGTCATTCTTCGCCCTCCTCTTGTTCTCTCAAAATGCTGTCTAAAATGCTCTCCGCATATTCCAAGCCTTGTATTTCCTCTTCCCTTTCTCCCCGACTGCAAAAATCATCGGCTCTTGTGCTTATCTCGTGTATGCGACAGACGAGTACGTCTCCGACTTTGCCTTTGTACTTGCACTTCTCACACCGCACTATCCCCTCGTCGATTCTCGCTAACACCGCCATCACCTGTTCTTTCGGTATCTCTCGTCCGAACGGCTTGAAACGTCTCATGGCTTCATCTTTGCTTATTAGTTCCATTTCTATTCTCCTATCGGTTTAACAAAATCCGTTATCTTCATGTCGTATTCGTCGCATATAACGAGCAAACTCATTAAAGTCGGGACGCTCTTATTCGCTACCCACTTGCTGACCGTAGCGTCCCAAACTCCTATCTTCTCAGCAAACTTCGCTTGGCTTGTTTTCTTGTCATACAGGCTCTTTATAGTCTGCCCTATCTCGCTAATGTCATATCTCATCATGCTCTCCTTATAACTCGTTCTCTCATTTCCTGTTGCAGTTCCTTTAATGCTTCGCTCAGCCTGTAAGCGTTGTAGACAGACGGCACACGTTTCTTGCTTAGGTATCTGCTCACGCAAGCGACGCTCATTCCCGACTTCTCGGCTATCTGCGTCATTCGTATGCCGTATGCTTTCATATCGCTGACGACTGCTCCTATGAAGTTGTCCATGAACTCTTCTCTCGTCATCATGGCAATCACCTAAAACGGAATGTCGTCGTCGTTTATTGTTTCGAATGACAATGGTGCTGAGAAGTTACCATTCGTGTTAGGCATCAAATATTCGTTCTGAGAGCCGTTATCCTTCCAATCGACAAATTCCACCTTGAACGCATTAACTTCCGTAAAAAACACCTTTTCGCCGTTCTTCTCGTAACTTCCTGTGCGGATAGAACCTTCGACTAATATCCTCTTGCCTTTTGCGGTGTGCTTCTCGATTAACTGAGCGGTTTTGCTGAACGCCTTTACCCTAATGAAGTCCGTTCCCTTGTCTTTGGTGTTCCTGTCTACTGCGACTGTGAAGTTCGCTATCGGAAGTCCGTCCTGCGAATATCTGATTTCGGGGTCTGCCGTCAATCTTCCGCTTATGATTACACTATTCATCGTTTCTCCTTTCATGTAGCGACGAGGGCAAGGCGTGTCGCTACGCTTTATCAGTTAATGGTCTTGAAACTTACTCGCTATCTTATGTGCCTTGCCCTGCATGGTGGGGGTAAGGGGAGTCGAACCCCTGTCTGTAGAACCAAAATCTACTGTGCTACCATTACACCATACCCCTTAATTTTTCTCTGAGTTCTTCCGCAAGTTGCTTGTTGTATTCCTCGAGTTCTTCCGAGGTCATGTATGCGAGTTTTCCGCACTCGACGATTTGTTCGTCTGCCATTTCCTCGCCCAATTCCTCTGCAAGCATTTCTCTCATGCTCTTGATGATGTGTGTGAAATCTGCCAATACACCTGCGGTGTCGCCCTTAATTACTACTCTGCCGTCTCCACAAATAATCATTCGTCTACTCCTTTCCCCCATGAACAAAAGTCGTTCTCGTCTACATGAACCCTTCCTCGCCACGATTTCTCGCAGTACCAATCGTCGGGGTCGCCTGTAACATTGTTCCTTGAGAACTGACAGTTCTTGCAAAGCACCACGCTACGTTCCACTCTCGTGGTCTCTATCTTCCGCATAATCGAAGCATAGTCGTATGTGCCATGTGGGTCGAACTTATCCTTGAGTTCGTTCTCGTTAATCAGATTTTTTATTCTCATCTTTAGCCCCTCCTTCTATTCTGCGTGTTTCTTCCTGTACGCTTCTATGCTATCCTCGACCATCATGTCGAAAGCGTCTTTGTCTATCTCGCAATAAACGTGATTCCTGCCGTCCTCTTTTCTCTGAGTGATTTTTATGTACTGTCTCTCGTAGGCGGTCGGGTATAAGAGCGTCGGTGTGAATCTCCAACCATTCTCTCGTTTCGCCTTTGTGAGAAGCGGTCTTGCCAACCCTCTGACCCTTTCAGCGACTACCATTCTTGCGTATGAGCAAAGGTGTCTGTAGTCGTATTCGTCTCCGACGAACTCGAACTTGGTTATGTCCTTGCTAATCGCTTCTTGAATGTCATCCCAAATGATGTCCTTCTTCGTTCTTTTGTGTCCTGTAGGTATCTCCTGTACTTCTCTAATTGCCATTTCTTGCTCCTTCCAATAATGCTACGTTGTTCTTTAGCCTCTCTATGATTCTGTCTTTATGCTCAAGCAGGTCTTCCTGTTTGTTCTCCATGAGGTTTCCGTAAGCCTGCTCTGTTATCTCTTCCTTGCACCGTGGTGGTAATGTCTCATAAGGCGAACCACGGAACGCACTGTTGAATATCAATCTCGGTACGGCTTCTTCTTCCTCTATCGCTTTCCGTATCAGTCCTGCTGATGGGAATGTCGCATACTCTCTTGTATCGTTCCTTGCGAAATTGATTACTGCTCTCTTGGCTACGTTGTATTCGTACTGACCGATAACATATTCCCACGCCACTACGGTAGCCTTTACGCTCATTGTCCTCTGCCCTTTATCGTAATAGGCTGATAACAGGGCAAGCACCTTGCCTACTTCTTCTCTCGTCATATCAACTCTCCATTCAATACTGCGTCTGCGAAAGCGTTGCCTGTAGTCATACGCTCGTTAAGGTATGATTCAAACTTCGTCCCGAACAATGTCTGTGGTCTGAGGAAGTCATTCATCTTCGGGTCGCCTAACCACTTGCTTGCCTTTATGTCTATGACCTTGCGAAAGTCGTCTACCGTATAACCCTCTTTCAGCCTTGCTCTTATAGGCTTAGAAGTGGACGCTGAATTTGCCTTGTAGTGTTTCCCTGTTCTTTGGTTCAAGTAGGTCACGATTTCGCTTACTGCCTCACTATATATATCTATATTCTTTTCTTCTTTTATTCTTTTATTCTTGGATGTGGTTAGTTGTTGGTTAGTTGTTGGTTGCTCGTTGGTTAGGTTGTTGGTTGATTCATTTTCACAGCCTTGATAAAAGCCCCATTTTTCAATCTTTATGACGGTAAACTTGTTGGTTGATTTGATGGTTGAAATTTCGCCTGTTTGCTGAAGGTGTTTGATGGCTGTTCTGACCTGTTGTTCGGACAGTCCTAACTCCTGTGCGTACTTCTTCCTGCCGAATACAACCTCTCCTTTATGGAGTTTAGTCCCACGGAACTCTCCGTCTTCCCAATTAGCATTGAGTAGCAGGTGAAGGAATACATCCTTCGTCGGTGGGTCACTATACCAACCCCAATTCTTCATCGCTCTATACAGTTTTATGAATGTCCTGTCCTCGCTCATTTAAGCCCTCTACTAATACGTCGTACCCCTGCTCTAAGCCATTGTTCGTTATCACACATATCTCGGAATACCAATTCGCTTTATGCTTCTCTATCAGTTCCGATGATTCCCTATCTATGTACGTTATCTCGTAGACCATGCCTGCTTCATCCTTTCAAGTTCGTCGTGCGTCAATGTCTCTACACCTAACTGTTTTGCTTCGTAGATAATGTTATCTATCAGCCTTGCCATCTGCTTGCTATCGTAGGTGCTACTTCCGTAGTAGGCTCTTACCTCTGCGAAGTCGGAGTGTTCGTTAACGTACATGACTTCCGTCACCCAACCTACTCCTATCGACTCCCACTTTTTGCAGAAGTCGGGTACGGCATTGGCGGTTATCCTTATGTCCTCGAATACCCCGACCTCTCGGATATGGCTTCGGTACACTTCCTCTTTTGTGATACCGACTTGCGACGCAATCCTGTCACACAATATCCATGCGTAGGCGTTGGCGTTGAGACTTCTCTTACGCTTTTTAGGCGTGATGTCTACTTCTATCGGGTACTTGGTTTCAAACTTCTCTAAAAACGCTTGTATGTCCCTTTTTGGGGCTTGCAGGACTATTGCCGTCTTGCCCTTGTAGACCCCTATCTCAGCACCTTCAATCCTCATCTTCTACCTCACACACGAACCAACTGAACGAACTGTTGAATATCATGTTCATAAACTTTTTCTTGTCCTTCGAGGTAGCGACGAACGTACCGCTTATGTCTATTCCGTTGCCCTTGATGGCAAACTCATATTTCTTCTTTTCCATTACGCTCTCCTTACAGATAGTTCTTGCCGAATATCCGCACGAACTCTTCTCTTGTGTGGCTCTGCTCGAATATCTCCTGTGCTTCTCTTTTGAGAAGGTAGTTGAGTTGTCCGTCTCCTTGATGGACTTCCGTATGACATTCTCTACACAAGTCACACCACATACCGTATCTCTTACTGTTGTCTCTGTTCGCTCCGAAGAAGACCTCGTGGCGGTCTATCTTTCCTACAGATTTACCGCAGTGATAGCACCGCCTGTAGTCCTCTCCGCAATCATTAAGGAGTGAATCAGAATATCCGTTCCTGTCTATCATTTCCTGATCTTTACCCTTACGCTCGGCTTCACTGAACTTACCTTGAGGCATTGTGCGTATACTTCGG
>ERZ809472.170-NODE-170-length-17427-cov-6.963159_pt1 | contig 17427 bp, 13 predicted proteins | sample MGYA00521274_ERZ809472 | MGnify/ENA primary metagenome ERZ809472 (study PRJEB31581, sample SAMEA3312791) | metagenome | study: EMG produced TPA metagenomics assembly of the PRJEB8939 data set (Metagenomic analyses of Rumen microbiomes reveals... | reverse complement strand
GCTAGTTATAATACAATAGAGTGACTGATATAAAAATACATTCTTGCACATGCCGTGCCTGGCACTCTGTTTTAATGCAACGATCGAATGGGAGTGACGTATAAGTGTAACAGCGGGTGTTCTTTTGTTTAAGATAGTGGCATGTAACAAAAGAACGTCTTCCTGCTATTACAATAAGGCTTCAAAGAAAGTTTTTCGGATATTTGGTTGTTTCGGGAAAAATATGTATTTTTGCAGGCAAAAAGGGACTCACAACGATGATAAAGATTTATATCAATGAACTGGGGCGCATTCGTGATGCTGAGATCGATGTAAAGCCAATGATGGTCTTTACAGGTGATTCTGGTTTGGGAAAGAGTTACACGGCATTCTTAATCGACCATGTGTATAATGTCCTGTTTATGGACAGAATCAGGTTCTTTATTCAAGAGAAAATCCAAACGTTGGGAGAAAATAAGGAGAATGGCTTTTCTTTCAAGTTTCAGGACCTTAGGCTGTGGATGAACAATGACGCTTCTCAGTACTTGGGATATCTTGTCGGGAATAAAGATTTTTCCTGCGATGTCAGTTATGTCATAGAAGTTCCCGACGAATTGCAGATCAAGGTTACCACTACTGTGGAGGAATCATTTAGAAGAATTAGTGTGAATGGTATGCCTTCATTCTTTCCCAAGGATTTGAGCAACTGGCTTGTGATGTTCACAAGTGCCTTGAATGATTATTTCTCACATATTATTTATAATAAGAAGTTAATCATACCATATCTGATGCCACCCGCTAGGGCTGCCTTTATGGGGGCTAAAAATGCTCAATCAGCATTTAATGGTATTGGCATGTATGAGAAGTTTATTTATTTCAATGATGCCGCTTCTTCTGTTGCTGAAAGACAAAATCCTGACGAACAATTTTTTAAGAGTTTGATTAAGCGGCTGACAAATGGAGAAATCGAAGTGATAAACGGGCAAACCTTCTTAAGGATATCACCAGGAAAGGTTATACCTATCAGTGCGGCAGCTTCTTCGGTAAAAGAACTGACCCCATTGCTACTCCTATTACAGAAGGAGTTAGATTACGATGTCTTCTCTCTTCTTTTTGAGGAGCCTGAAGCTCATGTGCATCCGAAGAATCAGGACTTGGTAGCAGATATGATAGCCCGTTGTGTGAATCGTGGTATGCAATTCCAGATTACCACACACAGCGATTTCATCCTTAGTCGCTTCAATCAGTTGATTCGTTTGGGTAATCTTCGCAAGAAGAACCTAGACAAGTTCAAACTGTTCTGTAAGAACAATATGCAGAGTGAAAATCTATACCTCGATAATGAAAAGATTGGAGCCTACTATTTCGTTGAGCAGCCTGATGGAAATGTTGTTGTGCAGCAGCAGAACATTTCCAATGGTATCCCATTTACAACCTTCCATGAGATTATTGACCGTCAGGAAAAGGTTGATGAATTGATAGAAGAATATATGGAGGGATAGTTCTATGATGCAATATGATATACTCTCTAACTCTTACCCTGTAGAACATCTGAGTGTCAGTACTACACAGACTATCATTGAGGAAAACGACCCTGATGCGATAACAAAAGAAGTATGTGTGGAACACACTGGTGTCGAGGTGCTGAAAATCAGTAAGAATCTGCTTGAGATAATCAAAAACGGTTCGTCAAAGACAAATCCTGCAACTCCCCATGATGTATGTGATGGGGTGATTGTAACAGGAACATCAGACTATATTGGTTATTTCGAACTGAAGTCTCAGTGTTCAACAACCAATTTCAAGAAAGCACGTAAGCAGATATTAGACAGTCGTACCCATCTCTCAACTGCTTTCTCAAAATGTAACCTGTCGATGGCAGGTTATACTGAAAAAGGGATTATTGTGACTCAGCCACTATCTGTCGAAGATCGTCGCAAAGCAATACAACGGCGTCAACGGGATGATGAAAGGGGCGTTGCAATGTCGGAAGCCCGAATGATGTTGATGATAATATCGGGTAATTTTACAGATCCCAGCGGCCTCCAGTTCTTTCATAGAAATGCTGACGAAGTTATCCCTTTGGGAGAAATCAGATAGGAAAAAGCCCTTAGTGGATTGATAAAGAATGATTACTGAAAATGTGTATTCTTTGACATTAGTGGAACTATCATAAAAATCCATCATTTCCTCGGTGAACAGGATTGTGAATGACTTTCATATAATACGTTTAGAGTCCCCCGCCCATCGGTTGTGAATGACTCTCAAATTAATATCAGAAACATGGACTTCTAAGTTTGTGTACTCTACAGCGAGGTTGTGAATGACTCTCAAATAATATCAGAAACATGCTTCAACAAGGGCACAAAGTCGCTGCGCGAGTTGTGAATGACTCTCAAATTAATATCAGAAACATGTGATAACTTGTAAATTACTTATTTCCTGATGTTTATAAGCAACCAGGCTCTCCCAAAATGCTTCTGATTATTGAAAATCCCACCAAACTGGTGGGATTTTTGCATTATAAAAGCCCCTTGCTATAAGGTAATCGGTTGTGCAGAGGATATTCGACCTAAGCGATCTATTGACACTTTAACACAGCCAATGAAATTATTAAGGCTTCTGATTTCTATAGAGGAAATGCCCTTTAATTTATCGGGAGTTTTGTTGGAAGTGTCAAGATGCTGTCTAAGTACATAATTCTTCGATGACATTTTCTGTACCCTATATAAGTGGGAACTGATGATGGGATAGTTTACAGGATTGCAAACATCTATTGCTAATGGGTCAAATCCATTGTTCTTATCAGGAACTATCAGATAGTCATATCGTTGGATGGAAAACAAATGGTGCCAACCTTCATCTTTTTTATAATCAACATCAACAAGTGGCTCTTTCTTCCTTGCTTTCTGAACAGCCTCGAAGAAGGTCACGAATTTCTCATGCAGTTCTCCTTTGGCATCCACATAAATATCTGCGTGATGATTCTTGTTGGGCTTAACATAGTCAACAGATTTGCTCTTGCCATCATTGTCGAGAATATGAATTCCATTCCTATCTCTTTTCTTGTGAAGAGGAATCGGGTCTTTAACATCAGTAGCCTTCACGATAACCGATTTGATACAAATACCTTTTTCTTCGTTAAACCAGATTGGGTATTCTTCCAAGTTGGCAAAGGCTTCTTTGACATTTCCGTTAAATTCCGAGAGCCTTTCTTTAAGAATACGCTTAATACCTTCATTAACCACATTTTCAACATTCAGGCTTTCATTAATTGCTACACGCTTGGTATAGACTGATTTTATTACTACACACTTCACTCTCAAGGGAACAGCCAATGTATGTTCCTCATTTAGCCAAATCGGATTCTTATCTAATGCATTCATACCAGTAAAGGCTTCTTTAGGATTATCGCCAAACTTGTGAAGGCGTGCAATCAAAGCCTCTTTATACTTGACTTTTGTGACTGTAGCGATTTTGCTTTCATTGAAGGACTTGTCAACAGTCACCGTTTCTGGCTGTGGTATTTGAATACATCCATAATAGGTGTCATCATGCAACTTTCCTCTTGGGGTTAATGTTACCTGTCTGTTACCAGCCTTGTTTTTCTTCGACTTAGTAATATTCACGTTGGGAGTCGAAACTCTGGAAGATGCCTGATGATAAATAAGCATCTGTTCTAGTTGTTGCCTTACCTCTGAACGCAACTTGTCTATTTGCATAGGGGCATTGAAAATCCAATTTCCTTGCTCATCACGATGCATATACTGATGTCGCATCCTTATGAGTTGTTCGCGGGCCTCGCCCTGGGAATTCAAGGAATTCAGATAGAAGATAAATGCCGGTTTTGTGAAGGCAACAGCAATGGCATCCATTGCATGGTTGCGATGGTCGCTCCGTTTTGTCCATGCCTCTTTGTTGATTCTTTCAACGACTTTGCCATTTTTATCAATAAAAGAATCTACCAGACCCAATTTCTTGTATTTATCCCATAATAGTTCTTGAAGTACATTGACCAACTGCCAATCATCCCGTAATTGGCTGGTTATTTTTCCTGTTGTAGGAACAATCTTCCGAGTGACGGCTTCCAGCATTTCCATTGCTTTCTTATTGATATAACCCGTTAAACCCAAATCCCGATTCAAAGGCTCACTTGGTATATCTTCAACCGTTCTCAGCAGATTATCTTTCTTTGTCTTACTATAGGCTCCTTGCTTATAGAGATCATTTACTCTTGCTATATATTGTTGCACAGCCTCTTCACCATAGGTGTCACGAACGAAATCAATGGCAGTCGTTTTGCTCTTTTGCAGATTGATTTCTGTACGCTCTATGGTGAGATTCGAAAATGAATTATCAAAACGTAACGCCCTGGGAATGATGTGCTCTTTGTCAAACCCCCTGCCCATAATCAGGTCTATAAGGTTAACCTTGACATTGGAATAAAGTGTCTTGTAGTCATTCTTTTCCAATTCTTTGTATAAGCGATATTTCAGCAGGTCGTTTTCGCTGACATAGGTAACATTTATGCCATGCTTCTTCAGTATTCCTATCAATTCGTCCCTACAAATATCCCTATCTTTCTGGTTGTCTTCAATGTTCTTTGTATCTCGCTGCCGTTTATCCGCATTGCCACTCAGTTCACGCGGTAGTTCAATGCGTATTTCATCAAATGTGCCGTAGGTTTCACCATATACATCAATCAAGTTATTAACGAGCATCGCCATTTGATTGAGGATTCTCTCAACAAGCGGATTACGAAGACTATTGTGTGGAATCAGTTGCAAGTAATGTTGCAAATCTCTTTTCTCGTTTTCTTCTTTAGTGATTGAGCGTTTGGAATGCTTGTAACCCACCAACTCGCATGCATCGCTATACTGATACCCTTCTTTCATTTTGGGGAGTATCTTTTGTATGGCTTTGGCACTGAGACTACCATAGCCATCAGGGAATTGTACTTCCGCTATGATTTTGGCGTACTCGTCAGCATCAAAGCCAAAGAAATCTTTCACGCGCTTTATAAGTTTTGCATTTCCAGTACGGGTGTTGTCGCCAGAAAATGAGTATAGCAGATGCCATAATCTGTAAAATGGTTGGAGATAGATGTCTGGTTGTGACATAACTTGTCCTTCGACGGCATCCGTATGATATCCTAAACTGGTGAAGACCTCGCGAATGGCTTCAATCACATCTTGGGCTCTTGTTTTCTTAATATCCAATTTGTCGTGGCCCGTCAGTTCCAGAATCTTCAGATAAGCATTAACCAGCCTTGTCTGTGTCTCATTACCAATCAACTTTTCAAAATTCAAATCAAAGTTCTTTGACTGTTTTCCTACAAGCATCTTTATGACATCTCTCTTTGACAATTCTTTTCTGATAGAGAGTTCGGAAGCAAGCATAATCTTTTCGCTAGGTGTGAGATGCCTTTTTTCTAAGGTGAGAACATTTGTGATGATGACATCATTCAGCCGTTGCCACATTCTGAATTCCTGAAATAGGGGTGAGGATACAGGGCATACCCTGCTGCCAGTAGTGACTATCTGTTTCTTGCCGTTTTTCTCAATCTCAATCTGCCTACTTTCGAGTTCACAATAACTCAGTTCCTGCTTTTTGCTTTCAATGGGACGCTGAAAGAAGATAACTCTGTTCTTGAGTTCTTTCTTGAGTTGACGAGTCAATTCTGGATGAAATTGAATTTGTGTCTTCCAAATCTGTTCAAACTCTTCTTCGTAGTCTTTACGGTAGAAAGTCTGATTCTTGATACTTTTCAATGGATGTTGTTCTAATTGGCGCATCAAGTACTGGCCTACGGTTTGATGATTCTCTGCCAAAAACCTACTTCTTCCGACTATTGCAGACAAGTATTCCCCTTTCTCTTCCTCAGAATCAAAATCGTCATTCTTGTTACTCTTATAACCACGCTTCTTGTTGATCATCAGCAGGACTTTTGCCAGATCGTTTAATGAGATTTCTTCTTTGGCAGCCTTTGCGCGTAGGCGATATGTTTCATGAGTTGTTTCCTTTCCCTCTTCATACAATAATGTGTCATCGTCAATTAGGCCATTTTTACGTAAGAGAGAAATCAAATCTGCTCGCCGCATTTTGTAGTGCTGGAGGTTTCTGTGTGCACCTCTGCTTTGTCTTCTGACTAAATCAGGTGACACACTGAAGCCTTTTCTGAACATCTCAACGGGATTGCCCTCCTTGGGAACTCCCTTACTGTTCAGAAATGTAAAATTGTCAAAGTTTGCTTTGATCACTCCAGAGGCAATGATCTCAGATTCTTCCTTGTCATTCTCAGCCTCCAAGACTAATGCCCAGCCAATACTTGCGACTCCAGGGTCTAATCCTAATATGTACTTCATAAGTTAGCAGATTTTTTATTATATTTGCTAAGATAGTAAAAATGTCATATAGAAGAGAGAATTCACCTCTATTTTTTTAAATAATTAGGAGAATTGAAAGAATTCTATCATTTTTCTTTGTGCTTTTGAAGAAAATGATTATCTTTGCAACATCAATTTGAGAGTTATTCACAATAAGGATTATTCCGTTGTGAACATTAAAGAGAGCCAAAACTGTTTTATAATAGTGGCGGTTCTTTTTTTTTGATAATGTATGACTCACCGAGACCGTCCTCAGTGAGCCCTTTCTATCAGACGACTTAGCCTCTGTTGTCAGTCCGCCACTTTGCCACAATAAGGTGGTGGCAATTGTGACGGATTGGAAAAGTAGTAAGTATATAATGTGGCAAAGTGGCGTTGTGGCAAAGAAAACTTGCTGCCAGCGACGACGAGAAGTAACACACGAGGCCACGAAATTACGGATTCGAGGCCACGAAATTACGGGTGGCTTATCCGTAATTATCCGTATCAGTAGAACTGCGGGTTGCTGGAATCGTGTACTCACGGCATAAGTATTTTATATTTTTTTGCTGCTCCACCCCCATATCGCCTGAAAGGCCTTTAAACACTGGGGAAGTAGGCGGATGGAGGTCCCCCGAAGGTCCCCCTCGCCTCCCCCATACTAAATAAGCATTGACTATTAATTGAATTCTCTCGAGAATTGAAGCAAAAAGGAGTCCTTTTTCATCGAAAAGAGCCTCTTAATGATCAAATTCTCGAGAGAATTCATTTGCAAGAATATATGTGGGCACAGAAACCTAATCTTTTGGAGAAAAAGTATGGTGGTTTAATGGAAAATTTCTATCTTTGCACTTGAATATATTCTAACTGATGACGATATGAAGATTATTAGACTTATTGCAATTCTCTTGCTGATGTTGCCAGCCTTGGCTATGGCACAGAATAACGTCGATGCTCAGAAGACGCCAGCCGTTCCTACGCATATCGACGTGAAAGAGCGCACCATCCGCGACCTGCTCTATTTCCCCTTCTCGTGCATCAACGCCTATATGCCCACAAGGGAAACAGCCTGGCAGGAAATAACGGATACCTTTGGCACCTGCGAAACCATTAATGGCTATCCTGGCCTCCATGCTGGCGCTGCCTTCGATTTCACCTATCGCGGTGCACAGATCGGCATCTGTTACTATGACTGGATGGACAACAGGACATGGTATGACTTCTTTTTCAATACAAAAGCCGAGGCTGAACAGTTCTACAATGACTTGGTCAAGGACATTCAGGGGGCAGGCATCCCTCTCACCAAAGACAATATCTATGGTGGCATGTCAAACCGCAAAAGGCCTGTATCCGTCTTCAAATGGGTGAGTGTCAACCCTCCTGTCAAGGTTAAAGAGGTCGGCCCTTCAAACATTGAGACTGCAGATGTCGTCGGAATGTATAAAGTGGATCTGGGCGTCTATAAAATGAAAAACAAACAATAAAAAATGAGCAAAGCATCACTTTTGAGGTTAACTATCTAAATATCAGATGGTTTTGCGAGTGATGGTAAATCAAAAAGCATCACTTTCATTATGATGTCCCAAAAAGCCTTTATACAAAGGCGTTTCAGGAATCTCTAAAAGCAAAACAAGTTGTTTTGGTGTCGAAAAGATATGTTAAACACATCGTAGAGATGGTTTCTTTGAAGGCAAAACAACTTGTTTTGCTTTTAGGGAGACCTCTATATTATCCTGCGGAAGGTTTCATCAGGTCATCAGGTAAGGACAGATAACATTTTTTGAAAAAAAAGGCCAAAAGATTTGGTCAGTTCGAAAAAAGTGTGTACCTTTGCACCCGCAAACGGAAAAATGGTTCCGTAGCTCAACTGAATAGAGCATCTGACTACGGATCAGAAGGTTGTGGGTTTGAATCCCGCCGGAATCACTAAAGAGAGAAAATCGAAAGATTTTCTCTCTTTGCTTTGTATATCCGATTCTTTTTTGTATCTTTGCCAAAAACTTACGGATATGGAAGATTCTGCACTGAACAAATACCTGGATGAGATCGGCAAGGAAGAGTTGCTTACCAATGAACAGGAACGGGAACTCTCACAGAAGATACTGAGTGGTGACCAGCGCGCCCTCTCTAAACTCGTGGAGGCCAACCTGAAGTTCGTCGTCTCCATCGCCCGCCAGTACAAGGGCAAGGGCGTGGATATGGAAGACCTCGTCAGTGAGGGCAACATCGGACTGATGAAGGCCGCCTCGAAATTCGACGCCACGAAGGGTGTGCGCTTTGTGAACTACGCCGTGGTGCATGTGCGCCAGGCGATGGAGAAGGCCATCGACCGTGAACTGATTGGCACTACGGCGCCCAGTGAACTCGACGCGCCACTGGGTCATCGTACGAATGTGAGTCTGCTCTCCGTACTGGTGAACCAAGATGCGCCATTGGCCGACGAGCGCGTCCACTCCGAGGTGATCGAAGAGGCTGTGGAATATGCCTTGGGCGTGCTTGACGAGCGCGAGAGCAAGGTGGTGAACGCCTACTTCGGCATCACTCAGGAGCACGAGACGATGGCCGAGATTGCTGAGGATATGGAGATGAAACGCGAGCGCATCCGTCAGATACGCGACAAGGCCGTACGCAAACTCCGCAAGGCCTTCAAGTCGCGCCTCCGCGAACTGAGGAAATAAGATCAGACAATGACGCGCGTCTTGTGGTAGTTCTCACGGAACTCGGAAGGACTACAGCCCTTACGCTTCTTGAAGATACGATTGAAATTACTGAGATTATTGAAGCCGCACTGGAAACTGATCTCGGCGATGGAGTGCGTGCTATCCACGAGCATACGGCTGGCATAACCCAGACGCAGGTCGATGATATACTCACTGAGGTTTCGGCCCGTATGGAGTTTGAAGAAACGGCTGAAGGCCGAAGGGCTCATGCCCGCGATATCAGCCACCTGAGGCAGACGGATCTCATAACGGTAGTTCTGGTCGATGAAGTTCTTCACCTTCTGCACCCGACGGCTGTCGCTCGACACCTCCACCTTCGCAAAACTACTGGAAGCCAGTGCCCTTGCCCCCTCGCACTTGGAGAGCTCATACAGGATGGTCATGAACTGCATGAATGCATAGAAGCCATCCTTGATGGTGCTCAGGGTGTCAAGTTGTGTATAGACCTTCATGATGGCCTCCATGGGGAAGCAAAGTCCCTTGCGGGCCTCCTTCATCATCTTCTGCATGGAGTTGAAGGGGTTGCGCGTGAAGATATTGCTGTTGAAGTCGATGTCGAAATGAACGGTCACCTCACGGATATCCTCGCTCTGGCAGGTGTTCTGCTCCCAGACATGCTCCAGATCCGGACTGGTGATCAGCACCAGGTCATACTCCCCTATCACCTCGTTGGAATCGCCCACGATACGGCGCACACCTGCGGCATGCTCCACGAAGTTCAGTTCATAGACCACCTCATGATTATGGATAGGATAGGTGAATTCCTTCTTATGACGGTCAGCGATGTAGAGCACATCCTTTCCCATCAGGGGAGAAATCTCATGGATAACCTTGCTTTCCATCAACGGCGGCTTCAGATCTTCAGTTCCTTCAGAATCTCAGACATGCGCTGCATGTTCTTGATGCGCATGGGAACGAGAGGGAGACGAAGCACGTTCTGGATGAAGCCCATCTCACTGAGCATGGCCTTCACACCAGCAGGGTTGCCATCGACGAAGAGCAGGGAGAAGAGATCCGTGAAACTGTGGTGGATCTTACGGGCAGGCTCGTACTCGCCACGCATCTGCAGACGGATCATCTTGGAGAACTCCTTGGGCAGGGCGTTGCCAATCACACTGATGACACCTACGGCACCACAGGACACCATCGGGAAGGTCAGTGCGTCGTCGCCAGAGATCACGTCGAAGTCGTTGGGCTTGTTCTTGATGATCTCATCGACCTGCTCCAGATTACCACTGGCCTCCTTGATGGCCACGATATTCTGGCAGTCGCGGGCCAGACGGACGGTGGTGGCTGCCTGCAGATTGACACCCGTACGGCCTGGCACATTATACAGTACCACAGGCAGTTTGGTGGCAGCGGCGATAGCCTTGAAGTGCTGATAAAGACCTTCCTGTGAGGGTTTGTTGTAATAGGGGCATACACTGAGGACACCGTCAACGCCACGGAAATCACCCGTCTTCAGTTCCTCGACGATAGCCGCCGTGTTATTACCTCCACAACCCATCAGGATAGGTACACGACCCTGAACCTTATCGACGATCAGGTCCTTGATTTTCAGTTTCTCCTCTGCGGAAAGCGTGGGTGTCTCACCCGTGGTGGCAAGGATGCAGAAGAAGTCTGCACCATTGTCCAGTTGATAATCAATCAGGCGGAGAATGGCCTTGTAATCTACTGAGCCGTCTTCACAAAAAGGGGTGATCAGTGCTATACCCAGGCCCTTGAAAATATTGTGTACCATATATCTTTATCTAATTCGGGCGCAAAGTTACAAAAATAACCGCAGATTTCGCAGAATCTACAGAATAATTTTGCATTTTTTCTGTGTCATCCGCGAAACCTGCGGTTTTTATACGGTTTCTATTCAGCCTTGAACAGATCCTTGATGCCTCCAATTGAACCAAGGAGGTTCGTAGCCTCATATGGCAGATAGACCGTCTTGGTCTTGTCGCCCTCGGCCAGTTCCTGCATCATCTGGATGTATTTCTGTGCAAGCAGGTAGTTGGCCGGATTGGTGGATTTACCCACGGCCTCAGCGATCAGTTCGATAGCCTTGGCCTCGGCCTCAGCCTTACGGATACGGGCCTGGGCCTCACCCTCGGCCTCGAGGATGGCCTGTTGCTTGGCAGCCTCGGCCTTGTTCACGATAGCCGTCTTCTCACCCTCGGAAGCGAGGATCTCTGCAGCCTTCTGTCCCTCAGAGGTCAGGATCTGCGCACGCTTGTTACGCTCTGCCTGCATCTGCTTCTCCATGGCCGTCAGCACAGAGTCGGGAGGCGTGATGTCCTGCAACTCCACGCGATTCACCTTCACACCCCACTTGTCGGTAGCGTCGTCGAGCACGGCAGAGAGTTTCTTGTTAATGGTATCGCGCGAGGTCAGCGTCTCGTCGAGTTCCAGTTCACCGATGATGTTACGCAGTGTGGTCTGCGTCAGTTTCTCGATGGCGTTGGGCAGGTTGTTGATCTCGTAGGTAGCCTTGAAGGGATCCACAATCTGGAAGTAGAGCAGTGCGTTGATCTCCGTCTGCACGTTATCCTTGGTGATCACGTTCTGCTTGGGGAAGTCATAGACCTGTTCGCGCAGGTCGATGGTCGTGGAATACATATACCGTCCATGATTCAGCACCACAATCGACTTGGCACGGTCGATAAACGGGATGATGATGTTGATACCCGGTTTCAGCGTAGCGTAATAACGTCCGAGACGCTCCACGATCTTGGTTTCCGACTGGGGAATAATCACAAGTGCCATTTTGGCGAAGATTACCACACAGATGATGATGGCAATCAGTACATAAGTCATAATATCCATAATTTTAATGTTTAATGTTTAATGTTTAATGATTAATCTTTAATGTTCAGGGTTTCTACTGTAATAATCGTGCTCTCGCGGCCTACAACACGGACGTTCGCACCCTCAGGGATATCGGCGGTCTCGTTGGTCACGGCCTTCCAGATGTCGCCATCGATCTGTACACGGCCAAAGCCATCAGCCTTGACGGTCTCCACTACCCTGCCCTGACGACCTAACAGCGCATCGGCATTGCTCACGCGGTTGTCCTCGCCTTTGTGCAGATAGCGCTGGGCAAAGGGACGCACCCAGAAGAGACTGATCAGCGTAAAGACGGCGAAGGTAAGCAACTGGACGTAGATGCCCGCTCCCACTGCCGCTGCGATGGCTGCGAAGAACGCTCCGATAGAGAAGCAGATGATGAAGAAGTCACCAGCCGTCAACTCCAGGATCAGACAGACGACAGCTACTGCTGCCCACATCTGCCATAAGTGTTGTGCTAAATACTCAATCATAATCCCAATATTTTAATGTTTTAATGTTTGAATGTTTAATGTTTAATCTTTAATGTTTAATGTTTACAGTGTAAGCACAAAGTCATCCCAGTCTTTCGACGAGCCTTTCTTTCCGAAGACCTTTGAATAAAGGCGGCTGCGCGTGGAGGCGACACTCTCTTTGGAATGGGCCGTCAGCAGGGCGATATCCTTGGGCTGGATCCTCACCTTGATGAGCAGACTGACATGATAGTCCTGCTCCGTCATCCTGTAGAGGCTATACAGCTTTTCCGTGAAGCCCGTATAGATGCTGTTCACCAGTTCTGCCAGTTCCGTCCACTCCTGATGGCTCAGGCTCCGTCCGCTGTTCAGGCACTGTTGCAGGTGGTGGTAGATCTCCGATGAGAAGATCACCGTCTCTGCCTGCTGGCGTTTCTCGTTCTCAATCATCGCCACCTTATTATTATAATCGAGCGTGGCTTTCTTCTCCTCGAGTTCCAGGCGGAGCAGGGAATTCTCGTCGCCGAGTTTCTGAAGCAGCGTCTCCAGTTCATGGATCTTGGCCTCGTTCTGCTCGATGTTCTGCCGACTCTGAGCCTGTTGCAATTCCTGAAGGGCGCGTACCTTATCAAGACGCTCCTGCAGGGCCAGCACCTTACGACGGCTGATCTGTACTGTGACGAAGAACAGTACTGCATAGACCAATATTCCTATGACCAATTCGTAAATCATAGCGCAAAGGTACGAAGAAAAAACGAATCCGCCAAAGGTTTTCGTTCGCAATAGTTTGCAAATGCTTTTCCAGTTCGCAAAAGTTCGCAACTCAGATTCGCAAAAGTTCGCAAAAGGCAATAATCAGGCGATTCGTACGTTATATTATCTGATGAAACATCACATCACGCGATATATCATGGTGCTGGCGATGCTCCTGACGGGCATGGCTGCCTTTGCCGACGGCTTTACCCTCAAGGGAAAGGTGGTCGATGAGGAGGAAAACGCCCTCGAACTGGTGACGGTATCCTGTCTGGCACAAGGGAAGGTGACGATGACGAACCTGAAAGGCGAGTTCAGCATCGACTTGCAGTCGGCAGATTCTGTGGAAGTACGCTTCTCCATGGTGGGCTACGCTCCGAGGAAACGGGTGTTCCGCCGTCCGAAGGGGAAGATGACCGTACAGATCGTGATGTATCCGATGGAGGCTCTGCAGGAGGTCACCGTGACAAAGCGCCGGAGACAGACGGGACAGACGGAACAGTTGGACGTGAAGGATATCAAACAGGCCACCTCCACGACGGGTAATGCCGTAGAGGAACTGATCCAGCAACAGGCAGGCGTGAGCAGTCACAACGAACTCTCCAGCCAATACAATGTGCGCGGCGGATCCTTCGACGAGAACTCCGTCTATATCAACCAGGTGGAGGTCTATCGACCCCTGCTCATCAGCAGCGGCAACCAGGAAGGACTCTCCATCATCAACCCCGACATGGTAGAGAAGATAGGATTCTCCACGGGTGGCTTCGAGGCGAAATATGGTGACAAAATGTCGTCGGCCCTCGACATCACCTATCGTCGCGTGAAAGGCTTTGAGGCATCGGCCACGGCATCCCTCTTGGGAGCCAGCGGCTATATCGGTGTAGGCAACCAGAAGTTCTCCATGAGCCACGGCATCCGCTACAAGACCAACCGCTACCTGTTAGGATCCCTCGAAACAACTGGAGAGTATAAGCCAAATTTTCTTGATTACCAGACTTATATCAATTACAAACCAAATAACAGATGGACGGTAGATGCCATCGGATATATCTCTGAGAATCACTATAACTTCAAGCCCGAGGACAGAGAAACGAGTTTTGGTACCTTGGCAGATGTCAAGTCGTTTAAGGTGTATTTCGACGGTCAGGAGAAAGACCTGTTCCGTACCCTCTTTGGCACAGCCAGCATCACCCGTCATTTCGGAGACTCAACCAGTATAAAATTCCTGACATCTGCTTTCCACTCCAAAGAGAAGGAGACCTATGATATCATGGGCCAATACTGGCTCGACGACACCCAGACGCAAGAGAGTCTGGGTGTGGGAACCTACATGGAGCACGCCCGTAACTACCTGACAGCCGACGTCGTCAGTTTCAAACTGGTGGGTTCCCACAAGACGAAACACCACGACATCGAAGCAGGCGTGACCTACAAGACGGAGCACGTGAAGGAACAGTCAAAGGAATACGAGATGCGCGACTCCAGCGGCTACTCCATCCCCCACACCGCTGACAGGCTCGACCTGATCTATACCCTCACTGCTAAGAACGATGTGAAAAGCCATCGCGTGGAGGGTTATATCCAGGACACATACCGCTTCTCGAAAGGCAACACGTACTTCACATTGAACTACGGCATCAGACTGGCCAACTGGTCGTTCAACAAAGAGACGATTGTCTCGCCAAGGGCCTCCATCACCATCGTACCAGGATTCAACAACGACTGTACCTTCCGCTTTGCTACCGGCCTGTATTATCAGGCACCCTTCTATAAGGAGATGCGCGACACGATGACAATCAATGGCGTCACAACAGCCATCCTCAACGAGAGTATCAAGAGTCAGCGGTCCCTGCAGTTCCTCGGTGCCTTCGACTACCGTTTCAAGATGCTGGACCGTCCTTTCAAGTTCTCGGCAGAAGCCTACTACAAGGCACTTTCAAATCTGATTCCCTATAATGTGCAGAACATGAAAGTGACCTATTACGGCCGTAACCTCTGCTCGGGTTATGCAGCCGGCCTGGACCTGAAACTCTACGGAGAGTTCGTGCCTGGCACTGACTCGTGGCTCACCTTCTCGCTGATGAGTACCCGTCAGAAGATGGATGGACAATGGATTCCCATGCCAACGGATCAGCGCTGGGCCATCAACCTGCATTTCACAGACTATTTCCCAGGCACGGATCGTTGGAAGATGACACTCCGTCTGGCCTTTGCCGACGGTCTGCCATTCGGTGCCCCGCACCGCGGACTGGAAGCACAGCAGTTCCGTGCGCCTGCCTATAAACGCGCTGACATCGGTATGAGTTACAGGGCCATCAAGAACGGTAAAAGCATCAAAAACATCTGGTTGGGTGTTGACTGCCTGAACCTGTTTGGTATCTCCAATGTGAACAGTTATTACTGGGTAACCGATGTCACCAACAAACAGTGGGCCGTACCCAATTACCTCACGGGCAGACAAATCAATGGAAAAGTGACCGTAGAGTTTTAATAATGCTTAATTATTCACTCTACCCTTTTCACTCTACACTTTTTTTTGTACCTTTGCACATCATTAATTAGAAGTGTATTATAAATATTCAAATTTCAAACAATATGAAGATTTCGCACATTGAGCATCTGGGCATCGCCGTCCAGAGCATTGAGGAAAGCCTGCCGTTCTTCACTGACGTGCTGGGCCTGGAGTGTTATGCAACAGAAGTAGTGGAAGACCAGAAAGTGAAGACCGCCTTCCTGAAGTGTGGCGAGGTGAAGTTGGAACTGCTGGAGCCGACATCACCTGAGAGCACCATCCAGAAGTGGCTCGACAAGGGCAACAAGGGTGTTCACCATGTGGCATTCTGCATCGAGGACGGTGTTGCCAACGCACTGGCTGAGGTCAGCGAGAAGGGTGTCCGTCTTATCGACCAGGCTCCCCGCAAGGGTGCTGAAGGCCTCAACATCGCCTTCCTCCATCCGAAATCTACCGCCGGTGTCCTTACAGAACTCTGCGAGCACCCCGAGTAAAAGTAAACAAGGTAAAAAAAGTGAAAAGGTAAATAATTATCAATACAACAATGAGTAAACAATTAGAAAAGATCAAACAGCTGATCGAGAAGCGTGAGCTGGCTCGTCTCGGCGGTGGTGAGAAAGCAATCCAGAAGCAGCACGAACGTGGTAAATACACAGCGCGTGAGCGTATTGACATGCTGCTCGACGAAGGTTCATTCGAGGAGTACGACATGTTCAAGGAGCACCGTTGCCATAACTTCGGTATGGAGAAGAAGCAGTTCCTTGGCGACGGTGTCGTAGCAGGTAGTGGTACCATCGACGGCCGTCTGGTGTTCATCTTCGCCCAGGACTTCACCGTTCACGCTGGTTCTCTGTCAGAAACCATGAGTCAGAAGATCTGTAAGGTAATGGATATGGCCATGAAGATGGGTGCGCCCGTCATTGGTATCAACGACTCAGGTGGTGCCCGTATTCAGGAAGGTATCAACGCCCTGGCCGGTTATGCAGAGATCTTCGAGCGTAACATCCTCGCTTCAGGTGTGATTCCCCAGATCTCAGGTATCTTCGGCCCCTGCGCAGGTGGTGCCGTTTATTCCCCCGCCCTCACCGACTTCACGCTGATGATGGAAGGTACGTCGTACATGTTCCTCACAGGTCCGAAGGTGGTGAAGACCGTGACGGGTGAGGATATCGATCAGGAGCACCTCGGTGGTGCCAGCGTCCATGCCACGAAGAGTGGTGTGACCCACTTCACCGCCAAGACCGAGGAAGAAGGTCTGCAGATGCTGAAGACCCTGCTGAGTTATATCCCCTCCAACAACATGGAGACGGCTCCCCGCAAGCAGTGCACAGACCCCATCAACCGTATGGAGGACAGCCTGAACGAGATCATCCCCGAGAATCCCAACGAGGCATACGATATGTATAAGGTAATTGCTGCCGTGACTGACGACGGTGAGTTCTTCGAGGTACAGCCTAAGTTCGCCAAGAACATCATCGTGGGCTTCGCCCGCTTTAACGGTCAGAGCGTGGGTATCGTGGCTAACCAGCCTTCTTGTTATGCTGGTGTGCTCGACGTGAACGCCTCTCGTAAGGGTGCCCGTTTCGTACGTTTCTGCGACGCCTTCAATATTCCTATCGTATCACTGGTTGACGTACCGGGCTTCCTGCCAGGTACTGGTCAGGAGTACAATGCCGTCATCCTGCACGGAGCCCAGTTGCTCTATGCTTACGGAGAGGCTACCGTACCCAAGATCACCGTTACCCTGCGTAAGTCGTACGGTGGTTCTCACATCGTGATGGGCTCCAAGCAGCTCCACACCGACCTGAACT
>ERZ809472.169-NODE-169-length-17511-cov-7.533169_pt1 | contig 17511 bp, 14 predicted proteins | sample MGYA00521274_ERZ809472 | MGnify/ENA primary metagenome ERZ809472 (study PRJEB31581, sample SAMEA3312791) | metagenome | study: EMG produced TPA metagenomics assembly of the PRJEB8939 data set (Metagenomic analyses of Rumen microbiomes reveals... | reverse complement strand
TCGCTGAGACCGTCGCCGACATCTTCTCGGCCAACGGCATCAAGGTGTATCTCTTTGAGAGTCTGCGTCCCACACCAGAGATCTCGTTCGCTATCCGTCAGCTCGGCTGCCAGGCCGGTGTGAATGTGACGGCTTCGCACAACCCGAAGGAGTATAACGGTTACAAGGCTTACTGGGACGACGGTGCCCAGGTGCTCGCACCCCACGATGTGGGTATCATCGACGAGGTGAACAAGGTGACTATTGACCAGGTGAAGTTTGAGGGCAACAAGGAACTCATCGACATCATCGGTGGTGAGATGGACTGGGACTACATCGCAGCCGTGAAGGAGGCCATGGTGGATCAGGACGTGATCCTTCGCCAGAAAGACCTGAATATCGTGTATTCCGCTATGCATGGCACAGGTCGCGTGATCGTTCCGATGGCCCTGCGCTCATGGGGTTTCCAGAATATCCACGTGGTACCCGAGCAGATGGTAATCGACGGTAACTTCCCCACGGTGATCAGCCCGAATCCCGAGAATGCCGAGGCTATGACCTTAGGTATGAAATTAGGTACGCGCCTGAATGCCGACCTCGTGATTGCTTCTGACCCTGACGCAGACCGACTGGCTATCGTATGCCGCAACAACAAGGGTGAGTGGGAGATTCTGAATGGTAACCAGACTTGTATGATGTTCTGCTGGTATATCATCGCCAACAAGAAGAAGTTGGGTCAGTTGAAGGGCAACGAGTTCCTCGTGAAGACCATCGTGACTACTGAGGAGATTGCCGAGATTGCCAAGAAGAACGGTGTGGAACTGCGCGACTGCTACACAGGCTTCAAGTGGATTGCCAACGAGATCCGTATCTCTGAGGGCAAGCAGAAGTACATCGGTGGTGGTGAGGAGAGTTTCGGCTTCCTGCCGTTTGATAAGGTGAGAGATAAGGATTCACCCGCTTCTATCTGTCTGATCTGTGAGATCGCTGCCTGGGCCAAGGATAACGGTCGCACGCTCTATGACCTGCTGATGGATATCTACGCTGAGTACGGCTTCTCGAAGGAGTACACCATCAACGTGGTGCGTCCGGGTAAGAGTGGTGCTGACGAGATCAAGCAGATGATGACCGACTTCCGCGCTAATCCTCCGAAGGATCTGGGTGGCTCGAAGGTTTGTCTGGTAAAGGACTATAAGACGCTGGAGGCTAAGGATGCCCAGGGCAACGTATCGAAACTCACGATGCCCGACACCTCGAATGTGCTGCAGTGGTTCTGTGAGGATGGTACAAAGGTATCTGTCCGTCCTTCTGGTACGGAGCCTAAGATTAAGTTCTATACGGAAGTGAAGGATCCCAGCTTCAAGAGTGCTGCCGACTATGAGCGTTGCACGAAGGAGGCTGAGGCAAAGATCGAGGCCCTGAAGAAGAGCCTGAATCTCTAAGCCTTAGAGGAGTCCTTTAGTGGATGGCAGTTCGTAGTGATAGATATCACGGCGGACTGCCATTTTCAGTGCCCGAGCGAGGGCTTTGAAGATACCCTCGATCTTGTGGTGCTCGTTCTCACCCTCGGCCTTGATGTTCAGATTCATCTTGGCAGCATCACTAAGGCTCTTGAAGAAATGTAAAAACATTTCAGTGGGCATCTCACCAATCTTTTCACGTTTGAACGCTGCATCCCAGACGAGCCAGGGACGGCCTCCGAAGTCGAGACAGACGGAGCAGAGACAGTCGTCCATGGGTAGGGCATAGCCATAGCGCTCGATGCCACGTTTGTCGCCAAGGGCCATCAGGATACACTCGCCTAATGCGATGGCCGTATCCTCGATGGTGTGGTGCTCATCGACCTCGAGATCGCCCTTTGTGTGGATCATGAGGTCCATCATACCGTGCTTGCCAATCTGCTCGAGCATGTGGTCGAAGAAGCCAAGACCAGTGGCAATATCGCACTTGCCCGTGCCGTCGAGATTCACCTTGATATGGATATCTGTTTCCTTTGTGGTGCGCTTTACCTCAGCCATGCGCTCACCAGCAAAAAGGAGTTCTGTAATCTTGTTCCATGATAATCCTTCATCACTCAGGATCAGCGATTTGCAGCCGATGTTTCGAGCAAAGGTACGGTCTGTCTCACGGTCACCAATCACGTAACTATTGGCAATGTCGCAGTCAGGGTCGTTGATGTATTTCTCCACCAGTCCGGTGTTGGGTTTGCGCGTGGGGGCATTGTCCTCCGGGAAGTGGGGATCGATGAGGATATCGTCGAAGGTGATGCCTTCGCCCTCGAGGGTCTGCAGGATAAAGTTGTGTACTGGCCAGAAGGTGTCCTCAGGGAAGGCGTCAGTACCCAGACCGTCCTGGTTGCTCACCATGACGAACTTAAAGTCGAGCTTCTCACGGATGAAGGCGAGGTTACGGAACACACCCTTCACGAACTTCAGTTTCTCGAAGCTGTCGATCTGCTCGTCGGCAGGTTCCTCGATGAGGGTGCCGTCACGGTCTATAAATAAGATTTTGTACATATTCTTTCGGTTTGGATTCTTCTTCTATTTTTGCTTTCATCTCAGCGCGTTCCTTCTCCTGTTGGGTGATGGAGCCTCGCATCATATAGACGGGGCCGAGGATGGTGAGCCACACGTAGGCCTGTATGAAACCTGCGATCAGGAAGACGACAATCGTGAGCCACGTCATATAGTTGGGCATGCCGTCAGGATCGCCCGTGAGGATGCCTATGTTGTTAATCCAGTTGGCAGCCATCACGATCAGCATGGGTAGGGCGGTGATGACTGTGAGCGACAAGATAACCACCAGACAGAAGAGCCATACGAGGGTCTCCATACCTAAATGACGGAGCCACGCCCAACGGGGAATCGATCCTTTTGGCAGACGCTCGAAGAGTGCCTTGCGCACCAACAGTCTGTAGGAGATGACCAGCAACAGGATGACAGCCACCAGATAGAGTAACAGGGCAGGCCATATCAAGGCAGGTGACACTAATACGGGCAGGGCAGCCGCCATTGCGGAGAGGATGGCGAAGCAGAGCGCCACGAACCACGTGTGACGGAAAATGCGCCTGAAATGGCTGGTGAAAAACTGATAGCCCTCACGGATGCAGGCTCTGCCGCTCCGACTCTTCAGCAGAAGGCTTTCTTTCTCTTGTGGATCTTGATTCATCGCGATGGATAGTTTTATCGCCTGCAAATTTACAAAGATTTTTCTGGAAATGTGTGATTAGATGGGAAAAAATGAGTATTTTTGCAAACGAAACATAAAAAGAGTGACATATCTATGGCAACAGTCGATGACAAGAAAGTGATTTTCTCGATGGTGGGCGTGAGCAAGACCATCCAGCAGAACCAGAAACAAGTACTCAAGAACATCTACCTCAGTTTCTTCTATGGGGCGAAGATCGGTATCATTGGTCTGAATGGTGCTGGTAAATCCACGCTCATGAAGATTATCGCTGGTCTGGACCAGCAGTATCAGGGTAATGTGGTGTGGGCACCTGGCTATACGGTGGGTTATCTGCCACAGGATCCTCCCTTGAACGAGGAGAAAACGGTGAAGGAGAACGTGATGGAGGGTGTGCAGCATGTGTATGACGCACTGGCTGAATACGACGAGATCAACGTGAAGTTCGGACTGCCTGAGTACTATGAGGATCCTGACAAGATGGACAAACTGATGCAGCGTCAGGCAGAACTCCAGGATATCATCGACGCGACGGATGCCTGGAACATGGACTCGAAACTGGATCGTGCGATGGCGGCGCTGAACTGTCCCCCAGGTGACTGGAGCGTGAAGACGCTCTCTGGTGGTGAGCGCCGTCGTGTGGCTCTCTGCCGTCTGCTGTTGCAGAAGCCCGATGTGCTGTTGCTTGACGAGCCTACGAACCACCTCGATGCTGAGAGTATCGACTGGCTGGAGCAACACCTGCAACAGTACGAGGGAACGGTGATCGCTGTCACCCATGACAGATATTTCCTCGACGATGTGGCAGAGTGGATCCTCGAACTGGATCGTGGAGAGGGCATCCCCTGGAAGGGGAATTACTCTTCTTGGTTGGAACAGAAGTCGCAGCGCTTAGCACAGGAGGAGAAACAGGCCTCGAAGCGCAGAAAGACCCTCGAACGCGAGTTAGAGTGGGTACGTATGGCGCCTAAGGCCCGTCATGCCAAGGGTAAGGCCCGTCTGAACTCTTACGAGACGATGCTCAACGAGGAACAGAAGCAGAAGGAAGAGAAACTCGAGATCTTCATCCCCAACGGTCCGCGCTTAGGTAATAAGGTCATCGAGGCCGAGCATGTGGCGAAGTCATATCCTGAGAAACAACTCTTCAGCGACCTTAACTTCGTGTTGCCGCCTAATGGCATCGTGGGTGTGATTGGTCCCAACGGTGCTGGTAAGACAACGCTCTTCCGACTGATCATGGGTTTGGAACAGGCGGATGCTGGTTCGTTCTCCGTAGGCGAAACGGTGAAGCTCTCCTACGTGGATCAGCAGCATAAGGACATCGATCCTTCGAAATCCGTCTATGAGGTGGTGTCGCAAGGTAACGAGACCATCCGCATGGGTGGCAAGGACGTGAACGTCAGAGCCTATCTCTCGCGCTTCAACTTCAGTGGTGCGGATCAGGAGAAGAAATGTGCCGTACTCTCTGGTGGTGAGCGCAACCGTCTGCATCTGGCCATTGCCCTGAAGCAGGAGGGTAATGTGTTACTCCTCGACGAGCCTACCAACGATATTGACGTGAATACCCTGCGCGCTTTGGAGGAAGGTCTGGAGGCCTTCGCTGGTTGTGCTGTGATCATCAGTCACGACCGTTGGTTCCTCGATCGTATCTGTACGCATATCCTCGCCTTCGAGGGAGAGGGGAATGTCTTTTATTTCGAGGGCAACTACTCGGAGTATGAGGCCAATAAAGCACAGCGCCTCGGCTTGGAAGAGCCGAAGCGCGCACGTTATCGTAAATTAATGGAGGAATAACTATATGGATTGGTTACACATCGCAGCCGTCATCATTCTTGTGATTATCGGCATCTTTATTTACGTGAATAAGAAGAGCTAAGCCTCGAAGAGTGCTTATTCGTATTGACGGAGGGCAGCGACAAGTTCGCTGTTCTCCGTTTTGGTTCCGATGGTGATACGCAGACAGTTCTGGCAGAGTTGTACCCTGTTCCTGTTTCTCACGATGATGCCCTTATCCACCAGATAGTTGTATATCTTCGTGGCATCCGTCATCTTGGCGAGGAAGAAGTTGGCCTCCGTGGGATACACCTTCTCGCAGATGGGCAGCAGTTCGAAGGCGTCCATCATCCTTGAGCGCTCCTGCAACAGGATCTTCACCCAGTTATCCACCTCGTAAGGATCCTTCAGGGCCTCAAGCGCCTGTTGCTGGGTGAGTTGGTTCACGTTATAGGGATATTTCACCTTATTAAATATCGCGATGATCTCCTTCGAGGCGAAGGCCATACCTAAGCGGATGGCAGCACAGCCCCAGGCCTTCGACATCGTATTGAGCACGATGAGGTTGGGGTATTTCGCCAGTTCGGAGCGCAGGGTCTTCTGGGCAGAGAAATCGCTGTAGGCCTCATCAACGATGACGAGACCTTCGAAGCCCTCGATCACCTTGATGACCTCTTCGCGCTTCAGACAGTTACCCGTGGGATTGTTGGGCGTACAGAGCCAGATGATCTTCGTGTGGCTGTCCGTAGCGGCCAACAGTTTCTCGGCTGTCACCTGATAATGATCGTCGAGCAACACAGGACGGTACTCAACGTCGTTGATATCTGCACACACCTTATACATACCGTAGGTGGGTTCGATGGCGACGACGTTGTCGATGCCTGGATTACAGAAACAACGGTAGGGCAGGTCGATGGCCTCGTCACTGCCATTGCCAAGGAAGATACACTCGGCAGGTACTCCCTTCACCTTCGAGAGGACATCCTTCAACTCTAACTGCAAGGGATCGGGGTAACGGTTGAAAGGCTGGTTATAGGGATTCTCGTTGGCATCGAGAAACACTCTCGCCTCTCTGCCAGCGTACTCGTTCCTCGCTGAAGAATATGGCGCCAGACTCCAGATATTTGGCCTTGTTAAGTCTTGAAGATTAAACATTAAACATTAAACATTAAACATTATTTTTCTTCGTCGTATTGATAATATTAACCAATGTTCCAATCAGTTTGGTATTATCATCTAAGAGAGAGTCAAATTGAGTATCGGTGATATATTCTGTTTCGTGTAACAGTTCCAACCAATATTTTGTCTCACTTGCTTCTTTAAGCGAAATACTCATTTTGCTAATGAAATCCTGTCTGCTTTGTGCAAACACACTTTCACTTATGTTAGCTCCAATACTTGTCATCGTAAAATCTGCTTTGACATTACATATTCAGCTTTCTTCTCAGTCAGGAACTGATACAGCTTTATGATTCGGATAGCAAATAACTTTGAATCATTGACAATTACATTGTCTTCCTTCATGAAAGCTGAAATTTAATGTTTAATTTTTAATGTTTAATGTATGGAGGCGAACGCTCATGGCATTCTTGTGGGCGTCGAGCTGTTCGGCTTCAGCCATCAGTTCTACGGCGTGGCCGATGCTGTGGATGCCATCAGCAGTGAGATGTTGGAAGGTCACCTTACGACAGTAGCTGTCGAGGTTCACACCACTGTAGGCTGTCGCATAGCCGTGCGTGGGCAGGGTGTGGTTCGTACCACTGGCATAGTCACCTGCACTCTCACAGGCATACTCGCCCAGGAACACGCTACCTGCATTCACCACCTTCGTAGCCAGTTTCTCGTAGTTCGCTGTCTGGATGATCAGATGCTCTGGGGCGTAGGCATTCGAGAGTTCGATGGCCTCATTGAGATCCTTCACCAGTACTAAACGGCTATTGTCGAGGGCCTTGGCGGCTATCTCCTTACGGGGCAGCAGGTCGAGTTGACGGTTCACCTCTGCCTGTACGTCGAGGATCACCTGCTCAGAGTTAGTGATGAGCAACACCTGTGAGTCGATGCCATGCTCAGCCTGTGACAACAGGTCAGCAGCCACAAACTCGATATTGGCCTTATCGTCAGCAATCACACAGACCTCCGAAGGTCCTGCAGGCATGTCGATGGCCACGTCGTGCAGGCTCACCTGTTGCTTGGCGGCCATCACGTACTGGTTACCAGGACCGAAGATCTTATATACCTTGGGCACCGTCTCCGTACCATAGGCCATGGCGCCGATGGCCTGTACGCCACCAGCCTTGAATATCTTACTTACACCAGCAATGCGGGCTGCCACGAGGATGGCAGGATTCACCTTACCCTCACGGTTCGGAGGTGTGCAGAGCACGATCTCCTGACAACCTGCAATCTTGGCAGGCGTGGCGAGCATCAACACGGTGGAAAAGAGTGGGGCAGTACCGCCAGGGATATAGAGACCCACCTTCTCGATGGCGACGCTCTTCTGCCAGCACACCACACCGGGCTGTGTCTCCACCTTCTTCGTACGGAAGACCTGAGCCTCGTGGAAGGCGTTGATGTTATAATGAGCCAGTTGGATGGCGGCCTTCAGTTCCGGACTCACCAGCTTCTCAGCCTCTGCCATCTCCTCGTCGGTGACGGCGAGCGAGGGCAGATCCACGTGGTCGAACTTCAGTTCATAGCCCTTCACGGCATCGTCGCCACGTTTCTTGATGTCAGCCAATACGGAGGCCACCGTGTCGTTCAGTTTCGACACATCGAGATGCGGACGTTCCACAATCTTCGCCCAGTCCTTCTTTTCCGGAAAACGAATGATATTCATTCCTGAAATTTAATGTTTCTGAAATTTAATGTTTAATCTTTAATGTTTAATCTCAGAGGATCATTTTTTCAATCGGTGTCACGAGAATACCCTGGGCACCCATTTCCTTTAACTTGCCGATGATCTCCCAGAACTGCTTCTGGTCGAGCACGGTGTGAACAGAGCACCATTCCTCATCAGCCAGAGGGATGATCGTGGGACTCTTCAGGCCAGGCAGCACGTCGATGATCTCCTGCAGACGGGCCTTAGGCGCATTCATACGTACATATTTCTTATCCTCGGCATCCTTCACGGCCTTGAAGCGGAAGAGCATCTGCTCGAGGATGGCGCGCTTCTCCTCAGAGAGCTGCTTGTTGCCGATGAGCAGGGCCTCGCTCTGCATCACCACCTCCACCTCGCGCAGGTTGTTGCTCACGAGGGTAGAACCAGAAGAGACGATATCGAAGATACCATCTGCCAGTCCGATGCCCGGGCTGATCTCTACACTGCCAGTGATCACGTGGATTTCGGCCTGGATACCGTTCTTGTCGAGGAACTGCTTCAGGATGGCGGGATAGCTCGTGGCAATCTTCTTGCCATTGAACCACTCCACACCTTGATAGTCTATCTCCTTGGGGATGGCCAACGACAGACGGCACTTGGAGAAACCAAGACGGGAGATGATATCGGCATCCTCGCCACGCTCCACAAACTCGTTTTCACCCACTACACCGATGTCGGCCACACCACTGGCCACACTCTGTGGAATATCATCATCACGGAGGTAAAGCACCTCCAGGGGGAAGTTTGACGACTGAACTAAGAGGGTACGCTTCGACGCGCTCACCTTGATGTCGGCCTCAGCCAACAGATTCATCGTGTCGTCGAAAAGACGTCCTTTGGATTGTACTGCAATACGTAACATATCGTTAAAGTCTGATTAAAAAGCGTGCAAATTTACTCAAAAATATGCGAATGTGCAAGAAATTCCGTACTTTTGCAGCGTTTTTCAGCAGATTCTTGACAAAGTGAGGCGCTTTTTGTATATTTTTGCAGTTTTAGGGCTGGTTTCCATGCTTCTCGCCTGTTCCTCGAAAAAGGAACGGGTGGTGACGCCTTACGGTTCTGTGCTCGACTCTGTCGTTGTCGAGGAAGACTTCGATTTGCATGATATTCAGACCAGTGGTGAACTGATCATGGCCACCTTCAGTGGTCCAGAGACCTATTACGACTATCGTGGCAAGCAATTGGGTACACAGTTCTTGCTCTGTCAGCGCTTTGCTGACTCCTTGGGTGTCCGTCTGCGCGTCGATGTATGTCGCGACAGTGCTGAGATGGTGCGCAAGTTGCAGGAGGGTGAGGTTGATCTGGTGGCTTGGCAGACGCCTGGTAAGATTGAGGTGGGCGAGGCCAAAACAGAACTTGCTGAAGAACTGAAAAACTGGTATCGTCCGTCGCTCATCGATGAGGTAAAAAAGGAAGAGACGGCCCTGCTCACCACGAAGAAGGTGCGTCGTCGTATCTTCTCACCCATGCTCGACAAGAGCAAGGGTATCATCTCGCATTACGACCAACTGTTTATGACTTACAGCCGAGATGTCCGTTGGGACTGGCGCCTGATGGCTGCCCAGTGCTATCAGGAATCGACGTTCGACCCCAAGGCCGTCTCCTTTGCTGGGGCCAAGGGCCTCATGCAGATCATGCCTGGTACGGCCGACCATCTGGGAGTGCCTCGCAGCCAACTCTACGACCCTGAGAAGAACATCGCCGCTGCTGCCAAATTGATAGCCGAACTCCAGCAGGCTTTCTCTGATATCCGCGACAACTACGAGCGTACGAACTTCGTACTGGCCAGTTATAACGGTGGCTCGTTCCATATCCGCGACGCGATGGCACTGGCCAAGCGCGACGGCCGTAATCCCCACCGTTGGGGTGAGGTGGCGCCCTATGTGCTGAAACTTGCCACACCTCAGTATTATAATGATCCCATCGTGAAGCATGGTTATATGCGTGGCTCTGAGACCGTCGATTATGTACGACGTATCCGTGAGCGCCATGCCAGTTATCAGGGCGTGAAGTCACCACACATGGGTTTCCACCCCAGTCAGCCCCGTAAGGCCGACAAGCGAAAAAACAAGTACGATATTTAAGAGGGACAGGGGTGGTCTGAGCCTACTTCGTATAGAAATCGATGAGCCTTATCAATGCCTGTTTACACACTAAGCAGAACTCTGGCTCTTCATTCGTGCGCATGCGACAGTTTTCAAACCCTCTCCAGACGCCCTTCTCCAGATAGCCGCCACCCTCTACGAGTCCAGCCTTTCCTTCTTTCACCAGATTCTCCCACTTCCTGCTGAAATCGCATTTGGTGGTGAGGTTCGGCTCCCACGGCTCTGTGTCAGGGAAATACATGGGATCATCGTTGCCGTATGGGTACTCGTCGCCCAGACCACCAAAACTGTGGCCGAACTCATGGACGACGACAGGACGGAACCTGTCACCATGGGCGTATGTGAGGTTATACGAGTTGTAGATACCCCCACCACCGTAGTGATCCGTATTCACGAGGATGATGATATGCTCGTAGGGCGTACCAGCCAGTACGTCGTGCAGTTTCTTCAGATGGAGTGTCGTCAGGTAACGGTCGCTGTAGAACGTGTCGAAATGCGAGCCTAAGGCCGTGTTCTTCCAGATGCCCTTGGCTGGCCAACTGGTACCGCTCTCCTCTGAGGGCGACATCACGGCGATCATATTGAAACAGTCCTGCTTCTCCTTAAACGGCTCGTGGGCAAAGAGTGCCTCCATGGCTATACGACAGTCCTCGAGGAAGGTGTCCATCTCCTCCTGCCGATAACCCTCGGCCACGTAGGCCACATGGATGCAGCGCGAGGTGTCAGCGGCCTGTTGCAAAGTGATGTAAGGCGTCACTAAGCGCTCACCAGTCTTGCGGATCAGGATATCCTGAGGGACGACGGTATGCGTCAGCGAATTGATGACCTCGTTGTGATAGTCGAAGAGTTCCACCTTGATGATGACCGTATCTTTGGGGAAGGGCACGAGGAACACGTTCTCGAACGACTTCTGCGTGTGCTTGGCCTCATCTGTGGCGAGCCATTCCTGGAAAAGGGTAGAGAAGGAGTGGCGATAGATCACCTCTCCGTCGGCCTTCGAGCGTACGGTGATCTGTCCGTTACCTCTCAGTGGCAGTTCTGCGAGCCGCTGTCTGCGACCAAACCAGTGGGGCATACTGACGAGCTCATCGACATATATCTGGTGGAGGGTCACGTCGCCCGCAAAGATATAGTCGAGCCTGAGGGTGCGATCCTCGAAATAGTCTTCAAAACGCTGTGCCGAGGCGCTGACAACGGCCAGCAACAGGGCAGTGGATAGGATGATTCTTTTCATAATTCTACTAACAAATCCTTGACGTAGTCACGCTCCCAGTCGCGCAGGTGATAACGGGTGTCGTCATGCTGCAGCAGGTCGATGTCGATGGTCACAACGCCACTCTTATCGTGCTTTCTTCCAAGTTGTTGCTCGATCTCCTTCAATCTCAGATTAAGATCCGCCGCCTCCATATCTGTAACCCCCGTAGCCAACTGGTTCAGGTACCTCACACGCAACACATGGGGACTGGCTCCCTGTGTAGAATCCGTCTGCACTGGGAGCCAGTCCCCGTGTGTTGCGACAGGCTCCGTCCAGTGCTCTGTGGTGTAGTGGAGGTCTGCGAGTAATCCGGAGAGCAGGCTTCGGGCTGCCTCCATATTCTGCTCCTGCTGGCAGTTCGAGGCTAGACAGAGCAATACTTTGTGCGTCTCGTTCGTCATGATTTGGGTATTTCCAGAATGAATCGGCACCCTTCCTTATAACTGGTGTCGATGGTGAGATCACCTCCCAGACTACGGGCGTGGCGCTTAGCCAGTGGCAGTCCCAGGCCGAGACCCTCCGACAGATCGTCAACCTTCATAAAGGGATTGAATAACGACTCCTGTGCACTTTCAGGCACCCCTTTTCCCTTATCCTCGACGATGAAGCGCACAAGGTCCGAATAGGTGAGGCGCATCGTAATATGCTGACCGTCAGAATACTTGGCGGCATTATAGAGCAACTCGCGCAGCGTACGCATCAGATAGAGGTGATTGGTCTGCACCTTGAAGTCGTCATCGAGATTCGTCAGGAACTGGATGTTCGTATGTGGGAAGTGGTCGCGGGTATAGCTGATACATTCACTGGCTATCTGATTGCAGGAAACCAGTTCGTTTCTCTGGCTCATCAGTTCCTCATTGATGCCAGAATCCGAACTGTCGAAGAGCATGAGCACCATACGGTTCAGGTGCAGGGCATTGTGCTTCATGGTCTTCGTAATCTCTGCCAGATCCTCCTTGGGCAGTCCGGGGTTGTCGTGCAGCACTTGTGCGAAGCCCTGAATGATGTTCAGTGGTGTGCGTATCTGGTGGGATACGTTTTGTATGAAGATATCTTTCTGTCTGACGGCTTCCTTGGCCAGTTTCGTGGTGTAGGCCAGTTCCAGGTTGCTCTTCTTGGTGTCGGCAGCGGTCTGGCGGATGTCTGCCACATGCTTGTTGAGCGACTCCTGCATGGTGGCAAAACTGTTCTGCAGCGTGCCGACGGCATCCTCACGATCCGTCTTAGGGATGATCAGGTTGTAGTTGCCTTCAGAGAGTTTCTGCGAGGTGTCCAGGAGTTCTTTCAGTGGTGTGATGGCCTGGTTCACGCCACGACGACAGAACCAGAGGATCACGACCAGTCCGAGGATGGTGATGGCCGTGATGAAGTAAAACAGATGGTTGTAGTTCTTCAGGATCTCGCTGTCAGGACATACCAGTGCCAGTTTCCAGTTGGTGCCTGTGACAGGACTGTAACACACATGATACATCTCTCCGTTCATCTCCACGTGTGCGCTGCCCTCCTTATTCTGAGCTATTTCCTGGGCCAGGACCGTTGTGTTAGTATTGTCATGGGGATTGATATAGAACTTTCCGTCGCTTCCCATCAGCAGGAAATAGGCGCCAGGGTAGGGAGGCTCAGCGGTGTTGATGGTCTTGTCGAGACTGTTCAGCGACAGGTCTGCTGAGATCACGCCAATCATCTTACCGTCCCGATACAAGGGTTTGTTGTATGATGCGATGATCTCAGAGTTGAATAGCGAGCCTTCCAGGTAGTCGTCGTAGGGATCTATCCAACAGGCCTTGCCCGATGTGGCTGCTGCCCGATACCACTCCATGCTGTAGTAGTCGTAGTCGGCCTCTCGCTTCGTGAGAACGGAGTCGCCTTCTTGGACGGTATAGGCCGAGAAGCGTCCTATGGTGGGGAACATATCCGGCTCTGCTGTGATCGAACAGCCGTTGACATGGCGGTTCAGTCTGACGATGCGGTTTGTGAGTGCTAACAGCGAGTCAGGATTGAAGTGTTCTACAGCATACCATGTACTTGAGTTGGCGGCCGTCTCCACGATGGTCATGTGGTTTCTTAAGCGCTGCATGGTGGTGTTGAGTGTGCTGACGGCACGTTCCTGTGCCTCCTGGTGAATGGCTTTCTGCGACTGCACGAACACCAGACCCATCGATACCAGGAAGATGGGGATGGCCATCAGCAGGATGCTCACCATGAGTTTGGTTGCCAGTGTATCTTTGATCTTGCTCATGACTTACCTCCTGTTTCTGTCTTGTTATCGGCTGTCAGCAGCATATCCTTCAGCACTTCCACCATCACCTTGCTCTGCTGACTGATGGTGTCGATCACGGGCTCTGCCTCCTCCATGTTACCACTCTCGTAAAGGTCGCAGAGCGAGGTGACGTTGACGGTAATCTGATTCGACGGGTCCACCATCTGGTTGGTCATGTTGTGCAGGAATATGGTTTTCATCCTGTCGGCCGTCTGCGCCTGTTCGTTGGCTTTGGCCAGTTCCTCGTTGCGCTCTTTCAGGGTGGTTGAGAGTTCTTCCAACTCGTCGATGTGCTTGGCCAGCGATGCCTGCATGTTCTGGAAGTGCCCCTGCAGTCGTCCTATCTCGTCTTCGCGATCAGAAGAGGGGATCATCTCATGGTAGTTGCCGTTGGCAATGCGCTGGGTGTAATCCGTCAGCATGGTCAGTGGCAGCAGTTGGCGGTGGGTGATGGTACGACATAGCAGGTAGAAGATCAGCAATCCAAAGAAGGCAATGGCCATCAGCATATAGAGCAGGTTGTTGAACATCCCGAAGATATCGTCGTTGGGATATACCACGCCAACGCTCCAACCCAGGTCTGAGGTGATGCGCCCTGGTGCAGCAGCGCGCTTGAAGGGTTTGTAGAACACGTGCCACTTCTTGCCATCGACATAGAACGGTTTATATCCCTCCTCACCGGCTACCATGGCTTCGGCTGCCTCCAAGAGGGTGTGGTCAGCCCCTTTGTGCATCTGGAAGAACACGGTCTGATAGTTCAGTTTCGTGGTGTCGGGGTGCACGATGTATGAACCATTGTCGGCCAGCATCGTACTGTAGCCGTTGGGCGACGGCTTGGCTGCCAGCACGATCTGCGACAGCAGACTGATGGGCACGTCGGCAGCCAGCACACCTACGCACGCCTGACTCTTGTCGTAGATGGGCAGACAGAAGGTCACTAACGGCTCGTCCTCCGTCGCTTCGTTCTTCAGCGGATCCGTCCAGATGGCGCGTCCTGTATTCACGGGTTCTGTGTACCACACCTGCTCCGTATAGGGACGGTCGGTAAATGTGGTCTGCGTCACCAGCTCTGCCTTCCCATCCATATCAATCTCGTAATCCTTATGGTGCACATAGACCATCGACAGTTCCTTGTCAGGATAATAATAAGGTTTGAAGGCGATGGCACAGCCCACGATGTAGGGATTGCCCCTCACCAGTCGCTCACAGTAGGTGGCCATCAGTTCCGGCTCGTTGATATGCCTGATCATGTCGAAGTAGATATTGCCAGCCGACTGCTCCACGCTCATCAGGATATTGTCGATCTGCTGGGAGGTGCCTTCCAGCGTCTGCTCTGCGTCGCCACGGGCCTCGGCCTTCATGGCCAGCCACGAGAAATGGAACATCACGATCAGGGCCACGATCAGCAGTATGCCAATCGCCAGCACCATCATCAGACTCAGTCTAATCGACAGTGTATTTTTGATCGTCTTTATCCATTTCATGGCCATACGTGTACAGTTTTTAGCTATATTATGGTGCAAAGATAAGCAAATTATTTGAAAATTGCAAATATTATGGTATTATTTTGGCGATTTACAATAATTTATCTCTTTCTGGCGTACCATCCTCTGATGCCGTTCTGGGCACCGTATCTATAGTGACCAGCCTTCAGGGCGATGGTCAGTTGTTTGATGTTGGGTCTGTCGGCTCCCATGGCGTGGTCATGCAGTTCACTGAGGATATCGACGGCCTTCATAAAGTAGCGCTTGTCGCGCTCCGCAGGCTCGAAGTAAGTACTGAGCAGGATGTCCGTAGGTGTCATCCTTTGGTACTGGGCATTGTGGGCCTCGATGGCCGACTCTTCTTCCTTGGAGAAGTAATAGGGCTGTTTCTGGTCGAGTTCCCAGAGGGCCTGGGCGTAGAGCTGCTGGTAGTTGATGGGGGTGTCCGTATCGATCATGCCCTTCACCTCCACACAGAGATAGCGTCGCGAGCCCGTGGGGTCGTTCAGTGGCTGCCGCTCGTTGGTGGTGGCGATGAACGAGGCCATCCTAGGGGTCATCACATACTGGTCTGACCGCATCCTGCGCACCTGTACGTCGCGCTCCGTCAGGATACGCTTGATCTTGGCCTGTTCACGGTCTGTCTTGGCATTATACTCGTCGATGTTCACCAGGGCCATCCTGCCCAGCATGCGCTCCACCTGTTCTGCATTGTCCATCTTGATGTCGTCGATATAGTACTCGCGCAGTCCCATGGGGATGAGCAGTTTGCAGAACGTCGATTTGTGGGTGGCCTGAGGACCGATGAGCATGGGCACGACGCTGTTGCCGAAGTCGCGGCTCTTGCCAAGCCATTGGGCCACCATGCCAAGGAACCAGCGGTGGAAGAAGCGCTGCCAGTCCTCGTAGTCGTTGGGTATGCGCTGTGCCAGTTCACCGATATAGTCGCGCTTCTTGTCCCACTTGCCACAGCCGGCGAGAAACTCATGCACGGGGTTGTAATTCCTGACTAATGAGGATCTTACGTACATCTCTATGTCTATCGACCAGGCTGCACCAGCGTCGATCATCTCCTCATGGGCGATGCGACGCAGGTCACGGTCCGTCAGCGGCTGCCAGGGCCAGTAGTCGCGCCCCTTGGGACGGAACTCCTCCAGCCGCTTCATCTCGTTATAGCGCAGTTCGTAGCGACGCTCGAAGAAGTCCTGCACCTTTCGGGCGATGCGCTCCTTCTCCGTCATCATTGCCATCGGCCTGCCCTCCGCCGTCTTCTCATAGACGCTCTTGAAGATGCTGCGGATATCCTCGATGCTGATGTGACTGGCATAGCGGACGGCACGGATCACGCTCGACTCCATGGGCAGGGCCGACCTGCGACAGTATTGCGCCAGGAGCGTCATCTCGCCGTCCTCCTGTATCGACGGGTCGTCCGACTCGGGCTTGTAGTCCTCATGGGCCTTGCGACGACATGCGTAGAAGTCGGCCCGCTCCTTGTCCTGCTGCTCCTTCGTGGGGTCGCTCGATGTCCAGCCCAGATGGTCAGTCACGGCATTGGTGTAGGCTGCCAGCGGACTGCGGTCCTTTCGGATGATCGTCAGCGGCTCTGCGTCGGGCTGATAGTAGAGTTCGCTGTCCTGACTCATGCGACAGCCGCGCTGCAACGACTCCTGCCTCAGTGCGATCTCACAGTCGCAGAAGGCCCCATAGTACTTGGCCGCCTGCTGCTGGGCATCGCTCAGGAACGCCTCGTAATCCACGGCCGTCTCAGGCATCTGACCGTCCTTGGGCTGACAGCGCACCACGATCTTCAGGCGCCTCCTGCTGACGCTGCGGAACACGAGCACCGTCTGGGGCAGTTGGATCGCCATGTCGCGGATGGCCTTCATCCGTTGCAGGTCCATTCCGTAATCCACGGAGAGCAGCACCAGACCCGTAGGCTGGCGGAAGTCCTGCAGGCCCTGTCGTGAGAAGGTGCTGGAGAAGATGAGGTAGGGCAGTTCGTCGATGCCCTCGATGTGGTAGGTGTTCCAGCCTTTCTCCTGTTGGTCGATGAGGGCGTAGGTCACCCGTTTGGCCACCTGATCCACCTCGCGGGTGTATTTGTCTGACTGCATGCGACTGACGATCTCGTCGAGAGTCGTGCTGACGGGCGTACCCATCTGGCCGTCCTTGGTCCTGATCTTGGTAATACGATAATCCATGATGACTTCTTTTAGGTTTTTAAATGTGTTCCAGACTGCAAAGATAAGAATTATTTTCGAAACTACCAAATGATTATATCAAATTATACTATCACTTCTCGCATAACTTACACTATATTCTGATAATCAGGCTACTATACTATTTATTAACTCACACTTATCTTATACTATAACTTACACCTATTGAATTCTCGAGAGAATTTGATGCTAAAGTGGCTCTTTTCAAAAATTTGGTGGCTCTTTTCGCGCGAAAAGGACTGCTTTTTGAACGAAAAGGACTGCCTTTTGAATGATAAGCAGTCCTTTAGAAATGTCCCAAGCCTTGGGATTTTTCTGATAAGACTTTTCATATTTGGTGTTAGTTGCAGTGTAAGTTAAGTGACTAGC
>ERZ809472.168-NODE-168-length-17550-cov-7.708317_pt1 | contig 17550 bp, 19 predicted proteins | sample MGYA00521274_ERZ809472 | MGnify/ENA primary metagenome ERZ809472 (study PRJEB31581, sample SAMEA3312791) | metagenome | study: EMG produced TPA metagenomics assembly of the PRJEB8939 data set (Metagenomic analyses of Rumen microbiomes reveals... | reverse complement strand
CCTCCGAAGGTGACGAGGGTGGTGAAGGTGAACTCCCACTTGCGGCCTGTGGAGTTATATACAAGACGACGCCCTTCCTCTGTATAGCCTAATGAACGGGCTACGGAGTTGGCACCCTGAACGAATAATAGGAATACTAATATCGCACCAAGGAGTGATACGACGAAACACCAGTAGTGCTGTAAGAATTCGTATGTCATGACTGATAGTTTTTAATCTGTTTGAGCAGGATGTTAATCTCGACGGCAAGCATCGTGGTGAAGAGAACCAGGAAGAGGAAGAACGTGATGATGACGCTCGAAGACTGGAGGTCGCTGACAGCAGCCCATGTGGGCAACATGTCTTGGATGGTCCAGGGCTGGCGTCCGAACTCAGCGACAAGCCAGCCGCACTCGGAGCCGATATAGCCTAATGGAATCAGCAGAATGGCCAGCCAGTAGTGCCAGTTCTTCAGTTTGGTGACATCTTTCTTATAGACCATGAACAGTACCACGGCGAAGAAGAGGATGAACAGGAAGCCCACGCCCACCATGATGCGGAAGGCCCAGAAATTCACGGCCACAGGGGGCACCACATCGTTCTTGTCCTTGATATAGCCATAGCCGAAGTAGGGCATGTTCTCCTTGAGGATGCTGAGGTTGTAGGCAGCAGCCGTACCGTCGTCGCTGGAGGTGAACTTCGCCTGACGATAGTTGGCGAGGGCCTCGATGGCCTTCTTGCCTCGCTCGATCTTCTCATCGACGGAGAGTTCTACCTTACCATCGTTGTCAGTATAACCATTCAGAATATCGTTGATGCCAGGTACATAACCCTGAGGATCGTTGGTGGCCATGATGGATAATCCGTAAGGCAGTTCGATGCCCTCGATGATCTTCAGACCTACCTCGTTACCACCATCGTACAGTGCCTCCATCGCAGCGAGTTTCATAGGCTGAACCTTAGCCACATCCATACCCGACTTATGACCAGTGGCACCAGCCAACAGGGCGGCCACGAGACCAACGCCAGCACCGATCTTCATGCTCTCGACAGCCAGTTTGGTGTTGCGCTTCTTCAGCAGGAACCAGCAGCAGACACCTACACAGAAGATGGCACCGATGATCCAGGCAGAAGTCACAGTGTGACAGAACTTTGAGACGGCGAAGGGCGAGAGGGCCACTTCTGCGAAACTTACCATCTCATTACGCATGGTGTCAGGGTTGAACTCACAGCCAACGGGATACTGCATCCAGGCGTTAGCTACGAGGATCCACCAGGCGGAGATCGTCGCACCTAAGCCTGTGAGCCACGTTGAGGCGAGGTGGAAGCCTGGAGATACCTTCTTCCAGCCGAAGAACATCACAGCCACGAAGGTCGATTCCATGAAAAATGCCACGATACCCTCGACAGCCAACGGGGCTCCGAAGATATCACCCACGAACCAGGAGTAGTTGCTCCAGTTGGTTCCGAACTCGAACTCGAGGATGATACCCGTGGCGACACCCATGGCGAAATTCACGCCAAAGAGTTTCTGCCAGAATTTGGCAGCGTTTTTCCAGAACTCATCCTTCGTACGATAGTACTTGGTCTCTACAATACCCATGATGACCGCTAATCCTAACGTCAAGGGCACGAAGAGCCAGTGATAGATTGCCGTGAGAGCAAACTGTGCTCTCGACCAGTCGATCATGCCGGCATCAATGTCTAAAATCAGGTTTTGTAGCATAATATTTAATGTTTAATGTCTAATGTTTAATGTTTAATGTCCCTGGGCGCGTTCCGTCAATTCCGATGCCACAAAACCGGCTTCATCGCCATCGGCATGTTGCTTGAGGAAGTTGGGGAAGAAGAAAATCTTGAGAATGACAAAGATAATGAACAGTTTAATCAGGATAATCGCCCACAGCGTCTTGCCGAGGTGCATATTCCGGAAACCGTCGTAATAGAGGTCGAAGATCCTGTAAAGGAATCCCTTCTTGTTCATAGGCGTTGTCAAAATGATGTTGCAAAAATACGTTATTTTTTCATAACTTCCAAACGATTTGGCCGTTTTCTTTTGTTATTTCTTGGGAAATATATACTTTTGCATCCAAATTAGGAGATGTAAGATGAAGAAAAAGATTGTCATTCCCTTGATCATCGTGATTCTCGCCTTGTTGGGTGGGGTCGCGTGGCTGTTATGGAATTGGCAGGAACAGAAGCAGGTCATTCAGGATATGCAGGAGTTGGCTGCTCTTGACAAGCAGGAGATGGAGAATGAGTATGAGCGCTTCGCCTTGCAGTACAGTGAGATGAAGACGCAGATCAACAACGACTCCATCGTGGCCCAACTGACGCAGGAGCAGATGAAGACCCAGCAGTTGCTGGAGGAACTGAAGCGTGTGAAGGCTTCGGATGCCCGTGAGATTGCCCGTCTGAAGAAGGAACTGGCAACAGTGAGGGCCGTGTTGCGCGACTATGTGATGCAGATCGACTCACTGAACCGTCTGAATGAGAATCTGAAGGCTGAGAATACCCGTGTGAATGCAGAGCTCGAACAGCGCAACGCACAGGTGGCAGGTCTGAGCAGCGAGAAGGCTTCGCTCTCGGAGAAGGTGGCTATTGCTGCCCAACTCGATGCGACGAATATCCAGATGCAGGCCCTCAACAAGCATGGGAAGGATGCCAAGAAACTGAAGGACTGCACACAGATGAAGGTCAACTTTGCCATCACTAAGAATGTGACGGCTTCGAATGGTAATCGAACGATATACGTCCGTATCCAGAACCCTGGTGGTAATACCCTTGGTGGCGGAGGTTCCTTTGCCTACGAGAACCGTAATCTGGAATGCTCTGCTAAGAAGATCATTGAATATACGGGTGAGGAAACACCTGTGACTGTCTATTGGAACGTTTCCCAAATGTTGGAGGCTGGTGACTATCGTGTCAGCATCTTTGCCGACGGGAACATGATTGGATCGAGAACGTTTAGTTTCAAATAAGTAAATATGAACAGAATCATTGGAACGTTGTTATTGGTGGGCTTGGCGCTGCCGATGAGTGCCCAGAGGGTACTCTCGCTTGACAGTTGTCGGCAGATGGCCCTGCGCAATAACAAACAACTGGGTGTCTCCAAACTGAAGCAGGACGTAGCCGCCAACCTCAGGAAATCGGCACGTACGAAGTACCTGCCTCACGTGAATGCCGTCGGCACCTATCAGTACACCAGCAAACCGGTTTCCCTACTGAGTGACGCTCAGAAGGAGGCGTTTCCACAGCTCGGAACCACTATGGTGGGTAGCATGCAACCCAGTTTGGCTGGTTTCGAGGCCTCGCTGACACAGTTAGGTACGGCCTTCGTGAAACTGGGCATTCCTGCTCAGGAAGTGCAGCAGATGATGGCTGGTTTGCAGACGAATATGAATGGTACGATGGAGGGTATTCAGGCATCGCTCAATGCCTTGGGTCAGCAGATCGTGGATGCCTTCGACACGGACACCCGTAATCTCTTCGCTGGTTCGATCATGCTGACACAACCGCTCTTTATGGGAGGAAGCATCATAGCGATGAACAAAATGGCCGATCTCAGTGAGGATATGGCGGAGAACTCGATGAATGCCCGTCGTCAGGCCACCATCTATAAGATAGACCAAGCCTATTGGCAGGTTGTCTCGCTCTACCACAAGAAGAAACTCGCAGAGAGTTACCTCGACTTGGTGAAGAAGTTCGATACCGATGTCCACAAGATGATCGACGAGGGTGTTGCCACGAAGAGCGACGGGCTGAGCGTCGATGTGAAGGTGAATGAGGCGGAGATGACACTGACGAAGGTGAGCGATGGTCTGGTGCTCTCGCGGATGTTGCTGAACCAACTCTGCGGACTGCCCCTTGACGAAGTTGTGACATTGGCTGACGAGATGACCGACAATATTGCCGTAGTGGAACTCACACCAGAATTGAATGTGGAGGCAGCCATCGATAACCGTCCAGAGTTAAAGATGCTACAGAACGGCATCGATATGTCGAAACAGACCACCAATATCCTGAAGGCTGGTAATCTGCCACAGGTGGCTTTGATGGGTGGCTACTCCGTAAGCAATCCCAACGTGTTCAATGGCTTCCAGAAAAAGTTCGGTGGTTTCTGGAATGTAGGTGTGATGGTGCGTGTGCCGCTATGGAACTGGGGCGACGTGATGTATAAGGTACGTGCCTCGAAGGGGGCTACCTCGATAGCCAACCTTGAACTGGCAGAGGCTCGTGAACTTGTAGAGTTACAGGTGAACCAATCAACCTTTAGGGTGGATGAGGCCAATAAGAAACTCACCATGGCACAAGCCAATATCCAGCGCGCTGATGAGAACCTCCGTATGGCCAATCTTGGTTTCAGTGAAGGGGTGATTACTCCTGCGACGGTGATGGAGGCACAGACAGCATGGCTGCAGGCCCAGTCGCAGAAGATTGATGCTGAGATCGACGTAAAACTTTCGCAGGTTGATCTCCAGAAAGCCCTTGGCACCTTGGAATAAATAGTCAAATTGTAAAATAGTAAATTAGTCAATAAAATATGTCAGCAAAGAGTCAACATAACAATATCCTGCTCGCTATTGCGGGATTTGTAGGGGTAGTGATTATCGTAGCCATCATCGGTTTCCTGGTGCTTGACCGTGATCCGGATATCATCCAGGGACAGGTAGAAGTGTCTGAGTATCGTGTGTCCAGTAAGGTGCCTGGGCGTATTCTGGAACTCCGAGTGAAGGAGGGCGATTTTGTGAAGGTGGGTGACACCCTTGCCATCCTTGATGCTCCAGAGGTGCGTGCCAAGATGGAACAGGCGCAGAGTGCCCAGAGTGCTGCTGCCGCTATGGAACTGAAGGCCCAGAACGGTGCCCGTAAGGAACAGATCCAAGGTGCTTTCTCCGTGCTCCAGCAAGCGAAGGCCGGTTTTGAGATCGCTGAGAAGTCGTACAACCGTGTACAGCGACTCTACGACGAAGGGGTGATGAGTGCCCAGAAACGTGATGAGGCCTATGCCAACTATAAGGCCATGGAGGCCCAGATGAAAGCAGCCCAGAGTCAGTACGACATGGCTGTCAACGGTGCCCGTATGGAGGATAAGTTGGCTGCCGCTGCTCAGGTGGGACGTGCCAAGGGCGCTGTCAACGAGGTGAATTCCTATATCCATGAGACGGTGCAGATCGCCCAGATGGAGGGTGAGGTGAGTGACATCTATCCGAAGGTGGGTGAACTCGTAGGTACAGGGTCTCCCATTATGTCGATCTCATTGATGCAGGATATGTGGGGTACCTTCAACGTACGTGAGGATCAGTTGAACGGGATGCAGGTAGGTACGGAGTTTACGGCCTTCGTTCCGGCTTTCAACAAGGACGTCAAGATGAAGGTCTATTATCTGAAGGATCAGGGTTCTTATGCAGTGTGGAAGGCTACAAAGGCTAATGGACAGTATGACCTGAAGACCTTTGAGGTAAAGGCTCGTCCTGTGGAGAAACTGGAGGGTCTTCGTCCTGGTATGTCACTGATTATCAAGAAGTGAAAACACTGAATCTGATATGGCTGGTTGCGAAGCGTGAGTGTAAGATTCTCACGGTAAATCGCATTTATTTCTTCAGCATGGTGGTCTTTCCCCTGTTGGCGATGGTGTTCTTCACCTCGCTGATGGACGAGGGATTGCCTGAGGATATGCCTGTGGGTATTGTCGATCTTGACAATACCACCACATCGCGCTCACTCATCCGTCGTCTGGATGCTTTCCAGAGTTCGAAGGTGGTGGCGCATTATCCTTCTGTGGCTGAGGCCCGCCGTGCCATTCAGGAAAACGAGATATACGCCTTCCTTTATATCCCCAAAGGCACGACAGACGATCTGCTGGCGAGCCGTCAGCCTAAGATCTCCTATTATTATAATATGGCCTCGGTGATGTCTGGTTCCCTGTTGATGAGGGATCTGAAGACCATCTCTACCCTTGGTTCCGCTGGTGTGGGACAGGCCACGATGCGAGCTAAGGGCTATACGCAGGAGCAGATCATGGCTTTCTTGCAGCCCATTCGCATCAATCTGCATCAGGTGGCCAATCCTTGGACGAATTACAACTCATATCTCTCAACAGTGATCGTGCCTGGTGTGATGATGTTGTTCATGTTTATGATCTCCGCCTATTCGTTGGGTATGGAACTGAAGTTCGGACGTGGTAAGGAGTGGCTGAAATTGGCTGATAACCGTATTGTGGTGGCTATTTTGGGCAAGTTCCTGCCTCAGGCAGTAGTGTTCCTGTCGCTGATCTTCTTCTATGAGTTCTATATGTATGGCATCATGCAATTCCCTCATCAGGGCGATTTGTGGGACATCATCCTTCTGTCGTTGCTTGAGGTATTTGGCTCCATCGGCTTTGGAATCTTTGCCTTTGGATTGATGCCGTCGCTCCGTATGTCGATGAGTATCTGTTCGCTCTGGGCTGTACTCAGTTTCTCGATGGCGGGTTTTACTTTCCCAGTAATGGGTATGGATGGTCCCCTTCAGTCACTCTCATGGCTCTTCCCTCTGCGACATTATTATATGCTATATCAGATCACGGTGTTCAATGGCTTCTCACTGATTGATGCCTGGTTCCATTTCGTGGCGCTTGTGGGCTTTACGCTGCTGCCGTGGTTTGTAATCATGAAAATTAAAAACGCGATGCTTCATTATGTCTATATTCCATAAGATATCCAATTGGTTTGAGGATGCCGCCTACATCTGGCGACAGGAGATCAAGCAGGTATTCCGTGACGAGGGTGTGCTGATCTTCTGCATCATCGTGCCGTTGGCTTATCCTTTGCTCTATTCGTGGATATATAATAATGAGGTGGTACACGAGGTGCCTGTGGTGGTCGTGGATCAGTCGCATAGTCAGCTTTCTCGTCAGTTCGTCCGTATGTGTGATGCATCGCCCGATGTGAAGATTATCTCGTACGCAGAAGACCTTGACGACGCCCAGGCGCTTGTCAGTCGTCAGATCGTGAAAGGTATCTATCTGATTCCCTCAGACTTCTCGACGAAGATCAATCGTATGGAACAGGCTGTCATCAGTGTCTATTGCGACATGTCGCTGATGCTTACGTATAAGGCTATCTATATGACGTCGATGCAGGTGTCTCAGGCGATGGGGGCGGAAATCCAGAAAAAGGTGTCTGGCAACTATACGGATCGTGAGGATGCCATTACGACGCGTCCGCTGGATTTCGAGGATGTGCCCGCTTTCAATCCTGCTGGTGGCTATGGTAACTTTATCATCCCAGGGGTGCTGATGCTGATCCTTCAGCAGACACTGGTGTTGGGTATCGGACTGGCGGCAGGTACGGCTCGCGAGCGTAACCGTTACAGCGACTTGGTGCCTATCAACCGCTGTTATAGTGGTGTTTATCGGATTATCTGTGGTAAGGCACTCTGTTACCTGATGGTCTATGCCGTGATGTCCGCCTGGCTCACAATGGTCGTTCCGCGTATTTTCTCCTTTATTTCACTGATTCAATGGCAGGATCTGCTGGCGTTGATGGTACCTTATCTGTTGGCTTGTGTCTTCTTCGGCATGACGGTGTCTTGCCTGGTTCACTATCGTGAGAACGTGATGCTGCTCATGGTGTTTATATCCCTGCCCTTGTTGTTTATGACAGGAGTGTCATGGCCACAGTCAAACATCCCTGGTGCCTGGCAGGGGGTATCCTGGCTCTTCCCCAGTACCTTTGGTGTCAGGGCCTTTGTACGGATGAATACGATGGGAGGTGTGCTGAGTGATGTCGTTCCTGAGATCCGTTGTCTGTGGATCCAGGCTGCCGCCTATTTCGGCTTTGCATGCATCGTTTATGGTGTTCAGATGCGTCTTACCCGTCGTCATGCCCAGGAGCGTCTGGAGGTACTCCGTAAGAAACGCGAGAACCGTCTTTTGCTCAAGCAGAAAGTAGAGAGATCATGACCCACGACGAACTCCAGTCAAAGACGATCAGCTACCTGCGTTTTCCGTTGACGTTGGGTATCATCTTCATCCATTTCGACCTCATTGAGCACGTCTTTACTTATCATGGTGTCCAGTATGGTCTCGACCGTCCACTCTGGTATGTCTTTATCATCAATTTCTTCAGTGAGGTACTGCCCCAGATCGGTGTTCCCCTCTTCTTTATCATCTCAGGCTACCTCTTTTTTCATGGTGTCGATTTCAATGGGAATGTCTGGCAGCAGAAACTCCGCAAGCGCGCCCGTACACTTCTCGTGCCTTATCTGTTGTGGAACCTCGTGGCGATTCTCATCCATGCGTTTTATCTCATCCCCGGCCTCTTCCCCAATGCAGGTCAGGAACAGATATGCATCACGCCCTTGCGCCTGTTTCATACCTTCTTCGCCAATTTCCCCAATCAGGGCATTTTTGTCATGCCTGCTGATTCGGCTGTGACCGTCGGAGGGTTCCCATATCCCGTCAATCTGCCCATGTGGTATGTGCGTGACCTAATGGTGATGGTGCTGCTCTCGCCCGTTGTCTTCTGGCTGATCCAGCGTCTGGGTAAGTATATCGTGATCCTTCTGGGTATCGTTTACTTTTTCTATCACCCCCTGTTTGAGCCCGATGGCAGCTGGGGCGTGCTTATGAGTCAGGCCGCCTTCTTCTTCAGCTGGGGTGCCTATTACGCCATCCGCAAGGAGGCGTTTGTCGAGCGTTTCAGACGTTATCCATATATGCCGCTGCTCTACCTGCCTGTCGCTATGGCCGATTCCCTGACAAGAGGCGCTGGTTATAACCTCTATATCCATCAGGCGGGCGTCCTTCTGGGTGTGGTCTCGGCCGTCGTCATCGTGGCCGGTCTCTTGGAGAAGGGTCGAGTCCATGTCAACGCTACACTGGCAGGCAGCAGTTTCTTCGTCTATGCCCTCCACACCTCCATCATGTTCGAGGTGTCTAAGGTTGTCTTCATCCTGTTCCGTCTGAGTGACAACCTCTGGTCGATGCTGATCCTCTACTTCGCCACGCCTGTCTTCACTGCCGCCATCTGCGTCGTGCTTTACCTCCTCCTCAAACGCTACATCCCCTCCCTCTGCAACCTCATCACAGGCGGCAGATAGGTAGTGGCAATTGGCATTTCTGCCAAATGACGATAAGCCACGAAGGCCCGCATGATTCTGCGATTTGCCTCAACGGCAATCTTGGAGTTAAGTACGCTACTGAGCATGGCGACCCCAATCTCAGTGAAGGCAAACGGCATATATTTGAAGTTGTTGCCTCGCTTTTTGTTCAAGGTGCCAAATTGGCATCTTGAAAGTTCATCACTGGTTAATTCAAACATAAAATCATCACCTTCAAAGCGTTCAATATTGCGACGCACTTGACGTTTAAGCTGAGCTGTTTCTACTTGATAGATACGTGCGAGGTCAAAGTCAAGCATCACACGCTGACCACGGATGACGTAGATGAGATTCTGGATGTTGGATAAATCTTCCATAGTTGTAGTGGATTTAACGTTAATACTATAATCTGTCTGCAAAGATACAAACATATTCTGGCATTTCCAAACTTTTATGCAGTTTTATTTGTATGGTTCAAAATAATTACTTATCTTTGCACTTGACTAAGTTAGTCCATAGAGGCAATGGGGGGCAGAACATATTGGTAATAGGGTAAGATGATGGAAACTAACCTAATATTCTTTAACTCACGCGACCAATTGCTTCGGATAGATATCGAGAAGATCGTCTATTTCGAGGCTGATGGCAACTATACCGATATCATCATGGTGAACAAGTTGCGTGCAGCTGTCTGCATGAACTTGGGTGATATGGAGAAGGCGCTGGCTGCACAGATCGGTGATGAGGCCAAGCGCTTCATGCGTATTGGCAAGCGCTTTATCATCAACATGCGCTATGTCTATCAGATCAACGTCCTCAAGCAACAGCTCGTCTTATCCGATTACGATCATTTTGCCTTTCAGGTCACCATTTCCAAAGATGCGCTTAGGAAGATGAAAGACCTGATGCTCCTAACTAAAACTTAGAACGATGGACTATATTATAATAGGTAGAGATGCAGCATCTGGAAAGTTGCTATTGAGCAGTGGAACGAAGAACGGTACATTCGGCGAGGCAGGAAGTGTGCCCGAGAGTGTCAGTCCCCAGCACTGCAGGCTGGAGTTCACAGAAGATGGCATCCGCCTGAAGAACCTCGACATCAATAACTACACCTATGTCAACAACCGTCCTGTTGAGACGATGACTATCTCGCGCATAGATAGCATTACCTTAGGTTCAGATCGCTATCCATTGGACTGGAAGGCTGTAGAAAGTATCATCCCTCCTGAAGCCGACATCCGACCACTCCGTGAGGTGTGGGAAACATACGAACAAGAGAGTATCAATCTTCAGATCAAGGAGCGTCGCTTCAACACTATCCGTTCTGCTACAGGACTGATCACAATGATCGCCATTGCCCTGAGTGTAGTCATGGGCAGGCAGAGCAATTGGTATATTGTCCTCTATGCTGTTGCCATTTTGGTCTCTTTCTTGTTCTTTATCAAAGCCTATCGCGACTCCGCCAAACTGCCTCAGCAGCGCAACGACCTGAATAAGCAGTTCCAGCGCGACTACGCATGTCCCCATTGTGGACATAATCTGGGTAGCCAGCCCTACGATATTCTGGCTCAAAATCCCCAATGTCCATACTGTCGCGCTAAATTCATACATTAATCCCACCATTTCGTGGAATATGCTTCGAAAAATGTGGAGGGTTCAAAAATTATTCCGACATTTGCACTCGTAAACAAATAATTTAAACTCTTACGACAATGAAAACAAAAGAAATGTGGAAGCCAGTAACGATCAGTGGCGTATCTGGTATTTTATTGGGAGCAGGTGCAGTTTACGGTGCACAGAAGTTAATGACTAACGATGACAATCAGTTGGCAGAGTTGGTTGAAGAAGCCCAGCCTCTTAAAGAGACTACGATGGACGACAGTCTGAGTTTCAAGCACGCTTTCGATGGCGCCCGTGAGCAACTCGGTCCTGATGGCCTGTTCCATTGGCGCGGCAATATCTACAGCACTTGTACGGCTGAGGAATGGGAAGCTAAGACCGCAGAGGAGAAAAACCTCGTTGCCCAGCAGGTCCGCCCTGAGGTAAGTGCTGAAGACGTGGATACCGCTCAGCTGGAAGACGTGACAGAAGTGGAAGATACGAATATGGCCTACAATGACGATGTGCAGATTGACAATAGTTACACTGCAGCAGACGATGCAGACGTCGCAGTCGCTACCGTTGCAGAGGAAGTGCCTGTAGGAGACTCTGACGACGATGATGTCCGCATCGTAGGATATGGCGACATCAATCTGGTTAATGGCAATACCGTAACCGTAGAGGAACTCGACATCAACGGTCAGCGCGTAGCCATCATCGACGTGGATCAGGATGGGGTAGGCGATATCGCGATGTCTGACCTCAATCATAACAACCATCCTGACGAGGGTGAAGTGATCGACCTGCATACTGGTGATGTGCTTTCATTCGGAAACAGTGCTGATCAGACAGCTATGGATGATACTGACATCCCCGTTGACATCATGCCCGCATAACATATACCACTATGGATCAACTGCGAATCAAATGCCCCTCCTGCGGAATCATTCTTGAAGTGAAGAACTCCAAGAATGAAGCCGTGAAGCGTATCACCTGCCCGAACTGCAAGAAGCAGCTCGCCGTGAACTTCGCAGACATTCCTGCTCCCAAGCCTGCTGTAACACCTCTGCCTATTGCACCTCTCTATGAGGGAGAGACCAAGATCCAACTGTCAGAGGGATTAAACAGACTGCCTCACGTCCCCGCAGGATTGGTAGAACTGAGAGTGATCCGTCTGGCTGATGGCAGTTGCAAGCATATCCTGAGAGCGTTGACCCCAGAAGTCAGGCTCAATTCCAAGGCCCTACTGTCTGATGACGAGATCGTGCTCCAGCGAGGCGACAGACTGGAGATCGGGGATAAGGTCTTCTCCTTTGACAAGGCGATACCCTCTCCACCAGCACCTCCAAAGCCTCAGAAACCAGAAACGCCCAAACCTCAGCCAAAGAAGGATGTGAAGCCTTTATGGCCTTGGTTGCTCTTGGCGGGAATCGTCCTGATTACAGTTTTTGTGGTATGGCATTTCTGGCCAGAGAATCAGCCCAAGAAGGAAGTGGTGTTGATAAAGGACTCTGTCATAACCCGTCCCTCAGACACCATCCCGTCAGCTAAGCCCGCCAAGCAGAAGACAAAGGAACCCACCCAGTCAGCAGAGAAACAAACCAATCTGGCATCGATGGATCAATATTCCTTGGAACTCTTGGCCAATAAGAATGATGTGAATGCGCAGTATGAACTCGGCAGGCGGCTGGTTCATGGCTCTGGCAGCAAGAACATCATTATGGGTATCAACTGGCTGCGGAAGGCTGCACGCAATGGCTCCTCTCAGGCGCGTCAGACTCTGAACAAGGCCCTGCAATCGCTACAGAGCAAAGCAGCGCAGGGTGATTCGACTGCTATTTATATCCTCAATTCTATTGACAATTAATGTATAAACGACTTCTATATATCATCCTTGGTATCACCCTGACGCTGACAGCCTCCGCTCAGATGAACTACCGCACAGCCGAACTCCGTCGTTTGGCAACGGTGCTGGCGCTCGATGAGTCGTCGCTGAAAGAGGGCTACAACTATCTGGATCTGAAAAACCAGCATGTGGTCGTCACGGTGAAGGGGAATACCGTTACGCATATCGGCCTCCGCTTGTTTGCTGAGGACACCCGCAAACTGGACAATACGCCCGTCTTCGACTTCTTGGAGCGTTATTTCCTCCAGTTGAAATACCCGCCCACGCTGATAACTGCCCAGAAGATGATCAGCGATGATCAGTTCCAGTTTATGAAGGGTTCGCTCAAGACGGTCGATGACATCCAGACCACAGACGGCTTCGGCTTCAATTACGATAAACGTCAGTACGTTGCCACATGGAATCGTGATGGTCAGCCATTACTGTCTGTATCCTTCCCTGTGGAGTACGAACTCATCAGTGGTGAGAACAAGATCGAGGCAGAGAACAATCTGCTGGCAGACATCAAGCGCACAGAGATCAAGGATGTCACGACGAAGACCGCTCACGAACCTTATTATATCAATAAGAACTTCTCCAGTCGTCTCTATTATCAGAAAGGCGAACTGGTGTCGAGTGAGCGTCATCCCGCAGAGACGGCAGCCAATATGCTGTTAAGCCTGAAGGCCAAGGGCCAATACGCCCTGAAGGTGACGCAGGTATCCTATGGTTTCAAGAAGACCGTCTTCGATGTCCCCCTCCGCCAGTGGATTGCCTTCTGCCAGAACAACGGGTGCCATCTCTATGTGGGTATTGAGAAGATGGGCGATAAGGGTGAGATCAATGCAGTGGTGCTCGCCGTCAATGAGGCAGAGAACTACAACCATGTGCTGACGGTGACTATCCCTCAGGAGGCCATTTACAGCAAGATGGGCAGTCTGGAAGCCAGACTCTACCCCTACGTGCCTACCCATAATGTGAAGCAATTGTTCGGCGAGTTCCGTAAGTCAACCCCTAAAACGTTCGTCAAGAAATGAGAAAGCTATTACCTGTCATCATCGCGCTTTTGGCAGCTTTCCCTATCATGGCTAACGATAGGGCAGCTGATATCAATGCTGTCAAAAAGAGTCCCGACTTCCTGAGTGCGGAGGCGACGATGAAGACGGCTGATGAAGCGGTGGCAGTGGCTCGTGACCTCTTGCGCGACGAGATTATCCGTTGGACGACGGATGAACTGCAGACCCCGATGGACAGTGTCGAGGCCCAGCGGATCAGCGAGCAGGCAGATACGATGACCACAGAGCGCGTGAACATGATGCGCGTATTCGTCTATATCGACAAGGGGAGCATTACAGGACCAACCCCTGCGCCCATACCAGAAACAGCCCAGGAATCAGCAACAGAGAATACCTTGCTGACAGATAGTGCGCGCCAGATCATTCTCCAGCGCTTTGCGCCCAAGAAGCCCGTTATCAGGAGGGGCGATGTCATTACCAAGATGATGCGCGCCCGTAACTTCTTCGAACTGAAGGACGTGATGGAGCCTCTGAAAAAGAGTGGCGAGATCACAGGCTATGGCAAATACGCCACTGCTCAGAACCCCGCCCTTTGTTATCTCATCGTCTATGACCCTGCTGGCAATCTGGTAGCCTGGCTGGGTAAGGGCGAGGAAACCCGCAAGAACCTGAAGACGGGCAAGACAGAATCCATCAGAGACTATCGCGGATGCGGAGCCATCTGGTTTACCATCAATGAAAACAATAACGAATAATCATCATAAGTGTATGAAAAAGATATTAACCACCATCCTGCTCGCAGCCTTATACTTCACACAGTCTATGGCCTATTCGCAGGTGCGGCTTGTGATCAAGGACGGCACCAGCGACCAGCAGTTGAAACAACAGATCGAACGTGCTGTCTCCGTAGTGATGACGGAGATCAACCGTTCACAGGAGAAGAACCTTGCCCGTCTGACGCTTCCTGAGGATCATATCACCAGAGAGGCCCGCCAGGAACTTAATATGCTCTGGTCGAATGAGCACTTCCGTTGTGTGGATGAGGAGTTGGTAGAGCGTCTGCTCACCTCTCGCGATGGCTATCAGGTACGAGGCATCCCCCTCAGCGTGAATGTGATGGGTGGAGACGACAAACTGGAATATCAGGAAGCAGTCATCAACTTCGACAAGAACGGTGTCATCACCAGCATCTACTACACCATCAATCCGGAACTTTATGGCAAGAACATGCGCCAGAACATGCAGGATAAGCGTTTCGAGGTGACTGACATTAAGGAGCGCATGATGATCCTCGACTACGTGGAGCATTTCCGTACCTCTTATAATCAGAAAGACCTGAAGTTCCTGCGTCAGGTATTCTCCGACGATGCCCTTATCATCACGGGTAAGGTGATCAAGGTGCGCAGGTCTGAGGTGTCGCCTGCAGGCAATAAGGTGATCTATACCGTCCAGTCGAAGCAGCAGTACTTGGAGAATCTGAGTCGTGCCTTCAGGACGAATAGTTATATCAAGGTGCAGTTCGACGATGTGACCATCGTAGAGCATCCCACGATCCGGGGGATTTATGGTGTCACCGTTCATCAGAAATGGAACACTGCCCGCTACAGTGATGAAGGCTATGTGTTCATGGTTTGGGACTTCCGCAACCAGGATGCGCCCAAGATCCATGTCCGCACCTGGCAACCCGACTTTATCGACAAGACCAAGGGTCAGAAGCTCAACCCCAACGATGTCTTCACCCTCGGTGATTTCGACTTATAAAAAAATTGATCTTTGAAATAGTGACACATGGAAGTTTAGCAGAATCTCACAAGATTTCTGCTCAAAAACTTGGAAGAATCGGATAAACTTCGTATCTTTGCACCATCAAAGTCAAAGCTATGGAAGAAGAGAAGTATCCATTATTCGAAGAAGAGGAAAGCACTGGCATGGTCAGTGAGCCTTTAGCCGTACCAGTTCCTGACGAACCAATAACGGCCTATGGCATCGCGGAAGTCCATGACAGGATTGACGATCTGGACTGGGACAAGTTCCCCAGTTATGGACCCTTTTCCGAAGAAGAGGCCATCGCCAGGATTGAAGAGGCTGAAAGAGATTTGGCTGATCCAAGCAAATGGATTACCATAGATGATCTGCACGCAGAACTTAAAAAACTCCATCCATGGCTACAATAAAATGGAAGCCATCTGCATGGCAGCTCTTTAATGACTATCTTGAAAATGCAAGATTGGCTTATGGACAAAAAACTGCTCAACATTGGGAAAGTGATATCGCTCACATTTATGAGCGTTTAAAGCTTTTCCCTACATCATATCCGCCTGAAAAAAGTTTGGCAAGTCTAAATAGACTTTATAGGTTCTGCCATTTGATGAATCGACGTTTCAAACTGATTTACTTATATGACGAATCAGAAGATGTCATCTATATCATGGACATTTGGGATACAAAAATGAATCCCCAGGCATTAATCAAACGCATCAAGTAATTTAAGGTGTTAAACAATATTTTTGTTCTCCCAAATATTTTGAAAGAAAAATCTCAATCACCCTTCAGCCGAGGCGTAACCCGCTGAATGACTGTAATTTCCACTGAAGGGGATCTTCCCCCCAGTTTTTCGCGTATCGTAAAGTTTGTGCCTTATGTTTTTTGAGGGTGATTTTGTAAGGATTTCTTCCTATAGAAGCGCCCTTTAGCGCCGTAAAGTAGCCCTTTAGCGTCGTAAAGTAGCCCTTTAGCGCCGTAAAGTAGCCTTTTAGCGTCGTAAAGTAGCCCTTTAGCACCGTAAAGCAGCCCTTTAGCGCCGTAAAACAACTTGTTTTACTTACCTCCAACAGCCCTAAAATACCCTTCAGCGTAATCATTTGTGTATAAGCATGATACATTGCGGCTGAAGGGTAAATGAAAAAACTTCCACAATCTCTGAGAGTGATTCTCTGGGATATCTTTGTGTCACGATGAAATAATTAGGAACAGTAATAAAAAGTATTTATGATATGGATATATTTAAGAAGAAAGATGAATTAGAGGTTCGCTTCCCTAATAAGGTAGTGAAACTAAGAGGTCATCAAGATAGTGATGCTTTTACAGTTTTTACAGAAAGTGTGGATGCACATCCGTCTTTGAGTGATAATGACATAAAGTTATTAGTTGAGGAATTTAAACAAAGAGGAGACATTGTTATTAGATAAATTAGGTTCAGATATCTAGGTATTCAATTAATAATTCAAAAATGGAGGGAACAATAAAAGACAGACTGAATAGAATCAATTCATCAGCAAAGAATGATGATGAATTATACGATATTTTTAATTCAATTAAAGAAAAAGTGTTACCATTGATTGTTATTTATATTGATGCTGGCGCTTCCATTCTTCGGCAAAGACCGAATAAATCAGGGCAAGAATATAAAACTGTATCTTCTATATCCTATCCTCCCAAAGCAGAAAGCTATGGTCGAGCAAATATCCCTGGTCATCCAATGTTTTATGGTTGCTCTTTTCCGATGGATAGCAAAGCAATAGAACCTCGTATAATTACATTAATGGAGTCTTCTGATTTTGCAACAGACATTAATAGCATAGGAGTAGAGCGATTAACATGCGGTAGGTGGGATGTAAACAAAAAATTAGAATTGCTCGCATTTCCTTTTTTTGACAACTATGATCATCCAATTAAGGATATTATAAAGATTCAAGAGGATTGGAATGATGCTATTAAAAATGCCGATATAGAAAAAGATGCTTTGGATATCGTTGAATACATGTCATACGAAATCTCAAAGGAAGCCCCAAAAGAAGAGGATTATTATATAATTGCAAATTTTGTCTATTTCCTTCTTTATTTGAATGATAGCACCAAGAAATTTGATGGTATTATCTTTCCGTCAGTTCCTGCAGGAGGTGAAGGCTTTAATGTCGCTTTGAAACCAGAGTCTGTTGACAAGAAACTTAGAGGACCGATTGCTTGGTTTGATACCTCTTTCGTGGA
>ERZ809472.164-NODE-164-length-17750-cov-6.432495_pt1 | contig 17750 bp, 15 predicted proteins | sample MGYA00521274_ERZ809472 | MGnify/ENA primary metagenome ERZ809472 (study PRJEB31581, sample SAMEA3312791) | metagenome | study: EMG produced TPA metagenomics assembly of the PRJEB8939 data set (Metagenomic analyses of Rumen microbiomes reveals... | reverse complement strand
CAACAAAATGCATCCAGAACGAGCATGTCAAGTTGCCCAATTTTGCAATATGCGAACTGACGATTTTACTAAAATAAAGTTAAATTTGAAAAAAAGTGGGGAATTGTGGTGAAAAGTGGGGAAAAATATATAATTTTGTACCCGAACTCTATTAAAAGAAGTACAGATGCGTTTTTTAGGTAATATAGAAGCTAAGACAGATGCTAAGGGAAGAGCCTTCCTGCCAGCCGTCTTCCGCAAGGTGCTACAGGCATCCGGCGAGGAGGTACTGGTGCTACGTAAGGACGTCTTCCAGAAATGTCTGGTGCTCTATCCCGAAAGCGTATGGAATGCCAGACTGGACATGCTTAAGGCACAACTGAAGCAGTGGAAGCCCATCCATCAACAGATGTTCCGCCAGTTTGTATCAGAAGCCGAGGCTCTGACACTGGACGGCAATGGCCGTTTCCTCATCTCCAAACGGCTCCTGAAAGCAGCCGAGATCGAACAGAACATCCAGTTCATCGGCATGGACGACACCATCGAGATCTGGTCACCACAGCTGCTGGAACAAACACTAAAGAGCGACGAAGACTTCGGAACAGAGTTCGAGAACATCATGAACACCGACATCGCCCTATGATAAAAACGGCTGAGACATATCACGTAGCAGTACTCCTCAGGGAGAGTGTCGACGGGCTTGACATCAAGCCCGACGGCATTTATGTAGACGTGACTTTCGGTGGTGGAGGCCATAGTCGGGAGATTCTCTGCCGCCTGGGTAAGAAAGGTCGTCTGTACAGCTTCGACCAGGATGCAGACGCTGAGAAGAACATCATCAGCGACGAGAGGTTCACCTTCGTCAGAAGCAACTTCAGGTATCTCAAGAACTGGATGCGCTACTACGAGGTGGAGAAGATAGACGGGCTGCTGGCAGACCTCGGCGTGTCGAGCCATCACCTGGATGACGAAGAGCGCGGCTTCTCTTTCCGTTTTGATGCTCCGCTGGACATGCGGATGAACAAACGGGCAGGAAAGACTGCTGCAGACATCGTCAACGACTATGATGAAGAGCTGTTGGCAGACGTGTTTTATCTCTACGGAGAACTGAAGAACGCCCGCAGGCTGGCCTCAGCCTTGGTGAAGGCACGTCAGGAGAAGAGGATTGAAACGACTGGCGACCTGCTGAAAGCAACGGAACAACTGTTCCAGCGCGAGCGTGAGAAGAAAGAAACGGCCAAGATGTTCCAGGCCTTGCGTATCGAGGTGAATCAGGAGATGATGGCTCTGCAGGAGATGCTTAACGGTGCCAAAGACCTACTATGTGAAGGCGGACGACTGAGTGTCATCACCTACCACTCACTCGAAGACCGCATCGTAAAGAATCTGATGAAGACGGGTAACGTGGAGGGAAAAGTGCAACAGGACTTCTTCGGCCGCATTGAAGCCCCCTTCAGGGCCATCGGCAATAAGGTCATTGTGCCTGACGACGAGGAACAGGTCCGTAATCCAAGAAGCCGTAGCGCCAAACTGAGAATTGCAGAAAGAGTATAATAATGAGCAAGAAGGACGATATAGAATTTGAGATCCAGGAGACGGTGGTTGAGGAGCCCGCCCATGAGGAACCTGCTTCCCTGAAAGAAGAGGTGGCCGAAGTGAAGCAACAGACGAAGAAGACCATCCAGAAGATCAGGGAGAACGTGAAGGAGGAAGACCCGAAGCTGTCTCCCACACTGACGTTACGCACCATCCTAGGCGGTGACTTCCTCACGGCAGAGATGGTACGTCATCAGATCTGGCTCTTTGTGCTGATCGTCATCTTCTCAATCATATATGTCGCCTTCAGATACCAGTGTCAGCAGGACATGATTGCCATCGACAAAATGGAGAAAGAACTGCTCGACGCTAAGTACAAGGCCCTGTCCAGTTCCAGTACGCTGACAGAGAAATGTCGTGAGAGCCACGTCCTCGAAGCCCTGAAAGCAAACAAGGACAGTATGCTGCACATCTCAGATCAGCCACCTTATATAATATATATACCAGAGTGAATGGTGAATAGTGAATAGTAAATAATGAGTAAGTTCAATTCAGATAAGGTCATGCCCCGCTACTTCGCCATAGCAGTAGTGTTGACATTCATCGGCGTTGCCGTTGTCGGTAAAGCCATGTACATCATGACTGCCAAGAAACAATACTGGACGGAGGTGGCCTCGCGTCTGAAACGTGACAGCGTCAGCGTCAAGCCCAACCGTGGAAACATCCTCAGCTGTGACGGACAACTGATGGCTAGCAGCATCCCTGAGTTTAAGGTGTATATGGACTTCCAGGCAGGCACCAGCGACTCGACGGGGGTGGCTCAAAGGGACTCCGTCTGGAAAGAAAAGATAGACAGTATCTGCGACGGGCTCAGCAAGATCTTCCCCAAGAAAACGGCCGCTGAGTTCAAGGCCCATCTGATGGAGGGCAAGAACAAAGTGATGAAGAACGGCACGGTAGGCGCCCGTCACTGGCCCATCTGGAAACGGCGCATCGACTATAACACCTTCTGTGAGGTACGACAATTGCCTATCTTCAAGGAGCGTACCTATAAAGGCGGTTTCCACTGGGAGGAGTATAATGCTCGCAGGAAACCCTTTACGACACTGGCCCAGCGCACCATCGGCGACCTCTTTGGTGAGATCGACAGTGCTAAGAACGGACTGGAGCTGGCTTTCGACAAGGAGCTGCGAGGCACCAACGGCCTGATGCATCGCAGAAAGGTGCTTCAGAAATACCTTGACATCCCCGTACTGGCACCTGTCGACGGTGCCGACATCGTCACAACCATCGATGTGGGAATGCAAGACCTGGCTGAGCGGGCGCTCGTGGATGAGCTGAAAGAAATCGGCGGCGAGATGGGTGTCGCCATCCTGATGGAAGTGAAGACGGGCGACGTAAAGGCCATCGTAAACATGCAACGTGCCGACGACGGCAATTATTACGAGATGGTGAACAATGCCATCAGTTTCCGTTGCGAGCCAGGATCTGTCTTCAAGGTGGCATCATTCCTTGTGGCGCTGGATGACGGCGTGGCCGATACCAGTTTTGTGATCCATACAGGTTGCGGCGTGATGGAAATGCACGGACGTGCCATGAAGGACCACAACTGGCGACGTGGCGGCTATCAGGACATCAATATGGCACGGGCATTGGAGGTTAGCTCGAATATCGGCGTCAGCTATGTGATCGACAAGTTCTATGGCAGCAATCCTACAAGATACGTGCAGGGACTCTATCGTGTCGGCATCCATGAAGACCTGAAACTCCCTATCTTGGGTTACCACCCGCCTTATATCCGAATGCCGGACACGAAGACCACCGACCGTGCGAAATACTGGAGCAAGACCACGCTGCCCTGGATGAGTATCGGCTACGAGACGCAGATAGCACCGATCAATACGGTGGCCTTCTATAATGCCATTGCCAACAACGGCAAGATGATGCAGCCGCGGTTCGTGAAGCAACTGACGAAGAACGGCGAGGTGATCAAGGAATACGAGCCCGTGGTGCTGAAAGAACGCATTGCCAAGCCTCAGGCCATCAAGACCATGCAGACCATTCTGGAGCATGTGGTCAGCCAGGGGCTGGGTCGCAAGGCCGGTTCGAAGTCGTTCAAGGTGGCAGGCAAGACCGGTACGGCCCAGGTGGCTGACCAACATGGCAGTTACCACTCAGGTACCACCCGCTATTGGCTCTCGTTTGCAGGCTACTTCCCTGCTGATGACCCCCGATACACTTGCATCGTATGTATCAAGAAGTCAGGACTGCCTGCCTCCGGCGGCGGTATGTCGGGCGTGGTCTTCCACCATATTGCAGAGGGTGTGATGGCACAGAATCTGAAGCTTAGCGTAAAAGATGCCCGCGACGAACGGTCGACTTTTACGCCTGGTGTCAAGGAGGGCGATGCCGCAGCCTCAGACTATGTACTCAATAACCTGAGTATCAAGGAGCGACCTCAGTTGCACCAGAAGAAAGCCACAAAAGGCATTGTGCCCGATGTGACTGGTATGGGAGCCCGTGATGCTGTCTACGCACTGGAAAACTGTGGTGTGAAAGCTGTCGTCAAAGGCCGAGGTAAGGTCAGGTCACAAAGCGTCGCTGCAGGTCTGCCCGTCAAGGAAGGCATGATCTGTGATGTCTATATGGAATAACAATAACTGAAAGGATATGAAACTGAACAAGTTACTCAAGAATGTAGAGACTATCGACATCGTCGGCGATGTGGAGAGAGAGATCACAGGTGTCAATATCGACTCGCGGATGATTGAGACTGGTCATTTGTTTATTGCCATTCCTGGCACGCAAACCGATGGCCACAAATTCATCGACAAAGCCATCGGGCAAGGAGCTGCTGCGGTACTGTGCGAGCATATTCCCGACACAAGGGATAAGAACGTCACCTATATCTCGGTAGCATCGACAGAAGACTGTGTCGGCGAAGTGGCCACACAGTTCTATGGCAATCCATCAGAGAAACTGAAACTCGTCGGCGTAACGGGTACCAACGGCAAGACCACCATCGCCACCTTATTATATAATATGTTCCGACAGTTCGGCCACAGGTGCGGATTGCTCTCTACAGTCTGTAACTATATCGAGGGCGAGGCCGTCCCGGCCAGTCACACCACGCCTGACCCCATAGAGCTCAACCGACTGCTGGCGCAGATGGTGGATGCCGGTTGCGACTATGCCTTTATGGAATGTAGCAGCCATGCTATCGCCCAAAAGCGCATCGGCGGCTTGAAATTTGCCGGAGGCTTGTTCACAAACCTGACACGCGACCATCTGGACTATCACAAGACCGTGGAGAACTACCGCAATGCCAAGAAAGCCTTCTTCGACGGTTTGGGCAAGGAGGCCTTTGCCATCACCAACGCCGACGACAAGAACGGTATGTTTATGGTGCAAAACACGAAGGCTACGGTCAAGACCTATTCCACCCGCACGATGGCTGACTTCCGTGCCAGAATCATCGAATGTCACTTCGAAGGCATGTACCTCGACATCGACGGACGGGAGGTTGGCGTGCAGTTCATCGGCAAGTTCAATGTCAGTAACCTGTTGGCCGTCTATGGTGCTGCCGTCATGCTGGGCAAGCAGCCAGAGGACATTCTCGTCGTACTTAGTACCCTGAAGAGCGTCAGCGGCCGTTTGGAACCCATTCGTTCACCAGAAGGATATACTGCCATCGTAGACTATGCTCACACGCCAGATGCCCTGGAGAATGTGCTCAACGCCATCCACGAAGTGCTCGACGGGAAAGGCCAGGTGATCACCGTCTGCGGGGCTGGCGGTAACCGTGACAAGGGAAAGCGTCCGCTGATGGCCCAGGAGGCGGTGAAGCAGAGCGACAAGGTCATCATCACCTCTGACAACCCACGTTTCGAGGAGCCGCAGGACATCATCAACGACATGCTTGCCGGACTCGATGCCAGACAGATGAAGAAAGTCATCTCCATCGTGGATCGCCGTGAAGCCATCCGCACAGCTTGCATGATGGCACAGAAGGGTGACGTCGTCCTCATTGCCGGCAAAGGACACGAGGATTACCAGGAGATCAAGGGTGTCAAACACCACTTCGATGACAAAGAAGTCGTCAGGGATATATTCAATTCTTAATTCATCAGACTATGCTGTACTACCTCTTTAGATTCCTCGACCAGTACGACATCCCGGGCTCTCACATGTGGGCCTATATCTCGTTCCGCGCTCTGCTGACACTCATCCTTTCACTGCTGATTTCCGCCTGGTTTGGTGAGAAGTTCATCAAGTGGATGAAGAGGAGAAAGATCTTCGAGACAGAGCGCGATCCTGCCATCGACCCGTTCGGCGTGGAGAAAAAGGGCGTGCCCACGATGGGAGGTATCATCATCATTGTGAGCATCCTTGTGCCGGTAATCTTCTTCGGACGCATCCGCAACATCTACCTGATACTGATGATTGTGACTACCATCTGGCTGGGGTTCCTCGGATTCCTAGATGACTACATCAAGATTTTCAAACGAAACAAGGAAGGTCTGAAAGGCAAGTACAAGATTGTGGGACAAATCAGTATCGGCTTCATCGTGGGACTAACCCTGTGGCTGAGTCCAGACGCCGTGGTACGCGAAAATGTGAATGTCCAAGAGCAGAACCAGGAAGTCGTGGTGAAACACAAGAAGGAGGCAGTGAAGTCACTACAGACCACCATCCCCTTTGTGAAGAACCACAACCTGAACTACTCCGGGGTATTGGGTTTCCTGGGCGACTACAAGGTAGCCGCAGGATGGGTCATCTTCGTGCTGATGACCATCCTCGTGGTGACGGCCGTCAGTAACGGCGCAAACCTGAACGATGGAATGGACGGTATGTGTGCTGGCAACTCGGCTATCATCGGCGTGGCATTGGGTATATTGGCCTATGTCTCCTCACACATTGGCTATGCGTCTTATTTCGACATCATGTACATCCCACACTCTGAGGAGTTGGTAGTATTCCTTTGCGCCTTTGTGGGAGCCATGATCGGTTTCCTCTGGTACAATGCCTTCCCTGCCCAGGTATTCATGGGCGATACGGGCTCACTGACCATCGGCGGCATCATCGGCGTCTGTGCCGTCATCATCCACAAGGAACTGTTGCTGCCCATCCTCTGTGGCATCTTCTTTGTGGAGAGCCTGAGCGTGATCATCCAGACACAATGGTTCAAGATCCAGAAGAAGAAGGGTCGTCGGGTACGCGTCTTCCGTGCGACGCCAATCCACGACAATTTCCGTAAGCTCGACTCACAACTCGATGCTACGAGCACCTATATCCTGAAGGGCTGGCCCCACCGCCCGTTCCATGAATCAAAAGTCACCATCCGCTTCTGGATCACTACCATCATCCTGGCGGCTCTGGCCATCATAACCCTTAAAATGCGATGATCATGAAAAGAATAGTTATATTAGGAGCGGGAGAGAGCGGCGCAGGAGCTGCCGTACTCGCCAAGAAAGAAGGCTTCGACGTGTTCGTGTCGGACATGTCCAAAATTGCCGACAAATACAAGACCATGCTCAACGACCGCCATATAGAGTGGGAAGAAGGGCAGCATACGGAGGAGAACATCCTCAACGCCGACGAGATCATCAAGAGTCCGGGCATTCCAGACACAGCACCCATGGTCAAGAAAGCCATCGACAAAGGTATCCATATCATCAGCGAGATTGAGTTCGCTGGACGCTATACCAACTCTAAGATGATTTGTATCACCGGCTCGAATGGCAAGACCACAACCACCTCGCTGATCTATCACATCTTCAGACAGGCAGGCTATGATGCAGGACTGGCCGGTAACATCGGTAACTCCCTAGCCTTTCAGGTAGCCGAGGATCCGCACGAATACTACATCATCGAGCTCAGTTCATTCCAGCTCGACAATATGTATGACTTCCGCGCCGACATCGCCATCCTCCTGAACATTACGCCAGACCATCTGGACCGCTATGGTTTCGAGATGCAGAATTACGTAGATGCCAAGATGCGCATCATCCAGAACCAGACCCCGCAAGACGCTTTCATCTATTGGGCTGATGACCCCATCATCAAACGTGAACTGGAAAAATACGACATCAAAGCCATCCAATACCCATTCGCCAAACTGAAGGAGAACGGTGTCATCGGTTACATAGAGGAAGGTCAGTACAAGATTGAGAAACCAGAGCCTTTCAATATGGAACAGGAAAGCCTCAGCCTGACAGGTATCCATAATATCTACAACTCTCTGGCTGCAGGTATCGCCTCCGACGTGGCTGGTATCAAGAAAGAGAATATCCGTAAAAGCCTCAGCGACTTCCCTGGCGTGGAACATCGTCTGGAGAAGGTATGTACCGTTCGGGGCGTACAATATATCAACGATTCGAAAGCCACCAACGTCGATGCCTGCTGGTATGCTTTGGAGGCCATGAAAACAAAGGTCATCCTCATCATCGGCGGCAAGGACAAGGGCAACGACTACGAGCCCATCAAACCGCTCGTCAGGCAAAAATGCTCTGGCATCGTCTACCTAGGTGTCGACAACAAGAAACTGCACGACAACTTCGACAATATGGGCATCCCTGTCAGAGACACGCATTCGATGAAGGAGTGTATGGAAGCGTGCTACGAGATGGCTAAGCCCGGCGAGACCGTACTGTTGAGTCCCTGCTGCGCCTCGTTCGACCTTTTCAAGAACATGGAGGACCGTGGTGAGCAATTCAAAGAACTGGCAAGAAACTTATGATAATTGACAATTGATAATTGAGAACTGAAAATTGAACAAGAAGATAGGAAATATATTCAAGGGCGACAAGGTCATCTGGATGGTATTCTTCTTCCTCTGTATGATCAGTATTGTGGAAGTATTCTCTGCTTCCAGCAATCTGACGTACAAGAGCCAGAATTATATGGGACCTATCGTCTACCATGCAGGTATGATTGCCTTTGGCGTCTTTGTGGCCGTAGTGACACTCAATATCCCATGCCGCTACTTTAAGCTGATGACACCTTTCCTGCTATTGGTCACCATCATCACCCTTCTATGGGTACTCATCGGCGGAGAAAGCATCAACGGTGCCAATCGCGTCATCTCACTACCTGGTGGTGTCACCTTCCAACCCTCAGAGATTGCCAAAGGAACAATGGTGCTCATTACGGCTCAGATACTCAGTGCCATGCAACGCGAAGACGGAGCAGACAAGAAGGCCTTCAAATACATCCTCTGGATTCTCATACCTACAGCTCTGCTCATAGGCATCGAGAACCTGTCAACAGCAGCACTACTCTTTGCCGTCATCTTCCTGATGATGTTTATCGGTCGCGTTCCAATGTCACAAATGGGAAAGCTCGTTGGTGGGGCTGCCATTCTTGTAGCATTGTTCCTGACTCTTGTATTGACTTTGGGAAGCATCGGACAAGATAGCGAAACCACCACCCAGACGGTCGAGTCCGTGGAAAAAGGTACCACAGACACCAAGGTAATTAAAGGCGGGGGTGTGTTTCACCGCTTCGTCACATGGAGAAACCGTATTCTGAAACACCTCGACAAAAAAGATGTATCACCCGCCGACTACGATCTCGACAAAGATGCCCAGGTGGCCCATGCCAATATCGCCATCGTGTCGAGTAATATCATCGGCAAAGGTCCTGGCAAATCTGTTGAGCGCGACTTTCTCTCACAGGCCTTTTCCGACTTCATCTATGCCATCATCGTCGAGGAATTGGGTATTCTGGGAGCCTCCTTTGTATGCCTGTTATATATCGTGCTTCTCTATCGCACTGCGCGTATCGCCAGTCGGTGTGAGAACAACTTTCCTGCCTTCCTGGCGATGGGCCTGGCCTTGCTGTTAGTCATTCAAGCATCTTTCAACATGCTGGTGGCAGTAGGCCTTGCCCCCGTCACAGGACAACCACTACCACTTATTTCCAAGGGTGGTACGTCGACCATCATCAACTGCGCCTATATCGGTGTTATTCTTAGTGTGAGTCGTTCTGCAAAAAAAAGAGGAGAGAAAATGGCGTTAAAAGAAATATAATTTGTAATTTTGCACGCAATTATAGTACATAAGATATGAACAAGGAGTTAAGAGTCATCATCAGCGGCGGTGGTACGGGAGGTCACATCTTCCCTGCCGTCAGCATTGCCAATGCTATCAAGGCCCTGCGCCCTGATGCCAAGATTCTCTTCGTCGGGGCTTTGGGACGCATGGAGATGCAGCGTGTGCCAGCAGCAGGCTATGAGATCAAGGGCCTGCCCATCAGAGGTTTTTTTCGGCCATTATGGAAACCGGCCAACATCGGAGTGGCCATAGACTATCTGAAGAGCAAATGGCTGGCAAAAAAAATCCTGAGGGAGTTCAAGCCACAGGTGGCTGTAGGTGTAGGCGGCTACGCCAGCAGTGCCGCTCTGGGTGCAGCAAACAGTCTGGGCATCCCCACGCTGCTGCAGGAACAGAACAGTTATGCCGGCCTCACGAACAAGCAGTTGGCCAGAAAAGCCGAAAAGATTTGCGTGGCCTACGAAGGCATGGAGCGTTTCTTCCCTGCCGAGAAAATCATGATGACAGGGAATCCCGTACGTCAGGCACTCCTCGATACGACCATTTCTCGTGAGGACGCCGTACGGAGCTTGGGGCTCGACCCTGCGAAGAAGACGATCCTGCTCGTAGGTGGCAGCCTTGGAGCCCGCACCATCAACGAAAGCGTACTTCAGCACCTCGATCTGGTGAAAGAGAGCGACGTACAATTCGTATGGCAGACAGGCAAGTACTATAACGCCAGCATCAATGAGCAGCTGAAGGGCCAGGAGCTGCCAAACCTGAAAGTCACAGATTTCATTACCGATATGGGTGCTGCTTACAAGGCAGCAGATCTGGTGATCAGCCGCGCCGGTGCCAGCAGCATCTCAGAGTTCTGCCTCATCGGCAAACCCGTCATTCTCGTACCCAGTCCGAATGTGGCAGAGGACCACCAGACCAAGAATGCACTGGCTCTCGCCAATCGCGATGCCGCCATATACGTGAAGGATGCTGAAGCACCCGACATGCTCCTGAAACTCGCCATCGACACCGTCAACAATGATGAGAAGCTGAAATCACTTAGTGAAAATGTGCTTAAACTGGCCTTGCCCGATTCGGCGAATATCATCGCAAAAGAAGTTATCAAATTAGCAAAATGAACATCAAAGATATCAAAGCAGTCTACTTTATAGGGGCCGGCGGCATCGGCATGAGTGCCATCGCCCGCTACTTCATCAAGAAGGGACTTGTCGTCGCAGGATACGACAAGACTCCTTCCGAACTTACCAAAAGATTGGAGAAGGAGGGCATGCTCATCCACTATGAGGAGAACCTCGACGAGATACCTCACGCCTGCAAACAGAAGGCCTCGTGTCTGGTTGTCTATACGCCAGCCATACCAGACAACCATCAGGAACTCCAGTACTTCCGCGAGAACGGCTTTTCGATAGAGAAGCGGGCACAGGTACTAGGCACCCTGACACAGGCTCACAAGGGACTCTGTGTGGCAGGCACCCATGGTAAAACCACCACTTCGACCATGTGCGCCCATATCATGCATCAAAGCCATCTGGACTGCAACGCCTTTCTGGGAGGCATCTCGAAGAACTATGGCACCAACTATATCCTCTCCGACTCTGACTACGTGGTCATCGAAGCTGATGAATTCGACCGTAGTTTCCACTGGTTGCGTCCTTGGATGAGCGTCATTACCTCTACCGACCCCGATCACTTGGACATCTATGGGACAAAAGAAGCCTACCTGGAGAGTTTCCGTCATTACACAGAACTCATCCAACCAGGCGGAGCCCTCATCATCCACAAAGGACTGGAAATGAAGGAGAATCTGCAGGCAGGTGTAAAACGTTACGACTACAGCCTCCATGAAGGAGACTTCCATGCAGAGAATATCCGCATTGAGAATGGTGAGATCACATTCGACTTTATCTCACCCATTGAAAGCATAGAGGATGTCAAACTCGGACAGCCCATCCCCATCAACATCGAGAACGGCATTGCTGCCATGGCGATGGCCCAGCTCAACGGCTGCACGGCAAAAGAACTGCGCTATGGCATTCAGACCTATGGAGGCGTAGACCGTCGCTTTGACTTCAAGATCAAGACAGACCGTATCGTTTTCCTCAGCGACTATGCCCATCACCCCAAAGAAATCTGGCAAAGTGCCCGCAGTATCCGTGAGCTGTACAAGGATCGGCATATCACTGCCATTTTCCAACCACATCTCTATACCCGCACTCGTGATTTCTACAAGGACTTCGCCGAGGCGCTCAACCAACTCGACGAGGTCATCCTGACAGAAATCTACCCCGCTCGTGAAGAACCCATAGAGGGGGTCACCTCAAAACTCATCTACGACAATCTGCGAGAGGGTATCAAAAAGAAAATGATTCGGAAAGACGAAGTGCTCGACTATGTGAAGAACCATGATTTCGACGTGCTCATTGTGCTGGGAGCAGGCGATCTTGACAATCAGGTTCCACAAATCACGAAGTTGTTAAAAAGCAAATCATAAATAGAATGACATTCAACTGGAAGAAAACATTCATCGTCATTTTTGACATCGCCATAGCAGCCTACTTGCTACTGGCTGTCTCGGCATTCAATACACCTGCCGAGAAAGCGACAGTATGTACGGAAGTGCAGACCGATATCAACAATGAGGTGAATGCCGACGGTTTTATCAATTCCAGTGAGGTCAGGAAGATCTTAGAGCGCAACCACCTCTACCCTCTTGCTCGTCCGATGGCTGAGATCAGTTCACGCAACATAGAGGAGACCTTGCAGAAAAGCCCCTTTGTGGAAAAGGCGGAATGCTACAAGACACAGGGCGGCCACGTCTGTATCAATATCAAACAGCGGATGCCTATTCTGCACGTTATGGCCTCAAATGGCGACAACTATTATCTTGACACATACGGAAGCATCCTCCCTGAATCCAAGTATGCTACAGACATTATTATCGCCACGGGACAGATCTCCAGGAAATATGCACAGAAGACACTCTACAAAGTAGGCAACGAACTCCTAAATGACAAATTCTGGCAGAATCAGGTGGTACAGGTCAACGTGCTCAACGACGGAACGGTAGAAATGGTACCTCGTGTGGGTGATCATATCATCTACATAGGACCTCCCGTCAATATTAATAAGAAATTGGATCGTCTCCGTAAATTCTATCTTTACGGGCTTAACGAGGCTGGTTGGAACAAATACACATATATCAACGTGGAGTTTGACAACCAGATTATCTGTAAGAAAGCAAAAAAGTAAAACGTCAAATTGTAAATAGATATGGTGGCAGCAAAGGAATTTATCGTAGCAATCGAACTCGGCTCATCGAAGATGACCGGTATCGCAGGACAGAAGAATCTCGACGGCAGCATCACCGTGCTCGCCGTGGTGAAGGAAGACTCCACTTCCTTTATTCGCAAGGGGTATGTGTATAATATTGACAAAACCGCCCAATGCCTGACAAACATCATCAAGAAGTTGGAGAACCAGTTGAAAACGGAGATCCTTCAGGTATATGTCGGTGTAGGCGGACAGTCCATCCGGAGTGTCAGGAACGTGGTGGCCAAGGATCTGCCTGCAGAAACCCGCATCACACAGGAGATGGTCATCGAGCTGATGGATGCAAACCGTAATATGACCTATCAGGATCAGGAAATTCTCGATGCTGCTGTGCAGGAATACAAAGTCGACTCGCAGTATCAGCTCGACCCCGTAGGCATCCAGGCCACACACCTCGAAGGTAATTTCCTAAACATCCTGGAACGCAAGGCCTTTTACCGCAACCTGAACAAATGCTTCGAGGTGGCAGGAATCAATGTGGCAGAGATGTATCTTGCACCCCTTGCACTGGCCGACAGTGTACTCACCGAGGCAGAACGCCGTTCAGGCTGTGCCCTTGTCGACATTGGCTCCGACACCACAACCGTTTCCGTGTATAGCAAGAATATCCTGCGCCACCTGGCCGTCATCCCCCTTGGTTCAAACAATATCACGAAAGATATTGCCACCTTGCAGATGGAAGAGGCTGATGCAGAGAAGATGAAGCAAAAGTACGGTTCTGCATTTACCGACAACAATGAGATCGACAACAATCTGAAATATTCCATCGATAACGATCGACAGGTCGATAGCCGTAAGTTCATTGAGATTGTGGAAGGACGCTTGGAAGAAATTATCGAGAACGTATGGTACCAGATTCCCAACGACTACTACGACAAGCTGTTGGGAGGTATCATTCTGACTGGCGGCGGTTCCAACATGAAAAATATCGAGCAGGCATTCATCAACCACACCCACGTTGACAAGATACGCATTGCCAAGTTCGTCACCCACACGATCAATGGCAATCAGGACGATATCAAAGCCAAGGACGGCACCATGAATACCGTACTTGGACTGCTGGCCAAGGGAGACTTGAATTGTGCAGGCAACGAATTCACGAACGATCTCTTCGGCACAAAGAAGGAGCCTGCAACACACCCAGCCACCGACCAGCGTCAGGCTCGTCAGATAAGTGAGATTCCTGCTGGTGTCATTCGTACTGAGGCCGAGAAACAGAAAGCCGAAGAGGAGCGTCGCCGCCAACAGGAGGAAGATGACCGCATCCGCCAGGCTGAGGAAGAGGCCGAAAAACAGCGTATCGCAGCAGAAAAGCGCGAGAACAGCTTCTGGAACAAGGCTATCAAGGGCATCAAGCAGTTTGGTAAGACTATTATTGAAGAAGAATAAGGGTTGGTTTTAGTTTTTAGTTTAATGTTTAGAGTTTACAGATATGGCAGACAATAATATGAATATCGATATTCTGGACTTCGGCACACCGGAGAAGGATCATAGCATCATCAAGGTCGTCGGCGTAGGCGGCGGTGGCGGTAATGCCGTCAATCATATGTATCGTGAAGGTATCCACGATGTCACATTCGTGCTTTGCAATACAGACAATCAGGCACTCAATGATTCGCCTGTCCCAGTACATCTGCAACTGGGCAAGGAGGGTCTTGGCGCTGGCAACAAACCCGAGAAAGCCCGCATGGCTGCGGAAGAGAGTATTGAGGATATCAAGAATATGCTCAACGACGGCACCCGCATGGCTTTTATTACTGCTGGTATGGGCGGTGGTACAGGAACAGGCGCCGCACCCGTCATCGCCCGTGTCTCCAAGGAGCTGGGCATCCTGACTGTCGGTATCGTCACCATCCCCTTCCGCTTTGAGGGAGACCGTAAGATAGACCAGGCACTCGACGGCGTAGAAGAAATGAATAAGCACGTCGATGCACTGCTCGTCATCAACAATGAGCGCCTGCGCGAGATTTATCCTGAGCTCTCCGTACTGGATGCTTTTGGCAAGGCCGACGATACACTCAGCGTAGCGGCCAAGTCCATCGCAGAAATAATCACCGTTCACGGACTCATCAACCTCGACTTCAACGATGTAAAGACCGTACTGAAAGACGGTGGTGTGGCCATCATGTCTACAGGTTATGGTGAAGGAGAAGGCCGCGTAAAGAAAGCCATCGACGATGCCCTCACCTCACCACTACTCAACGACAACGATATTTTCAATTCGAAGAAAATCCTGCTCAGCATCACGTTTGCCGGCTCTAAGGACGGACAGTCATCTCTCATGATGGAGGAGATGAACGACGTGAATGATTTTATGGCCAAGTTCGGCAACGACTTCGAAATCAAGTGGGGACTCGCCACTGATCCCGAACTGGGCAAGAAGGTGAAGGTCACCATCCTCGCCACCGGCTTCGGCATTGAGAACGTCGACGGCATGAACGGCCACCTGAAGCGCCATACCCAAGAAGAGGCCAACCGCATTGCCGAGGAACAGGAGAAGGCGGCAGAGCGCCAGGATCGCCGTAACCGCTACTATGGCGGCGAGGGAGCCACCAAGCGCTATAAGAGACGTCCGCATATCTATCTCTTCCGACCCGAAGACCTCGACAACGATGACGTCATCTCAGCCGTAGAGTCTACACCTACTTACAAACGTACGCGTGAGATCCTCGACAGCATCAACTCACAGGCCATCGGCGAAGAGCCCGAGGAGAGCACCGCTCCCCAGCCCGATGCCGTCCAAGGGACGATTAAGTTTATGTAATCTTTAGCCATACATTTCCTGGAGAACCGCGAGGGAGCGGAGTTCGGGGAAATCTGGCAGATGAAGACGATAATAGGTGAGGGCAACCTCCAACAGGCGGTTACGTTCCTCATGTGAAAGACGGTACAGATACATCGTCGGGTAGTCCATACGCATCATCAGTTGCAGCTTGCCTGCCTCTTCGGGATGCAGAAAGTCGCGATGGACTGGGGGTACACCGATAAAGATGCTCTCACGCAGGTCGAAATAGTCGCCTGTCTGGTAATCGTCCAGGTTCGGATAAAAGCCAAGGAAACGGGAGAGTCGCATGAGGAAGACAAGATGGAAATTGGCAAATTGTTCATGCTGCTCGTCCAACCACTGGATACTATTGCAGATATAGTCGAAGAGCAGCACATTCTGCTGTTCGCCGCGCAGGGCATAATAGAGGAATTCGGCCACGAAGAGCGAGATAGACAGTTTTTCGGGCTCGAAAGGAATTGATGCGTAAGGTAAGGACAGTCTGACGTCACGTAGTTTCTGAAGCGAGAGTCGCGGTCTGACATCGGTTTCTATCTCAAGCATCGTCAGCGGCTGGAAGAACTGCTTTTTGACTTTCGACTTGGGAGACTTCGGCAGTTGGACGATAAACGAGAGTCTACCGTGTGCGCGAGTGAACATATCTACTATCAGACGTGACTCGCCGTACTTGATGGCATGCAGTACAATAGCCTGTGTCTTTGTCAGCATACGGATGCAAAGATACAAAGAAGTTAAGAGTTAAGAATTAAGAATTAAGAGTTTTTAAGGCTGGAAGGTGTTAAATATGTTTAAATTTGCATGTTTTCTTAATTCTTAATTCTTAATTCTTAATTAAACTCAGTACCTTTGCACCCGCAAAAAAGCGATGGTCCCTTCGTCTATCGGTTAGGACGAGAGATTTTCATTCTCTAAAGAGGAGTTCGACTCTCCTAGGGACTACCAATTAAATCCGCCATCTGCACAGCCAAGTGCTACCAGACAGGAGTCGGGGACAAGGTGACGGAAGGCTCTCAGGAGCCTGCCCAGGGCTGTCTTTCGAGACGTAAGACCCATAAGCTTTATTCGTATTATAAATTAAAAAGTTAAAAACAAAATGGCAAATCACAAATCATCAGTGAAGAGAATCCGCCAGACTGAAAAGCGGGCACTTCACAACCACTATTACGCAAAGACCATGCGTAATGCCGTACGCAAACTGCGCGCTATGACCAACAAGGAAGAGGCTGCAACACTGTATCCGAAGGTACAGAAGATGCTGGACAAATTGGCAAAGACAAATATTATTCACAAGAACAAGGCTGCCAATCTGAAGTCGAGCCTCGCTCAGCACATCAACAAACTGTAAAAAGGTTATCAGTTAAATAGAAAGCCGTAATTCGAAAGAGTTGCGGCTTCTTTTTTGGTTTTTTTAGCAGATAAACTACGTTTATCTGAGTTTTTATTTGTAACTTTGCACCCATATTGAGAAAAAGGCTATAAAATGACAGAAGAACAACTGAATCAAGAGCAAAACTATTCCGCGAGTAACATCCAGGTCCTCGAGGGATTGGAAGCTGTGCGCAAGCGCCCGGCCATGTATATCGGCGACATCAGCGAAAAGGGTCTCCACCATTTGGTGAACGAGACCGTCGACAACTCCATCGACGAGGCGATGGCTGGCTATTGTACACATATCGAGGTGACCATCAACGAAGACAATAGTATCACCGTACAGGACAACGGACGTGGTATCCCCGTCGACGAGCACGAGAAGATGCACAAGTCAGCACTCGAAGTGGTGATGACTGTGCTTCACGCTGGCGGTAAGTTCGACAAGGGCTCTTATAAGGTCTCCGGCGGACTCCATGGTGTGGGTGTCAGCTGTGTGAACGCCCTATCCACCCACATGATGTCTCAGGTATTCCGTAACGGGCATATCTACCAGCAGGAATACGAGAAGGGAAAGCCCCTATACGACGTGAAGATTGTTGGTGACACCGACAAGACAGGTACCCGTCAGCAGTTCTGGCCCGACGGCACTATCTTCACCACGACAGAATACAAGTACGACATCATCGCCCGTCGCA
>ERZ809472.161-NODE-161-length-18083-cov-6.659308_pt1 | contig 18083 bp, 21 predicted proteins | sample MGYA00521274_ERZ809472 | MGnify/ENA primary metagenome ERZ809472 (study PRJEB31581, sample SAMEA3312791) | metagenome | study: EMG produced TPA metagenomics assembly of the PRJEB8939 data set (Metagenomic analyses of Rumen microbiomes reveals... | reverse complement strand
GATGGCGGATTACGCGGAAAAGCTGGGCGGTGCGCCGGGAGACGGCTACAACCTGACAGAAGCCGCGCTGGCCGCATTCAGCATTGCGGGGATTGGCAAGGTCTATATGATTCCCGTGTCGAACAGTACGACGTTCAATGCGGCGGATTACCTCGGCGATGCGGCATTGTTCACAGGTGTTTATGTCATCGAGAACCTGCTTCGCGAAAACCCGACGACCGTCAATATCCTGTGCGCACCGTCAGTCACGGACTCGAGCGTGATTGCGGCATTGAATACCATTGCGAAAAAGGCCGACGGCCACTGGGTGTCGTTCATGGTCTACGATTTGCCGGTCAAAGACAATCACACGAATGCACGCAATGTGATTCAGCCGGATGCCATTGTGGCAGACAAACAGCTGAATGAGGAGCTTGCCGATGCCGTGTGGGGCATTGTCAAAACGAGTGGCGGCTATGAGATTTCCGGCGCGGCAGTCCGTGCCTGCCTGATGGCCAGATCCGATGCAGATTACGGCGTCCCCGCACGTTGTGGAGGAAACCTTGCCGTCCCGGGAATACAGGGCATTATCGGTTTTAAGGAAGTCGATGAACAGGAAGGAACATGGACAACGCACACGGAGACCGTCGCCATCGGCGAGACCTCGGTTGTGAGCCAGCACGTGTTTGAGTCACTCGATTTCTCATCCAGGCTGGATTATTCCGTTTCCAGGACATCAATTGAGGAAACGGACTGGACGGCATCCTTGGAGGTCGTCGAAAGCTCGGGGCATCCCGCAATCAAGATCACGGTGACGCGCACCGATACAGGCGATACGAGCGCGGCAGTCAATGCATCCATTCCGGAAATCGTCCTGACCGGCGAGCGCAACTATTCGTCCCGCATGGCCGTGATCCCGGAAAGTGCGGCCACACAGTTGAGCGCGGATGGCGTGTGTTCATGGATCAACTATGGCGGAGGCAACATGCACACATGGTGCGACCACACATCCGCATTCAGCGCGGGCACTGTGAGCGACGAACGCGCACGGTATGACAGCAACATCCGAATGCTTGTCATGCTGACCAATCGATTCCAGCTCAAATACCGGTTCAGCATTGACGAACCGATGACACTCACGATGCGGAACAGCGTGATTCAGGAAGAAAACGATTATCTGGCCTATCTCAAATCCATTGGGGCACTCGTCGGGGAGGCTTCGTGCCAGTTCCTGGCCGATGACAACCCGGCAGACAACGTGGCACAAGGCCAGTTCGTCTGGTCTATCGTATCCACGATCACGCCACCGATGAAATATGCACAGCTGAACGTCGGCTTCTCGACAGCCGGTTACTCGGTCTATTACGAAGCCTGATAGGAGGGAGACATGAACAGAATACCCATTTATGGCCAAATCAAGGGATGCACGATTTACCCTGCGCCGGATGGCAAGCCTGCGGCAAATCCTGCGGCTATCGACTGCACCATCACGCCTCCCGTCGTGACATTTGAAACGGGCACCGTCCAGATGATGGGCTCGCTCACCGTACCAGACCAAAGCCGAATCGCAGACATGAGCCTTTCGATCACCGTGCCCGTCTCGCCATTTTCTGTCAAACTATCCGGCAAGGGGCTGATGGGATACGAAGCCCGTTGGGCACAGGAAGTCACCGACCCGAGCGGCGCCGTCCGCGTGGTCCAGGGCGTTTGCTACATTTCTGGCTATGTGACACAGATTCCGGCATCTGCCGTCAATCCCGGTGCCGAAGGTACGGCGGATTACAACGTCTCGGTGGTCAAATACCGACTCGTCGTGGACGGCAAGGAACTCCATAACATCGACAGGGCAAGCGGTGTCCTCATCATCGACGGTGTGGATTATCGGTCGGATGTCGATGATTTGCTCTGAGACATGAAAAAAGCCGCACGTGGCAGTGCGGCTTATTTCTCACATGCAATGCCTATTCCACACAATATAATTAAAAAAAGAGGGATGCCAATAAAAAGCCCTAATGCAATGTATGCGTCAAAAAGCCAAGAGATAAACGCACCAGGAAGGCCGACGATGAGCAGAAGCCCTGTAAGTGCTCCAATCATCTCGGCAAAAACGATTCCGTTCTCTTCACGGATAATTATTGAGTTAGAGTTTGTTCTCATACGTATCCCTTCCTAAAAATTTCACTCATCATTAGCATACAAGGTTGCCAATACCTTATTCAAGGGCAAAGGAGCAAAAAATGCAAACGTTTACTCTTTCTAAACCATTCAAATTAGCCAATGGTGAAGAATTGTCATCATTCCAACTCGATTTTGATACCATGAGTACATCAGATTTTCGGCAGGTTAGCCGATTAGAAGCGATAGTGTCTGATTCCAGCACGATTTCATTGGATGATTCACTAAAAGGCAAGGCTTTAACATTCAGATTTCAACTTGCATCAGGATTCCTTGCCGCAACCAAGGGAACACCAGGTCTCCAAATTGATGATTTTAATCGTCTTCCCATGAAAGATGCTTTGGAACTGGCCCAAGTATCCAATTTTTTTTGGCTCGGTGTGGTATCCGAACAGTAGGTGACGTACTGTCGCTATATGGTGTCATTGCGAAAATGGCAATTCAATATCATTCGGATGTCACAAGACTGCTACAAATGCCCATTTTAGATTTTTATTTTCATTTTTATTACCTGAACAGGTGCTGAGAGGACGGAATGAGCATAACTTCTGAATATACCTTGGATTTGGTGATTAAAGACGATCAAGCACGCGCGGCTTTGGATGAGATAGCGGAAGGCTTTAAGGATATTGGTGAACAGGCTAAAAAATCACTTAAAAGCGATGATATTGATGCCCAAATCAAGGCTATTGCCTCCCAATCGAATGCCATGATAGCCAAAATGCGGGATATGGCTGTATCTTCACCAGTCGATTTTGATGAATATTTTAAAACATTTTCAGGCGGGGCCAAAAAAGCCATCAAGGAACTTGAAACGCAATACGCCACGCTCGTTCCTACGCTAAAAGAAGTCGAGAATTTGGAGACCAGGCGTTCAATCCTCGAAGCCGAAAAAGAAAAGACCACGAGACTTCGCGAGCGAAGTCGGATAGAACGCGAAATACAGGCAATAAATGAACAGCTGGATGTTCCAAACCGTAAAAATATCCGTTCTTTAATCCAACAGAATCGTCAAATTCGGGCAAATTTGGAAACCGCCAAACGCTCATCCCAGGCAGATCTCATCGCCATCCGAAAAAAGGAAGCATTGGAAAAACAGGCCGAACTTCGAGCCAAAGTTAATGAAATACGTGCAAAGAAAAAGCATCTATTCGATCAGACAGAACTAAAAGCAGCGCATAAAAAACTCGAGGAACAAGAAAAACTCGTAAAAGCCATTAAACAAGCTGAAAAGGCACAGCTTGCCAATGTCAAGGCGTCCCAAGCACAAGCGAAAGCAATTCAGGAAGCGGTTAAGCGTACAACGGTATTACGGAAAGTATGGGACGGAATAAAACTAACAAGCAGAATTATAAATAGTGGCATTCAAAACGCCTATAACATTACAGGCATGATTGGCGGTGCGGCCAAAACTGCTATCGGGGCGGGCAAGGCGACCTTTGGCATGGTATCCGGGGCAATTAGTGGCGTGGCATCCGTTGCGGACCGCGAGGTCGAAAAGGAACGGCTAGCAAACCGCGTCAAAGGATTCAGTCTGGACGATGCCAAAGACATGATGGGGCAACTCTATATTCAGACCGGGGCCGATTATGGCGTTATCGTCGAGGCCATCAACCGTGTTCAGAACGTCCTCAAATCCAAAGACAAGGGCGAATTGATAGCGGCCACGGCCACCGAGATTCGATATCCCGGGGCTGCGCAGACCTTCGCATCCGCAAACACGCAGGCAGATGCGGCCAACTTTGCCCGATATGGCAACCGTCTCAAGGCCGTGCAGAATGCCACGGGAGCAAGCGATGAGCAGATTCAGGCGGCAAGTGAGATGATCAACAACCTCGAGCCCGAGTCGTTTAAAAGTGCCTCGGTTACGGATCTCCAGTCGATTTATCTAGGACTGCAGAACAGCGGTGCCTTTGACAGCCAGGAAGAAGTGGACAAAGCCTTCAAAAAGTTCGTGTCCGAGCAGTCAAAATCTGGCGAGAATGCCTTTGAATATGCACAGAATTATGACTGGAACAAGACCATTGCGACGGATCGAAACCATCTTCAGGCTGCCAATACACTTGCCCAAATCGACTGGGGCAAGATAGGCGGTGCTTTGAACAAACCGAATGAACAGACTTCACAGAAGCAATCCTCGGCAGAAACAATGGCCATGAGGATGCGCCAGATGGAGGAGAAGAAGAACGAACTCATGCTCAAACTGGTGCCGGCGGTATTGCCCATCGTCGAAAAAATAGCCGATCTCATTTCGGGTCCGGATGGTGGAAAAATTGTGGATGGGCTTGTCAATATGTTCGAGACTGTTATCCCGTTGCTCGACCCGATATTTAAAGCGTTGGATGTATTTTTAGGTTTTATGAGCCGAACAATACTTCCGGGGTTTCAAAAATTGATCAATGCAGTTTTGGACTGGTTCGGCGATGATGCCACACCACAAAATGCATCCGGAGGCCTTGCGTTCATGCCGTCGATTGTCGGCGAGCGAGGTCCGGAGGCCATCATACCGCTGGACTATTCGAGGGCCCAGCGGGCGGAGAATATCTCAAACACGGTCAACCAGACATTTAACATGGGCGGCACACAAACGACGGCGCTGAGCCTTGCACAGGCCGTGCGTTCGCGTGATTTCACGCGTGCCATGACAGACAACCAGTTCTTTACGCGGCGATGCGGGGCATTCTAGCCCTGGCCCCTAACCCCTAAATCCCCTTTCCCCAATGGGGCAAGGGGACTTTCATAAGGACGGACACATGAAAACCTATATCGCTGTTCATGGGGATACCTGGGATTCTATTGCCTACAAGACGGTGGGCGATGAGTTCCTGTGCGACGTGATTTGTGCGGCGAACAGCCGCGAACATGAGGGTGTTGTCGTGTTTGATGGCGGCGAAACCGTCGTCATTCCAGACACGGTGTCTGTCCAGTCGTCTATTATCAAGTCACCGTGGAGCAAGTGAGCCATGCAATACCTATCCTGGGCGGATATACAGATACCACTTTGTCTGGTGACGGGATTCTCTTACGCGAAGCGAGCAAAGACCGTCAATCATGCGCGTAATTTTGCGTCTGCGCGAGGTTTTGAGGCAAGTGAGGTTTCAGTACGTGTTACACTGAGTCGTGGCGTAGCGATGGCCTACGGCCTCGAATTTGGGCATTATCTTGAACTGCTCGAATCGTTCGACGCGTCCAAAGAGAATCCGCAGGGGACGATCACCGTGGGCGGCTATCCCATCTATCCCGAACTGAATTTTGCGCTCACGAACATCAACCGGACGTATCAGACCGACCTTGCCACGGATGACATCACGGTTTTGGAAGCGGACATCACGCTGTCCGGTGTGAGCTGCGTCAAGGAAGTGTCTCGCGAACGGGCTTTGATCATTGGCCACGAGGATGCCGTGATTCAGCTTCCCAAAACGACCATATCATGCAAGGGCAAGGACTTTGTGATTCAGGATTCGGTGTCGGTATCGCGGTTTATAACGACGCCGAAGGAACTTCAGCTCGAGGTGATGATTGGCCAGGACAACCGCACACCGGAGCGTGACGGTTTCCTGAATGACCTCATTTCGGAATATGCCACGGTGACCTGCGAACTTCCGCAGGGGACGGTGGTTTATAATGTCATTCAGGCGATGATTCTGGACTCGGTGCTTCATCTCACCGGGTCGGTGTTGCCAGAATCGGCATCGCAGATGGTTACAAAGACTTATATGGACTGCGATTTGTCCGATATACTGGCCGATATTTGCGACGGCATCGGCATTGATGTGGATATTCTGATTGATGGCCATGTGGATTACTACCTGATGCAATGCACACCGATACAGGCCATCGAGGAATTGCAGCAGTCGGCAGGTTTTATCGTGTCGATTCAGGGAAACAGGCTGACATTTGCCTGGGTGCCGGATGGAGTCGAACCGCAGATCGCGCTAGACGATCTGAGCGTCGATGATGACACGCGAAGCGAGGATGTGAATGGTCTGGTGTGGCGCGACGGCATCCATGAAATCATGGTTGGGGATGTGTCCGGCGAAGTACCGAAGGTCGATTCTGTATTCAGGACGGATGCCGGGAATGGATTTGCGGCACGTGTGTTGGCTTATCTTCGGTATCAGTCGGCGCGTGTGACTGTATCAGGTTCGATATTGAACAACATCGGTTCGCATTCGCAGATTGCGGTGCCGAAGGATGATGTCGAACTGGCCTTATTGGTGGACTATCCGACATTTGACTGGTTGTCAGGCCAAATGTCGCTCGAATGCAGGGAGATACGATGATCGGCTATTTCACGGTGTTGGAATTGACTGGGGATGAGGATGTGGCCGGTTTCAAGGTACAGGCCAAAGTCAAGTCACAGATGAATGAGAATATCGTTGGCATTCTTTGGCTTCCTCCGCATCTTCGGCAGGGACAATCAAAGATTGGCGCCGATTCGACGGTCTGGGGCATACTGGACGAAGTATCGGGTATCGGTTGTGCGATGATGGGGATCGGCGATGCCGATTTTGGTTATTTCGTGGATGCCGATATTCTGGTCAAGAAGAAGCTGACCGTCGATGGTGCAACCGCGCTCAATGACAAGCTGGACGTGGCAAAAAAGATCGCGGGAAGCGACGCCATAGAGGCTTCAAAAGACATCCAATCAACTTCTGGGGATGTCAAAGCAGGGACAATATCACTCAAGACGCATACGCATCCCATTAGTGCAGCACAGTTCACGGGGACGATTGATCCTGTCACAGGAAGTGCGACAGGCACGATTTCAGGCAATACTCAGGCACCGCAATAGGCATCGTGAGGCGTATTGAGCGAAGCGAAAAAGCCGAACGCGCAAGGCGTATGGCCAACGGCCATAGCCGCGCCACAAAGGAAATAAATATATATATGAAAAACGGATTTGTATTTTCTGAAAACGAGTTTGCATTCACGGGGGCCGTGCAGCTGTCGATGGGCGCTGGGATTGAGACATCGACGCGGTTTGCCTACGATTACTCGAAAAAGGCGCAAAGCATTGCATGGCGCAAGACGGAGACGGCACGGACGGGATCCATCAACATTGCGTTCAATCATTCGCAGGTCGAGCATATCTTTGATGAGATTGCGGCTTATGAGGCGATTGCCGGGCAGGTCGGGGACTTGTACTGGAACGGCCAAAGCCAGGGCAGGTTCCTGATTCGGTCGGTGCAGATTTCGCTGGCCGTGGACGGTGTGGACATCGTGTCGTCGGCGCAGGTCGGGCTTGAGGTCGTCGAGGCGTATCAGAAAAAAGAGAAATCGCGCACATCGCCAAAACCAAAAGTGGATATATTTTAGCGGACACATTTCACCATATTTTTGGCCATCCAGTTATGAATTGGGTGGCTTTTTTTGTATAAGGCGAGGTGAATATGAATACAGGTCAGGACATCGTGAACATGCTGAATTGCAGGAAGGGCGAGCATTGTTTGTTCCGCTCGTTCGGTCTTGGGCACGTGACGGATCAGGTCGGGCGGCTTCGCAAGGCGCAGATCACGCAGGAAGTGGCGAGGTGGTATCCGGATGTGATGTCGGTGAGCATCGCAGTACGCGATGGGCGGTATGATATCCGCGTTGTGGGGGGCGAATAATGGAATCTATAGAATTTATCAATGATATGACCACGGAATCCGTGTTTGAGCTGATCAAACAGTATTATCGCGAGCTGACGGGCAAGGATATCCAGATTGGTTCAGATGAATTTGCCATTGCGACGGTCATTTCGTACATCTTTGGCGTGTTGGTTCAGAAGTTCAATACACAGGCCAGGCAACGCTACTTATCGACGGCGACTGGGGCGTATCTGGACGCACTTGGCGAGACGTTTGACATTCCGCGGCCGGTGCCGGTTCATGCGTCATGCACGGTGCATGTCGATGTGTCTGGGAGTGTGATTCTTGTTCCGGGTGATTTTATCGTGTCGGATGACCACGGGATACAGTTCACGCCGGTCGAAACGGTTTCGATAAGTGTGGGGAGTGACATCCTGTTCATCGGATACGAGAATGAGCGAGTGCTGGATGAAAACAACATTGAAGTTGGGAAGATCACGGAGATATTGACGCCGATTGATGGCGTTTTGGGCGTGTCGAACACGACGGTTTCAGGCGGTGCAAGGGATGAATTTCCCGATACGGATGAGGGCGATGATGCATACCGGCAATATATTATTGCGAAGCGGTCTGCGGTTTCGTCAGGCGGCCCGGCATCTGCATACGAGCGACGTGCCATGGAAACGGACGCACGCGTACTGGATGCATATTGCCTTCGTTACAACGATTCAGGATTCGAGGCAGGGAAGGCAAAAGTTTATATTCTCGTCCAGCTCGACGATGAGAATGCCGAGGCCGAAGTGATCGAGCGCGTGCGCATCGCGCTGACGGATGCGTCATGGAAGCCGGTGTGCGATACCGTCGAAGTGTATATGGCGGAAATGCAGAATATAAGCCCGTCGTTCAATGTCGGACTCACGGCACAGAATGCCGTGTCTGGGCGAGAAAAGTTTGAGCGGGATGTTCGCGAATACTGTTCGTATTTGAAATCGCATTTGGGCAAAGCGTTCAGCCTGTCGGAACTTTGCCGGATGGCGCAGACGCCGGATGAGAATGGCGTCAGGACTGAATATGTTTCGGTGGTCAACCCGTCATATACGTATTTTTCCATTGGCAGGACAGCTTCCTTCGGATCTATCGTTTGGAGCGTGAACCGATATGAAACTTTATGACGTGAAATCCTATTCGATGTTGCCACGGTTTGCACAAAATGCGTTCACGGAGAGTCTTTGTGCGGCCGTGGATGAGCTGGTTGGGGAATTGGCGTTGCGATGTGACGCTTTGCCATGTGAGACATCGAAAGACGCGCTGGGCGTGTGCAGGGATGATGAACTTGCACAGATTGCGGAAGACCTCGGCGTCATTCCTTACTATCCAGATTTGAAACGTGAAACGCGTGAAAACCTCATTTTGCAGGCCAAAACATGGACGCGATATTCCGGCACCGTCGGTGCCATTGTCGCCATGGTGAATGCGCTGTTCGACACGGATTCAACGGTTGTGGATGATGAACATTCGGATGCATTTCATTACGTCATCGAGGTTTACGACAACTACGTGGAAAGCTCGGAGACGAGTTTCAGGCGGTTCAATGAGTGTCTGGAGACGATTGGGCATACGACAACAACGCCGGACGGTTTCACCTTTTATTACGAGGGCTATTCCGATGTGAACACGGCATGTGTTGGCGGGGATGTCCTCGTTTTGTACGACACAGACAAGCTGTGTGAGCCCGTCGGATATGCCGTGTTCCGTGTCTTGTCTGGAAGCGTCGATGTCATGGCGGCTTATGATTCGGACAATGACATGTATTCCATGGACGGAGAAGTTACATGGATGACATCCGCACAATTTGAGGCTTGGTGCGCGTCCAATGGGAACGCGCTACCAGTCACTTCGTACAATTCATCACTGTATTTGGGGGATGTACGGCAGCATATTCCACAAAGCGACTGGGAGTGGACATGACAAAGCTATTTATTGATGGCCAGTGGCTGGATGACGTTTATCAAGATTTGCACGATGATTACGGCATGACACTCACGCCGTCCGTTCCTGTATCCTATCTGGACGGTGAACGGCATGTTGTGGACGGATGGGAAAACAACGGCGAGACATGGATCATTGGGGATGCGGCGTGGTATGCCGATCCGCCATACTGGAAACATACGGACAGGACGGCGAGCCGTTATCGAATCGATGTGTTGGAAACGTTTGACATCTATGTGAAACAGGCTTCGGATTATGTCTGGCATGAAGGGGAGTTTTGGTCACTGGCTGATCTCCATGAGCTGTTTGGATATACGGAGACGCCGTCCTCGGTGTGGGATATGGACGAGGGGACCGCGTGGGCGTGGTACAATGGCGATATCGAACTATATTGGGATGACAGGTCAGGCAAAAAGACATGGACATCCTCGCCACCGACACCGATGCCACCAGGACCAGAACCACCGGAACCACAGCCGGATTTCAGTGGTCAGGGTATGACAGGGACTTATCGCGTGTGGGGCGATGTGTCGGATGCCGGTGTTCACTTTGGGGAATGGTCGTTTGGCACGGCAATGCCGGGCATGATTGCGATTGCCACTGTCCAATATGCACAGAATTTGAACCACTTTGACGGTTTTGTTTTACCGGGTGTGATGAGCAACAGTTAGGAGGATTTATGGCTTGGTTGTCGAGAAACTTTATATACTTTAATGGCGGCACGACTTATCAGACGCGATGCCAGGACATCTGCAGGGGATGTGCGCAGGCACTGATTCGATGTGGGTGGCTACTGGATACGGACAGGCACACCGATATTTCTGATTTCAAGTCCGAAGCAGGCGGGACGAACAAATATGCCGTGTGGTATTACTTGAAGTCCAGAACCGGTGCAAAACTGCTCGTCTATTATAATTATTACAACAAGACATTGCCAACATCGCAGGTTGTGCCATTGAACAGTTCATACAGCTCTAGCTCGTCATATAATACGCTTGGTGATTTGTGCCTTGCCATTATCCCACCGGGGAGTACAGATGAATTTGGAAACAGCCCAACTGTCGAGAATCCAAAGTTCGTTCCGACAAGTGCAGGATATGCTTATGGTGGTTGTGCGCTCAACTCATATTTTTATAGTGTTGCATATTACAATATAGCATATCAGCAGGAGTGGGTGTTTGTCAGCGATGGTGAGACCATTTTTACATTTGCGATGATGCATGATTCTGCATCATCGGTGAGAGTATGGCCTTGTTATGCTATTGGGAAGGTGTTGGATGTGCTTGCCAATCCACTCACAGACAACCTTCCTACCTCAAAATATGGAGTATTTGCACTGTGTGCGAATGATAATGGTCAAAGTGATAATGGGAACCACTCTATTAAGGGCAATAGTATTCTGCTTCAGAGTTTTAACACGGGCTATCTACAAGGTTCATCATTTTGTTTCATGCCTGATGGCACACCATTCCAGTTTTCAACAGGATCGATTTCTCGTGCTATCGCATGTAATTCGGACGAATATCTTGTTGGGAATTACTGTTCAGTATCATACCAGAATGGACAACGGCGGTGGTGCCCACTGAGCTGTTACATATCCCAAAGCAACCCGGCAACGGGCCAGACCATAACCACAGGGGATGGATTCAAAGGGTATTATGACACCGATATTTTGAGATATGTTGGGACAAACAACCTGTCGATGTATCAGCTATTGGACGGAGGACGATTTATGTATATGGGAGGTGGCCTTGCCATTGCATGGGATGCTTCCAATATCGTATTACCACTCCAGTTCAATTCAAACATAGACACACGCGACGAAAACAATGAATAAGGGGAGGCAATATGAATTTCCAGAATGCAGTTTTAACGACTGATGGCCAGAATCTGATTGCACAGGCATCGAGCGCAAACAAAATCGTGTTTGTTCGCATGGCGTCGTCCGAAACGTATGTGGATGCGGCAGGTCTCAAAAATATCAGTGCGTCGGCATTTACTGGGCCGACAGGCATTATCAAAACCGCATCGGCAACGCGCAATGTCGCACGAATCATCGGGGAGTTTACAAACATCCCGGTTGCGGCGACCGTCCGAACGGTCGCGATTTTGGCCAGGTTATCCACACAGACTGATGGGGAAGCAGTTGTTGTGATGGCACAGTCCGATCCGTCTGCCGTTATCTACATCCCGTCAGAGGATGAGTTGGAAACATCAATACAAGTTGCGTTCAACATGTCTATTGTCGATGCCGCATCAGTGTCGGTCAATTCGGCGGCCAATGTATCACTCGGTGATCATGAGAGACTATTGGAGCGGACAGTGACAACCCATGCCTACGGGGATGCATCGATCGGGGAGGATCAGGCAATTCTGGGCAGGAAAACATTTAAATATACAACAACTTTTGACGGAAGAACCGAATTTAACGAAAAAGCCTATTTTTATAAACATGTAACATTTAATAATAAATACTATTTTAATGAAGATGTAAACTTTAATGAAGATGTAAAACTTTATAAAAAAGTAGAATTTGAAGGAGATAAAGACGTAAATTTTAATGTTCCCGTGTACTATACAGACGATGCGACGTTTTCCACGGGGACGGTGACATTTGGAAATGGAGCGACGTTCATCGGTGCGGCATCATTCACGGGCAACGCGACGTTTGCCACGGGGACGGTGTCATTTGGAAATGGAGCGACGTTCAGCGGCGCGACATCGTTCAGTGGTGCGACATCATTTACGGGCAACGCGACGTTTTCCACGGGGACGGTGTCATTTGGAAATGGAGCGACGTTCAGCGGAGCGACATTGTTCAGCGGCGCGACATCGTTCAGTGGCAACGCGACGTTTTATAATAGTGGAATAGATTTAAATGGCGGTTTGATTGATGTGCATAGCGGTCGGATTGATTTGAATAACGGTGAGATTATTGTGAATGGTGGTGCGATCAAAGGGCTACAACCGAAAAAGTGGCAATACGATGCCACAACTACCCTGATGTGTCCTGGTGGGATAATAGCTATTTGGTTTCCGCGCAGTACCCAGAGGCCACGTTATAATGTAGGGGATATAATAGTTATTGGTGACAGCACTTTGGGATGGCCACTTTGTACTGTGGACATTATCAACGGAACTCCAACACAGGGGAGCTTACATGCACCGGAGGGGGGATACTGTTTTCTTACGGGGCTTGACACAAGCACTTCCGATTCATGGGCACTTTTAATGAAAATTTATGAAACTGTCATATAGGAATGGGTCAATGAGCGCGTTTTCTAATTTATATGACCAGATCAGCCAGTTGGACAGAAAACTGATCGGAAAATGGAAGAAGGCCGTTGTTCGTCGGATCAAACAATATGCCCGCAATGTTGCCAAAGCTTCGCCATTTCTGGATAAGCCAGCCAAGCGCATATTCGGCATGAAGGCACGCAAGGAGAATGATTCTGTGGTTATGTTCGGCACCAGCCCGAATGCAGGGCGCATGAAGGGATTCAATGCGCCTGTGAACGAGTGGATTGCCGTGAACCGATATTTCCGCGTGTTGCGGAATGGAGAATGGTACACCATACACAAAGTACAAAAGGCGAGCCGTTCAGCCGGTGTGCCGTTGCTGGACGTGCCATATTTCGGCACATCCGAAAAGCCGGATCGTTTTTTTGGCATCAAAAAAGGCAAGGTCACACTGGCCTACGGCAGAACCAAAGGCGGTCTCGGATTGCCTGTCTATGCCAGGGAATCATTTGTGGACTGGCTTTTTGAAAACCATGCCGATGAACTGGAAAATCTTGTCCTGGAATCCGGACGGGATGTCCTTGCCGATTATTTGTATAAAGGAGTTGCACGATGATAGATGCTTATCCTGCGGCCATTATCATGCTCGCGTTTATGATACTTTTTGGTGTCGCGCTTCCCATCATGGACAAATCAAAGATGTTTGGAAAGTTTGTATCGCTTCGTTTTGCCGTGCTCGTTGTTTTCCTTTCAATGGCTGTCGGCGTCGTACTGGATTTCAGCCATCTTGAAGATGAAATCCGACTCGTAATCATCGCAGGAACGCTCGTCATTGGCGGCCTGTTCATTCTGATTCGCACATGGGAAAAAGCCGTGTCAAAAGGATGGACCATCGGCATCAAAAAGATAGAAGCGAGCAAGGGCGATGCAAAAGTCACCGTCGATGTGGATGACAAACATGATTAGCGGACACAAATCACCATTGCCCCATCCGTCTCATGTATATGGTTCATGGCCAATTCAGACCATGACCATGAGGCGGTTATGCAGATCAAACATCAATATATCGACCATAAATTCAGCAGGCGCACATCGGACGCACATATAGAATGGATTGTCATCCATTATTCGGGGATTGCCAGTGCGCAAGGGCGATCTTCCGTCGTGGAGCGTTCGATTCGGCGTTCAGAACGCGAATCATCGACGCATTACATCGTCGGAGAGGATGGTGTCATTCAGATTGTGCGTGACAGGCACAAGGCATGGCATGTCGGCGGCTATTGCACATACAACAAATGTCGTGCAGAAAATAACAACAGCCTGGGCGTGGATTTGGTCGAACACAAGAGGGATACGCACAGCGTTTCGGTGAGTGACCGAGACTGGTATTTCAGCGATAAAGTTCTTCGGGATGGCGCACAGCTCGTGGCCATGCTGGCCGATAAATACAACATTCCCCAGGATCACATTGTGCGGCATTTCGATGTGACGGGAAAATGGTGCCCGAGGCCGTTTGTGGGCAAGGATACCAACGAAATCACGGGCGACATCCATGAAATCGGTTGGGCAATGTTCAAGGATCGTGTGAGGCTTGCCCGTGCAAACATGGAGCAAGCCAAATGCTGAATATATCCTTCAAGACCGAATGGATCATTGGCGTCGCATTTTTGCTTGCTTGTTTTGTGCGCGAATATGGCCACACAAAACAGGTCGAACAGATGCAGGAACGCATCGATGAGCTGTTTGCACAAACCGAATCCCAACAAGTCACGCTCGCCGAATCCGAAGCCAGAATAAAGGCCAAAGAGGCCGAACTGTTGGCCGTGAGGCGTTTGTGCGCAGTCATCGAGGAGACCGACACAGAAATCATACAGACCAAAGAGGCATTCCATGAAATCACACAAACCGACGAATCCGTCTCGGCATGGGCGGATGATCCTGTGCCTGATTCTATTCTGGACGCTTTGCATGACATCTTGTGCGGCCCAGAAGCCGATCACCGTGACAAAGATTGAATATGCCACGCCATCCCCAATCCTGCTGACGCATTGCGCACCAGTTGCTCTCTCATTCTCTACAAACGGTGAACTGTTAAACGCCATGATTGATTTGATTGGCCAATATCGCATCTGTGCGGCACGAATGGATGCCGTGATCGAATATTTCGAGAATATACAAATGGTGAACAGGGATATTCCATGAAACATAAGAGAAGTTATCAGAGACCTCCGTTGCCATATATCGGTTCGAAGCTGAGATGGTGGCGAGAGCTGCAGGCACTGGCCCAAAAACTGCCACATGGTGGATGCGTATTTGATGCCTTCGGCGGTTCATTCAGCGCGGCCAGAGTCATCAAAGACACGAGGCCAGATTTGACCGTCATCGTAAATGACTACAACCATGACTACAGAAGGAGGCTGGATGTCGCACCGCAAACTGTAGCCGTTTATGAACGGCTTGTCGAAGCTGTCGGTCATCGGCCTCGAGACAGAACGATATGGGATAAGTTCAAATCGAAGGAAGAAAAAGATTTGGCCATATCGATTGTCGATACGGCAGATGACAGTGTGACGGCATGGAATTGGTTGTATGGCAAATCATATCCAATGAACATGATACCAATAAATTGCCCAGTTTGTCCTTCAGCGTGCGATGACTGGACAAAAGGGCTTGTCATTATAGATGACATAATGAGCGCTTATGAGGCAAAATACTGGGCAGAATCAGGCGCGTTTGTGATACTCGATCCGCCTTATTTAGGAAGTATCAAAATGGGGTATCAAGCTGAATCATATTATCAGGGGGGCCGCATCGATGCGCACGCATTCTGTGTCGAACTCATGAATCTGTGTAACAACTGGTGTCTGTTTGACCGTCCAGAATCGCCGTTCGTACAACATGCCAAAGAAAAAGGTGCGATTGAAATCCGTCGTGCCGGTAAAAGAAATCACTTGAGAGTCAACGAAGTCCTGATGGTTTGTGCGGCGTATGGAGCAATGGCGACATAGCCGCACGCGCAGGGCGTAGCGAGCCAAAGGCGAGTTAGCACGCGCAACACAAATACATCCGTTCCTACTTTTGAACATGATTTTAGGGACTGTTCATCCTGCACAAGGCGAGCAATAATGCCAGTTTTTGACCGGATACGGTGTCCGGGGCAAAATGGATTTTGCACAGGGAGTCGCAGGATGGGAAAATATCATAAGGTCACTCGAGAGGAACATTTGAAGATTTTGGCATCACGCCATTCCGTGCATCCCGTCCCATATCCCCAGATTGCCATGGAACTTTCCATTCCCGAACGGACCGTCCGCAGGTATGCGAAGATTCCGCCAGACATGCACAAACCAAAACGTTTTCGGCCGTCCAAATTCGACCCGTTCAAGGCAGAGATTGAGGCCTTGCTGAACAAAAATATGGGCAAACAGTCGAGAAAGATCAAAGCCGCCATGCGTGATTTCAAATCGGCACATCCCAAACTGAATGTCAAAAAGACTGCGTTTTATAATTTCGTACACGATAAATGTAATCTGACATGTGAACCACGGCTTGCCCGCATACCTCTTGAACACGACTACGGCGAGGCCCAGATAGACTTTTGCGACGTGAAATATTATCGGCGCGGTCGGGTCGTGAACGGACATCAATTCACGATGACTTTTGTCAAATCTGGCGTGTCATTCGTGCAGATATTCCCAGCCGAGAATCAGCAGTGTTTACTCGAGGCAATGCAGAGCATATTTGAATATATCGGTTTTGTGCCTCGTTGTGTATTGTTTGACAACGCATCTACTGCCGTTTTGATTGTCGGCGGAAAGAGAAAGGACGCCGTGCCCACAAAGGAATATGCCGCCTTCGCAGCATGGTATGGCTTTGAATACAAATTCTGTAATCCTGCCAGCGGATGGGAAAAAGGTGCAGTCGAACATGCCAATGATACAAAACGTCAGGCATACTTTTCACCGTGCCCGGAAATACAGGACGAACGAGAATATAACCGAAACCTGCTCAAGCGTTGTATGGATGACGCACGGGAAAAACATTATTTGATGGGCGTGCCCAAAGCAGAATTGTTTGAGAATGAACGCCGGGCAGGAATGGCACTCCCCAAAACACCTTATGACTGCCGACTGACTGAACGGCACAAGACCGATAAATGCGCACTTGTTCGCGTCAAGGGCTGTCGCTATTCCGTGTCCGACAGGCATCCTCGAAAAGATGTCATCGTGAAATTGGGCGCATTCGATATCGAAATCTACGAATTGACCGGCGAACTGATCTGTACTCATCGCCGTTCATACAAAATAGGTTCGACCACGATTGACCCGACCATGTATGCCGAAGCATTGGCCGCAAGGCCACGTGCACGTATCAAAAAAAGCGATAATGAATATGATAACGTCAAAAGTGGCAATATTTTGCACGATATAAAAATGGCCGTAAATTCAGTACGACCAGCGGCACAGGCGGATGCCATAACCGATTTCTGCGACAAACACGGCATCTTGTGCCTTCCAGTGCCAACAAAGACAAAAGAGTCCGTGGTTTTGTATGACTTGACACCGTTCAACACGGACAAGGAGCATTATGACCAAACCATTCAGTCAAACAGTCTCATGGTGCAAACGCCTCAGGCTGGGCGAACCGTTTGTCGAGGCCGTCCAAAGCAAAAAGAGCAGGGAACGTGATTTCCTTCTGGAACTGCTCGAAGGCGAAATTCAACGGCGCGACGCACTCGCCATCGAACGAAACATCAAACAGGCAAATTTCCCAGAACTAAAAACATTCGCCGATTTCGATTTCACCGAAGTTCAAGTTCCAACATCGGTGGCTATGCCTTATTTCACCGAATGCATGTTCGTTACCGATAAATACAACCTGTTTTTGTATGGGAAGCCTGGAACAGGAAAAACACACTGCGCCATCGCACTTGGCATCGAGGCGTGTAAACGCTTCAAAAAAGTCGCATTCTATCGAATGACAGATCTCATACAACGCCTTCGTGGCGCCACAGCCACCAAAGACACTTGCTTTTTCAAACGACTCTCCAAACTCGATCTCATCATCCTCGACGAGTTCGACTAGCAGATCGGAAGAGCGTCGTGTAGGGAAAGAGTGTAGATCTCG
>ERZ809472.160-NODE-160-length-18139-cov-6.017640_pt1 | contig 18139 bp, 17 predicted proteins | sample MGYA00521274_ERZ809472 | MGnify/ENA primary metagenome ERZ809472 (study PRJEB31581, sample SAMEA3312791) | metagenome | study: EMG produced TPA metagenomics assembly of the PRJEB8939 data set (Metagenomic analyses of Rumen microbiomes reveals... | reverse complement strand
GCATCAGGACGAACGTGGGGTTCTCCTTGACGATGCCATTCTTGATAATCTGTATAGCGTTCATAAACTATTCACTTTTCACTATTCACTATTCACTTTTCACTTGACTGGTGGCTCCCGTTTCTGCATCGGTTGCTGGCGTTGCCTTGTAGGCGTTATAAGCATTGTTGACAGCGAGCAGGAAGGCCCGTGAGGTGATGGTCGAAGCCGTGATGGCATCCACCTGGCCACCGTCCTTCGAAACGGTCAGAGGCTCAGAGGGTGACTTTCCGATGATGTCGCCCTTCTCGCCCTTCTGGAACCACTTGTCGGCCTTCGCACCCAGTCCAGGGGTCTCTGCCTGTTCGAGCAGGGTATATCCCAGGATCTTTCCTTCAGGATCGAAGCCCACCAGCACCTTCAGATTGCCACCAAAGCCATTGGTGGTTGACTCTACGGCGGCACCGAGGTCCTTCTTCTGGGCATCCTGGGTCTGATAGATAATATAGGTCAGTTCCTTGCCACCTACATTCTGGCGAACGGTATCGGTCTTGGCGACAGAAAGCTCGTCGACTCCCATCACGCTCTTGATACCATCGGCCAATGCCTTGGCTTTCTGCTGGGCAATGGGACCTTCCGTCAGGTGATTCACGTAAGCAAGGATGCCACCCATGATGACGGCGACTCCCGTGAGCACCAGCACCATATTCAGTAATGACGATTCAAGTTTCTTCATATAGCGTCCTCCTTATTGTTTAGCAGGCACTTCCCCGAAGCGCTTGGGTTTCACATAATTATTTATCAGCGGCGTGAACGCATTCATGATGAGAATGGCGAACGACATACCTTCAGGATAGGCCCCCCAGTTACGGATGACGACGGTCAGGAAGCCGATGGCCACGCCATAGATAAGCTGACCCTTCGGCGTCATCGGGCTCGTCACGTAGTCGGTAGCCATAAAGATGGCACCCAGCATCAGTCCACCCGAAAGAATCACCGAGACAGGATCGGCATAAGCAGGATTAGCCAGGTGCAGCAAACCTGCGAAGACGAACACCGTCGCGATAATCGACACGGGGATGTGCCAGGTAATAATCTTCCGCCACAGCATATAGGCCAAGCCCAGGAGCAGCGCCAGCGCACAAACCTCTCCCAATGCTCCGGCACCATCAGGATGGTTGCCGAGGAAGAGGCTCAACGAGTCGGGCAGCTGATTGAGCAATGAGGCATCGCCGCTCTTGATGGCATCCTTCATGACAGAAAGCGGTGTGGCACCCGTCTCAGCATCGAGATAGCTCCCAAGTTGTCCTGCCTTTGGCCAGGTGGTCATCTGAGCGGGGAAGGCCACCAACAGGGCAGCGCGTCCCACAAGTGCAGGGTTGAAGAGATTGTTGCCGAGACCTCCGAAAGGCATCTTCGCAAAACCGATGGCAAAGAGAGCGCCCAGGACGATGATCCAGACGGGGAGGTTTGACGGGAGGTTGAAAGCCAGGAGCAGACCCGTCAGGACTGCAGAGCCATCGAGAATCGTCAGGCGTTCCTGTTTCAGGATATATTTGCTGATAGCCCACTCAAAGAAGACGCAGGCTGCCACACTCGATGCCGTCACGACAACGGAGCCCAGTCCAAAGAAGTAGAACGACACAAGCAGGGCGGGCATCAGGGCGATGATCACACCGTACATGTTGCGCTCTACGGTATCGGTGCCGTGGGCATGTGGCGATAATGATACAATTAACTTTCCCATTGTATTATTTCACAATTTGACTATTTCACAATTTGACTATTTCTTTGCAGCACGACTGCGAATGATTCCCATAACCGTGCTCTTGCCCTGACGGATATTGTCGAGCAAAGGACGATGGGCAGGACAGGTAAACTGGCACGAACCGCACTCGATACAACTGACGATGTCCTCAGCCTCGGCACGCTCCCAGTTCTTGACTTCCGAGATCTTGGCCAGCAGGTAAGGCTCCAAGCCCATTGGACAGGCGCCCACACACTTGGCACAACGGATACAGGGCTGTGGTTCCTTGCGACGGGCCTCATCGTCGGATATGATCGTCACAGAGTTCGTACCCTTGCAGATGGGCACCTCGACACTGGTGAGGGCCTTACCCATCATCGGACCGCCTGCCAGCAGTTTATGGTCGCCCTCAGGCATCCCGCCACAGGCATCAATCAAATCCTTCATCGGAGTTCCCATACGAACCAGGAAATTGCTTGGCTTCTGCAAACGCTTGCCAGTCACGGTGGTGTAGCGCTCGAACAGGGGCTTGTTCTTCATGACGGCCTCATAAACAGCGAAAGCAGTACCTACATTCTGCACGATAGCGCCAACGTTCACAGGAATGGCAGGAGGAGCAGGCACCTGGCGGCCGATGACGGCATCCACCAGCTGCTTCTCACCGCCCTGTGGGTAGCGCTGCTTCAGAGGAACGACTTCAACGTGGTATGCCGAAGCATTGAACTTCTCGGCAGCTTTCTTCGTCAACAGTTCGATGGCGGCAGGCTTATTGGTCTCGATGCCGATATAGCCTGTAGTGACCTTGGCACCCTTCATCAGCAGTTCAAGACCAATGAGGATCTCATCGGGATGCTCCATCATCAGACGGAAGTCGGCTGTGATATAGGGCTCGCACTCGACGGCATTGATAATCACGCACTCGGCCTTGGCCGTCGGCGGAGGGGTCAGTTTGATAAAGGTAGGGAAACAAGCGCCTCCCATGCCTACGACACCAGCAGCCTTGATTCGGCTGACAATCTCCTCTGGCGTCAGTTCGGGATGAGCCTCTAACGTCTCCAGCTTATCTGAGCGGTCAATGCTCTCTTCCCACTCGTCGCCTTCGACATTGATGATGATGGCAGGCTTGCGATAGCCCGTCGCATCAATGGCGGTATCAACCTTGAAGACCGTGCCACTAACAGCAGAGAATATCGGAGCAGAGACAAAGCCACCAGCCTCGGCAATCATCGTACCCACCTTCACCTTGTCGCCTTTCTGGACAACAGGCTTGGCCGGGGCTCCAATATGCTGGCTCAGCGGATAGATGGCCTGTTTGGGTAAGGCCGCCACCTGCGTAACGGCATCGTGGCTCAGCTTGTTCTCTTCGGGGTGAATACCACCTTTACTGAATGTTCTGATGTTCATACTTGGGCCTCCTTTCTTTCATTGGTTTCCGGATGCTCCGGCGTATCCGTAGTTTCCGGTTTCGGTTTGGGTGCCGGGAAATTCACGGCAACGATGGCATGTGTAGGACAAGCCTTCTCGCACTTACGGCACAGACGGCACTTCTCGGGATCGATATAAGAGAGGTTACCTTCAACGGTGATGGCTCCGAAAGGACACTCCTTCTCACACTTGCCACAGCCGATACAACTCACCTTACAAGCCTTCATGGAAACGGCGCCCTTGTCGCGATTCACACAAGAGACATACACTCTCCTACCCTTCGGACCTTTTTTACGGAGCTCAATAATGCTGCGCGGACAAGCCTTCACACAGGCGCCACAGGCCACACACTTCTCTTCGTCGACCTCGGCAATACCCGTCTCGGGATTGATGCGGATGGCCTCAAACTGACATGCCTCCACACAGTCGCCACAGCCCAGACAGCCAAAGCCACAGGCCGTTTCTCCTGCGCCACAGGCATGCATGGCCGAGCAAGTACGAAGACCTGCGTACTCGGCAATTTTCGGTCTGTGCTCACAAGTGCCATTACATCTCACAACGGCCACTTTCGGTTCGCCATTGGCTATTGCCATACCCAGCAAATCAGCCACCTGCCCCATCACGTCGGCACCACCCACAGGGCAGTTGAGTCCTTCGATGGTGCCAGCATCAGCTCCCTTGACGAGAGCATCGGCCATACCTCCGCAGCCGGCAAATCCACAACCGCCACAGTTTGCACCAGGCAGTAGAGCATTGACTTGCACAATACGGGGGTCTTCATAGACAGCAAATTTCTTGGAACACAGGAACAGCACGAGGGCCGCAATAAGTCCGATAGCCCCAAGTACGATTACTGCAATCAAGATGAAATCCATAAACTTTCTTTTTTTTTATCGTAATTAATATTTTTGTTCTATCTGAAAGGATACCTGACGACTGATACGGTCACGCATCATCCACAATAAAATATAATAAGGAAAGAGTGAGCCCAGGGCCACCAAAGCAGCTATGCCCTCATCAGAGGTCAGGCGCAAGGCCAGCATCAGGACACACACCAACAAAAGGAAGGGTACGCCAAAACCCAAGAGCAAGGCACGGTTGGCTACATCCTTCGAAGCCCACACCGTCACCTCCTGACCCTTCGAGTACTGAGCTGTGTCACAACCAGTTACGTCTACAACCTTCACCTTCGACTCGGCAGCATTACAATGCCCTGCCACCTGACAACTGGCACAAGCCGAAGACTGGACGATGCGCACCTTCACGTTGTCGCCCACAATGCTGTCGATAATGCCAGAATGTGATATCCTATTACTCATTGATTTGTCAAGTAGCCGTTAGATTCCGCAAAGGTACGAATAAATATAGAATTAGGAATTAAGAATTAAGAAAATTTTCAAAAAAATCCCGTAATCGTTTGCAATTTCAATTCTTTTTTATACTTTTGTACCGTGTAAACGACAAAAAGATGATGAAGGTAACTGAACAAACCAAAATCCAATTGGAACGCGCCATCCGCAAGATAGCCGAGAAATTCCCTGCAGACGCCGATACAAGCCTGCTGACAGATATCCATCTGAGAGTGACGCAGGAGTCTGGCGAACTGATGGCTTTCGATGATGATGACAACGAAATCATGCGTTGTATCATCGAGCAGTGGATTGACAACAAGGACGACGACTTCTACGAGCAGATTACCTCCATCATCCGCAAGGCCATCGAACAGCAGAAAGCACAGATCGAAGCGTTGGGGATCATGAAGCCCTACTCCCTGATCCTTGAGGATGAAGAAAAAGAACCCATCAGCGAACTCTATGTGGTAGATGACGACATGGTAATCATTGACCCAGACTTGATGGAAGACCTGGACAAAGACCTTGACGATTTCCTAGAAAAACTACTGAAGGACTAGCCTCCACTCCTACTCCGGGCTATTTTCATAGTCTATCTCCTCATCTTCCGAAAATTTGCGTGAGGGGTCGATGTGATAGACCTTCTGCATCTCTGCCTTTAGTTTTCCGGTATAGTCAGTCAGTCGTATCTCATAGTCGCTGGTAATGGTAAAGTCCTGGATGATACGGTCTTCCGGGTCAGCTAACTCGTCTTCCTTTTTCTCCTCCTTGCTGGTGGCATATAGACAGAGTTTGTCGACAGGCATATAATCGGTATCGAGCGAATAGAGCCAGAGGGAATAGAGCCCGTCGCCCTCATCAGCAGCCAGGATCATCAGCCTCGTGCCAGCCGTCTCAGGCAGCGCAATGGCCTTAGGATCTGTACGCCCCTCGAAATTCATGAACTTCACCAACTCATAGGGTATCGACTTAAAGTTAGGCAGATATTTCACATAACTCTCAGAATAGCGGATAGGCAACGGCTGGAGATTCAGACTGTCAAAGAACAACTGGATGGGGCTCACGTCCCTGTCTATATGGATGCCCTGCGCCTCCAGACGCTCAATATTCTCTATTTTCGCGATGCTGTCAAGCTTATACTGCATCTGCGCGGGACTTAGGCGGTTGTTGTTGCCACATGAAGTCAGGACAACTGCTGCCACCAGACCGATATACCATATCCTTCCGATCATAGCTTCACAGTTTTCTTCACGGGTTTGCTTTCATTCTGCAGTCGGTCTAATGCCGTTACCACATAGACATACTTCTGCTTGCCGTCATTGTACGGCAACTTGAACCAGATACAGTCTGTAATACCCACAATCTTCGTCGGGTCGCTGATATTCACCTTCTCGCCCTTGTTGAAACGATATACGACATATTTCACCGACTCGTCCTTCCAGTCTTTCGCCTTGGGAGCCGTCCAGAAGAGCAGATAACCGTCTGACGTCCATACTGGCTTCACCTTCTTTACCTTCCCCGGTGCCTTGTCATCGATGAACGGCATCTCAGGTTGCAGAGCAGGGTACTTCCAATAATGAGTACGCAAGGCGGTTCCATAATTGCCTACATTGTCGACAGCAGCTTTCGCATACCACAGCACAGTACCCTTCACAGCAGGTAACTGACTGTGGAGGCGCATCTTGGCTGGCAACTGGTGGTTGCTGGGATTCTGGGGATCGGCGTGCTTAACGGTACGTTCAACATCCTCACCGATAATCAGCGGACGGTTAGCTGCATATTGGTTCCACCACTTGATAAGCGTCTCGTAATCAGCTGCTTTATTGCCGATCTCCCAATAGATCTGTGGTACATTATAGTCGAGCCAACCATTGTTTACCCACAGCAGGATATCGGCATAGAGGTCATCATAATTCTGCGTACCATTGGTATTACTGCCCATGGGAGAACTCTTCTTGTTTCGATAGATACCGAACGGAGAAATACCGACCTTCACCCAGGGTTTGGTCTCATGGACCGTTTTATATAGCTGCTCAACGAAGAGATTCACATTATAGCGCCGCCAATCACCGATATCCTTGATACCATTATTGAATTGTCGGAACTGCTCTGCGTCGGGAATGACCTCTCCCTTTACAGGATAAGGATAGAAATAGTCGTCCATGTGGACACCATCGACATCATAGCGACTGACTATGTCTTTTACTACCTCACAAATATAATCCCGGTTTTCTGCGATTCCAGGATTCAGAATGAACAGATCGTCGTAGGAGAAGCAGTTCATCGGTTTCCGTACAGCGATGTGGTTAGAGGCAAGTTCCTTTGTCGTCTTGGTCTTGGCACGATAGGGATTGAACCAGGCATGCAGTTCCATACCACGTTTGTGACACTCGGTAATCATCCACTGCAGGGGATCCCAATAAGGAGTCGGCGCCACACCCTGCTTACCCGTCAGGAAACGGCTCCACGGCTCCAACTTGCTTTCATAAAGGGCATCACACTCTGGGCGCACTTGGAAGATAATGACGTTTACGCCATCCTTCTGCAATTCGTCGAGCTGGTAGGATAGTGTCTGCTGCATCTTCTGGGTTCCCAATCCCTGGAACTGTCCGTTTACGCATTGTATCCAAGCTCCACGGAACTCACGTTTTACCTGTGCCACGGAACTGACTATTGACAATTGACAGATAACAATTGCCATAAGTACCTTCATCCATAAGTTTCTTCTCACGTTGTTCATATTCATTCTTTTCTCTTCATTATTAATCTGATTCTTTTTTCAATCTCTCGTATAGATCCACCGTCCAATCCACGCCATTAACAGGCTGCATCGTATGGATTCCCAACTGAGCGGCAGCTTCCACATTACGCTGTCCGTCGTCGAGAAAGAGCGTCTCATCCGCTTTGATGTGTTCCGAATCTAGAACGCGGCTAAAAAACGCTATATCTGGTTTCATTACTTTCATTTGGTAACTCAGATAACAGGCGTCCATATAATACCTGATGGAATGTCCTTCACCATCGAATGCTTCACTGTCAACCCAAGCCATCATGTAAGGATTGGTATTGGACAACAAAATCAACCGATAGCCTTTGCTACGAAGTTTGCGCAAGACAGCCTTGTTACGTTCAGGCAGTTCCTTGGCATAGCCTTGCCAGGCATAGCAGCACTCTTCATAACTCACCTCACGGCCTACCAATTCTGAAATACCATGACGGAACTCTTCTGCGGTAATCTTTCCGCTCTCCAAATCTCCGAAGATGCCCATCTGAGTATAAATATCAAGGCGTTTAACAGCATCCTTCACTCCTAACTCCAGAAAGCGTCTGACAGCCTCTTCTGGAGCAAGCGTCAAGATGACACCGCCAAGGTCGAAAATGATATTCTTAATCTTACTCATATTTGGGGTTTATTTCGTCTGGCTTCCTCCAACGACAGTAACTGTTGTTGCTGTTTCCCATATTCCTCGCGCATTCTGGCATACTTTGTATCCAGCTCTTGAGCCATCTGGAGCTCCTCACTCATCAGTTTTGAAGCCACCAAAGCATTCTGAGAGGCATCTTTCATCCACACAACTGGTCCTCCATAGACAGGAGCTATCTTCAAAGCCACGTGCAACTCACTCGTAGTAGCTCCACCAATCATAATAGGTATATGAAGCCCTGCCCTACGTAATTCCAAAGCTACGTTTACCATCTCCTCAAGACTTGGAGTAATCAGGCCACTCAATCCAATCATGTCGACCTTCTCTTCCTGTGCCTTACGCACTATCTGCTCTGCAGGCACCATAACTCCCATGTCGATGATCTCATAGCCATTGCAGGCCATCACCACACTGACGATATTCTTTCCGATGTCATGAACATCGCCCTTGACAGTAGCCAACAAAACCTTGCCAGCACTCTTGGCCCCCTCTGTCTTTGCCGCTTCAATATGTGGTTGAAGGATGCTTACAGCCTGTTTCATCGTACGAGCAGTCTTCACCACCTGAGGCAAGAACATCTTGCCCTCGCCGAATAGTTTGCCGACGACATTCATCCCTGCCATCAAAGGCCCCTCGATGATATCCACAGCACGGGGATACTTCGCCAAAGCCTCCTGCAGGTCTTCCTCCAGATAATCACCGATACCTTTTTCCAAAGCCAAGGCCAATCGTTCCTCTACAGGCACATCCTCACGCCTCGACTGATTCTGGCTATCCACATGTCCCTGATTATTCTGATTAGTCAGATGATTCTGAGCTTCCATCAGTTCGTTCGCCAGTTCTATCAGACGCTCCGAGGCTCCCTTTCGGCGATTCAGCACCACGTCCTCAATAACCTCAAGCTGTACTTCAGGAATATCTGTATATAATACTTTAGTAGAAGGATTTACGATACCGAAGTCCATCCCCGCCTGGATGGCATGATAAAGGAATACGGCATGCATCGCCTCGCGGATGTAATTATTACCTCGAAACGAAAAAGAGAGGTTGCTTACGCCACCACTGACATGTGCACCTGGCAGATGCGAACGAATCCACTCTGTCGCACGTATGAAGTCTGCGGCATAGGCATCGTGCTCCTCCATGCCAGTAGCGATGGCCAATATGTTGGGGTCGAAGATTATATCCAACGGATTAAGCCCCACCTTTTCTGTCAGTATCTGATAGGCGCGCTGGGCAATCTCAATACGTCTTTCGTACGTCGTGGCCTGTCCTTGTTCGTCGAAGCACATCACAACCACAGCAGCGCCGTAGCGCATCACATCCTGTGCATGTTCAATAAACTTCGCTTCGCCTTCCTTCAACGAGATGGAATTCACGATGCTCTTACCCTGCACGCACTTTAGCCCTGCACGGATAACCTCCCAGTCTGACGAATCGATCATCACAGGTACACGGGCAATGTCAGGCTCTGCAGCAATCATATTCAGGAACGTCTGCATCTCTGCCTTGGCATCGAGCAGACCGTCATCCATATTGATATCTATCACAAGGGCACCGTCGCTAACTTGTTTACGGGCGATGGTTATCGCCTCTTCATAGTTCTTCTCTTTAATCAGTCTGAGGAACTTACGTGAGCCAGCCACATTGCAGCGTTCGCCGACATTCACGAACTGCACTTCGGGTGTCACATCCAACAGTTCCAACCCCGAAAGCCACATCGTCTGAGGGCTGGCAACCGGCACATGCGGTTTCTTGCCCACTACCAGAGGCTGATACTGCCTGATAAACTCATCGGTTGTACCGCAACAGCCTCCGATAATGTTCACCAGCCCTTCGTCCACCAGTTCACCCATTTTGGGTGCCATCGACTCTGCCGTCTCATCATAGAGTCCCATCGCATTAGGCAGTCCTGCATTCGGATAGCAACTGATATAATAAGGTGCGCGACGTGCCAGTTCACGCAGGAAGGGTTTCATCTGCGTGGCACCAAACGAGCAATTCAGGCCGACAGAGAATATCGGATAGGTACTCACAATGGCCAAGAAGGCATCCAATGTCTGACCGCTGAGCGTACGCCCTGCCAGGTCGCTGATAGTCACGCTAAGCATCACTGGCACTTCAGATCCACGTTGCGACATGACCCGCATGGAAGCATCGACAGCACACTTCGCATTTAGCGAGTCAAAGATGGTCTCAATCAACAGAGCATCCACCCCACCTTCCAGTAAGCCGTCCACCTGTTCCATATAGGCTTCGAGCAACTCGTCATAGGTAATCTCACGTGCCGCAGGATTGCTCACGTCGGGCGACATGGAAAGTGTCTTGTTCGTGGGACCAATGCTGCCAGCCACAAAGCGAGGCTTGTCCTCCGTTGAATAGTCGTCGGCCACCCGACGCGCTATTCGCGCCCCCTCAAAGGCCATGCGTCGTGCGGAATCCTCCAGATGGTAGTCTGCCTGAGAGACACGCTGACTGCTAAACGTATTGGTCGTGATGATATCTGCACCTGCTTCCAGGTATTTCCGATGGATCTCACCCACCACATCAGGGCGGCTTAGATTCAGCTCATCGGCATTTCCGACTTTACCCATCACAGCCCCTATCATCGTTCCCATCGCCCCATCGAGGATGAGAACACGTTCCTTGATAATATCGTTAAGTCTGTTCTTCACTAACAACTATTCACTAATCACTATTCACTTATATACTTTCATCGCCCGATCCATCTCGCGCCGATCCTCCTTCTCTTTCAGCGTCTGGCGCTTGTCGAACTCTTTCTTACCTTTGCACAGGGCGATATCCATCTTCGCACGTCCCTTATCGTCAATGAACACCAACAACGGCACAATGGTATAACCCGTCTGCTTTGTAGCACTCTCCAACTGACGGATTTCGCGTTTTGTCAGCAACAGCTTGCGGTCACGCTTCATCTCGTGGTTGTTGTACGAGCCATAAAAATAGGGACTGATGTTCATCTGTTTCACCCACAACTCGCCATTGATGACCGTACAATAAGTATCCACCAGACTCGCCTTGCCAAGTCTGATGCTCTTGATCTCTGTGCCCGTCAGTACGATACCCGCCGTGAAGGTCTCAATAAAGAAATACTCAAACGAGGCCTTTTTGTTCTTGATCTGTACCGGGCTCTTCTTCCTCAGTAATTCCTGTTCCTTGTTCATTACTTATTCAAAAAAGTCATGCCTCAACAATAGTTGCGAAACGATCCAGATGGTCATCCACATAGTGGGCGATGTCTTCCGTCCACGCCTCTTCGTTCTCCACAAACAAGTCGTCCATGTCATCGAACTCCGGGAAGCGTTCAAACATAGCCATAAACTCCTCTTCCGAGCAATCGACCTCTATTTCCTCGCGATATTTCAACCATAGGGTATGTGCTTCGTAGATCATCTTCGAGAGGTCACGCAACCCCCACTGGCGGACGGCCTTGGCAAATGGATTCTTGAAGATGAACGGTCCTAAACCGTTGTGTATCAATTGTACGAATCCGCCATCCATCACCTCATCATGGAGCATATCCCACGCCAACAACGTCAATTGGTCACTATTCAATTCTGCCATTGTCTCCACTGTCAATTCACCGCCGATGGCCTCACGAATAGCATCAACAAACACGCCAAGGAAGGCATCCATTCCCTCCACAGCAGCCTGCTGCAATCTACTATCTTTTAATTTCACTTCTTTCATACAGCGTGCAAAGTTACGAATATCCCACCATATTACCAAATTAATTTGCCTATTTTAAAAAAATGTTTGGCAATATCATTTTTTATTCTTACCTTTGCACTCAAATAAAAAAAGAATAGACAAATGGCTAAGGAAATCATCAGAATCAAGGATATCGCTGAGCGCGCAGGTGTGTCAGTAGGAACAGTCGACCGCGTGCTCCACAACCGTCCGAATGTCTCTCAAGCTGCACTCGACAAAGTGAATAAGGCGTTGGCTGAAATGGACTACAAGCCCAACATGTATGCCTCGGCTCTCGCCTATAACAAATCGTACACATTCTACTGTGTATTGCCCAAGCATGAGCAAGAGGCCTACTGGGATGAGATTGAAGAAGGTGCCCAGGCCTGTACTGATTTCCGCCGTGACTTCGGTATCACACTGAAGTTTATGTATTACGAACGTTTCAACAATGCCGCCTTCACACGGATGGTCCGTGAGTTCTTCACGGCGAAGATCGACGGTGTCATCATTGTCCCTGCCACGCTGGAACAGACAGCCAGATTCACGGAGAAACTAACCGACAGGCAGATTCCATACGTGCTCCTTGACTCCTACATGCCAGACTTGAAACCCCTAGCCTTCTTCGGACAGGACTCCTTTGCCAGTGGATACTTTGCAGCAAGGATGCTCATGCTCATCGCCGCCAAAGAGAAAGAGATTGCACTGGTTAAACAAACGCGCGACGGCAAGGTAGGATCAAAGCAACAGGCCAATCGCGAGACAGGATTCCGTCATTATATGGTCGACCATTTCCCTGATGTCAAAATCATTGAGGTAGACCTGCCCCTCGATGACGAGCACAAGGAGTACGACAGCATTCTTGAGACCTTCTTCACCACACACCCAAAGATACACCATTGCATCACCTTCAACTCAAAGGCGCATATCGTAGGAGAGTTTCTGAAGAGGACCAACCGCCGTAATATACAGATTATGGGTTACGACATGGTGCCGAAAAACGAGGTTTGTATCCGGCAGGGGTCCATCTCTTTCCTCATCGCCCAACACGCCTACCAACAAGGCTATGCCTCAGTTGATGCATTGTTCAATGCCATCGTCATGAAGCGCGAGGTGACGCCTGTCAACTACATGCCCATCGAAATACTAACTAAGGAAAACGTGGATTTCTACCGCAGAACAGCAATATAACTATATAATTCCAACATTTTCATGAAACAAGCTACATATTTAAAGATTAATCCAGCAGACAGCGTTGTTGTATGTTTGCAACCCAAGACAAAAGGTGAAATCATCAACATTGACGGCAAGTCGATTACCCTCAACCAAGATACCCCTGCCGGGCATAAAGTCCTTATTACTGATGTCTCAGAAGGTGAGAATATCATCAAGTACGGCTATCCTATTGGCCATGCGCGTAAAAACTTGAAAGCAGGAGACTGGGTGAACGAAAGCAATCTGAAAACCAATTTGTCGGGCACTCTTGAGTACTCATACAACCCTGTTTTAGAAGAACTTAGCATAAAGAACGAAAAACGTTCCTTTATGGCCTATCAGCGTCCTAATGGCGATGTAGGCATAAGAAACGAAATATGGATTGTGCCGACAGTAGGGTGTGTGAACGGTATTGCTGAGAAATTAGCAGAACGCCTGCGCAAGGAAACAGACTGCGAAGGAATCGACAGCGTCTATGCCTGGCATCACAACTACGGCTGTTCACAACTCTCCGAAGACCACGAGAACACCCGCAAGATACTTCGCGATATCTGCCTGCATCCTAATGCCGGTGGTGTGCTAGTACTGAGTCTCGGCTGTGAAAACAATCAGCCTGACGATTTCATGGCTATGCTGGGTGACTACGACAAGAGTCGCATACGCTTGCTGGTAACACAAAAAGTAGAAGGCGACGAAGTAGAGGAAGGAATGCGCATTTTGCATGAGCTCTACGCCATTGCCAAGGAGGACAAGCGTGAGGAAGTACCAGTCTCTAAGTTGCGCGTAGGTCTGAAGTGTGGCGGCAGCGATGGTTTCAGTGGTATAACGGCAAATCCTCTCGTTGGTGAGTTCAGCGACTGGCTTGTAGCTCAAGGTGGCACATCGGTATTGACAGAAGTCCCTGAGATGTTCGGCGCGGAAACAATTCTCATGAACCGCTGCCGAACAGAAGAACTCTTCAACCAGACAGTATCCATGATCAACAACTTCAAGAATTATTTCCTATCACATGGAGAACCCGTCGGCGAGAATCCAAGTCCAGGTAACAAGGCTGGTGGCATCTCTACCCTCGAGGACAAAGCCCTAGGATGTACACAAAAATGTGGTAAGGCTCCTGTTAGTGGTGTGATGGAATATGGCGATCGTCTGCAGAACTCAGGTTTGAATTTACTTTCCGCCCCAGGAAATGACCTTGTGGCCGCTACAGCCCTCGCATCCTGCGGTTGTCATCTGGTACTATTCACGACAGGAAGAGGTACCCCCTTCGGCACATTTGTTCCAACAATGAAGATATCTACGAACCCCACCTTGGCCAAGAACAAGCCCAACTGGGTAGATTTCTCCGCTGGGCAACTCGTAGAAGGACGCACCATGAAGGAACTGGTACCAGATTTTATTGACAAGGTACTCACCGTTGCCAGTGGTCAAAAAGCCCGTAACGAGGAGAACGGTTATCGTGAAATATCCATCTTTAAGAATGGCGTCACGCTCTAACATATTTGCATTATCACCGATTTTGGTGTTTATTGTACTTTATCTGGTCACCAGCATTATCGCTGGTGACTTTTACAAGGTTCCTATTACTGTGGCATTCATGATGTCGAGCATCTATGCTATCATCATCCATCGGGGACGGCCTCTGAAAGAGCGTATCGACACCTTCAGCCGTGGTGCTGCTGCAGGTCAAATGATGCTGATGATCTGGATTTTTATTTTAGCAGGTGCTTTCGCAAACTCTGCGAAGATGATGGGTAGCATAGATGCCACAGTCAACTTGACGCTCTCCGTTTTGCCCCCACAGATGCTCTTGGCAGGTCTTTTTTTGGCCTCATGTTTCATTTCTTTATCTATAGGCACGAGCGTAGGCACAATTGTGGCTTTAACACCAATTGCGATAGGTGTGGTCCAGCAAACCGGTATAAGTCTGACGATGATGATAGCAGTAGTGGTGGGCGGTTCTTTTTTCGGCGATAACCTCTCATTCATATCCGACACAACCGTCGTGGCCACCTCCACACAAGGATGCCGTCTGAGCGACAAGTTCCGCGTCAACTCTTATATCGTAGTGCCTGCCGCCCTAGTTATCTTCGGAGTCTATATCCTGATAGGGACACACATCCATATATCTCGACAGCCAGAGTCTGTCGAATGGCTGAAGGTCATCCCCTACCTCATCGTCTTGATTACTGCCATTATTGGTATGAACGTAATGGCAGTATTGGTACTAGGCATCTTTCTGACAGGTATGATAGGATTGCTGACAGGATCGTTCGATGTATTCGGATGGTTTAAGGCGATGGGTGACGGTATCATCGGCATGGGTGAGCTCATCATCATCACCATGATGGCGGGCGGCATGCTGGAACTCATCAAACAGCAAGGAGGCATCGACTATATTATCCAGCGGATGACATGTCATGTACACGGCAAGCGAGGGGCAGAATTATCTATAGGAATGTTGGTGGCAATGGTGAATGTATGTACGGCCAACAATACCGTAGCCATTCTAACCGTGGGTGGTATCGCCAAGCAGATTGGCGACCGTTACGGGGTTGACAACCGAAAAGCTGCATCCATTCTCGACACCTTCTCCTGTTTCGTGCAAGGTCTCATCCCTTATGGCGCCCAGCTGCTGATGGCAGCAGGATTGGCATCACTCAATCCTGCCAGTATCATACCATATCTTTATTATCCCTTTGCCATCGGCATAGCAGCATTACTATCCATCCTACTGCGCTTCCCCAAAAGATACTCATAAGAAATGATAAAAATGAATATTGTTCAGCGTAATTTCTTCCGCCTGATTCGTTGCGGTGCTTTCAACAAACAAGAGCAGATAGAACCGATGTCTGCATATAAATGGAACAAACTGTATCAACTAGCCTTGATGCACAATGTGACAGAATCTGTTTACCACGGGCTGGAACTGTCTAATAATCAGTTCTTCGTCCATCTCACTGAGAAGCAGTGGAAACAATGGACCAATCATATTAACGAATTGCATATTCACCCCCAACAGGAAAAGGATGATGACGAATTCCTCAGAGCAGATCATCTAACCAATCCTGTTCTCAACAGCAGACTTCAGTCAATTCTCGACGACGAGATGTCTGATACATCGACCCGTAAGGCTCTCTTGTTCATTATCCGCATCGCCAGACATATTCTTAACGAAGGAATACCTGTCAGACAACTGGTAGAAATGGGGAGATATCTTCGTGCCAATCAGCGCGTTGACTTCACCACACTTCAAAAATGGCTGAAGAGCCTTAGCTTAATACAGATAGCACAATTAGAGGGAGCTTTGCTGATACAAATGTTTGGCTTCGAACAAGAAGAAATCCCTTTCCTGCAGGGAAAGATAGACAAACGTGCTGAGGAGGTTGCTCAGGAATTGGCAGATTTTACCAACACTCGTGCGCAGGATTTTTACTTTACACAGGAGTCTGGCAGTGTATTTGTTCATACTAGCAACAGTTCCGCCATGTTAGGTCACATCAAACGTTCAGCACGCTATTTCCGTTATCTACCCTCAGAGACCCTTACTAACTTTTTCGCTTCGTTTGCCCATTCCCTCTCACATATTGAGGAATGAAAACAGGGGACTTTCATAGAGCTCCTGTTGACGTTAGAGTTTCTTGAGCCTGCTGCGCAGCCCGTATAGAGTCCTGAATAGCCTGTTGTCGGGCACATTCAGCCTCCTCTGCCATTTTATCATACTCATTCTTGGCTTCGTCATAATAATCTCCCTGTTCATGTTCCTCCATATACTTTCTGTAGGATTCCATCGTATGAATAGTTTGGGCACTCACAAAATCTAAAGAGTCTATCATCAATATGGCTTCCTTTGCATGAATATTACCAGGGTTGTGCTCAACGAAAAGCAATAGTTCTTTCTTAGATTTGCTAATACAGATGTTTTCCCAATCGCGATCTATTTTCTTGAGAGTCTCTAGATGGCTCTTGATAGAGTCGCGATGATTCAATGGGGCATCAATATACATATCCAGGAAATTCTGCAGCACCGCAGGCTCAATGCTCATCATCGCATTCTCGTAGGCTCGTTGTTCATTCTGCTGCTGAGTTTTGTGGAAAAAGTAGATTCCTAAGAAGACAATGGCAAGAGCAATCACAAACGCAAGGATGACAACCATCCACAGTCCTTTATGACTCTTCTTTTGATGCTTAGGAGTTTTAGACGCAGAAATCTCCTGGACATTCGCAAACTGAGCCGCAACCATGTCTTTCGCCTCAGAGTCTACAGAAACGTTGAAGCTGCTATGACAGTTCTGGCATTCATGGTCATCCTTAAAGATATATTCCCCACAATCAGGGCAGCGGGTAATTTTACCCGCAATATCTATACCACACGAAGGGCAAGTTTTGGCACGGTCGCTAACCTGATGACCGCATTCTGGACACTTGATAATCATATATTCGTAATCATCTATTTTTCTTCTTTAATGTTTGAACCGTATGTCGCGTAGGCCATGACGCCCTAGAAAACGGGATTTATCAACATAACCGTTGATACCCACGATACGTCCCTTACCCGTATACTGCCAGAGAGTGATGTCACGCTCATCGGCTAGCACGGGTTCCTCATCCAGATACATCGCCACCATCAACTGATAATCGTCAAGTTTACCTACCAGATGCCAGTTGTAGAAGTTGCGGAAGGTGTAGACAAGCGGTTTTTGATGATAGGTATGCTCAACCATTCGTAGAAATGTTAGCAGCGAGTCACAGAATTGTGCCGTTGGCAAATTAGCTGTTGTCTCTACGTCAATCATAGGTATCAAGTCCTGTTCACCAGGCAGACACTGTGTTTTAAAGTTATCCAATTGTTTCTGCAAAGGTGTTTTCGGACGAAAAAAATGATACGATCCCACCTTCAACCCATAGCGGTGGGCCAGTTCAATATTACGTTCAAACTTTGGGTCAATACGGTCTCCTCCCTCAGTGGCCTTCAGATAGACATACGCCATCTTGGTGTTCTCACCCACCGTTTCCCAGAACACATCACCCTGATAACGGCTTAGATCGATGCCATGCACATGATTACAGGTATCCTCGCACTGGAGGTAGGGATTGTAGTCGTCGTCTTCAATATTGCGTACATCAGGCAGTGGTACGAAGCGCTCTACAGGGCGCGTCACCTTTGCTTTAGCCTTCTTCTTCACCACCTTTTGTGTCTTTTGCCTTGTACGGCGTTGGGGGCGTTTCGGCTTTTGTGACCATGCATCTCCAGCAGCCATCATAGCGATGGAAATCATCAGAATACTAGC
>ERZ809472.159-NODE-159-length-18157-cov-8.324053_pt1 | contig 18157 bp, 9 predicted proteins | sample MGYA00521274_ERZ809472 | MGnify/ENA primary metagenome ERZ809472 (study PRJEB31581, sample SAMEA3312791) | metagenome | study: EMG produced TPA metagenomics assembly of the PRJEB8939 data set (Metagenomic analyses of Rumen microbiomes reveals... | reverse complement strand
ATAATTGCATAATGCAAACGTTTGCACGGGCGCGTGTGTACATTATTTCTTATGAGATAGAGGCAGTTATCTGATTTTTTTGTATCTTTGCATCGTTGATAATTAGAAACCAGATGAAAGAGCATGTACCGATGACGATGAAGGACATAGCCAAGGAGTTCGGAATCTCCGTGGCAACGGTGTCGCGTGCGCTGAGGGATTCGCCCCGTATCAGTGAGGAACGGCGGAAGGCGATCCAGCAGTATGCCCGTGAACACAACTTCTATCCCAATATCATCGGCGAGGCCCTGCGCCATAACCGCGTGATGCCGTCGAAGATGATCGGTGTCATAGTGCCGGAGTTCACTCACTATTATTTCTCTTCCATCCTGACGGGTATTGAGGAAGCCACTGCCGCACGGGGCTTCAACATTATGGTGGCCCTTAGCGGGGAACAGTATGAGCGCGAGGCCCGCATCTGTGAGAATTTCCTTCGCTACAAGGTCTGTGGGGTTATCGTCTCCCAAGCGAAGGATACGCGGAACTATGACCACTACCAGCGGCTATTGGATGCAGGGATTCCGCTGGTATTCTACGACCGGATATGTACGGGTGTGAACGCCAGTCGTGTGGTGGTGGATGACTATATGGGTGCTTATAATGCCGTAAACCATCTGATAGAGACTGGTTGTAAGCGTATTGCTTTCTATGGCAGTCCTATGAACCTGGAGATTTCTAAGAACCGTTACAATGGTTATAAGGATGCGCTGCTGAAACATGGTATGCCCATAGACGAGAAGTTGGTCTGTGTTTGTGACAACCGCGTGGATGCCGAAACGGTGACGCCAGAGATTCTGGCTCTTGACACACCGCCAGACGGATTCTTCGCCGTGAACGACGATACGGCCATCGGCATCCTCTATACCGCTAAACATGCTGGTTACCGTGTGCCAGAGGACATCTCCGTCTGTGGCTTCACCAATGGTCAGAGAGCCATCGCCTGTGACCCGATGCTGACGACGGTGGAACAGCGTGGGCACCGTGTGGGAGAGGAGGCTGCAGAGATCCTGATGGACAAGGTGGAGGGCCTGAGTCCGATGGAAAAGGTGGAAAAGCGCGTCGTGCGCACCCGTCTCATTATCCGTGGAACAACAAGATAATCATGATATGAAACAAAAACCTGATCTTTCCTTTTGGAAATTATGGAACCTGAGTTTCGGGTTCTTCGGCGTGCAGATTGCCTACGCCTTGCAGAGTGCAAATATTTCGAGAATCTTCGCCACCCTTGGTGCGGATCCGCACAACCTGAGTTATTTCTGGATCCTGCCGCCACTGATGGGTATCCTTGTGCAACCGATTGTTGGCACGCTCTCCGACAAGACGTGGACGCGCTTTGGGCGACGCATACCTTATTTATTTATTGGTGCCGCCGTAGCCGTGCTGGTGATGTGCCTGCTGCCGAACTCAGGATCTCTGGGACTGACAATCGGGGCCGCGATGATGTTTGGACTGATTGCCCTGATGTTCCTTGACACGAGCATCAATATGGCGATGCAACCATTTAAGATGCTTGTGGGTGACATGGTGAATGAGAAGCAGAAAGCCAAGGCTTACTCTATCCAGTCGTTCCTCTGTAATGCAGGATCGGTGATGGGCTATGTATTCCCCTTCGTGTTTACGTTTATTGGTATCAGCAATGTGGCAGAGAAAGGCGTGGTGCCTGATTCCGTTATCTGGTCGTTCTATATCGGTGCGGCTATCCTCATCCTTTGTGTCATTTACACGACATCAAAGGTGAAGGAGTGGAATCCGCAGGAGTATGCAGAGTATAATCCTGTCTCTGAGGAAAAAGAAGAGAGTGCCAATTGGATCACCCTTCTGAAAAATGCGCCTTCTACTTTCTGGAAGGTGGGACTGGTACAGTTCTTCTCTTGGGCAGCGATGCTCTATATGTGGAACTATACGACGGGTGCCATTGCCGAGGTGGTGTGGAACACCACTGATGCCTCGAGTGAGGCCTTCCAGGAGGCAGGTAACTGGACGGGAATCCTCTTTGCCGTACAGGCTGTGGGAAGTGTGATCTGGGCTGCCCTGCTGCCGCAGTTCAAGAACACGAAATTGGCTTACTCCGTGAGTCTGGTGATTGGCGCTATCGGTTTTATGATGGTACCTTATATCCATGACCAGTATATGCAGTTTGTCCCCTTCCTGATGATCGGTTGTGCCTGGGCTGCGATGCTCGCCATGCCATTCACATTCGTTACGAACGCCCTGCAAGGTTACGGTCACATGGGTGCCTATCTGGGCCTGTTCAACGGTACGATCTGTATCCCGCAGATCGTCGCTGCCATTTGTGGTGGAGCCATCCTCTCGTTGGTGGGCCACCATCAATCGACGATGATGATTGTGGCGGGCGTCAGTTTCGTGATTGCCGCTGCCTGTGTCTTCGTGATCAGGGAGAGGAAAACGGCTTAGCATTTGCTTATGATCCGCTCACTCTGGATAGCCCTTTGTCTGGTGTTCTCACTGCCTGTCGTTGGCAGTGAGAATCTGCTGACGGAGCGGTATAACCTTTCTTATCTGGATCTGAGCAACGGTCTTCCCCATAATAATGTAAGCGATATTTTCAGAGACTCAAACGGCTTCCTTTGGATTTCCACCTTCGGTGGTGGACTGGTGCGCTATGACGGCTATAGTTTTATGGAACCTCGGCTGGATCTGAACAGCAAGTCGTGCAGAAGTCTTACCGAGGATGATTTCCATAGGCTATGGGTCGCGTTTGATGAGGGTATCAACATCATCGATCTGAGGACAATGAATGCTGTGGTGCCTGACCATCCGGAGCTTCAGGAGTTGATGTCCCAGCCTTCCATCAGGTGTTACCGTGATGCCCTCGGTCGTATCTGGATTATCAACGATCAACAGGTCAGTCTTGTGAAGTTTAAGGGACAGGGGGAGATCGATCGGATATGTGCCTATCCTCACCCGTGGCGAATGCTCGACATGGCGATCTGTGACTTGGAAGGCAATGGCAAGCCGTGGATTGGCATAGATGGTGGCCTTTACAGATTGGTTGAGAAAGACGGGAAGTTAGTGCGTGAGGAGATATCTGCCTTGCTGAAACCCTTGCAAGGCCATTATATTACCGATATCCTGAAACGAAATAATGTCGTGTGGATTACAACCAACATGGGACTCTTCCGTTATGATCCGTATAAGCAGAAACTTGATGAGTATCATCACTCCAGTGCACCAGGATCTCTTTCACATGTTTTCCTGTCGAGCCTGGCAGTAACGCCAGACAATCATCTGCTGGTAGGTTCGCTGTTTGGTGTTAACATCTACGATGACCTGACAGACAGTTTTACGGCATGGACCACGGAAAGTAACCCTCCGTTGAAGAGTGATTTTGTACACAGTATCCGAGTATTTCATGGACATATCTGGATATGTACAGAGTCGGGAGGAATTACCTGTCTGGCTCCCCGCCGACTGTTGCTGCGTAACTCCATTCATACAAGTGATCCCCGTTCTTTGTCGCCTAATCCTGTCAATGCCATGTATGTTGATTCCGATAAGCGTCTGTGGGTAGGAACGGTGGAAGGAGGACTTAACCTCAGGGAAAAAGGCTCGACGGATTATATCCACTTTACGACCTCTAATTCCGGATTGTCGCATAACAGTGTCTCTGCCCTTGTCGCTGATCAGCATGGCAGGCTTTGGATAGGCACTTGGGGAGGTGGTATCTGTGTGACTGACAGGAAAAGTCCGCATAGGATATCGCGGCTCGAACTTCCTGGGGAGTATTATATACGTACCACCTTTGTAGGGGCGCTTGCCAACGATACGATTAATGATGGTTTGTGGATTGGCAGTAATGCGGGTCTGTTTTATTATGATTTCAAGACACAGAAGATAGAAGATCCGTTTGAGGGATGCCGTAATGTAACTGGTAGCATTGGTGCCATCGTCGATCGTGACGGTTTCCTTTGGATGGGCTGTATGCAGGGCTTAAGAATCGTCGATCTTAACTCAGGGCGTCAGGGACACAGACCGTTTAAGACGGAGGGTATCACCCATAAACTTGACGAGCCTGGTTCCCGAATAGTAGATAAGATATCCTCTTTCTGTCAGGCGAAGGATGGTACCCTCTGGCTGGGTAGTAATGGCTATGGGCTTTATCGGTTGGTAAAGGATGACAAGGATGACCACAGACATTTCGAGGCTTTGACCACGGAAGACGGATTGGCCTTCAGCGGTGTTAAGGGTGTTATTGAGGATCTGAACGGACGTCTATGGGTGACGACTCAGAATGGCCTGTCGGTATATGACCCTAAGACTCATGTCTTCTCCAATTATTATGAGAACGAGGGTCTTATTAATCACCATTTCTATTGGAATTCAGCAGCCAGAGACGATGCAGGCGTTATCTATCTGGGTAGTGAGGGGGGCCTGATAGAGGTGCTTGGGGAAAACAACGAGTCCAAACCATACGGCAAACTCGTTTTTACCCATCTGATGGTGGATAACCAAGAGGTTACTGCTGGTAGTGATTATCTGTCGGAGGATATTTCCATTGCTTCGTCCATCCAGTTGCGAGAAGGCAACCGTTCTTTTTCAATCGCCTTCTCTGCCTTGGATTATGGAAATGAGGAACAGACCGTGTTCAGTTATAGAATGAAAGGTCTCGAGAAGGAGTGGACGCCTCTGATGCTTGGTGAGCATTCCGTTCGATACAGTGCATTGCCTGCTGGACGATACACCTTCGAGGTCAGATATATGTCAACCCTGTCTGGAGAATATTCCGATACAGCTTCAATTGAGGTTGTGGTGAGTCCGTATTTCTGGAACAGTTGGTGGTTCCGTCTGTTGCTGAGTCTTATGTTTGTTGGACTGATTATCTTCATTTATAACAGACGGGTGGCTGAACTGAAGCGTCGTGAGGCAGAACAGTTGTTGAATCCGATCCGAAAAGTGTTGCAGGAGTCCGAAAACCCCGTACAACTGCAATCGCGTATCCAGAATATCCTCGACAATCAGGAGCGTTACAAGAAGAGCGTTTCCAAGAGTGTAGAGGCCGACAAGGAGGAGGTGCGGCAAGGCACCCGGCCGTTTATGGAACGGGTAATGGAGGTGATGGAGGAGAACTATACTAACTCGGAATTTGGCGTTCAGGAATTCTGTGATGCCATTGGTATGAGCCGTAGCGTGGCCAGTAAGCATCTGAATGCCGAGGTAGGTGTACCTGTCGGGCGGTTTATCCGTAACTACCGCTTAAACATGGCAAAGGAGTTGCTCTCTGCGAAGACAGGCAACCGCAATATTACTGAGATTGCCTATAGGGTAGGCTTTAACGATCCCAAATATTTCACCCGTTGTTTTACGAAAATGTTTGGGACGAATCCAAGTTCTTATACGGAATCATAAGTGGACGAAATGCACTTATTTTGTTGAATAATTACTTTTTGTTAACCTATTATCGTTTTGTCCACCTATTAAACCGCTTTGTCCACTTGATTTGGGTCAAAGCAGGTTACTTTTGCGAAAAATTTCACTAATAAATATTTATTCTTAAACTAAAAACAAATGACAATGAGAAAACAAGTATTATTCTCTGCGATGCTGTTCTTGGGAACTCTGGCAGGATTGACTGTCTGCCCGACTACTGCGACGGCGTCTGTGCAACAGGATCAGACCATCAAGGTCAGTGGTCAGGTTGTTGATCAGAATGGAGAGGCGCTCATTGGTGCAACCGTCCGATTGAAGGGTGCCCAGAGTGGCGTGGTGACCGACTATGATGGTAACTTCTCCATGGATGCTCCTGCTAATGCAACACTCCTTGTGAGCTATGTAGGCTACAAGGACCGCGAGATTGCCGTACGTGGGCGCGCGATCCTTAATCAGATTCTGCTGGAATCTGATGCAATGGTGCTCGACCAGGTGGTCGTCGTCGGTTACGGTACTCAGAAGAAAGCTGACCTGACTGGTTCAGTGTCGATTGTGAATGCCGACGAACTGAAGCGCGTGTCAAATTCCAACATCTCTACAATGCTGGAAGGTAAGGTGGCTGGTGTGCAGGTCACCTCTGACGGTCAGCCTGGTGCAGACCCATCAGTGCGTATACGTGGTATCGGTAGCTTCGGCAGCACTGCTCCACTATATGTGATCGATGGTGTACCCATGGGTACCACCATCCGTGATTTCTCTCCGAACGACATCGAGACCATTCAGGTGCTGAAAGATGCTTCTGCTGGTGCTATCTACGGTTCGCGCGCTGCTAATGGTGTGGTGATCATCACCACGAAGAACGGTCAGAAGGACCAGCCGCTGAAGGTTGATTACAAGGGCTATTTTGGTATTGATCAGATCCCAAGTGGTGTTTATGACGTGATGAACGCCGATCAATATAGCACCTATCTTGGTCAGGCTTGCGCTAATTCAGGAACTCTTTTGCCTGGTGGTTACAGCCAGGTGTCTGACGGCATCTATAAGTTCCAGGATAATACCAATACGGACTGGTTCAAAGAGGTGTTTAAGACGGGAATTCGTCAGAATCATAATGTGAACCTGAGTGGTGGCGGTGTCAATAATACTTATAATATAGGTCTGGACTACTTCAAACAGAAAGGAACCTTAGAGGGTGCTGGTCCAAACTACGAGCGTTTCACTGCCCGTGTGAACAACACAATGGACACAAAGTTCATCAAGTTCCGTACCAGTCTGGTCTATTCTCATTCCAATCAGGATGGAATGGGTAGAGCCAACACAGACCCGTCGTTTGTGCAGGGCTTGTATGGTGAGAACAACCCCGTGATTTTCGATGCTCTCCTCATGCAGCCGACCATTAAGGCATATGACGAGTCAACATGGGTACTCGATGACAAAGTAGGTGCAGCCAGCAACTGGAACTACGACTCATACGGTTATGGCACCTATTACGACACTGTTCATGGTGATATATCTTCAAGAAACCCCTTGCTGTATAACAACATGCTGACCCGCAATACCATCGTCGATCGTTTTGTTGGTACGGCATCTGCTGATGTTGACTTGCTGAAGATGATTGGTCTCGAAAACAAGAATCATAAACTGTCATACAAGATCAACCTGTCATATAGTAAGTCTGTCACTCAATACAAGACATGGGTATCAGCCTGGATTCAGAGTAACCGTGTATATCTCGACAAATCAAACGAGACACTTACCAAAGGAAAGGATTCTTATGGAGATGCCCTGATAGAGAATACACTGACTTACGACGGTACCATCGGTCTGCATCATGCTAATATCGTGCTCGGTCAGACCTTTGAGCAGGAGAACACAGACATTCTGACAGCCAGAGGCATGAACTTCCCTGAACCGTATTATCTGCAGATTCAGAATGCCGGCACAAGAGATGCCAGTTCATATGAGTACAAGCACACCATGGCTTCTTACTTCGCCCGTCTGAACTATGATTACGATGGCAAGTATTTGCTTTCTGCCATTGTTCGCCGCGATGGTAGCTCACGTCTGTCCAAAGACCGTCGTTGGGACACCTTCCCCTCTATATCTGTCGGCTGGCGTTTCGATAAGGAGAAGTTCTTCCCCATCGACCGCAATATTGTCAATATGTTCAAGGTTCGTGCCAGCTATGGCGAACTGGGTAATGAGAATATTGCAGACGGTGTCTTCGAGATGACGATGGCCCGTAACAACATGACTTACAGTTTTGGTAACCAGCCTGTCACAGGTTCTGCTGCCTCGAAATTCGTGGTTGAGGATGTCTATTGGGAGAAAAAGAAGACGATGAATGTCGGTATCGACCTGGCCTTCTTCAACAACCGCATTGAGTTCACGGCAGAGTGGTATAAGAACAAGTCTGAGGATCTGCTCTTCGATCACGTTCCCGTTCCCAACAGCGGTGGTTTCGCCAATTCTGAGGTTACCATGAATGCAGCCTCTATGGAGAACAGTGGTTTCGAGTTCTCTCTGACTTACCGTAACAATGACCATCCGCTGAAACATCAAATCAGTGCAAACTTCAGCACCCTGAAGAACAAGGTGACGTCGCTTGGTTTCGGTACGGAGTCCTATCCTGATGGCGACTATATGACATACGTAGGCCAGGAAGTGGGTCAGTTCTATGGTTATGTCTATGAAGGCATTGCCCGTACCCAGGCTGACCTGGATGCCCATGCCACTCAGAACGGTGCCAATGTGGGTGACTGCCTCTATAAGGATGTCAGTGGTAAGGACGGAGTGCCTGACGGTATCATTGATTCTAATGACCGTGTGATTCTGGGAAGTGGTCTGCCGAAGATTAACTTCGGTCTGAGCGCACACTTGGAGTATAAGAATTTCGACTTGAGCATCTCTACATATGGAGCCTTGAACTATCATGTGTCTGATGCAATTTATAACAGCCTGACTTCTTGTTATGGTCCTAAGAACAAGGATGTCTCCATGTTGGGAGCCAATCAGTGGAACGGTGACACTTATGTTTCTGATGTTCCCCGTACTTATTATTCCAATAGCGCTTCAATGGCTTGGAACGACCTGTTCAGCGACCGTAAGATTCAGAACGCCGCTTATTGGAAGATTGCCAACATCGAGTTAGGTTACAATGTGCCTGACAAGATCTTCAAGAACTATGTCAGTGGTGTCCGTATCTATGTGTCGGCACAGAATTTATACACCTTCACTGGTTACAAGGGTTACAACGTAGATTATGCCGGTGGTACCTTCACCCCGGGTTACAACTACTGTTCATACCCGTCTGCACGAAGCTTCATGGGTGGTCTTCTCTTCTCATTCTAATGAAGAATCGGAATAAAGGATAATTTGAATAAATGTAATATTCTATGAAACTATATAAATTTTCACTGGCCCTTTTGGTGGGCCTCGGCACGCTGACGTCGTGCGAAGATAAGTTGGATGTGGTAAATGTCAATCAGCAGACTGCGAGTACCTTTGGATCGACGGCCAAGGAGTTGGAGGAAAGTGTTATCGCAGCTTATAACCACATCCGTATGGAGGGAACCTATGCCCGTGTAGGCTATGGCTATGATGTCTGTCGTGGTGATGAGGTGTGGAACTCCTCTCAGGTATGGTATTTGCCATACGACGATCTGAACACCTCCATCGATAATGAGATGAATCAGTGGGTATGGCGTGACTGGTATTACACCATCAATGTTTGTAACTATATCCTCTATCGTGCCGGTGAGGACTATTCCGTCTTGGACGAAGGTATGAAGCGGGCTGTCGGACAAGCACTCTTCCTGCGTGGTCTGTCTTACTATAATCTGGCAGGCTATTATCAGAATCCTACCCTGATGTTGGATTATGGTTCTTATTCTTCATTGGAAACCCTCTATTCTGAGAACGCCACTTATGATGAGGTCTGGGATCAGGTGGAGAAGGACTTCACTGAGGCCATGACGTTGCTGCCCAGCCGCGATGCCGGTGGTGAGTGGGCCAAGGGTCGCGCCACCTGTGGTGCTGCTGCCGGCTTCTATGCCCGGGCTCTGATGATGCGCCATAAGTACAGCGAGGCGCTTAACGTGCTGAAGGCTATCATTAACGGACAATATGGTCACTATGAGCTGATGAAGAACTATGGTGACAACTTCCGCGAGGGTTCTGCCTATGAGAATAACAACGAGAGTCTGTTTGAGGTACAGTTCTTGGATTATGGCACACAGGGTACCGATGACGAGTGGACGCCTGTCAACACCAGTGCCAATGCCACACAGGGTCATGCCATCGAGAGCAACTATGCTCCTGGCGTCTTTGGTGGTTGGGCAGACCTTTCTGCTTCGCCCTGGCTCTACAACCTGTTCAAAGAAGAACGCACCACCAGTGGTAGCCTTGATCCGCGCCTCTACTGGACCATCGGCACCTATGAGCCAGAATGGGATGGCTTTGAGAATGGCAACGTCGCTTTCATGTCGCCGATGACTGCTGATACTTATGTGGTGACCAACAACAACAATGGTGGTCTGCCCATTGCCAAGTGGACGAACATGCGCACGAACCTTTATAATAGTGTCGTGACGGGTCTTCACTGCGGTATCAACATTCGCATCATGCGCTACTCTGATGTGCTGCTCCGTGCCGCTGAGTGCGAGAACGAGGTGAGTGGTCCGACACAGCAGGCCATAGACTGGATCAACCAGGTGCGTAACCGCGCTGGCTTGGCAAGCCTCAACCTCTCTGACTTCAGTTCGAAAGACAAACTTTTCGAGCAGATAGCCAATGTGGAACGTCCGAAGGAATTCGGCTGTGAGTTCGGCCGTGGTTTCGACCTCATTCGCTGGGGATTCTTCTACAACGCTGACCGTCTGCAGCAGATCAAGGAGCACGCAGCTGTCAACTTCTGGACTCAGGCAAGTTATGATAACGGCAGTATCAGCTATACACCGAAAGATCCTGTCGATTATAGTTCCTGCAGTAAGAGTTCATACGATCTGTGGACTCAAGGTCATGAGTTCATTCCTATCTATCAGGGTGTCCTGGATGCCAATCCCAAACTGAAGGGTAACTCGGCTAACTTCGGAACCAGCAATGCTGATCAGCTGTACGGTCCGGTACATCCTGTGGTGAAGCTCTGATAAAGGGAAAAAGGTAAATAATTAAAAAGTAAAAAGAATACAATTATGAAATATCTCAATATATTAGCAACAGGACGATTGGTACGCACCATCGTCTTCTGTTCGGCTGCCCTTTGTCTGATGGCTCTAACGAGCTGTGAGGGTGGTGACCTGTTCAGCATCAATGGACCGGACTGGATGTCTGAAAAGATAGATTCCATTGCTGCTGCAAAAAACCAAGGTGGCGACGATCCGGAAATCGAAGGTATGCACGAAGATGTTTATAACATTGGCGCAGAAGATCTGTCCTCCGGTTTCTGGACGCTGGGAAAGACTTATGTCGTTCCTGCAGGTGAGAAGTGGATTGCTCAGTTCAACCTCACGGTGAACCCTGACAATGTGTATTACAAGAACTGCTACATTGTGTTCAATGACTATAATCCTGACTCAGATGATCATCTTGGCACTGAATATGGTGTGATTCGCTATGACAATGATCCCACCAAGAATTCTGAGTGGGGTAATAATATCGACAGAAGCCTCGTCAAGGCCAATTTTGAGAATTCTTCGGCTAATGACGCAGAGACCGATGCCAGCGTACAGAATTTCAATGGTAAGGTGACCGTCACTGTTGATCGTACAGAAGGTGGAGTCCATTATACGATTAGCAATGGTACTTGTACAAAGGAGTATATCCAGCCTTATGATTTCCCGTCGAATGATGCTGATGGTCGTCTCTGCTGCCGTATTGGTATCGAGAAGGCTATCGTCAGTTTCACCGGTTCAACCATCGAGCCTATTGGCGGTTTCACCTCCAAGGAAGACAAGCAGCCGTTGTCGCTGTCGCTCAACGGTGTTCCCAAGAAGGTGCTCCAGGGTGTGACGTTCGAAGAGGCATTTGCCAATGTGACGGCTACAGTACAGTTCGAACAGGGCGTATCAAAGGATGTGAATTTCGGTGACCTGACCTTCGAGGTCATTCCCGATATGAACAATCTGGGCCAGAAGACCCTCGTGGCTGCTTATGCTAAGACCTTCAAGGGCGAGTCTGCTACACCTGTTATCGGCTATGCACAGTTTGAGATCGTTGATAAGATGTACACCTGTCTCGGTGCTACCGATAACTCTACAGCCTGGTGGGGTGCTCACTCCGATAAGATCAAGGTGGCTCCGGGTGAGACCTTCCTGACTTCCTTCACCAACTACACCAGTGGTGCTAACAACTGGAATAACTTCGTGGTCGTTCTGACAAACTATAATGACGACGAGTATGCTGTGGTTCGTGCTGACAACTACGGATGGGGTGCCGGCTATGACGGTAATCCTAACCTGTGGCTGAGCGGTCCTCAGAATGACTGGGGCGCATGGCTCGCAGCCATGGACGGTGCTAAGGTGAACGTGGCCGTTACGAATAATGGTGATGGCTCTGCCGACGTACAGGCTGTGATGCTGGGTAATGACGGTAAAGTTTATACTCAGGAGTATAAGGGTATCGCCATTGATCCTGATGATTTCTACTTCCACTATACGGTTGACGGCTGTCATCTGGAGTTTGATACAGTAATCGGTGCAGACGATAACTCAACAGCCTGGTGGGGTGCTCATTCCGATATGTTCAATGTGCCTGCTGGTAAGACCGTTTCCACACGCATCAAGAACTACACCAGTGGTGCCAACAACTGGAATAACTTTGTGGTCGTTCTGACGAACGATAATAACGACGAGTATGCTGTGGTTCGTGCTGACAACTACGGATGGGGCGTCTGCTACGACGATAATCCGAACCTGGTACTCAGCGGTCCTCAGAATGACTGGGGCGCATGGCTTGCTGCTATGGATGGCGCTACGGTTACTGTCTCTGTCACCAATAAGGGCGACGGTACGCTCGATGTGAAGTGTGTCATGCTGGGCAATGATGGTATCACCTACTATCAGAGCTATGAGGGCATCGCTCCCGTTGATGCAGCAGATGTGTGGTTCCGTTTCACAGTCGATGGCTGCCATCTGGTGTTCGAGTAGAAGAAGGATCACATGCGACATCATTTAATTAGTTAGTAAATTTTCGTAGGGGGCGGACTTTGTGAAGCCCGTCCCCTTCTCTTTTCTCCTTAACACTGTAAGTTATGAAAGCGAAAACAATTGTGTGGTCGCTGGTAGCCCTCATTGTGCCTACGCAGATGACAGCCCAGACCCACCAGTCCTCCCAAGAGGCCTTTACGACAGACACGCCGATGGTACACGATCCAGTGATGGCTCAGGAGGGCGACACCTATTATATATATGCGACGGGTATGGGTGTCCAACAGATGACTTCCAAGGACCGCAAGGTTTGGACTGTATCCCCCAATCCTGTCATGTCGGTGATTCCCCAGTGGACACGCGACTCTGTGCCGGGTTTCCGCCATCATGTGTGGGCCCCCGATGTTATCCAGTATCATGGCAAGTGGTGGCTCGCATACAGTTGTTCTACCTTCGGGCGCAACGGTTCCGTCATCGGTCTGCTCTCTACCCATTCATTGGCCTCGTGCCTGTGGGATGACGAGGGTGCCATCGTCTGTTCCCGTGAGGGACGTGACAATTGGAACGCCATCGACCCCAACTTCGTTATTGATGACAACGACCAGCCATGGCTTGTATGGGGCTCTTTCTGGGATGGTATCCAACTGGCTCGTCTCGACACGACGATGCATATCGCCAAGGGCGAGAAGCCACGTACCATTGCCCGTCGCTTTAACCTGACGGCTCCTGATGGCAAGAAGGCGCTCTCTACCAATCCCAATCCTCCGAAGAACCCGACATCCGACTTCGCAGGACCGAATGCGATCGAAGCTCCATTTATCTTCAAACACGCAGGATATTATTATCTCTTTGTCTCTTGGGACTATTGCTGTCAGGGAGCAAAGAGCAATTATCGGGTGGCCGTGGGCCGCAGTAAGACTGTCGATGGCCCGTATCTCGATCCCGATGGCATCGACATGCGCGATGGTGGCGGAATGCTTTTCCTTGAGGGCGACAAGAAAGAGTATGAGGCCGCAGGTCATTGTGCTGCCTATCATATCGACAATCAGGATATCTTTATCTGCCACGGCTATAGCGTAGCCCAGCAGGGCGCCTCTGTCCTTATTCAGTGCCCCATCCGTTGGACCTCTGATGGGTGGCCCACGTTGGAAAGGTAAAAAATAAAAAAGGTAAAAGGGTAAATCAAGTAAAAAGCAAGGAAATGAATCATAATGTATATAATAAGGTGTTAGGTTTGGTAAGATGGTTTTTACCTTTTTACCTTTTTGCCCTTTTACCTTTTAAATCAATAGCACAGTCGTGGACAGCCGATAATGGTAACGGTACATTTACCAATCCGCTCTTCTACGACGAATTCTCCGATCCTGACATCCTACGTGTCGGCGATGACTACTATCTGGCTGGAACGACGATGCATACCGTACCTGGTCTCGTGATTCTCCACTCAAAGGATCTTGTGAACTGGGAGAATATCTCATACTGCTTCGACCGTTTCGACTTTGCCGACGATGCCTTCTCGCTGAAGAACCATCAGGAGATCTATGGTCAGGGTGTCTGGGCACCGGCCATCCGCTATGCCAATGGTCAGTTTTATGTGTTTACCAATATCAACGGCAAAGGTCTGCAGTGTTATACCTCTAAGGATATCCGTGGTCCTTGGCAGCACCATAATATGCAAGGTCGCATCTACGATCTCAGTGTGCTCTTCGACGACGATGGTAAGATCTATGCCATCCACGGCTATGGCGAAGTGAAGTGTACAGAACTGAAGCCCGATATGAGTGGTCCTATCGAGGAGACAGAACGTACCATCATTCCTGAGGGGAATGCTGTGGGTGAGGGTCATCACATGTATAAGATAGACGGTATGTACTACCTGATCTCTACCGACTATATGCCAAATGGCCGCACGCTCTGCAGTCGTTCCAAGAGCATTTGGGGACCTTACGAGACGATAACCATCACAGCCGATGAGACTTTCGGCTATCATGCTGCTCCCCTGACACAGGTTCCTCAGAACGAACCCTACCGTATAGGTCACGACGGCACCAAGTTTGGTATTCCTGAGGTAGATAAGGATGCTACCGCCTGTACGAATATCCATCAGGGTGGTATCGTCGAGGACCAGAGCGGACAGTGGTGGGCTTTGCTGATGATGGACTTCCACTCGATAGGTCGTACCGTCACTCTGGCACCGATTACCTGGAAAGATGGCTGGCCCATGCTGGGTCTTGAGGGTAATTTAGGCCGTGCACCCCGTACCTGGTTGAAGCCTGCCATCAATGCCGATGTAAAGCCTCACGCTGCTTATGAACGTAATGAAGATTTCAATGGCAAGTCATTAGGTCGGGTGTGGCAGTGGAATCATAATCCCGACGATAGCAAGTGGAGCCTGAAGAACGGGCGCCTGCGCTTGCAGTCGATGCCTGCCGAGCAGCTGATGTGGGCTCGCAACTCGCTTACTCAGCGTGTCGTCGGCCCTGTTTCCGTCGCCACCGTTGAGCTCTATACCAAAGGTATGAAGGATGGCGATGTGGCTGGTCTTGGCAACATCAATGTGCCTTGTTCCTGGATTGGCATAGTGAAGGATGGCCAACAGACCATTCTCCGTTGCTTCGAGCAAGCTATCAACGACACCATCGACACATCTGTCACCACAGATAAGCTGTGGCTTCGTATGGTGGGCGACTACGATCACGACTCTGCCCACTATGAATACTCGCTCGACGGTGAGCACTATCAGCAGATGGGTCGCCAGATGCCGCTCTCCTATCAGCTTATCTCGTTCCAGGGTTCGCGCCACGCTCTCTTTGCCTTCAACCACAAGGGTAAGAATGGCGGTTACGCTGAGTTCGACAATTTCAGGGTTGAAGAGCCGATGGCCGATCGCAGTGGAAACATTCCGTATGGCAAGACCGTACGTATTATCAACCTTGCCACAGGTAAGGCTATGTTTGCCCAGTTTCATGGCTTGGTGTACGATACGGAGGCTACCGATGTGAGTCAGCAGTCCCGTTTCCGTGTCATTGACAAAGGTCAGGGTAGGGTTATCCTCCAGTGCGAGGATGGTCGTTACATCTTCTGTGCAGGCTATGGTCTTGCTGGTGATGTGCGCCTCACCACCGATGAGCAGAAAGCCGAGGTATTCCTCTGGCAAGACTACCTGAACCACGAGTTCATGCTCATGTCGATGCGTACCCATAAGTACATCGGCAAGAGTCCTACTACGGGTAGTCCTTATTCGATGGACTATGTTGGTGCCGACCCAGCCCGTCGCAATGGAGCCGTGCTTCGTTGGGAGGAATAAAAGATGTAAAACGCTTGTATTGTTGAAAGAAAAATTGTATATTTGCAGCAGATTAATAAAAAAACTACTAAAATGATGAAGAAATATCTGTTTTGTCTGTTATCGGCTTTGGTGGCAGTTTCTGCTTCGGCCTATGATCTGAAACGTGTCAGTGTCCATGACCCCAGTATTGTGTGGGATCCCGCGTCGCAGACCTATTACATCTTCGGCTCTCATCGTGCAGCCGCTAAGACGAAGGACCTGATGAGTTGGAGCACCATACCCAGTTTCGTCAATGCGACGACATTCTCCACCCCAGCTGTGACAAAGGTGAAGAAAGGTGGCGTGGAATATGATTTTGCCTTTAATGCCCAGGCATGGTCGAAGCGTGGTAACGCCAGATACGATATCTCGGGCAACCTCTGGGCGCCCGATGTCATCTGGAACCCTGACATGAACAAGTGGTGTATGTATATGAGTGTCAACGGTGACTATTGGTACTCCAGCATCGTGTTGCTTACGTCCGATAACATCGAAGGCCCCTATATCTATCAGGCCCCTGTTGTCATCAGTGGTTTCCATACTGGTGATGCTTACAAGGATACTGACCTCGAACTTGTCCTCGGAGAGCAGAGTGCCCTGCCAGACCGCTACAAGATGAAGACGGGCGGTGCAGGCAACTGGGGTGAGCGTTGGCCCAACAACATCGACCCCTGTGTGTTCTACGACGAGGAAGGCAAGCTGTGGATGTCGTATGGCTCGTGGAGCGGTGGTATCTGGATGCTCGAACTCGACGAGCAGACTGGTCTGCGCGACTACGATGTCACCTATGAGCTTACAGGTACCGGCAACGGCATCACCGTCGATCCCTATTTCGGTAAGAAGATAGCCGGAGGTTATTATGTATCTGGCGAGGCCTCGTATATCGAGTATATCGGAGGCTGGTATTTCCTCTTCGTTACCTATGGCGGATTGGCTGCGGGTGGTGTGGCAGGCGACTATAATAATGGTGGCTACCAGATGCGCGTGTTCCGTTCTGAGAAGCCTGACGGCCCTTATGTCGATGCCCGCAATACGGATGCTGTCTTCACAAATTACAAACTCGACTTCGGGCCTGACGCCAACGACAATCGTGGTATCAACATCTTCGGAGCATATAGCGACTGGAGTAATGTGGCCAAGGGCAACCGTGGTGAGCGCTCGCAGGGTCATAACTCCATCATCGCAGCTGAAGACGGGCGTACCTATCTGGTCTATCACACCCGTTTCCAGAACCGTGGTGAGGAGCATGAGGTGCGCGTCCATCAGGTGTTCCAGAACGAGGATGGTTGGCTCTGTGCCGCCCCCTTCGAATATACGGGTGAGGAAGTGAAGAGTGCCGACATCGCCACCACCCAACAAGTGGCTACCGATCGCATTGCCGGCTCCTATAAGCTGCTCCTCCACCCCTTCAAACTCAACCACATGAAGAAGGAAGCTGCCAAACCTGTGGATATCGAACTCCATGCTGATGGTTCCATCAGTGGTGAAAAGACTGGCACATGGGCCATCCAGGAGGGAACCTCTTACATCGCCATCACCATCGACAACCACGAGTACAAGGGTGTCGTCGTGGAGCAGACCATGGAGCCCACCACCGACAAGACCGTTGCCTTCACCGCCGTCTATCGCGATGGCACGACCATCTGGGGTTACAACACCGATGTCACCTCCGGCATCAGGACTGTCGCTGCCGACCGTCGTATGACCGATGATGCTATCTATGACCTCCAGGGCCGTCGCATCACCGCCCCTACGCGCCCCGGCATCTACATCCGCAACGGCCGCAAGTTCATCGTGAAGTAATCTGGGGACAGAGGGGATCTTCAGCTTCCTAAAGGTGACCTCTAGCGTTCTAAGGGTCACCTTTAGCGACGTAATATTTACTGGGGTCAGGCCCCGACACTAAGTTTTTCGGCGCTGGGGCCAGGTCTCACCTCCTATCGGGGCCTGCCCCAGTACTATTCTACATAACCGCGCTTTCGGTTCTCACGGGAGAATCAAGTGCTTCATGGGGTGTCCGCCCCATAGATTGTCGTTCAGGTACTTAAACTCCACTTTGGCATAGAGCGCCTCACCGTCAGGATTACCTTTATCTACCAGCAATCCCACTCTGGGCAGGTGTAACTGGCGGGCTCGCTCTCTGGTGGCTATCAGCAACTTCTGGGCTATCCCCTGCCGACGATAAGCTGGGAGCACGGCCAGCGAGTCAAGATAGAGCTCACCTGCTTGTGTTTCATCGTCCATACCTGTATGATCC
>ERZ809472.158-NODE-158-length-18238-cov-14.871143_pt1 | contig 18238 bp, 17 predicted proteins | sample MGYA00521274_ERZ809472 | MGnify/ENA primary metagenome ERZ809472 (study PRJEB31581, sample SAMEA3312791) | metagenome | study: EMG produced TPA metagenomics assembly of the PRJEB8939 data set (Metagenomic analyses of Rumen microbiomes reveals... | reverse complement strand
TCGGTCTCGGCATTCCTGCTGAACCGCTCTTCCGATCTGCTAGTTTATGTATTTGGTCCAGAACAGTGTGAAGAGAAGTATTTCAATGACGAAATACTATCTAGAGAGTCTGGAGAATGGGTGAAAATCGGTGAAACTGGATATAAAGGAAACATAGAAACAATTACTGATGAAATATTGAGAAAGGAGGCTCTCTCTCGTATACGACAAGAAAGTAGAACAGGTATTCCTGTAACATCAGTATTATATGATGTATTTATTTTCCCTTATAAATCTCACACAGATGATAACATTCGCGATATACTCTGTAAAGAGATATATCAGATGGAAAACAGTAGACAAATTAATAAAGAACTTGAAGAAGGCAAAATTCCTGCAGGTAAAGAATTTGTATATGGCGTTCGAAGGAGAAACATAAAATTTGCAGTTCAATCATTTGACCATGATTTAATCGCTAAGGCATATGACTCTGATGATGCAGACTCCCAAATTAAAGTTCTTGCAAAGATTTGCTATTGCAACAATGTCATCATTAAAAAAGAAGAGAATTCTTCAGATGAGAATAATACTGCATTATTACAAAGAAAACCTCGCCTGGATCTCGATTTGATCTTTAATGATGAAGATCAAGAATTTATAGTAATTCTTACTGATGGTTCTGGGAACGAAGTCAAAGATGAAAACGGTGAAGTTATTACTGCAAAATATATAGGTGAAAATATGTTTGAGTGCAGAGAGGAACAGGGTCGCAGCTCGTATTTTGCGAAAAAGTATCTTAATATGTATGCAGGGAAAAATATGCAGACTGTAAATGGTAATGAGTATTGGACGTACAATGGCCAAAAGCTAACCTCATTGCGTAAAAACTAAATAGCGTGATTTTATGAAGAAGATATTGAAAACAAATTGGGAACGTTATAAGAATAGTTCTGAGGGTAAGGAGGTAATTGCACTATTTAATCACATAGCAGCTCCAGAGTGTACTCCAGAGGAGATGCTGACTATTGTCAAACGCTTCAATCCAGTGTTTGCAAAGAATACTACTGCTAAGGAAGATGCACTCAATATAGAAGCTATTGCCTATTACAATAAGGTTATAAAGGAGAATGTTCCCAATAACGAGGGAGACAGGGGAGACTTCAATTATGGCGATTTCTTCGGATGGCTTACACATTGTATGGCTGTAGAAGACGAGAACACAGATTTGTTTGATGCCCCGCAAATAGGATTTAAAAGAATTATCGGTTGTAATGTGTTCCTATCGGTAGCACTTAGTGCAAACATGCCGGAGTATTTTATCCCTAACCTGTTTGCTATGCAATTTGTCTATTTCAAGAAGTTTGCAGAAAAGTATGAATTAGTTATTCCTGACATGCCTTTGCGTTCTGATTATCGCAACAGATGGCTTTATTACATTCACATGTGTAATGCCATTGACACTTTCGCCGTCGATAATGATATTCAAGACTTTGGGGAATTATGTGCTTTCTTATTTGACTATGAACTTACAAACATCAAGGAGGAAATGGCTGCCGAGCATGATAATCCAATACCTAAGGTTCCAGAGCAGGCTTGGATTCTTGTCGGCAATTATGGAGATGGAGAAAAAACGATGAAAGAGGGCGTGTGGCAGTCAAACCAGTTTACATGTAAAGGCGATATCATGCTTTTCTATGAGAAATCTCCAGTCAAGAAATTAAATGCTGTGTGGACGGCTCTTGAAGATGGTTTTATTGACCCATTTGGCCCATATTACTCTTATTCTATAATTGGTAATAAGATTGAAATACCTCATGAGCAAGCTGTTACGTTCGAAGACTTCAAGAACAGTGAATATTTCAAGGTTGAGAATCGCGGAAGGGAAGGGAATTTTGTTAGCAAGAATTTTCAGGACGTGAGTGGATGGGCTGTTACATCTTCTGACTATAAGGAGATAAAGAGGATGCTGGAGGCCAAAGGATTTGACACATCAGTTCTTCCGTCGCTGTATGAGCCAAAGAAACTTGTTGGTGCAAACATCGAATTAGAAGCAGATGTATCTAACAAATTACTCGTTCCTCTACTTGAAGAAATGGGATGGAAGCGTGGTGAAGATTTCAAAGCAGAGGTGGAATTCCCCGCTGGTAGGGGAACTACTGGGCATAAAATGGAAAAGAGACCAGACTTCTGTCTTCACTTAACAGGCAAAGAAAAAGACCTTGGTGCAAAAGTGGTGATAGAAGTAAAACTCTGGATGAAGAACAATGAAGAAATAGAAGCCAATTACTTTCAGGGCCTTTCCTATGCCAAATGGGGTAATGCCCAAGTTCTTGTGATTTGCGATAAAAATCAGATTCGAGTATATGAACGCAACAAGAAGAATCAGTTTGTGCCATTTGACACGCCAACAGCTCGTTTCCGTTGGGAAGATATGCAAAAATTGGAGAAATTCAATGAGTTAAAAAGATTGTTAGACATTTAGCGTATGGCAAAGGATTTGACTGCATCGCAGATAGAGCGACAGAACGTACTGAACAACAATGTGGCTCTGCCAAGGATTCAGGAGGCTTTGGACGTGAAGCTTCTGGAGTTTGAAGGTCGCTATGTGCTGACAAAGCAGATGGTGGCGGATTATTATGGAGTGGATTATAGAACCATCTCCAGATATATTGAGGGTCATCAGGATGAATTGGAGCACAATGGATATTTTTTATGTAAAGGTAAAGCGTTGAAAGAGTTTAAGTTACGTTTTGCTCAGGACATTGATGTCCCAAACAAAACACCGCAGATAGGACTCTTTGATTTCCGTTCATTCCTCAACATCGGCATGCTTCTGACTGAGAGTGAAAGGGCTAAGTGGGTTCGTGCTCGAATACTTGATATTGTGATTGCCACAATCAATGAGAAGACTGGTGGTGGCACGAAGTATATCAACCGCAGAGACCGAGAGTATCTGCCTGCTGCCATTCAGGAAGAAAACTACCACAAGAACTTAACAGAGGCTGTCAACAAATATGTAGACGGGCATAAGACATACAAGTATGCACAAGTGATGGATGCCATCTATAAGGCTGTGTTCTGCGAAAAAGCCAAGGAGTATCGCAAACTGCTCGACTTGGGTGCCAAAGACAATGTGCGCAGAACGCTATATGCCGAGGTGCTGAGGGTGGTATCATCGTTTGAGAATGGTGTGGCTTTCGAGATTACCCGTCAAGCTAAAGAACGCGGACCGCTGACGGTGGCAGAGGTGAGCGAGATATGTCAGCAGATGGCAGAGCATCCTTTGCAGGCCCCATACGTCTATGATGCCCGACAGAAGATGGCCTCACGCGACTTGGCTTTCCGCGATGTCTTCCATGGGAATATCGCTGAGTATTTGAAAGCTGTTACTCCAGAGGAGTTCGACAAGTTTATTGGAAGCAAGTCGCTTGACTTTGATGCTATTATGGCACTGCCTGAGAATCAAGAGGTACTGAAAATCTTAAAGCAAGCAGAAGATGAGTGAGATTCAGTATATCACATGGGACGAGCTGCTGCATGTCTACGAGAAGACTGTAGATGAAAGCGGTGGTGGCTTTTCGGGCATCAGAGACCGTGAGCGGCTGGAGTCTGTGCTCGAATTCGTGCAAAACGATCTGTACTATCCGACATTTGAAGACAAACTCACTTTTTTGGTGTCACGCATCTGCACAGGGCATCTGTTTGACGACGGCAACAAACGCATGTCGCTGACATTGGGCATGTATTTCCTTCATAAGAACGGACGTTTCTGGGCTGCAACGACCTTCATGACACACATGGCTGCCATCATCATGCATGTGGCAGCAGGGCATATTGACGAAGATTTGTTAGCGCGAATCATTCCGCCAGTCATCAAGGGCGAGGACTTTAGTGAAGAACTAAAGATAGACATCGCTCATGCCATGGAAAGCGGAGAATTGTTTAGTGAGTGAATTCCAGCACAATCCCCAAAGAGCAAGCTTGCGCAAAAATAAAAAAGATCGTCTGTTTGGCGGATTCAAAAGAAATGATTACCTTTGCACCCGATGATGAGTCATAATACGGCTGGTGACTCTTCATCAGGTGCTCATTGAAAGCAATTTATAGCAGAACGTGGAATTGAGTACGGTCTCCAATTCGTAACCCTGTTTTTCCTCAAATTCCCAAACAGCCTTTATACAAAGAAATCCTGCAAATTCATACAAAGTTACGAAAATGTTTTTAATCCACCAAATTAATTGGAGGGATTTCATGTCCAGATGATTAAATCACCATTTCGTGGTGAATATTTTGGGGGAGGCAATGAGCGAGAACCATCCCCAGCGCAGGTTGTTGCTGTTGTCGGCTCGTTTCAGACGTTGCATGCTCTCCGTTCCAATCATAAAGGAGAAACCAGCGGAAAGGCGCACGTCCTTCATGATCTGGTAGGAGGCCTCCAGGTCGATGTCGTGGCCCAGCGTCTTGTTTATTCCGTCTAACGTGGTGGCCATTGCCAAGTAGTGGTAGGTGGCTTTCAGGTTCAGGCTTCTGATAGGATTGTAGCCCATGCCGGCGTAGAGGTTCTGCAGACCAGGCGTGAAACCGTTGATGTAGGTCTTCACATAGAAGAAGTCCATCATGCCGTAGAACTTATGGTGAGAACCGTAGATGGGATTAAAGCCTCGGATAACATCGTGCTTCACCAGCCCCAAGCCTCCAGAAGACGGCACGGCGAAATACTTGTCGCCGCTCAGGAAGTCAAATCCTCCAAGCACCAACCATTGACTTTTGGCCGTCGACCATTGATAGGCAGCCTTGACGCTGGCCATCCAGGCATCAATCTTTATATTGTCCTCGTTGTGACCCATCTGGTGGTAGTAGGAAGCCTCAACTGTCAATCCACCGGGCTTATAGGAAAGATAGCTGCCGAGCAGCTGTTGGTATCTGTTTGCAGGTTCATAAGTGCCCTTGCCATCTTTGCCACCCTGCATGCCTATGTTCATAAACAGCAGCGAGGCTCCTAACGGGGTCTTGGGAATATCATAGTGATACCACGCCGTTGCCATGATCTTGTAGGGCTGTGCACCGTCGGCGTAGTAGGTGCCTCCCTGGGTGTTCTCAGCGTTCTGATTGAAACCGAAGATGATGTGGGCTTTATGTCCATAGCCTTCGTAGCCAGCACGGAGCACATCGTGAGAGAGGGCAGCCATCGCCCAGTCGTTGGGGCCGATGATACGCTCGTCGTCATACGAAAGTGCCTGTCGGCCCATCTGTGCGAACAGGCCGTTCTTGCTCAGCTTCACCCATGCCTCGTGGAGGTTGAATCCTCCCTGTCCTTTCTGTCCCCAGATGCCTGAGTGCTGAGCCGTGACTTTTGCCTCGATACCTGTACGACGGTAGTCGATTGTCAGGCGCGAGCGTCCCATGAGGAAGTAGGCTTCGTTCATGTCGCTGTTGTTGCTCTCCGTCACATCAAAGCCGCCGATGCGTGCCTCGCCGTGGCCGAGCATGTTCAAACTGACGTCAAGCTGGTTGTCTCCCTCGTTCTGGGCCGAGACCGCCGTAACGATGAGGAGGAGGAAAAAAGTCCCCACCCGCTTGGACAAAGTTCGCTTGCAAGACATGAGGCTCCCTCCTGAGGAGCAGGTTTTTAGGAAAGAGTTTCCACTCATTCGAATTCAAAGAGATTGATGAAGCCAGTGAGCTTAAAGACATCCTTGATATCGTCGTTCAGGTTTTTTATCACCACCTTGCTGCCTCCGGCCTTGGCTCCTTTGAGCACGCTGATGAGAATGCGTAGACCGCTGGAGGCGATATACTCCAGTTCTGTGCAGTCGATGATAACGTTGAGGCCGTTACTGTTGTAAAGCGGTTGCAAAGTCTGCTCCACTTCAGCGGCAGCAGCCGTGTCGAGTTCTCCCTCAAGGGTCACCAAAAACTTGTTCTCCAGTTGTTCAATTGTTGTCTTCATAGTTGTTTAGCTCTATTTTTTATTGTCAGTTGTTAATAATCTTCGTCAGTGTCAGGATGTTTTTCCCATTGATGCGCTCGTAGTTGATGGAGTCCATCAGTTCGCGTACAAGCAGGATGCCCAGTCCTCCCACAGGTCGTTCCTCAGCCGTGAGTGTGGTGTCGGCTTTTGTTGCTTCTGTCGGATTGAAGGAGACGCCTGAGTCGGAGATGATGAATTTCAGGTGCTGGGTGCTGGGTGTTGGCTGCTGGGTGTTGGGTACGGAGCACGTGACGCGGATGTTTATCTTGCCTGTGCTTCCTTTGGGATAGGCATACTCCATAGCGTTCACCACGGCCTCTTCCAAGGCTAAGCGTAGTTTGCTGGCTAAAGGCTTGCCGATGTTCAGTCGTGTCAGCACGTCTTTCACAAATGCGCTCAGGGTGGCCACTTCTTTCACATTGTTCGTCAGGTTCAGCTCCTCGTCAAGGATGTTCTGCTCCTCTTTTGGCGTGTAGCAGATGGCCAGCATGGTCAGGTCGTCGCTTTGCTCAGTGTCTCCGATAAACTGTTTCCACTTGGCGATGACGCCTTCAATCATTGCCTTGGGATTTGCGGTTCCGATGGAGGAAATCAGTTCTATCACGTGGTTTCTTCCAAGGAGTTCCTTCTTTTCATTTTTTGCCTCCGTCAGTCCGTCGGTGTAAAGGAAGAGCATGTCACCCTTTACCATCTTCATTTCCTGCTTCTGGTATTTGAAGTCATCGAAAATGCCGATGGGCAGGTTGGGCTTGGCATCCAGAATCTCCTTGTTGATCAGCGGTATCTCATGGCCGGCATTGCAGTAGCGCAGATGTCCTGTAGGCAGGTCGAGCACGCCGATGAACAACGTAACAAAGATGTTGGCCTTGTTGTTTCGGCAGGCAGCCTGGTTCAACTGTTCCATGATGTGGGCAGGGTTGCTCTCGCGTGATGCGATGTTTCGGAAGAGGGTCTGCGTGATGGCCATAATGATAGCCGCAGGTATGCCCTTGCCTGTGACGTCGCCGATGCAGAAGAACAGCTTCCCATCGCGGGTGAAGGCATTGTAAAGGTCGCCGCCGACGGCCTTGGCAGGTATCAGCCGTCCCTCCACGGCTACGTCGTCGATGTTCAGTTCTTCCTTGTCTTTGGGTAGTAGCGCCTGTTGTATGTCGCAGGCTATCTGTAGCTCTTTGTTGATGTACTCCTGTTCCTGTGTCTGCTTTCTCAGTTTCTCCTCTTTGCGCATGAAACTGGTAATCAAATACAACAGTATGCCGAAAGCCAGCAACATCAGGAACAGCAGACGGTAACGCAGATACAACAGCGAGGCGTAGACCTCGTCGTCGTAGCAAACCACGGCTATCACCCAGTGTGGCTGGCCCTTCATATTGGCATAGAAGATGGTGCCTTCCCTGTCGTCGGTATCGAAGTAAATGGCCATACTCCTTCCGCTGCTGCTCTTCTCACGTGCCACCGTACTGTCGTTAATCAGCGAGATGATGTATTCCGTTGTCTCACGGCTGATGCGTTCCTCGTTCGGCTGGATGATGGGCTTTCCACCCTCGGTGAGCAGCAGGATGAACGACGAGGGGTATATATGCCGGCGGTCGATGGTATCTCTAAGCCACTCCAGCGATATGTCGATGCCCGCTATTCCTGCCAGCTTATTCACCTTGTCATAGACGGGCATAGCGTAGGTGATTACTTTCGTCTGTGCGCCTACTTTGTCTTCGTAAGGCTCTATCCATACAGCACCGTCAGTGGCTATGCCTTTCCCGTAAGTATGTCCTTTGGTATAGTCGTTTTCAGGTCCGCCAGCCTGAAACGTCTCTACCTTTCCGTCTCTTTTCAGGGCGTAGGGCTCATACAACCGTCCTTTCGAGGGATAATAGTTTGGCACGAACCCCATGGCTCCGCCCTGCAGATAACGGCTCCGCATAATCATCCGGCCGATGGCCTTGGCCACGGAGTCTGGATGATATAGGTTCTCACGAAGGTCCCAGAGATGATATTTCAGCACATCCTCTGTCTGGTTCAATGTGCTCTTGATCAGTATTGCCTTCATCGTCAGTTCGGCTTCAGCACGCTTTTCCAGTTCCTCCTCCATCAGCCGATGTGTGTAGTAGTATTGTGCTGCGGAAAGCAGTTCCACAATAAGAGCAGCAAAAATGATAATCAGTAGTCCGCTCCTTTTTCTGAACATCTGAACGAGCTTGTTCATAACAAAATAAGGCAATTATGTGTTGCAAAGGTAATGACTTTTTCCGAACCAACCAAAGGTTTCAGCTTTTTTCGTGATTATTTCTGATAAAAGCACGAAAAAAAGGCCACTTGTCAGCACGACAGGAGTGGCCTTCGAAACTAAATGGTATTAGTTTTTAAATAGAACGAAGCTTCACAGCTTCAGAAAAGATTGTTTTAATGATATAGAGAAAGCATAGAAATAATTTATTCGATATAGCCGGTGGTGTGGCAGATGGAGTCAGACACCAGCGAATCGGCCTTCAAGGTAATACCCTCGGAGTAGAGCAGCACGGAGTCGGCAGTAGCGGCAGCGATGGCAGCCTTTCTAATTTCGTCCTGGTAGTGTGCTATCTGTTCCTCGTCGGTCCACACGTTGTCATCACGGAACGACTGGTTGATGGCCGTGCTCAAAGTCAGAATGACGGCGACCACGGCGGCGGCGCGCAGCAATGGGCGGAAACGCTCAGCGATGCTTATCACGCGGGCTTTGGTGGCCGTCTCTTCCTGCTTCTCGTCGTTCTCGGTTGACGTTCTGTCTTCGACGATGGCCAGGATGCGCTCGTCGAAATCGGCACCGAGTACATCGTCGCTCTCCATAGCCGCGAACAGGCTCTTGTAGGGCCGTAGCTCAACAGGCATTTCCTCGTCGTCCTGTGCGAAGAAGGTCTTGAGAATCTGCTCTTCCTTCAAGGTGCTTTCTGCCTCGAAGTAGCGGCTGAGAAGTTGCTCGATGTACTTATAATCCATATTTTTCGTTTTCAATGAATTTCTTTTTGATTGTTTGTCTTGCTCGGAAGATGTTCACCTTCACTTGTTGTTCTGTAATGCCCATGACGGATGCAATCTCCTTATAGGCTTTTCCCTCCACGTCGCGTAGCTGTATGCAGATACGCTGTTTCTCAGGCAGTTTGTCCATCAGTTGTCTCACCATTCTCAGCCTGTCGCGCTGAACGGTCTGCTCTTCTGGGTCGGAGTTGTAAGACCGGTCTACGCAATCGTGCTGATCTTGGTCGAGCGATGTGCTTGTCTGCCTGTTCATGCACTTCATGCGATCCAATGCGAGGTTATGGCATATCGTGAGGCAGAAAGCCTCCATCGACTCTATCTCTGCCCACTGCTCGCGTCGGCTCCAGACTTTGAGCATAGTTTCCTGTACGATGTCTTCTGCGTCGAAGCGGTTCAGCGTGATACGCTGCGCCAGGCGTAAGAGCTCGTTTTTCAGCGGCAAAACATCATTACGAAAACTTCTCTCGCTCATGCTCTATATTAATATAAGACGATTGAATCTGTTAAAAGTTACAGATTAGAACATTTTTTTCACTCTTTTTATTCCTTCCACCAGTATGTCGATTTCCTCCTTGGTGTTGTAGAGTGCAAACGAGGCACGGACGGTTCCTGTGATGCCCAGACGGTGCATGAGCGGCTGCGCGCAGTGGTGGCCTGTACGCACGGCAATGCCGAGGCGGTCGAGCAGGGTTCCCATGTCGAGATGATGTATGTCGCCAACGAGGAAGGAGACGACGGGATCTCTTTTTAGTGTAGAGTTCACAGTGCACAGTTCAGAGTTTTTAGTGATGAGCTCAGAGTTTTGCGGGCCGAAGATGCGTATGTCGGGGATGGTCTGCATCTGCTCCAGACAGTAGCATGTCAGTTCGCGCTCATGCTGCTCGATGTTGTCCATGCCCAAGTGCTCCATGTATTCTATGGCCTTGGCCAGTCCGTGAGTAGCGACATAGTCGGGCGTGCCGGCTTCAAACTTCAGCGGCGGGCGCTCAAAAGTGGTCTTTTCCCAGGATACGTGGTCTATCATCTCGCCACCTCCCTGGTATGGTGGAAGGCGGTCGAGCCACTCCTCTTTTCCGTAGAGCACCCCAATGCCCGTCGGTCCGTACATTTTATGGCCGCTGAATGCCATAAAGTCGCAGTCTAATTCTTGCACGTCGAGGCGTTGATGGGGTGCGCTCTGAGCGGCATCGATGAGCACGGGAATGTTGTGCTGATGGGCTTGGCGGATGATGTCGCCGATGGGGTTCACCGTACCCAGCACGTTGCTCACATGAGCCAGGCTGAGCAGTCGTGTGCGCTCAGTGAAGTGCTGCTCCAGTTCATCGCCCGAGGGCAGCAGGCCGTCGTCGCTGATGGGCAGGTGGCGCACAATGATACCCCTTCGCTGCGCCTCCAGTTGCCAGGGCACGATGTTCGAGTGATGCTCCATGTCGCTGACGAGCACTTCGTCGCCTTCCTTTATTTGTGACTGGCAGAAGGTAGAGGCCACGAGGTTAATGGCCTCGGTGGTGCCTCGTGTGAAGACGATTTCCTCTGTCTTGCGAGCGTTGATGAATCGCCTGACGCTCTCACGTGCTGCCTCGTGCAGGTCGGTGGCCTGCTGTGAGAGGTAGTGTACGCCACGGTGAACGTTCGCGTTCACGTTAAGATATTCCTCCCGCATGGCGTCGAGCACCTGTAGGGGTTTCTGTGTCGTCGCCGCATTGTCGAGATATACCAGTGGCCGCTTGTAGACCTCACGGCTAAGGATGGGGAAGTCGGCTCGCACGTTATCTATATCGTACATTATATTATAATAGTTAAAGTGGGAGTAAAAAAGAATGGTCTATTGGTTCCTTTTCAACTTTCTGAGATACCATACCAAGATGGGGATGGTGAAGGAAAAGGCGATGAAGTCGCTCACGGGCATGGCTGCCCACACGCCGTCGAGGCCCCACCACAGGGGTAGCACCACGGCCATCGGCAACAGGAATATGAGCTGGCGGGAGAGTGAGAGGAAGATGCTGATACGCACCTTACCGATGCACTGGAAGAAATTGGTGATGACGGCCTGCGAAGCAATGACAGGGAACACCAGCATGTCGAAGACGATGCCCTTTGCAGCCATTTCGAGCAGCCGTTCGTCGGTGGTGAAGATGCGCGCTATCTCGTGGGGGAAGAGCATCGACAGCGCCCAGCCCACGACGAGGATGCTGGTGGCGGCGGCGATAGCCAGCCAAAGACAGCGCAACATGCGGTCGTACTTCTCGGCACCGTAGTTATAGCCCACGATGGGCTGCATGCCCTGCGTCACGCCCATGACAAACATGAAGAACACCATGGCCATGGAGTTGGCGATGGAGTAAGCCCCAACGCCCATGTCGCCGCCATAGCGCACGAACTGGTTGTTCATGGCGATGACGATGACACACGATGTGGTCTGCATGAGGAAGGGCGAAATGCCGATGGCAATAATGTTGCGAACAAGGTGGGCTTTCAGGCGGTAGATACCGCGCTTCAGATGAAGCAACTCACGCTTGTCAGCAAACGTCCACATCTGCCAGCACAGGGCTATCGACTGTGAGGTGACGGTGGCAAGGGCTGCACCGCGTATGCCCCAGCGGAACCACCATACGAAGGCGATGACGAGCAAAATGTTACAGCCCACGGTGAACAGCGTGGCCCACATGGCATGGCGAGGCTTGCCTGCAGCGCGTAGCACGGCGTTCATGCCGAAATACATGTGGGTGACGATATTGCCCAGCAAGATAATCTCCATGAACTCGCGGGCGTAGGGCAGTGTCACGTCGGAGGCTCCGAAGAAACGCAGGATGGGGTCGAGGAACACCATGCAGACCACCATGAAGAGCAGTCCGACGATAACGTTCAGTGTCACGGTGTTGCCCAGCAGGTGTTCAGCCGTCTCGTAGTCGCGCTGGCCCAGTTTCACGCTGATGCACGTCGAGGCTCCCACGCCGACGGCAGCACCGAAGGCCGCACTGAGATTCATGAAGGGGAAAGTGATGCCTAGGCCCGCAATGGCATCGGCACCTACCACCTGACCGATGAAGGCACGGTCGATGATGTTGTAGAGCGAGGAGGCCGACATGGCCACAATGGATGGCAGGGCATACTGCCACAGCAGTCGCCCCACGGGTTTCTGCCCCAGTTCCAGTGCGTTTCGTTTGTTGTCCATATTGCTACGCGCCACGTCGGCTACTCCTTGTCATTGAGCGTGCAAAGTTACGAAGTTTTTCTGAAATGGCAAAGAGAAAGGACCTGGAATATTTTGCTGTTATCTGAATTAGCGGAATTAGCGGTTTCTTTGCGGCATTATTGATAAATAACAAATCTATTTTACGGTAAAAGTAGCAAAAAGACGGGTTTTTATGATTTTTTTCATGTATTTTTACACAAAATGACTGTTTTAGAGTAAAAAATTTGGCAGTTAAGAAATAAAGCACTACCTTTGCACCGATATTTTCTATTGTTTAACAATTTTAAATTAGAAAAAACATGAAAAAGTTAATTATGGTTGCAGTAGCCGCTTTTATGGTTACTATGGGTGTTAACGCTCAGAACATGTTCATCAAGCCTATGGTTGGTGCTACGATGGCTAAGCTGACCAAACTGGATGACACAAAGTTTAAGATCGGTCTCGTGGCAGGTGCAGAGTTTGGTTACAAGCTGTCTGATCCGTTTGCCATTACCGCTGGTGCACTGGTGTCGATGCAGGGTACAAACTTTAAGGACACAGATTATGAGAAGGACGCTAAGACAACCTTGACCTATCTGAATATTCCTATTTTGGCTAACTACGAGATTCTTCCTGGTCTGGCTGTCAAGGCTGGTTTGCAGCCCGGATTCCTGCTTTCAGCAAAGTCAAAGGGCAAGGAGGAATTCGGTGGTGGCTGGGTTGAATACGAACATTCAGGCACCGAAGGCATGAAGAAGGTTGACCTTTCCATTCCTCTGGGTCTGTCATATCAGATTTCTGATTTCGTTATTGATGCTCGCTACAACCTCGGTCTCACCAAGACCAACAAGGAAGGCGATGATGCCATCAAGAACAGTGTCATCATGCTGACCGTTGGCTACAAGATTCCGTTCTAAGCAGATATTCCACATTTCAGAATTAAACTATAAACACCTGCATCCGTGCAATAACGGGTGCAGGTGTTTGTTTGTATAGCAATCGTAAGTGCTTCGTCTTACCAGTCATCATCCTCGTTGCCCACGATGCCGTTCTTCAGAGCTTCCTCAATTTTGTCTATGATGGCGTTGCTGTAGGCATGGGTCATGACGAGGGCCTTCGAGCAGGTGCGCTTCTGTGCGTCCTTTTCCACGAAGGGATAGTGATGGGCGATCTCCCATTGCTCGTCGTAGAGACGGCGGTCGGTCTTGTCGTCTTTCATGCGTTTGCCGTCGCTGTGGATGTTCTGGTTGTTCTGGCGGTTGTCGCTGTTGTCCAGCAGTGCGCCCAGCCATCCGGCATCCTCAGCTTTCAGGATGTCGTAGTTCTGCACGGTGTAAGTAACGCGGACACGCCCTTCCTTGATGTCAATTTTGATAATAGGAGTAATGCTGACGACGTAGCGATTGACCGTTCCTGTGTGGTCGGCGATGCCATCGATGGTCGACGAGATGATAATGCATCCTGCTTCCTTGTCGTTGAGAGTGATAGCCTGTTTATCCTTGAAAGTGGCGGTGACCCAGTAGTTCAGGGCGACGTAGAGCTGTTGTTTTGTCTTTCCTGGTGCCTCGATGACCTGCTGGTAGGTGAGGCTCTCGTTCTTGTCAAGAGTTAGCGTGCTGGCCAGGTTGGCGGCTGCGTCGAGCCACTTGTCGCCATAGCGCTCCTTGGCATACTTCTCCAGGTCTTGGGCTTTCATCACTTGTGCCTGTGCGCACGTTGCGCCGCAGAAGGCGAGGATGGCGGCGAACATCCAGAATCTCAATGCTTTCATTGAATTGGGATTTAAAGTGGTAAATTAGAGTGGGGGCAGGAATCCTTGCCGTCGGAGCGTGTCCATGAGTGTGGCGCTCATGGACTCGTTGTCGGCGCGGGTGTAGCGCAGGTCGGTGAACACCTGTGCGAGCGTTTCCTTGTGGTTGATCTCGCAGAAATGGCGGTTCTCCGGCAGCTGCTCCTTGGCCGTGTAGTAGCGGTCGATGTCCTCTGGCGTGTAGTCGTGGTAGGTCTCCTGGTGTACGAAGCTCTCCACGGGCAGCCGGTCTGTGAGTGCCGGCTGTTCGTCGGGCCATCCCACGGTGAGCGTTGCCACGGGCATGGTGAGCCGCGGCAGCTGAAGCACGTCGATTATCTGTTGCGGCTGGTAAACGGTGGTGCCGAGGAAGCAGTAACCCAGCCCTTCCTCATCCATGAGGCAGCAGAGCGTCTGGGTGAAGAGCAGGGCATCGGTGGCGGCATTCTGGTAGGAGAGCAGGTTGTCGTAGCCTGGCGATGCCTTGCGGCAGAGGGCCCACTGGGTGGTGCGGCGGAAGTCGGCACAGACTGTAAGTATCACGGGTGCCTGTGTGACCATGGGCTGGTTGAAGTGAGCAGGTGCCAGTGCGGCTTTCTGCCCGGCAGAGCGCGTCACGACCACGCTGTAGAGCTGCAGGTTGCCCATCGTCTGTGTGCGGGCAGCGAGGGTAAAAAGGCGGTGCAGCACCTCGTCGCTCACCTCGCGTGAGGCGTAGCGACGGATGCTGCACCGGGTTTCCAGATTCTTCATTTCAAGATAGTGTTATTTCACCACCTTACGGCCACCGATGATGTAGATGCCGTGTGGCAGCGTGTTGAGACTGCCAGTGACGAGCCGTCCGTCGAGGGTGTAGATGCCGTCATGGGTGTTGGGTGATGATTGTTGGGTGATGTGATTGCTGATGGCTGTGGTTCCGCCCGATTTCAGCACGAGCACCTCGTCGAGGATGAAACGTTTCTGGGGCATGAATGTGAGCTTGATGTTGCCCGTTCCGTTCAGTGAGACGGTGTATTCCGTCCATTCAAACGACTTCATGGTGAACGTTGAGGGTTCTATGCTGACAGCGGTGCCAGGAGTGTTGCTGCTGGCGGAAATGTTCAGTGTCATGCCGTCGTTATTCCATCCGGAGACACGGAAGGTGAGTTCGGCCTCACCGTCAATGGTAAAGAGCGGTGTGGTGGCCTCTCCGCTTTTCGAGTTGTTGCCGAAGCGTGCGCACTGGTAGCCGCCATAGGCTGCGAAGTAATCCCATCCGGCATTGTCGGTAGCGAATTTGGAAGACTGGTTGGCGATGGTGGTGCTCCAAACGTCGTCGTTTCCTCCTGTGCCGTTACACTTGTCGAACGACTCATAGAAGAGCGTGTCGCCATGAGCCACGTAGGGCGTTTCGGGGTCGGGATTTTCTTGGCTGCTGCCTTCAGTAGCACGGTAGTTGAAGTTCATGGTCTTGTCGCTATTCTGCTTGATGTTCAGTATGGCGCCCTGCATGACTTTCTTGCCTAAGCTGTTCTTGTTATAGAGCGATGCAGCAGGTTTTGACGTAGCCGTGAGGCTGTCGTTATTTTGGTAAGGATAGAGGTCAGTGCTGAGGGTCTGTTTCAAAAAATAACCGGCGTATTCATTCCAGTACTGTGAGTCATCATCGTTGTCGGCGTGGAAGATGGTGCAGCGCTGGTGGTCGTTGGTCTTGGTATATTCGCCATACGAATTTTGTACGTCCATCTGTGTCACCAAAGAATTAGGTGTGTTCTGCTCCCATATCATCTTGTCGAAGTCCACGTGTGTAATCATAAGTCCTTTTCCAGGCAGACCGGCGTCCCAGTTGGTCTTCTGTCGGTTCTCTATGATGTAGAACTCGTCCTGATGGGCATCGTTATACATGATATAGGCACCGCCGTTCTCGCTGGTTGGTGTAAGGTTTTTCACGTTGACATCCTCCTCGGCGAGCACAGTAGGCTCAATCCATCCGGCCATCCACTTTTCGTAGGCACTATATCCAGCTGGACAGAAGGAATCACCATTATAGTTGCCCGCGTCCATAATGTCGAACTCACTCATGCCGAACCATCCCTTATACGCTATGTCGTAGAAGTCGGGGTAGCCCAGACAGTGGCTGAACTCATGGCAGAAGCATCCGATGCCGGCGATGGAGCCGCTATATGCCAGTTCGTTGGAGCAGGCGTAGGTGTCGATGGTCACGCCATCGAGTTTCTGCGTCATGTTCGTTTTTGAAAGAAAGTACATGTGAGGCCAGATGGTGCTTTTATTTCCGCTGTCGGCCTCGCCTTTTCCGGCATAGACCACGAACACCTGGTCTACCAGTCCGTCATTGTCCCAGTCATAGTCCTTGAAGTCCACTTCATCGTCGGCAGCCTTTAAGCCCTCCACGATGAGCTCATCAGCGTGCTGGTCGTTGCCGTAGTAATCGTTGCTGCCATAGTATGATGCGTTTTTCTTGGCGTTGTACGGACCCACGACGTCGAACGTCAGCTCAAACTGTCCGCCGCTCTGTGCCTTGAAGTAGTCGGCCACGCTGCCAATGAAGTTTCCAGATTGGTAGTTCTCCTTGTTCAAGATGTCGTTATATTTCGCCAGATCGTTTTCTGTCTTGAATTTCGTGTCGGTGAACTGCATGAGTATCACGATACCCTTCTTCTGTCCTGTATAGTGTGTCCTGTCGCCGATGTTCGTCTTGCGTGGCGAGCGGAGCCGTTTTGCCGTAGGTGCCCCGCTGCGTCGTGCATGGGCATTGTTGCGCAGCTGCTCCATGTCGGCCTTGACAGCCTTGCCGTCGGGCTGGATGGTAAATTGCTGTCCGTCTTCAGTCACCCAGAAATGCATGTGTTCATCGCCCACGAGCTGTGCCTTTATCTCCTTTCCGTCAGGAAGCGTGAGTATCTGCCAAAGTCCACGCCTGGCGGGTACGGCAGAAATGGTAAGGCTGGCCAGTGCCAGTGTAAATGTCAGAAATAGTTTTCTCATGTTAACGTGTTTATTATTGTTTTTGGAAATTTCGTGCAAAATTATGAAATAATCAGGACATAGGCTCAGCTTTTTTGTTAAATTGTTCTATTTCACTGTATAAGAGTCAGAAAAATGAGGAAAAGCTTGGCTGTTTCCTCATTTTTAGTTAATTTTGCAGCCATTATGGAGACAAACAATACTATTATTTCCGACAGTCCGTTAAAGAGCATCATCGTGGCCTGTGGCGGCGAAGAGCAGCTCATTGACGAGCTGCTGGCAATGGAGCAGGGTGAAGCCGATGCTGCTACTCGCGGGCAGATTGCCAGGCTGGCCTCACACCTCAAGGAGATGGCCCGCTCGCACAATCTGAGTGTGAGCATCGGACCGAGGGTGACGGAGGTGCGCCCGCAGGAACTGGAGTGTGACGTGGTGCGCTTTCAGAACAACAAGGAGAAATGGGTGGCCCTCGTGGGTCTGCTCGACGGCTATCCATACGAGATTTTCACAGGCTTGCAGGACGACGACGAGGGCATCATGCTGCCGAAGTCGGTCACGAAGGGAAAGATTGTGAAGCAGGCCAATGCCGACGGCACGAAGCGCTACGACTTCCAGTTCACTAACACACGCGGATATAAAATCACCGTCGAAGGCCTCTCGGAGAAGTTCAACCCTGAGTACTGGAACTATGCCAAGCTCATCAGCGGAGTACTGCGCTACCGCATGCCCATCGAAAATGTCATCAAGCTCGTCGCTTCGTTGCAGCTCAGCCATGAGAGCATCAACACGTGGAAGAACGGTGTGGAGCGGGCTTTGAAGAAATACCTGCCTGGAAGCCCTGAGGCCAACGAGCAAGGAGAGCTGTAGCAGCATATTCTTCTTCTGACGAACTGGCACTTACGATGGAAACAAGAAAACTGTCTCTTACCACAAAAACTATCTTCCTCGACAACGTGCGCCTCTATGCCTTCCACGGTGTGCAGGAGCAGGAGCGTCGTGTTGGCGGGTGGTTCACCGTCAGCGTCCGTGTGCAATATGACTTCAGCCGTGCCTTGGAGACCGACAGCGTCAGCGACACCCTCAACTATGCCGACGTGCTTCAGGTTGTGAAGCGCGAAATGGCCTTGCCCTCGCAATTGCTGGAGCATGTCGCTGGGCGCATAGCGCGTGCCATTATCAATGAGTTTTCTGGTGTGGAGGCCGCTAAGGTCACCGTCATAAAGCAGAACCCTCCCATGGGAGCCAACTGCGACGGAGCAGGGGTCGAGGTGGAGCTTTTTACGGATGTTACGGCCCCCTCACCTGTCGACTATAGTCAACAGGTCTATCGACTATAGTCAACAGGTCT
>ERZ809472.157-NODE-157-length-18243-cov-5.874973_pt1 | contig 18243 bp, 14 predicted proteins | sample MGYA00521274_ERZ809472 | MGnify/ENA primary metagenome ERZ809472 (study PRJEB31581, sample SAMEA3312791) | metagenome | study: EMG produced TPA metagenomics assembly of the PRJEB8939 data set (Metagenomic analyses of Rumen microbiomes reveals... | reverse complement strand
CACTTCGAACGTATGGTGACGGCAGAAGAAAAACTGCTCCGCCTATGAGGAGCCTGTTGGTACTCGTGGCAGCCATCTTGCTGACGGCTTGTTCAGCCGATGACATCATCAGCCGCCGCTACCCCTGCAGTTTTGTCCTCAACTACGAACACCATCCCACCAGTCTGCTCTTTGCTGCCGCCAGGAGTGCCGGTACCTATGTATATGTCACCACCACTGGTGACGGAAAGACGAGTGTGCGACACGTCTATGTCACCATCAACGATGGCAAGACACCCCGCGAGGACAATGTCATCAGTACCGACAAGGAGAACTACGCCGCTTTCCGCCTGGGTGCCAGTAACAACATCGGCCTAATCATTGGCATGACCAATTTCAATGGTCTTGTCGCTTACGACCGTTGTTGCCCTAACTGCATGGCACAGACGGCTATGGATTTCACAGGAAACCGACAGCAGGTTGCCTGTTCCAAGTGCCAACGCACCTATGACCTCGAAACAGGAGGCATCCGCAGTGGCGACGCTGGCGAGCCCTTGATGCGTTATAATTGTTCTTTTGACGGTATTCTTTTACGCGCTTGGAATTAATAAACCCTAAATAATTGCCGAAAAGTTTGGCAGTTTCACGAAATAGCCGTACCTTTGCAGAAAATTTATGGCTGCCGTGATGGTGGAATTGGTAGACACGAGGGACTTAAAATCCCTTGACCCGGAAGGGTTGTGCGGGTTCGAGTCCCGCTCGCGGCACTACATGCCAAAGGCATGAAGGAGCTCCCAGCGGGCTTCATGACCGCTCGCGGCACTTTTTTAATCCCTTAAACAATTCGAATTGTATGCAGAAAAAACATCTTCTTCTCCTGTCCGCTACCGCAGTCATGCTGTGCACATCATGTTCCAAACTCGGACCCCTCTCCGCTGACAACTTCTCCGTTGCACCCACTCCTCTGGAGACACAGGCAGGCGTAGTGCCCGCAGCCGTCAATGGCCACTTCCCAGAGAAGTACATGAAGCGTAAGGCCGTCGTCACCATTGTTCCCGAGTTGCGTTACTCCAACGGTACCGTCGTTCAGGGCAATGTTGCCACCTTCCAGGGTGAGAACGTTGCTGGTAATGACCAGACCATCTCCTACCGTCTGGGCGGCAACTACACGATGAAGACCAACTTCCCATACGCCGACGACAACAAGGCCGACATGTATCTCACCTTCCGTGCATTCATCGGCTCCAAGAAAGTCGATATACCAGAAGTGAAGGTATCTTACGGTATTATTGCCACATCCGAGCTCTATAAGCGCACGTTGAAGACAGCACAGGCAGCCATCGCTCCCGATGCTTACCAACGTATCAGTAAGCAAAAACAGGAAGCCAATATCAAATTCCTTATTCAGCAGGCTACCCTCCGCAAGAGTGAGCTTGCCAACAACTCTGTGCAGGAGTTCGTAAAGATGCTTCAGCGCATTAACAAGGATCGCGAGGGTCTTAACCTCGACAATGTCGAAGTGTCCGCCTATGCCTCTCCCGACGGTGGTTTCAACATCAATGACCGTCTGGCCGCTGAGCGTCAGAAGGTTTCCGAGCAGTACGTCAATCAGGAGTTGCGTCGCATCCAGATGCAGGCCAATGTAGATGCCAAATACACCGCCCAGGACTGGGAGGGATTCCAGGAGCTCGTCAAGGCCAGCGATATTCAGGACAAGGATGTCATCCTGCGTGTGCTCTCTATGTATAAAGATCCCGAGGAGCGTGAACAGCAGATCAAGAACATCAGTTCCGCCTTCCGTGAACTTGCCGATGGCATCCTGCCGCAACTGCGTCGTGCCCGCCTGACCATCAACTATGAGACCGTGGGCCGCAGCGACGACCAGATTCTCGCCCAGGTGAAGAGCGACGCTACCAAGCTCAGTGTCGAAGAACTCCTCTATGGTGCCGCCCTGAAGAGTGACATCAATGAGCGCGAGGACATCTATAAGCTGACCACAGAAGTCTACCCCAGCGATGCCCGCGCCTATAACAATCTCGCCACCATCCAGTATGCCCGTGGCAACTACAAGGCAGCACAGCAGTATATCGAAAAGGCACAGAGCCTGGCCGCCGACCTCCCTGAGGCAAAGGCCAACCTCGGCATGATTGCCCTACAGGCAGGCGACATCAAGACCGCTGAGCAGTACATCGCTGCCGCTACTGGTGCCAATGGCCTCCAGGAAGTGCTTGGCAATCTCCATCTCGCTCAAGGCAACTATGCCCAGGCCGAACAGGACTTCTCCGAGATCTACAGCAACAGCGCTGCCCTGGCCCAGATTATGAACAAGAATTACGCCTCTGCTGCCGTCACGCTGAAGTACGTCAAGAATCCTGATGCTATCACTGAGTACCTGAAGACCGTGCTCTCCGCACGCATGGGTAACCTCGACGATGCCCGCGAGACACTTGCTAAGGCTTTGACCGCCGATCCTGCCCTACAGCGTTACGCTGACAACGACCTCGAGCTCATCAAGCTAAAATAAGAGCCGCTAATAAGGTGATGTTCCGTAGGTTCACTATACCATTCATTCTTCTCATTCTTCTCTCCTCTTGTGGAGTTGAAAAGGGTGAGTTTCATCTTAGTGGCGAGTTCAAGAACTTTAATCAGGGAGAACTCTACCTATACGTAGCCGATGGTGCCGTCCATAGTGTCGACACCATCGCCGTTGTTGGTGGGCGCTTCACCCACCACCTCTCCGTTGACCTGCCCACTACCTACGTACTCGTCTTCCCCAACTACTCTGAATTGCCCGTCTTCGCTGAGTCCGGTGCCGAGGTGACCGTCACTGGTGATGCCTCACACCTGAAGGAGATAGAAGTCAAGGGCACAGAACTCAACAAACTTATGACGCAATTTCGTCTGCAGACGGCGGAGCTGTCACCCCCAGAAGCACGCCAGACCGCTGCCCAGTTTATCCGCGACCACGCCGATAGTCCTGCCGCCCTTTACGTCCTCAACCGTCATTTCGTCCAAGCCGTACCACCTGATTATGGTGAGGCAGCCACGCTCGTCGCCGAATTGCTCAAGCAACGACCCGCAGACAAGCGGCTTACGGAACTCAGCAAGCAGCTACAGGGTCTACACACCCTTGACGAGGGTGCTACGTTGCCTCGCTTCAGCGCTACCGACATCAATGGCCACCCTGTCAGCAACGCCATCCTTGACGGACGCCTCAATGTCATTCATACCTGGGCGTCGTGGAATTACGACAGCCAGTCAATGCTGCGCAAGCTGCAACGCCTGCAGCGTGAGTATGGCAGCGACCGACTCAAGATACTGAGCATTAGTGTTGATGCCAGCACGGCCGACTGCCGTCGTAATTTCGAGCGCGACTCGCTGAAATGGAGCTGTGTCTGCGATGGTCGCATGTGGGAGCAACCCCTGCTCACCCAATTGGGTCTCTATTTCATGCCCGACAACATCATCTTCGACAGTCGCGGCAAGATACTCGCCCACACCCTCTCCACCAATGAAATCGACAGACGAATAGAAGAATTACTCAAATAAATATTCAATACTCACTATTAAATCTTAAATACTATGTTAGTAAAAACATTTTGCGCAGCAGTCAATGGACTGGAGGCAACGACCATCACCATAGAGGTGAACATGACACGAGGTGTGATGTTTCACCTTTCTGGCCTGGCCGATACTGCTGTCAAGGAAAGTTACGACCGCATCAAGGCCGCCGTCGGCAATATCGGATTCAAGATGCCTACGGCCGAGATTACGATTAATCTCTCGCCTGCCGACATCCGCAAAGAGGGTTGTGGCTACGATTTGCCTCTGGCCGTAGGCATATTGGCGGCTCATGGAAAGATTGCTGCCGACATGCTGGGAGAATACATGATGATAGGCGAGCTCGGACTCGATGGAAAGTTGAAACCCATCAGTGGTGCCCTGCCTGTAGCCATCAGAGCTCGTAAGGAGAAGTTCAAGGGACTGATCGTCCCCAAGGAGAACGCCCGCGAAGCGGCCGTTGTCAACAATCTCGACATCTATGGAGTCGATAATCTGGCAGATGTCATCAGTTTTTTCGCTGGTAGCGATCAATACCAGCCGACAATCGTCGATACGCGAAAGGAATTCTACGAACAGCAATATGCCTTTGACCTTGACTTTGCTGACGTAAAAGGACAGGAGAGCGTGAAGCGCGCCTTGGAGGTTGCGGCAGCAGGTGGTCACAACCTGATTATGGTCGGTCCACCAGGCAGCGGTAAGTCCATGATGGCAAAGCGCTTGCCGAGCATTCTGCCGCCATTATCGCTCGCCGAGAGTCTGGAAACCACGCAGATACATTCCGTGGCGGGTAAGTTGCCGGGTGATGCATCGCTCATTTCGCAGCGTCCTTTCCGCAGTCCGCACCACACCGTCTCTCAGGTGGCAATGACCGGAGGTGGAAACAAAGCACAGCCAGGCGAGGTTTCGCTGGCTCACAATGGCGTACTTTTTGCTGATGAACTCACAGAATTCAATAAGTCTACCCTCGAGGTGCTGCGCCAGCCGCTTGAAGACCGGAAGATTGTCATCAGCCGTGCTAAATATACGGTGGAGTATCCATGCTCGTTTATGTTTGTCGCCTCGATGAATCCTTGTCCATGCGGTTATTATGGTGATTCCACCCACCATTGTGTCTGTACCCCAGGACAGATCAGCCGCTATCTTTCCAAGATAAGCGGTCCGCTGCTCGACCGTATCGATATCCATTGCGAGGTCGCCGTAGTCCCCTTCAAGGAACTTTCGCAGATGCATCCCGGCGAGTCGAGTGCCGTCATCCGCCAGCGAGTTATCAAGGCCCGTCAGATACAGGAGCAGCGATATAAGGATTACAAGGGTATCTATTGCAATGCCCAAATGAGTGAGCGTCTCATCCACCAGTTTGCAGAGCCTGATGCCGCCAGTCTCGACATGCTACGAATGGCGATGGAGCGTCTCAAGCTTTCAGCCCGAGCCTACAGCCGCATCCTCAAGGTTGCCCGCACCATTGCTGACCTTGAGGGCTCGGAAAAAGTGCAAAGCCATCACATCGCCGAGGCCATCGGATATCGAAACCTGGACAGAGGCGACTGGGCAGAGCGGGGCACCGTCGTATGACCTTCATCTTCTGCAACTCAAGAATCAACGATAATCTGAAGAAAGCCAAGCTGGCCCAGATGCCGGATGCAGAACCTGTGGTGTCACCTACGGCAATGCCACTCGCGAATAACTAAAAGAGGCTGGTGCCGACCATATTATCGATATTATAAAGATTTGCTACAAAACTAAATTATAACAGCGTCAGAATATGAAGAAATGGTTTACTCTTAGCCTATTATGGATGGGCATCGCATTATCGGCTTATGGAGCCGGCAGGCAGACAGTTCGTAAGCAGTTGTTCGATGCCAACTGGAGTTTTTCTCAGGACAGTAGTCAGTGGAGGGCACTTGATCTGCCCCATGATTGGAGCATAGAGGGAACGTTCAGCAAGGATGCTCCCGCAGGTAACGATGGTGGTTATCTGCCTACGGGTAAAGGATGGTATCGTAAGACGTTCACCCTTGACAAAGACGCTCAGGCAAAGAAACTGCGCCTCTATTTCGAGGGTGTCTATATGAACTCTCTGGTTTATGTCAACGGACAGAAGGCTGGCGGTCATCCCTACGGTTACTCATCGTTCTTCGTTGATATCACGCCATATATAAAAATAGGTACGAACGTGGTGGAGGTGCGTGTGGATAACTTGCAGCAAAAGAACTGCCGCTGGTACAGTGGTTCTGGCATCTATCGTCACGTGTGGCTGATGACAACCCCCAATCAGTATATCGACGAATGGAGCGTGAGCGTGACGACGCCTGATATCCATACTGTTGTTATCAAGGCCGATGTGGTGAAGGAGGATGGACAGCGAGAACCCATCGAGAAAACGCAGCATGTAGATAATCCACACCTCTGGTCACCCGACGATCCTTATCTCTACCATACCACGTTAGAGGCCGATGGCGATGTGCTACCCATTACTTATGGTATCCGCACCATCGAATATTCTGCCGAGAAGGGGCTTTTGCTAAACGGCAAGGCTATCGTGCTGAATGGAGGATGTGTTCATCACGACAACGGCATACTGGGTGCTGCTGCCTTCGGCGCAGCAGAATATCGCAAGGTAAGGCTGATGAAGGAGGCTGGCTTTAATGCTGTGCGCACATCTCACAACCCTCCCTCTGAAGCATTCCTGAGGGCATGTGACGAACTGGGACTGTTGGTGATTGACGAGGCCTTCGACGGGTGGCGCGACAAGAAGAACGACCACGACTACTCGACACTAATCGACCAGTGGTGGCAGGAAGACCTGAAGGCGATGGTGCTGCGCGACCGCAATCATCCCAGCATTTTCTGTTGGAGCATAGGCAATGAGGTTATCGAGCGCAAAAAGATAGAAGTAGTGAAGACCGCACATCAGATGGCCACACTCTGCCGTCAACTGGATGAGCAGCGCCGTCCTGTTACTTCAGCGCTTGCCGCATGGGATGATGATTGGGATATCTACGATCCGCTGGCTGCTGAGCACGACATCGTAGGATATAACTACCTCCGCCAAAAGATGGAGGGCGATCATGAGCGCGTGCCAAGTCGCGTGATGATGCATACAGAGACTTATCCTAGCGAGGTTTGGCAAAACTATCGTACGGTGTCAGACAAGCCTTATATCATCGGTGAGTTTGTGTGGACGGCTATCGACTATCTTGGTGAGTCGGGCATAGGTCGTTGGTACTACGATGGCGATGTTCCTGGCGAGCACTGGACCCGTCCGCTCTTCCCCTGGCACGCTGCCTATTGTGGCGATATTGATCTGATAGGCCAGCGCAAGCCCATCAGCCACTATCGCTCTATCCTTTATAAGACTGCGATTGAGCGAGAGCAGACTGATGCTCGCATAAGCTCTGCCGAGCGTGAGCAGGCTCGACCTAAGGTCAATAAGGATGGTGAACAGCTCTATATGGCCGTTCGCGAGCCTGACGGATACAAGGGCGAGGTGAAGACCACCATGTGGGGTACATGGCCCACTTTCGAGTGTTGGAACTGGGCTGGTCATGAGGGTAAGCCTATAGAGGTTGAGGTATGTTCGCGCTATCCTCGTGTGCGCCTCTACCTTAACGACAAACTGATTGAAGAGAAAGGCGTCACCGCTTATCAGGCAGTCTTTACCCTCCCCTATCAGCCAGGCATTCTACGTGCGGAAGGTATTGCCGGCGGACAAGTCAAGGAGTCCGTTACCCTCCAGACTGCTGGCAAGGCTAAGACGATCCGTCTGACTGCCGACCATACAAAGCTGAAGGCTGATGGGCAGGATCTCGCCTTCATTACCGTTGAAATGTTGGATGCCAACGGTGTTGTGAATCCCACTGCAGATAACCTGTTGACAGCCTCCGTGAAAGGTCCTGCTACCATCGTCGCCTTTGGTAATGCCGACATCAAAGACTGCGATCCGTACACAGACTCCACCCACAAGGCATGGAAAGGTCGTGCCCTGTTGGTAGTAAGGAGCACGGCAAAAAGGGGAAAGGTTACCGTTACTGTTCAGGATAAAACGGCAAGAACCGTGATTAATATAAGCTGTCGGTGAGAGGCTTGTAGTAGCGCAGTGGGGGAAGATTGGGCAGATCAGGATGGAGGATGCGGATGAGGTCGCTCAGGAGCCAGTCGGGACGGAAGGGCGTTTCTTCATAGAAGTTGCTGCGTTCGACGTTGCAGCCGTAAGCCTGATGCTGTCGGAAGGCGCGGAACTGGTCGTAGCCGTGGTGCTCGCGAGCGAGTTCCTGATAGGTGATGTCGTGGTCGCCACTATAGCGGAAGAACCATACGTCAGCTTCACCGCCTCGCTCGAGGACGGCTTCAAAGGGCAGCGATACTGAGCCGCTGTGGTCGTCGGAGGCCCAGGGATAACGGCCGTTGGCGTCGGCAATCATCTGGCCGATGGTGCTGCGTCCTCCTGGGACGTACCATACGCTGCCGGTGACCTTGTCGACGAGGGCTGTCTTGGTGGCATGCTGCTGGTGGGCGAAGGTGCGTAGCGAACGGTAGTTGTCGGCAACGACCTGGAAGAGGCTGTCGGCGCGCTGCTGACAGCCGTAGATGAGTCCGTAGAAGCGCAGCCACTCGGCGCGGGCCAGCGGCGTGGGCTCCATATACTCGGCGCACTCGATGAGGGGGATGTCTATCTCTTCGAGGCGTCCGTAGCCGCCGCTGTTCTCGACGGGCGACAGGAGAATGGCATCGGGACGGACATCGATGATCTTCTCGATGACGGGGCTCATGCCTTCGCCGACATCGGCGATGCGTCCGAGAGCCACCTGTTCATGGATCCATGGTATCTTGATGTACTTCAGGTCGGCGACTCCGGCGATGCTCTCCTGGGTGTCGAGCGACAGGAGCATGGCGCAGTGGACGGTAGTGAAGACCATGGAGCGGCGCAGGGGTGTGCGGACAAGGGTCCCTTCGGGAAGTGAAGAGTGAAGAGTGCGCCCGGGCTCTGCTCGCTTGCTACCGGAGGGACGCAAAAATAGTGTTGAATCGGAGGGGACGAGGGTGTACTGATGGAGGATGGTGCCTGGTTTCCAGGGATTCTTGACCTTGACTTCGGTATAACCATCGTAGCGCACCACACTCAGGAGTGTGGCGTACTGGAAGTGGAGAGTATCGCCACCGGCCTGCGTGCGAGGACTTTGGCCCCCGCGGCAGGCGGTAAGCAATAGTACTAGCCATAACAGGCTCGACGGTCGGCTCATCAATACTCGATCTCGATGTCGTCGATACACATGTAGGTCGGTGTGGTCAGACCATAGTCGTTCTTCCTGCTGCCTTCGAAGGCGAATGACAGGCTGGTAACATTCTTGCAGACCTCAACGTCGCTCAGGTCACAGTACTGCCAGTCTTTCACATAGTCGCCGTCCTTGGCAAGGGGAAGCTCGATGCGGGCACCGACGAGCTCACCATTGCTGGGATACATGACACAGGTCAGGAAGTCATCAGCCTCGAACTTGCCGGGAGTCATGCCATCGCCATTGAGGATGGCATCGACGGTCCAGGCTTCGTTGGTGTACCAGAAGCCCTTGACGGTGACGGGCTTGTCGAACGTGATATCCTCGCCGAAGGTGTAGACTACCATAAAGTTCTTGCCGCTGCGGGCACCGCCTGCGATGTTGTTGAACTGGTCGGGGGTCATCGTAGCAGAGGCAAAGGTGGTCTCAGTACGGTTGGAGATGGCGTAGCCTGACCAGCTGGCCCATGCGGGTGTCCAGTTGACGGGGAAGGTTGCGGGACCTTCCTGATAGCTGCAAGCGAAGGCCTCAGAGCCCCAGTTGTCGAACTTCTCGCCGCTCTCGTCGCCGCACCAGTAGCCGTCGGCGTTGAGGGTCTTGCCCTCGAATGAAATTGTGGCTGTCTGTTTCGCGGTTACGGGATTGTCATTGTTATTACTACATGAACTGAATGACATGACAGCGCCGCATACGACGGCTGCCAGAGTGAAAAACTTGTTTGTCTTCATAACTGTTTTGTTTTTTTGAATTGTTAGACAATGTTGATTATTTAGAAATGTATTTCTTTCCGTTCTTTATCACCAAGGGTGGAGTGTGAATGGTGCGTTTGCGCCGGCCATGGAGGTCGTAGACCGCATCATCATTTAAACGTCCATCGTGCAGAGTAGATATCCCCGTCTTGTTCATCGCCTCGATAGAGGCTTCAAGGTGGAGGTCTTCGGCACCAGCAAACTCCGTGGAGGTCTCGCCCCACCATTCCGGTTGCGGACACTTCTGGTTGAGGCCCGTGTAGACGCGCACGAAATCGATGTGGTCGAGTTTGACGGGCTGGCGTTCGCTGTCGACGGCCCAGGAGATGTCGATGCCACAGCCCTCGATGTTAAAGGAGGTGGCGTCGGCGTTGTCGGTGAAGTTGGGCAGGTTGTCGGCATAGCCGTAGCGGAAGCCGATGAGCACGTAGTACCATGGGCTCCACGAGGAGTCGACGAGTGCCGAGAGGTTGAGCATATTGTCGGGTAGACGGGTGCCGTGGAAGGTGAGGTTGTCAGGGAGCCATTGGGGATAGTACTCCTGGGTGTGGTAGTGGTTGCGGTCGACGGTGCCGCAATTGCCTAGGTTGTCTGTCCAGGGAATGTCGCTCATGGGATTCTTGCGATAGGTAACCTCGTAGTCGTAGATGACCTTTCCCACGCTGTCGACATCGCAGCTGCCACTGATCTCATACCAGGGGTCGTCGGGACGTCCGTTGCCGTTGGTGTCCTGTGATACCATGACGATGCCGGCCTCGTTCATGCCGCCGAAGACGAGGTTTTTCATCTCCTGATAGGCATTGCCCCAGACGGCGAAGTCGCGCTCGCCAGGGATGTTGGCGACGGGATGGTCGAAGTGGAAGGTGATATAGCCTCCCCATCCGCCGAGGGCTATGAGGTGTGAGTGTATGACGCTAAGTCCCGCCACCTGCTCGTTGCATTTGCGGATCATGTCGGCCTCGGTGTCGCCCTCCTCATATTCTGGCAGGTCGTTGACGTACTGTCCAGGTGCCGGCACGTATTCATCGACAGCCTGGATATACTTAGACTGCGCAGAAGCAGTGAATAGTGAATAGTGAATAGTGAACAGTACGGGCAGTACTCTCACGATCCATCTTAGCTTCACTTCACTATATTGCTTATTTCTTTTCATATTCACTATTCACTATTCACTAAAAAGCACGCGTGTGCCGGTATGTCGCCCGTCTTCACCTTCCAGTCGAAGGTGCCGTCAGGGAGGAAGTGGAGCAACTCACCGCTGGAGACGTAGTTCTTGGCGTCCATCAGGTAGAAGTCACGGTAAATGGGGTTGACGATGATGCCGTAGGGCATGCGTATCTTTCCGATTTCGGGGGCGCTGGAGAGGCTGTTGCTGACTATCTCATGAGTGCGCACGTTGATGATGCCGTAGGTGACGGTGTTGGTCATCGTCTGCTCACTCCACTGCGAACCGTAGAAGTAGAGAGAGTCGCCCACGATGCAGAGGTCGCTGACGGGTTGCTCCAGTCGCCCAGCCATACGCATGGTGCCCTCGGCGTCGGGTGCCAGCCAACAGATGCACGAAGGGATGTCGTAGTAGTTGCCGCGTGAGGTGACCCACAGCTGCCCGTACTGGTCGGCCTTCAGGTGGTGGAGATTGGTGGCCACCTCTATCTTGCCCGTCTCACGCATGGTGGCGAGGTCGACGACGCTGACGGTGCTCTCGTAGCCTTGTCCTGTGAGGCCCTGATAGCCGCCGCTGTTGGCCACGTAGAGTCGGCGCCCCACGATGGCCATCTCCTCAGGCTGGTATCCCACGGTGCAGGAGTCGGCGACCTGCAGCGTCAGGGTGTCGATTTTGAAGATGCTGCCCAGGGGACTGCTGTTGTCGCCATAGACGGAGCCGACATATGACGACACGTAGGCATAGCTGCCGTCGAAGGTGACGTAGCGACAGTTGGGGATATCTACTTTTCCTATCCTGACGGCATCGGCGGCACGGGCCACTTCCACCTTGTTGGAGCAGTTGATGACCATCCACAGTCTCGAGCCGTAGATCTGGATGTCATTGCCTACGTCGCCGAGCATCATCACCGTCGTGGGGTTGCGCTCGGAGTAGATATTGCGATAGTAGTGCACAATGGAATCGCTGGCCGAGAGGTCGAGGTAGTCGAGGGTGGACTTGTTGGAGCCCATATTACCTTCGTTGAGCAGGTACATGCCGACGATCTCGCTCTTCACCGACGTGCCGCCCGTGTTGATGTCCTCCATGGGCACCACCATCACGTCGTCGCGACAGGCTGTCAGCATTAGCAGGGGTACTATGTAAAGCAAAAACCGTTTCATATTTCCACACTTAAAGTGACTGCGTAGTTTCGGCCCGGCATGGGGTAGTTGACGATGACCTCGTAGTCCTGATCCAGCACGTTGTTCACCTGCGCCTGAACTATAAACTTTAAACTATAAACTATAAACTGATAACGCAGCGAGAGGTCGCTGGTGTACCAAGGCTCCATGTGGTTATAGAGGATGTTCTCCTGCTCGTCGTAGCGCTCGCCGGCATAGATGAATGAGTAGTTGAAATCCCAGTTCTTGTAGCTCAGGCCGACGATGGCAGAGCCTGAGTGCCAGGGGATATAGGGTATCTGGTGCTCGTAGTAGGAGTCGCTCGGATTGGTGACGTCGCGGGCGTCCTGGTAGGTGTACTGTGCGCGCGCTGTGGCCACGAGTTCATGACCTATCTGGAGGTCGGCCTCTGCCTCTACGTCGATACCCTTGATGCGTACCTTGCCCAGGTTGAGCATCGTCCAACGGAACTGCTGTCCCTTGGGATAGGCCACAATCTTATCACTTACGTTATTATAATAGGCATCGAAGTGCATCTCTGCATGGCGCACGATGCCCTGTTCGAAGTGCTTGTTGAGGGCGAAGCCGAGGTCGTACTGCGTGGCGCTCTCAGGCACGAGGTTGGCATTGCCCATGTCGGTATAGTAGAGGTCGTTGAAGGTGGGCATGCGGAAACTCTTCTTCACGTAGGCCCGCAGCGAGAAGAACGTTCCCTGGAAGGGATAGACATTCACGAAGAGGGCAGGCGTCAGTTTTGAGATTGAGGAGTTGGAATTTCCGGAAGGCCTGTGTGTCCGGTCGTTGATGAAGGTGGCGAGGACGGAGCCTTGGGCCTTCAGGTGCTTGTAGTCGATGGCGGTGGCGAGGCTTATGAGGTTCGAAATGCGGGTGGGATAGGCGAAGTTGTAGAGGTCGGCATCGAGCTTGTTCCACTTGAAGTCGTAGCTCAACGAGGCACTCCAGTTGGGCAGTAGCTCGAGTACATTGGCAGTAGAGAGATAGAGCTCCTGCTGTTTGTAGCGGTTGTCGACGGGCAGTTGCGTAGAGTCGCGGTTCTCGTAGTGGGTGTTGTAGTAGGCGTATTTCACCAGCCAGCGGGTAGAGAATCCGTCACCGATGTTCTTGTCGAAGGCTGCCTGTAGGAAAGTGTTCAGGTCCTGCTGCCGTTCGCCGCGCCGCCACACATTGTTGACGATGGCTCCAGGGATGCCACGGGCGGAGTTGTAGAGATAGCCCTTTACCTGCCATGAGCCCTGATAAAGCTTTCCGAAGAGATTGGCCTCGATGCGCTCTGCGTGGATGTCGCCATTCTGTCGGACGGCAGTGGTGTCCCAGGCCGTCTCACCATTAGGATAGCGGCGCTCGTAGCGGAACTTATATTTGCCGCTCGCCGTGAGGAAGCCTGCACTCACGCTGCTGCTGATGGTCTCGGAAAGGCGTTGTTCCCAGAGTGCCGAGAGCCGGAACATATCGCTCGACCCATATTGTGCTTTTATGCGCAGATGGCTGTTGTGGCCATCCTTGAAATTAGGTGCCTTTGTGCGGATATAGATGGCACCAGCATTGCCGAAGTCGGAGGCAGGTTGGAAGATGGCACTCTTCTGTCCGTTGTAGAGGGTTATCTCCTCGACATTGTCGAGTGAGAACTGTCCGAGGTCTATTTGTCCGTTCTGGGCATTGCCGAGTTGTACGCCGTCGTAGCTGATGCCCAAGTGGTGGGTACCCATCGAGCGGATGTTGACGGTCTTGATGCCTCCCACGCCACCGTAGTCCTTCAGCTGGATGCCAGAGAAGTATCGCAGGGCGTCGGCTACGGAGTGGGTGTTGAGTTTCTCCAACTGTTCGCCGTTGAGTTTTTGCGAGGGAACCACCTCGCGCATGGCTGGTCTTGACACTACGACAATCTCCCGCACATGCTGTACGGAATCATACTTGCTTTGTGCCATCGATACAACAGGCAGCATGCAAGCCGTAACCCATATACCTAGACGTTTTAACATCCTAAGCGCTGTCGCCACCATCTAACCCCAGAGATCAGTGAACGGCATTACTATCATCGGCAGGTCTTCTGACTTGTCGTCAGGTCGCAGACGTCTTCCCGATAATCTCAGTGACGTACTTGTCTGCGCCTTAAAGGACGACTCACAGCAGCGGGACTGTCAGGGATTCTCACCCTGTTCCCTTTTCATCACCCGAAGGGTGAAACCGATTACGGCTGCAAAGGTAGTGCAAATTGAACAAAATACCAAATTAATTTGGATATTTTTGAGATGCAGCCTATCTTCGAGCGAAGCTCAAAGGTAAGCAAAAAAAAGTAAAACTATGACAAATCAGAGGGAAAAAATGTGGGAAACGAGGATTTTGACGCCGATACCCACGAGAATGATGCCTCCGAAAAGCTCTGGCTTGAGGCGACGAGTGATAGCGCCTCCGAAATGGTGTCCTAAACAGAAGCCGAGGATGGAGAAGAGGAACGACACGATACCGATGATCCACAGCGGCAGTGCGAGCCGTGAGAGGGTGTCGTAGCCCGTACAGGCGAAGGAGATGCCGACGGCGAGGGCGTCGATGCTCGTGGCAATGGCCAACAGGAGTTGTGTGCGTAGCTTTCGGGGATTGAAGTGCTGCTCCTCCTCAGGACCAAACGACTCCCAGATCATCTTGCCGCCGATGAAGGCGAGCAGTGCGAAGGCTATCCAGTGGTCTATGGCCTCGAGGTAATGGCTGAACAGGCTGATGCCGAGCCATCCCATCAGGGGCATCAGCGCCTGGAAAAGTCCGAAGAAGAGGGCCATGCGCAGATAGATCAGGGGGACAGGTCCATGATCTCTCCCGTGGAGAGTATCACGCGACTTGTCCCCCTGATCTATGACTCCGCTGACGATGGATACCGTGAAGCAGTCCATCGCCAAGGCTATCGCTAAAAGGATAATGTCAAGCAGACTCATATTTGGTATTTATTTGCCTGATTCTTGTATTTTGGCTGCAAAGGTAAGAAATAATCCATGAAAATCTGTGTAATCTGTGGCTTTTTTTGTACTTTTGCCCAAAGAAACTTAAAACGTGATTACTGATATGAAAAAAGCAATGATTTTCGGTATGCTGCTGGCCGTATCGCTGCAGATGCAGGCCAAGCAAGTGACTATCCAGACTAAGAACACCACGATGGTGCTCGAAGTGGAGAACGGTAAACAACCACAGTATGTTTATTTCGGCTCGAAGCTGAGCGACTATGACCTTCAGCATCTGCAGGTGCCCCGCAACGGAAGGATGGACGCCTATCCCGCCTACGGCATGAACTGTCCTGCTGAGGCTGCACTGGCCATTAAACATTCGGATGGCAATATGTCGACGGCCCTCTATGTCACAGACTTGCAGACACAGGGCGATATTACCCGGATTATCTTGAAAGATCCGGAATATCCGATTTCCGTCGCATTATATTATAAAGCCTATCAGGATGAGGATATGATTGAGACCTGGACGGAGATCACCAACGGCGAGGCCAAGTCCGTCACGCTGACGCAGTTTGCCTCCATCTCACTGCCCATCCGCAGGGGTAACGTGTGGCTCTCTCATTTCTTCGGCTCATGGGCCAATGAGGCTCGTCTCGTGGAGGAGCCAGTGCTGCCTGGCGAGAAGATCATCAAGAACAAGGACGGCTCCCGCAACTCACACACAGACCACGCCGAAGTGATGTTCTCGCTCGACGGTAAGGGTCGTGAGAACAGCGGCGATGTCATTGGCGCAGCTCTCTGCTATTCAGGCAACTACGAGCTGAAGGTGGAGACTGACGATACGGAGTACCACTATTTCTTCGCTGGCATCAACCCTGACAACTCGGAGTATCACCTGAAGAAGGGCGAGACCTTCATGACGCCCAAGGTGGCGCTGAGCTTCTCTCAATCCGGATTATCTGGTGTTTCCAGGAATTTCCATAAATGGGGCCGCAAATATATGCTGATGCATGGTGACAAGGAGCGCAAGATCCTGCTCAACTCGTGGGAGGGCGTCTACTTCGACATCAACCAGCAGGGCATGGACCAGATGATGGGCGACATTGCCTCGATGGGTGGTGAGCTCTTCGTGATGGACGATGGCTGGTTTGGCGACAAATATCCCCGCAAGACGGACAACTCCAGCCTCGGCGACTGGGTGGTGGATAAGAACAAGCTGCCTGAGGGCATCGAGGGACTGCTGCGCGATGCCAAGAAGCACGGCATCAAGTTCGGCATCTGGATTGAGCCCGAGATGACCAACAGTGTGTCAGAGCTTTATGAGAAGCATCCCGACTGGATCATCAAAGCCCCGAAGCGTGAGGCCGTACAAGGTCGAGGCGGTACACAGCTCATCCTCGACATGGGCAATCCCAAGGTGCAGGACTTCGTGTTCAGCGTGGTGGACAACCTTATGACGAAGTATCCCGAGATTGACTATATCAAGTGGGATGCCAACATGCCCATCCTGAATCACGGCTCACAGTATCTGACGATGAACGACCAGAGCCACCTCTACATCGAATACCATCGCGGACTGGAGAAAGCCTGCCAGCGCATCCGTGCAAAATATCCCGACCTCACCATCCAGGCCTGTGCCTCTGGTGGCGGACGTGCCAACTGGGGCGTGCTGCCTTACTTCGACGAGTTCTGGGTCAGCGACAATACCGATGCCCTGCAGCGCATCTACATGCAGTGGGGCACGAGCTATTTCTTCCCCGCCATCGCGATGGCCTCGCATATCTCCGCTACGCCCAACCACACCGTCTTCCGCACCACCGCCATGAAGTACCGCATCGACGTGGCCATGAGCGGACGCCTCGGCATGGAGATACAGCCCAAGAACATGACGGACGACGAGAAGGACCTCTGCCGCAGGGCCATTGCTGAGTACAAGCAGATAAGGCCTATCGTGCAGTTCGGCGACCTCTACCGCCTGGTGTCGCCCTATGATAAAATAGGACTCGCCTCGCTGATGTACGTCAACGAAGCGAAGTCGAAGAGTGTCTTCTTCTGGTGGAAGACCGAGTCGTTCCAGAACGAGCATCTGCCGCGCGTAAAAATGGCAGGCCTCGATGTCACGAAGAATTATAAGGTACACGAGCTGAATCGCATCGACCTGAGGCCAATGGACATCGAGGGCAAGACCTTCAGCGGTGCCTACCTGATGAGCCACGGACTGGAGATGCCGTACCGCAACGAGCCCGAGTGGTCGAAGAAGAACGACTGGAGCAGCCGCGTCCTCCTGCTTGAGGCAGAGTAGGGCGCAGGCTTATTTGTTGCCGCTGCCCACAATCTTCGAGATGTCGAGCATCATGCCGTTGCCGCCAACGATCTGGGGCATCTTGCCGTCCCATTTCTCGATCATGTCCTCCTGCACGATCATCGGCGAGAGTGATGCGGCAATCGTACGATTATAGTAGGCTTCTGCATCAGCCTTGATCTTCATGGCCTTGGCGGCACCCTCCGCCTTGGCCACTTCTATCTTTGCGTTGGCTTCGGCTTCCTTCACCTGGTTCTCGGCCTTCAGGGCACTCTGGATGGCGGTGTTCTTCGCATCGATCATCTCCGTCAGCGAGCCTGGAGGCGTGATCTTACTCGTAAACTCCTCCACGATGAAACCCTCAGCCATCAGCGAACGCTCCAGACGGGCCCTGACGTCGCGCTCGAAGTTGGCACGGTTCGACATCAGCGAGTCGCTCGTGTACTGGTTGGCGCAGGTGCGGTAGGCCTCGTAGATACAGGTGCGGATATAGCCCTCCTCCAGCTCTTTCACGCCCACACGGTACTTCGTGAAGATGTCGCAGGCCTTCTCGGGGTTGATGCGGTAGGCGATGGTCGGGTCCATCTCGAAGATGGAGGCGTCCTTCGCGTTCACGCTGAACGTCTCGTACTGCTTACGCTGTGTGAAGGTGGGGTAGGTGAATACGTTCGTCGTGATGGGGTTGTAGAAGACCCATCCCTTGCACGTACCCTCCACGCCGCCGTAGTCCTGTTCCGAGGCCGACCACTTATGGAACTGGATACCCACTTCGCCCGAGTCCACCACGGTACAGCAGGCGGTGAAGATGATGATCACGAAAACGATGCAACCAGCGATGATCGCCAGCATCCTGTAAAGCTTGTTGTTCATATTAATCATTATTTAGATGGTTGATGGCTGCAAAGGTAGTGCATTTCTTTGAAAAGCTTTAGCCTTTTTGTATTTTTAACACGACAGGCTGCAACATCCAGAAATATCCGAAAAACAAGAAGTAAGCTATAGATAAATGGAATGCTATGGCTCTTCTGTGCGGATGAGTTTGAAGGTTTCATCGTACACATCCAGCTTGCCGTCGTGGCGTTGCATCTGGAATC